>ERZ773022.2430-NODE-2430-length-11216-cov-2.979303_pt1 | contig 11216 bp, 8 predicted proteins | sample MGYA00580839_ERZ773022 | MGnify/ENA primary metagenome ERZ773022 (study PRJEB29015, sample SAMEA2738020) | human oral metagenome | biome: human oral; feature: human-associated habitat; material: dental | place: China | collected 2044 ... | reverse complement strand
ACCGTCGCTTTAGGGCGTGATTCAAGGCTGTCCGGAGAAATGATACTGCAAAATTTTCAGCAGGCACTTTTACCATATGGTGTTAAGGTTCTTGACGCTTCTCTTTCTTCCACTCCGGCAATGTTCATGAGCACTGTTTTTCCGGAATATATGACAGACGGTGCTGTAATGATCACAGCCAGCCATCTTCCATGGAACCGCAACGGTTTTAAATTCTTTACCGGTGAAGGAGGTCTTGATAAAGGGGATATTGCCGATATCCTCGCATTTGCAGAAAGCAATCAGATATTGGCAAAACTCACGCCGGCGGAAAAGAAAGAGCCTTCCGAAATCAGGCTCATGGATACCTATTCTACTCATTTGAGGGACATTATCATAAAAGAGACCGGTTCTGAAAAACCTCTGGCTAAAATGAAAATCTGTGTTGATGCGGGAAACGGCGCAGGTGGATTTTATGCAAAGAAAGTTCTTGAACCTCTGGGTGCCGATATTTCCGCCAGTCTGTTTCTGGAGCCGGACGGAAATTTTCCAAATCATGCCCCGAATCCGGAAAACAAAGAGGCAATGGCAGCAATTATCCAACAGGTAATAAACAAAAAGTGCGACCTTGGAATAATATTTGACACAGATGTGGACAGATCCTCTGCAGTAGACGAAAAAGGAAATGAAATTGCAAGAAACGGGATCGTTGCGATGGCTGCAGCTCTCATCTCCGACAAATATCCGGGGACCACCGTTGTAACAGACAGCGTAACAAGTGATGAGCTTCATGTTTTTTTGGAAGAGATTTTAGGGCTGAAGCATCTGCGATTTAAACGAGGATACAAAAATGTAATTAACAAAGCTATAGAATTAAACAACTCCGGAACAATCAGCTCTCTTGCCATTGAAACCAGTGGTCATGCAGCATATAAGGATAACTATTTTTTAGACGACGGTGCCTTTCTGGCAACACGAATAGTTATTGAAAGTGCAAAATTATTCAAAAAAGGTTTAGGACTTTCTTCCATTCTGGACGGGCTGAATTCCCCGGCAGAATCCACAGAAGTTCGCCTTCCGATTACTGCGGAAGACTTTGCAGGCTGTGCAGAAAAAGCCTTAAAGCAGGTAAAAAAACTCCCTGCTTCTTTCAAACACGATGCAATCCGCTTTTCCTCGGTTGAGCCTAACTATGAGGGTGTCAGACTTTCCTACACCGGAAAATATAACGGCTGGCTGCTTATCAGAAAATCTCTGCATGATCCTATCCTTCCGATAAATATAGAATCTAAAGAACCCGGTGGATGCCAGCTCATTAGAGAAATTCTCAACACAGCTCTGTCATCCGTTGACGGAATTGATTTATCACCTCTTATTATAAATTTATAAATCCATAAACCCGGTATTTTAGGTATAACTCCGCCATAATTATGTTCAAAAAAGTGCGACGATACCCAAATAGGTATCGCCCCGTTTTGTTTTCTATTTTGAATTCCTGTCAAAGAAAATATTCCTCTATTTATTTCCGGCAGCTTTCATAATCTTAATAACATCTTCCACATGTGCATAGCTTTCCGGGGTGGACTTATGCCCCAAGGTAACCACAATATATTTTTTCTTATTCTTTTCCACAAGCACTGCAAGACTTTTCCCCGCCTCCGGTGTATAACCGAATTTTCCTCCTAAAATTTTGAAATCCTTATTTTTATATTCCTCAAATTTGCAAATTACCGCATTTGAAAAAGAAAGTCCGTCGGGATGTTCAGAGGTCGTCGAAGATTTGAAATCCCTGTCTGTAAAGATCTTGTAATAGTCTTTGTCTTTAAGGGAGCTTACCAGAAGTTTAGTCACATCTTCCCCTGTGGTATACTGCTTTTTCTTGTCCACGCCTTCCACACTTTCATAGTGAGTATTCTTCAGTCCCATTGCATGTGCCTCTCGGTTCATATCCCCAATAAATCCGGTAATGGTACCTCTCAGTATATCGGCAATTGCATTTGAACAGGCACCGTCGGACTGCATAATCATAGCATAAAATAAATCTGCAAAAGAAGTTTTCTCTCCTACTTTATAGCCCACCATAATCTCTTTCTGCTCTACTGTTAAATTGTATGCCTTTTTCGTAATGCTTGCTTTTTCCCTTAGTCTAAGTTTTTTCTCATCCATAATCTGCAAAGCTTTTCGGCATGTCATGAGTTTTGTCAAAGATGCCATAGGAAGTCTTTCTCTGCCATTCAAATTTTTAACCACTTTTCCGCCCGTAAGGTCATATACATATATGCTTCTGCTGTTATAGCCTTTCAGGTGTTTCCCGGATGCCTCCATCTTAAGTCTATTGGAGTTTTCTATATGTTTATAAATAAAATACCCTCCTATTGAAGATAATATAACTAGAAGGCAGAGTGCCGCTAAAAGCAAATGTTTTCTATTGCTATATTTATTCATAAATTGCCGGTTCACTTCCTTTCCAAGTTCAAAGCACAAGCTCATCCTATCTTAACTCAAAACATAATATTGTTCTATTTTTTAATCATACACTAACTTGTAAACTTTTGCATTACATTTCGGAAAAGTTAATTTCGTGTGTCTGTCGCTTTTTAATATCCCGATGTGCATTGATACTTTCGTTTTTCAATGTCCGCTTGCAGAAGCCGTTAAATGCGCAGCGTATCTGCCATTCGGTCCGTTCAGGTTCATTCATGGTATTCACCTCCTTTCGCAGCCGTATTTTCATAAACTATGACTTGCTTTGGACTTCCGCTTTTTTCCTTATAATAACGGCGGTCTTGTATAACTTGCAGCTGTGTTTTATTTCTGCAAATAGGACACAGTAACCATTGTCGTTCATCTTTTTTATAATTCAGCTCATAAATCTACCTGTTATTTTGTGTCAGATTTGACCTGTCCCATGTTTTTTAGTTCATTTATCATCATAGCGATGCCCACAACAATCATAATGAAATCCACAAGTGGTTGAGTAAACCAAACAGCTTTTACTCCAAATGCCATGGGTAGAAGAATCATAGCCGGTATAAAGAGGGATAATTGTCTAAGCATAACAATAACTCCTGCCTTTTTTCCTTTTCCAATCGCTCGTGACAAAACAGAAGCGGAGCCTACACCAAGTAGAGTTGAAACACCGCTGTTAAAAAATGTGAGCGGCATTGCAACGCCACAAGCAGTCATTGCTCTCTGTCCTATGATTTTCCCAGCAAATATACCGTCCATTAACGGATACAAACCAATTACTATCATTCCAATAACTGCCGGAATAGATAGTTGAAACAGTAAATCTATCGGTCTTTTGGTTAGTAGTTGTTCTTTCATCTCTTGGTTCATTCTAGGTTCCTCCTTATTTGATTTATATTTTTATAAGCAACTACTTGTTTGCTTGAAAAATTCCTTAATTGCCTTTATATTTTTTTCATTCTTACCACCATGCCATTTTAATTTTCCATTCTCCATAAACATATAATAATCACAACAGCATTATACTAATTCCGGATCATGTGTAATGATAAAAATAGTTTTTCCATCCTCTCTAAGTCTTATCATTTCATCAGAAACCTCTTTCATATTCTTAAAATCAAGACCACTTGTAGGTTCGTCCAAAATCAGAATTGTTCTATCAGAAGCGATAGCACTTGCGATTGCAACCCTTTGTTTCTGTCCTCCGGATAATGACATTGGATGGCAATCTATAAAATTCATTAAGTTTAACTTTTCACATATTTCGTCGACCTTTTCTTCTTTATTTTCATCGTTCTCTATACTCAAAAGAATTTCTTCTTTAACTGATTCGGTAAATAATTGATGATTAACATCCTGCATCACCATAAAACATTTTTTTAGCCTTTCTCTTGTATCATAAATTTCTGTATTTATACTCAAAGTTCCTTTTGCTTTTTCTTCAACTCCACATAAACATTTTGAAAATGTTGATTTTCCGGAACCATTATTTCCTAAAACAGCCACAATAGATTTTTGAGGAAATGTAACCTCATGAATTTCAAGAAACGGTTTTTTCCCATAGCTAAACATAAAATTTTTAATTTCTATTTGTTCCTTAGATTCTATATTTTTCACAATGTTATTGGTATCAACAGGGTGTATACTCCTTAATCCCATATCATTTAAAATGCTATTAGGTAATTCTTTGAACTCAGTACAAGAAAATACGCTGTGAACTTTTCCATCTTTCATATAGATAAATCTATCTGCAATATCTATTAAATATTGTAGCCTATGTTCTGCAATAACTACAGTTGCCTTTTTTTCTTTCCATTTCTTTATAATGTTTTTTAGCATTCCTATAGTTTGAATATCTAAATTAGAAGATGGTTCATCCAATACATAAATCTCAGGTTCCATAGCAGCAGCAGAAGCACAAGCTATTTTTTGCTTTTCACCTCCCGACATTGAAAACAAACTTCTATCAAGTAAGTTTTTTATACCTAATTCTTTTGTTACCTTACCAATTCTTTTGCAAATTTCTTCTCTTGGAATCCCAAAATTTTCACAGGCAAATGCAATTTCACTTGTAGAATCTACATTGAAAAATTGAGTTCTCGGATTCTGAAATACCGAACCTACATATCGACTTAATTCATCAATTGGATTTTCAGAAACTTTATATCCATGTACTGTAACTTCTCCAGTCAAGATTCCCGTATAATATCCGGGAATTAGCCCATTTATCAATCTGCTTATTGTAGTTTTTCCACAACCGGATTCACCACAAAATACAACTACCTCTCCATCATTGATTTTTAAGTCAACATTATAAATTCCGGCATTCCTGTCACCACTATCGTAAGTAAACGACACATCTTTAAATTCAATCAATCCTCATCCCCTCCTATATAAAAACAATCCTACAAGGGCGATTGACATGCATAAAATAAGCACATCATATGGAGAAAAACTTACTTTTACCACACTGGTTCTCTTTCTTAATCCAACCACGACATCCCACAAATCAGAAAAGCCAGATCCCTTTTTAACAGATTTCTGAACAGTTTTCTTAGAAGGTTGTGTTACAGAGTTCACATCTTTTTTCTGAGCTACTGTAATGGGTGAGGAAGCGGACTTTTTAGGAACCTCCAAATCTATTTTTGGCACATATAAAACCTGAATAGATGCGATTGCGCTTTTAAGCAATAAACATGTTTTTTCCTCTTGTGGTTCACCATAACTATTTGTAATCCGAACAAGAATAGAATATGAATCAAACCCAACAATTTTCCCGTAAAACTTGTATCCAGTTAAAAGGAAAAATTCTGCAACAGATCCTTTAACAAGTTCTTTAAAGAATCTATCTTGTATGTAGTTATTTTCTGTAATAGCCATGTAAAAGCACCTCGAATCACATATAATTTATCGAAAGCATATTACATATTTTAACAGATTCCTTCAAAAGCTTGCAGTTAAGAAAAAATACGATACAATAACGTTGAGAAATTCGCATTATTTGTAGATGCGAATATGGGTTTCCTCAGCAGAAAAACTGAGGTAGAAAGGAGTTGTCATGAACAACTTCAAAGCGATGGTCCGGATTGCCAAGGATTTGGAAACCTTCAAAACAAAATCCGAAAAGCAGGGCGTAAAAATCTTGTTGACAATACCTCGTCCCTATAATAAGAATAGGGACGAGTCTGCACAAGATGCGGATTTCATCAATTCAGTCGCCTTCGGGACGACGGCCGAGTTCCTGATTCGAAACGTCGAAAAGGGAACTCGAATGGTAGTCGATGGGAGCATTCGCTCTGATCGATACCAAAAGGATGGTCAGAACCGGTACTCTATGCCGTATGTTCTCATCGACGAGGTTCTTCTCGTTGATTTCAAGAACAATGAGCATAAGACCGATTCGCCACAAGCACCACAAAAGTCAGATGATGATGGCTGGGGCGCAGATGTTCCGTTCTAATCACAAACGGAATACAAAAAAGACCTTCTATTTGAAGGTCTTTTTTCTTTCAAGCTTGTTCTTTTATAGCTTGTATTTGTTTATAAACAAACGAAATATCCTTTGTCTTAGGATAAACGTCTTTATAGAAATCACTTTTAATAGCTTCTCTTTGTCCTAAATTATCATAAGTGCTCAAAAAAAGACGTTCTTTTGCGCGGGTTACTCCAACATAGAACAACCTTCGTTCTTCCTCAATAGAAGATGGAATTATACCACCAATAGAATCTGTTTTAATCGACTTTCCATGAGGAAGAAGTCCATTAACTAGACCAACGAGGAAAACCGTGTCAAACTCAAGCCCTTTAGAACGATGAATCGTCATAAGCTGAACTTTATCTTTTGCGTTATTTTCGTTTTGCTCTTTAACACGATCAATATAGTCAAAAAGATGTTTTATCTTTTTAAAACGGGAGCAACTTTCAATAAACGACTTAATCATTTCAATCTTATCTTGAGCATCATCTCCTCCCCGCCCTTTATTTTTAAACCGCTTCTCAATGAACTTAAAATAATCAGTGTTATTAACCGTCTCAGTAAGTATATCCGAAACGGTTTTTTCACCGTCTTCATCCATCACTTGAATTTTTTTAACTGTATATACAAGATCAAGAATCATATCACCATGTTTATTATTATTGATGTCCCAAAATGTCTCCGCTGTTTCGAGGATATTTGTTCCGTGGAAATTAGCCTTTTCTTTTAGACTTTCCAAAACGGTTTTTGTAATTCCACGATCAGGAACGTTAACAATCCCCTCAAAGGAAGAAATATCTCCCGGCTCAACTGCGAGCCGCAAATAAGTCAAAAGCTCTTTAATTTCATTTCGGTCATAAAAACTTTTTGATCCATATACATAATATGGAATATCAAGAGACATAAATGCATCTTCAAATGGACGACTCTGCGTATTTAACCGATATAAGATTGCCACATCTTTATATTCAATAACCTTTTGATTTTCAACCATGTCAAAAATAAGATGTGCAATCATATCAGCTTCTTGAACATCATCTTCGGTATCAAAAGAGAAAACAGGTTCACCATGATTCCCTCTCCCTGAACGGCATAGTCCGGGATATTTTACGGTCGAATATTTAATGGACTCAGTGGACATATCAACAACCTCAATCGTTGATCTGTAATTATCATTCAACGAAATTGTCTTTGCATTTTTCCACTCATTTTCAAAATCGAGAATAAAATCAACCTTAGACGCTCGCCACGAATAAATAGCCTGTCGCGCGTCGCCAACGATGAAAACATTTTGCTCATAACCAGATAACAGCTTTACCATCTGATATTGAGCAACGTTTGTATCCTGAAACTCATCAACAAGAATATACTTATAGCGATTAAGATAATAATTTCTAAAGTTGCGATCCTTTTTTAAAACAAGATATGCTTGAATAAGCATGTCATCAAAATCAATGACACCTTGTTCTTTTTTTAAACGCTCATATGCTTCATAGATGTTTCGATAATTCTCAATCAAATCTTCTGTGATTTCCGTTTCATCTTCAAGACAAGACATATCGAGCTCATCTTGTGGGAAAATAAGATAATTCTTTTGCCACGAAATAAAACTTGCCGCAACTTCTGGGTCAATATCATTTGTAACCTTTTTCTTCAAAACGGTAGTCGAAGGGGAAAGAATACGGCTAAGAATTTGCAACTGCTGAAAATCTTTCAATAACTCAATATTAACTTTTTTTTGATTAGGGTTGTTTCGCTCATTATTATGCATCTTATGGCGAAGAACACGATAACCAAAGCTATGGAACGTCCCAAGAAAAACCTCATTACCAACTGTCTCACCAACAAGAGCAATAAGACGTTCTTTCATTTCTTCCGCCGCCTTTTTGGTAAAGGTAATCGCAAGAATGTTTCTTGGATCAATCCCGCATACCGTTGTAAGATATGCAATTCTACTGGTAAGAACTTTTGTCTTTCCAGATCCAGCCCCAGCAATCACTCGACACGGACCATTTATATGTTTAACAGCTTCAATCTGTTCTGGATTCATGTTTCCAAAATCAAAACCCATCACAACAGCTCCTTCCGAATTTTCTTGTTATTATTATACAACAAACTTTCGGTTGAAACAGTAAAACGCCATTCCAAGGAGAAAAGGAAAGGCGTTTTGTTTTAAATCATTTCAATAAAATCACGAAACGATTGTGCTTCTTCCGTGAGAGGCTCTTCCGGGATCTCAGAGCTTTGGATGTCCCCAAAAGTTTCCTTAATGGAAAGGGTTTTAATCCCTTCTCTCCTTGATTTTTCTCGATACTCAAGATAAACACAACAACCACTTAAACGATCAGCAATTCTTTCTCCAAGAGAAAGGCGAATATTCTCCATATTATCATTCGTTGTAATAACTGTGGGCTTCATCGCCGTATATCGCCCATCAATAATGCGATACAAATACTCCCTTATTGTATCGTTTTGTTTGTGTGCACCAAGATCATCAATTACAAGGAACTCAACATTTACAAGATAGTCTGTGAGAGAAGAAAGGGTTTCCTCACTACTATACGAAAGAGACTCGTTCATTCTCGCAAACAAATTACTCGCCGTGATAAAAACAGAGATGCGATTCTGTCGAATAATTTGCTTAAAAACGGCGACGGCTAGATGGGTTTTTCCCGTCCCAACACCGCCGGAAAGAATCACGCCGAGCCCTTTCTTATAGAATTTGTCAAAATTTCGTACGTACTTTTTTAATAGACCAACAGTTCTTGAGTTTCCTTTGGTCTCTTCGAAATTTTCAAAAGTACACGGAAGCAAGCGGTCGTTTAGTTTTGAAAAATTATAAGCTCGAATTACTCGTGCCTTTTTGTCACGGTATTTTCTCTCTAAATCTTCTTTTTCTCTTTTTTCAGTAACGCAAGGGCAAGTTATAGGGAACACCATTTCGGAATCATGAAACATTACTTTTCGTGCAAAAATCGTTTTTCCACAAAACTCACAAACACCATTTTCAAACCTATCCCCAACAAGAGAGGTATCTTTGTTTTTTACATCATCAACCATTTTCTTTCCCTTTCATTGAATCAGGACTGAAGAAACATATCTATAAGCTGATCGCTCGGAGGCAAATTATCCAAAGAATCAGGCTTTGATGGATCGTATGTAGAGTTCTGCGTCTCAACGAGAACGGAAGACTCCTTTGGCAAATAATCACGATACTCTTGACTTCTTCCAAGGAAAGAGGACGGATAAGGAATATATTCCACGCCACGATGGTTTCTTTCACAGTATTCTTTAAAATTTTGAGCGGAAAGAACAAGATCTTCTGCTGTAACATCCTTGTTTTTCTTCAACACCTTCTCAAAAGCTTCCCGAGCATAACCACGCTGAGCTTTTCTTGGGTACAAATCGTAAAATTTATCAAAAGCCAAATCAATAGAAGTCTTATCACACTTTGCCTTATTGGAAAAAGCTCGTTTTTCTTTTATATCAATAGACGGCTTTTCAGGTAAAACAACATCTGGAGAATATGCTCGACGATCAAACATCTCGTTATAGACCGAACTCATTTTAGGATAAAGCGTATTAAGCGCATTCTTTAAACTCCCTAAAAGAGGTGTTTCAGGAATACTGTCTAGATCTTTCAAAAAACCAATCATATGCTTTTTAGTCTTAAACACGGCATTCTCCACAACAGCAGGGACAAAAAGAACCTCAGCACTCTCATCATATTCAACAAACCCGCTATCTGTTAACTCGGACAAAGCATTTATTGCCTCTTCTTCAGTAATGGATAAATCTCCGGAGATAAATTTTATTGGAAACCTAAAAAAACCAGAAACACTTTTTACGGGCGAAGAAAGAAAATACAGATAGGAAAGCCTTGAAACGAGACTAATTTCTGAAAACCCATGATTTAACCAAACCCCTCGATTAATTGCCGCAATGTTTTTTTGCATGACACATACACCTTTCCTCAAAAATAACCAACCAAATCATACAACAAAAAAAGAAAAACTTCAGGTTCTTTTTATTAACCGACAACAAAATTTTTATTAAACAAAAAGTAATAGCCTATTAAAAATCGTTTTAATAGGCTATTAAAATTCAATTTAATAAGCTATTAAAACGCAAACTAATAACGAATTAAAAAGAACCTTATTTTACAATGGTTGCGAGCGTTTAAAACGAGCGGCAAAATACAACGTTTTAATAAGCTATTAAAACGCAATTCAATAAGCTATTAAAAACCATTTTAATAAGTTATTAAAATAGAATCTTATTCGCTATTAAAATTCATTTTAAGAAAAAGCACCGCATAAAACGCAGTGCATTTTCTCAAAGAAGTTCAAACAAAGAGTCGATTGCATCCTTAACGCTTTTATCTTCAAGAGAATCATATCCAAGAGAATCAAGATACTTTTTTTCATGTAAACATTTCTTTAGGAAAGCAATAGGACTTCGAATACCAACGACATCATCCTCAGTCATTTCCCGCCAAGGCTCACCATCGCAAAAATCATCTTGGTACTTTTGCATAGAAAGAGCCGCAGCCTTTAACTCATAATCATTGTATCTTTTATGGAGTTTTATAATATCGTCGGAAGGGATTTTAAACATAGCATCAAAATAACCACAAATCTCATTTTTTGAATTCCAAGAAACAATGGGTACTTCAATCATCCTATCTTCTTGTTCCAACCGTCCACGATCACTATACTGAACTCGAAAACGAACGGCTGTAACAGAACGCTTTTCTTTTATTAGTTCTGTATCAACATGGAAAATAGACTTTGCATTCAACTCGCTTATTGAAGGCTTGATAATACGAAGGTTTAAATTTCCAAAGGAAGAGTAACTATTTACATCATTGTATAAAAACATGTTATGCAACTGGTCTAAAGTCATAACAAAAGAGTGCTTAAATGAGGCTCGTCCAGACTCAGGAACCCCATTTACAGCAATATTCCATTTTGAGGTGATTAAGCTTAACATACGCATGGAATAGGTGGATCGAAGCTCTAGAAAATGAGCCAAAGGAACTTTTGTGAAATTATTCTTAAGCTGAAGAAATAGACCTGCCACTTCATCATCCATTTTGATTTGAAGCGAGCCATCTTCATATTTACACATTTTTACAAGGTGAAGTTTTAAAAAGTTTTTTGGTTTATCCAAATCACGAATTGTAATGAAAGCTTTCATGAGCGTGTCGCTTGCATCTTCGACACGTTTATAAAACCTATTTGATGTACTTCCAAACAACTCTTTTAACTCATTCACCTTAAATATAGAACCA
>ERZ773022.2428-NODE-2428-length-11223-cov-6.367568_pt1 | contig 11223 bp, 7 predicted proteins | sample MGYA00580839_ERZ773022 | MGnify/ENA primary metagenome ERZ773022 (study PRJEB29015, sample SAMEA2738020) | human oral metagenome | biome: human oral; feature: human-associated habitat; material: dental | place: China | collected 2044 ... | reverse complement strand
TGACCGCCTGCGCGCTCACGCCGAGGAGGTGCATCAGCGCACCGGCCTGGTGCTCGACTGCTACTTCACCGCCCCGAAGATGGTCTGGCTGCGGGAGAACCTGACACGCGAGGGCGTGGTGACCACCACCGACACCTGGATCGCCAACAGGCTCACCGGGGAGTTCGTCACCGACGTGACCACCGCCTCGCGCTCGCTGCTGCTGAATATCGACACCGGGGACTGGGACGCGCGCCTGCAGGAGGTCTTCGGCCTGGACGAGGAGCTGCCCAGGATCGTCGACTGCGACCAGGTGGTGGGCGCGACCACCGTGTTCAGTGAGATCCCTGTCCCGGTCGGCGGCCTGATCGTCGACCAGCAGGCCGCGCTGTTCGCCCAGAGGTGCTTGCAGCGCGGCGAGGGCAAGTGCACCTACGGCACGGGCGCCTTCATCTTGGTCAACATGGGCCAGGCCGCGCCCCGCTTCGACAACGGTCTGACCACCTCGGTGGCGTGGCGCATGCGCGGCCGCACCATGTACTGCTCGGATGGGCAGGTGTACACCGCGGCCTCGGCCGTGCGCTGGCTTCAGACGATGGGCCTGATCTCCGGGGCGGAGGAGATCGATCGGATCGTCGCGCAGGACGCGGGCGGCGCGGTGTGCTCGCCGAGCTTCGCGGGCCTGGCCGCCCCCTGGTGGCGGCCGGACGCCGGCGCCTTCATCGCAGGCATGCGCCTGTCGACCGGCCGCCCTCAGGTCGTGCGTGCCGTGCTGGACGGCATTGCTGCGCAGATCGCGGAGCTCGCCGACCTCACGCACGGCGAGCTGGGAACCACCCTGACGAGCCTGCGTGTGGACGGCGGCCTCACCCGGTGCCGCACGCTCATGCAGATCCAGTCAGATCTGCTGCAAGCGCCCCTGGAGACCTACCCCTCTCAGCACGCCACCGCCCTGGGCACCGCCGCCTGCATGCGCCTGGCCCTGCACCCCGAGCTCGCCCTCGAGCAGGGCCCCTACGTCTGGGAGTCCGGCGAGGTCTACCGCCCACAGCGTCCCGCCGAGGAGGTCGCCGCGCAGCGCTCGGCCTGGCGGACCGCGGTCGAATCGACGATCGGCCTGTGATGGGACTCAACGAGATCATTGTGGTGATCATGGCCGTCGCTCTCGTGGTGGCAGCGGTGGACCGGGCGGCCGGCGGACGGCTCGGGCTCGGCTCCCAGCTCGAGGAGGGCATGAACACCTTCGGTCCGCTGGCACTGTCAATGGTGGGCATGATCTCCTTGGCGCCGATCCTCGCCAAGGTCCTCAACCCCGTCGTCGTGCCCGTCTACACCTTCCTGGGCGCCGACCCCTCCATGTTCGCGGGAACCCTGCTGGCCAACGACATGGGCGGGTACCACCTGTCGGTCCAGATGGCGCAGACGCAGGAGGCGGGCCTGCTGGCGGGGGCCATCCTGGCCGCGATGCTGGGCTGCACCGTGGTCTTCACCATTCCCGTCGGTCTGGGCATTGTCGCGGACGAGGACCGTCCCCACTTCGCCAATGGCGTCCTGGTGGGGGTGGTGACCATCCCTATCGGGGTGCTCGCCGGCGGGCTGACGGCGGGTTTCCCGCCGGGGATGATCCTGCGCAACCTCGTGCCGATCATTATCGCCGCCGCCCTGATCGCCCTGGGGCTGTGGAAGGCGCCCGACGCCATGACCAGGGGCTTCATGGTCTTCGGCAAGATCCTGGTGGCGATCATCTCCCTGGCGCTCGCCGTCGTCTCCTTCGAGTTCCTCACCGGCTGGAGCGTCATGCCGCCCAGCTGGCAGATGGCCCCGGTGACCGAGGGACTGGCCGTGGTGGCGGGCATCTGCGTATTCCTCATGGGAGCCTTCCCGCTCATGCACGTCATCACGAAGGTGGCCCGCCGCCCGCTGGCGGCCTTCGGCCGGACGCTCGGCGTGAACGAGGTGGCCTCCGGCGGAATCGTCATGACCCTGGCCAACGCCATTCCGACCTTCGGCCTCATGCGCAAGATGGACAAGCGCGGGGTGTTCCTCAACACCGCCTGGTCGGTCTCGGCCATGGCCCTGCTCGGCGACCACCTCGGCTTCACCGCCGGCGTGGCGCCCCACATGATCGTCCCGATGATCGTGGGCAAGCTCGCCGCCGCCCTCTCGGCACTGGCCGTGGCCTGCCTGATCGCCCGGCGCCGCTACCCCGCCCACGGCCGGGACCGGGCCGCGCCCCGGATCGCCGGCGCCCTCGACGGCGCGTCGCCCGCCGCAGAGCCGGCACCGAACCGAACCGACAACGGACAGGACAGGTAGATGATGCGAACATACGACATTGCGGTAATCGGCGCGGGAGTAGTCGGCACCGCCATTGCCCGACGCCTGGCGGCAACGCGCTGCAGCGTCGCCATTCTCGACGCGCGCGACGACGTCACTGAAGGCACCTCAAAGGCCAACACAGCCATCCTGCACACCGGCTACGACGCCAAGCCGGGAACCCTCGAGGGCCGGCTGGTGGCACGCGGCTACCGGCTGACCTGGCAGTACTGCAAGCAGGCCGGCATCGGGGTGCGCCGGACCGGAGCGGTCCTCGTGGCCTGGGACGAGGAGCAGGCCGCCTCGCTTCCCGCCCTTCAGGCCAAGGCTGTCCAGAACGGGTACGAGAAGACGCGGATCATCACGCCCGAGCAGGTCTACGCCGAGCTGCCGCACCTGGGCCCGGGCGTCACCGGCGGCCTGACGGTGCCCGACGAGAGCATTATCGACGCCTGGTCGGTCCCTCTGGGATTCGCCACGGATGCCGTCAACCGCGGCGCCGCCCTGCTGCGCGAGCACCGGGTGGAGGGTATCGAGGTGGGTGCGGATGTCACCCGCATCCGCACCTCGGCTGGCGCGCTCAAGGCGCGCTGGGTGGTCAACGCCGCCGGCCTCGGCTCGGATGCGATCGACGCCATGTACGGGTACGACCGCCTGAGGGTCAACCCGCGCAGGGGCGAGCTGCTGGTCTTCGACAAGCTCGCCTCGGGGCTGGCCCCCAAGATCGTGCTGGCGGCGCCGTCGAAGGTGGGCAAGGGGGTGCTGATCAGCCCGACCATCTTCGGCAACGTCATGCTCGGCCCGACGGCCGAGGACATGGAGGACAAGACCGACACCGCCACCACCGAGGCGGGTTTCGCCTTCCTGCTGGAGAAGGGAGAGCGCATCGTCCCCGAGCTCCTCGACGAGGAGGTGACCGCCTCCTACGCCGGCCTGCGAGCCGCCAACAACCAGTCCGACTACCTCATCGAGGTGGACAGGCCCCAGCGCTACGTGATCGCCTCCGCCATCCGCTCCACCGGCCTGACCTCGGCCATTGCGGTCGCCGAGCACATTGCGGAGCTGATGGACGCGGCGAACAGCGGCCTGGACATGACCGAACGAGCAGACCTGCCCCCGGTGGCGCGCATGGCGCCGCTCGGCGAGCACCAGCTGCGCCCCTACAGGGACGGCGAGCGGATCGCCGCGGACCCGGAATACGGCACCATGGTCTGCTTCTGCGAGCGGGTCACCCGCGGCGAGATCCGCGACGCCATGTCGTCCATCATCCCGCCGTGCTCGCTGTCGGGTCTGCGACGGCGCACCCGGGCGATGAACGGGCGCTGCCAGGGTTTCTTCTGCGGAGCTGAGGTCCAGCGCCTGTTCGACGAGTACGCCTCGGCGACCGGTCCCAAGGAGGAGATCAATGCCTGAGTCCACTGTTGTCACCCCCGCCGTCGCGATCGTCGGCGGCGGCCCCGCGGGCCTGTCCGTCGCCGCGAGGCTGGCCCCGCGCCTGCCCGGGCAGGTGCTGGTGCTGGACCGGGAGAAGGACGCCGGCGGCATCCCGCGCCACGCCGACCATCCCGGTTACGGCATCCGCGACCGCAAGGCGTTCATGACCGGGCCGGCCTACGCCAGGGCTCTGGTCAGAGAGGCCCAGCGGGCCGGCGCCGTGATCCGCACCCGCACGCAGGTCACCGGCTGGGCCGACCAGGACGTCCTGGAGGCCACCACCCCACGGGGACGGATGCTGGTGCGCCCCGACGCATTCGTCTTCGCCACAGGTGCGCGGGAGCGCCCGCGCACCGCCCGCCGCATCCCGGGCGGGCGCCCGCCCGGGGTGCTCACTACCGGCCAGCTGCAGAACCTCGTGCACCTGCACCACCGGAAGGTCGGCACCAGGGCCGTGGTGGTGGGAGCCGAGCTGGTCAGCTGGTCGGCGGTAATGACTCTGCGGGAGGCGGGCTGCCGCACCGAGGCGCTCATCTCCGCCTACCCCAGGGGCGAGTCCTACACGGTCTTCAAGCTGGGCGGGGGCCTGGCCTTCCGCACCAGGGTGGTCACCAGCTCGCGCGTGGTGGTCGTGCACGGCAAGCGGCGCGTGACGGGCGTCGAGATCGAGGACACCCGCACGGGCTCGCGCCGCACCATTGAGTGCGACACGCTGGTCTTCACCGGTGACTGGATTCCCGACAACGAGCTGCTGCGCATGCGCGGCATCGAGCTGGATCCTGCGGCCGGGCGCGCCCCGGTCACCGACCAGACCATGCGGACCTCGGTCGACAACATCTTCTCCGTCGGCAATGTCAACCACCCGGTCGAGACGGCCGACGTGGTGGCTCTCGAGGGCCGCTACGCCGCCGACCGCCTCCTCGCGCACCTGACCGGCGCCCGCACCGGCGGCGAGGAGCTGCCTGTGCGGGCCGAGGCGCCGATCCGCTGGATCACTCCGCAGCGCTACGCGCTGGGCGGACCCGCGCCTGCTCGCAGACGACTGGTTGCGTGGGTGGACGAGCTCCGCGCCTCGCCCGTCGTGGTCGCACGGCAGGGCGGTCGCCGGATCGCCCGCAGGCGGTTGCCCTGGCCCGCCGCTCCGGGGCGCGCCTTCCGCATCCCCTCCTCGATGCTGGAGGCCGTCTGCCCGGGCGCTGGGGAGATCGTGTTCTCACTGGAGTAGCGACATGCGTGCTCCAAACCCGCGGAGCGGAAGCGGGCGGAACGACCGCGGCGCGGGGCGGGCCTCCGGGCGCGGGACGGTGCGCAATCGTCCCGCGGCCGCCCGGCTCCGGCCGCCCGCTCCGCTGCTAAAGTGCCCGCCATGAGCGCCCCCGCGGCCAGGGACGGTACCGCCGTGGTCGTGTACGACCTCGACGGAGTGATCACGCGCAGGGACTCGTTCACCGCCGTCGTCGTGGATCGCTTGCGCCGTGCCCCGCTGCGTCTCCTGAAGGCGCTGCCGGCGGTCGTCCCCATGGTGCTGAGCATGCGGGCGGACCGCCGACAGCGAGCCGCCCGGCGAGTGGCCCAGATCGCCCTGGGCGGCCTGCACGAGCCCGGCTACATCACGCTCGCCACAGCATTCGGACGCCGAATCGGCGCCAGCCCCTCCTGGGTGCGCGATGAAGCCGTGCAGCGGATACGTCGGCAGCATGCCGAGGGCGCGCGAATCGTCATTGCCACCGCCACGGAGCGGCGTCTTGCAGAGGTCCTGCTCGCCGCCGCCGGCATCCCCTACGACCTGCTCTCCGCCTCCATCCTGATCGAGACCCCGTCCGGAATGGAGTTCGCCGACCACCGGGTCGGGACGCGCAAGACGGAGGCGCTCCGCGAGCAGGGCGTGCCCATTGAGGCGGCGGAGTTCGTGACGGACTCCCTGGCCGATCTGCCGACCGCTCGCGCGGCTGCGCGAGTCGTCCTCATCGGCGCCTCCCCGAGGACACGACGGCGGTACGCGCGAGCAGCCGTCTCGCTCGCGGTTCCCGTCATGTGAGTGGCCCCGCGACCTCATTGCGGAGGGGGACCGCCGCTCCCCCGCCCTGCCGCGCCTTTGGAGGCGCTCAGGAGCCGCCGTCGTCGGATCGGGCCGCGGCACGGGGCAGCAGGACGTGCTCGACGCCGTCGAGCAGCGAGGCGATGATGAGCTCGAAGTACTCCTCGCTGATGCGGTTCTTCTGCTCCTCGTCGGTCAGCGGTACGAAGAAGTTCCTGACCATGACACCGAGCCCCTCGGACCTTGCTGTCATCGCGCCGAGCCGTCTGACCATGGCGGACATGTCGTAGGCACGTCCACCGCCCCTGGTGCTGTGCGTCCGCATGTCGCGCATGCCGATTGTGGAGACCGTCACGTTGAAGATCATTGCGTAGGCCAACGGCGCCAGAGCGCCGAAGCCGGCGTCGGCCAGCTTGGCCATCGCCATGTCGATGACGGGCAGGAAGGACTCGGTGATTCTGCCCATGGCCAGCCGGTCGGTGACGCCAGGGTAGCGCAGGAACACTGGACGGTAGGCCGTGAGCAGCTCGGTGAACCACTCCTTCCAATCCAGGTCGGCGCCGGGGAGCTCGACCGACGAGCAGACCTCCTCCACGACGGCGTCGCACAGGTCGTCCTTCTGCGGGAAGTAGTGGTAGATCACGGAGGGCACCACGTCCAGCGAGCGCGCGATGTCGCGCATCGACCAGCCCTCCACCCCGTGCTCCCGGGACAGGCGCACCGCCTGGTCGAGAACTGCCCCCCGATTCAGGCCCGCACGTCTGGATGTCGGGGACCTGGTACTCATGCGCCCCAGGATAGACCACTGTCGTTCAGCCCCTGACGGGGCAAGACCTCTCAGCGCTCTCAGCCGCACCGCTCCGATCATCATCGCCGTCTGCCTCCTGGCCGCAACCTGCGCTCTCAACTCGTGCACCCGAGACTGCACTCGGCCGGCCCCGCCGCCTTGGCCGGCCCCGCCGCCTTGGCCGGCCCTCCCCGCAGTCGCTAGACTCGCACCGCCCAGCGGCAATCCCAACACAGCGGACGAACAGGCGATGATTCATGTTCCTTTCGTGCTGTCTCTCTCCTCTGACAGCGAGCCTCCTCAGTACTGAGGACGGCGCCGACGTCGGCGGAGGGGAGGCCAACCTCGTACTCCCCGACCTGTCCGGCGTCCTCGTGGCCCCGGGCCTGAGCGGACGGGCCCTGCTCCTGGCGGGCATCGGCGTCTGTCTGCTCGGCCTCGGCTTCGGCACGGCCACCTTCCTGCGCCTGAGCAGGGCCCCCGTGCACTCCTCGATGCGGGAGATCGCCGAGATCATCTACTCCACCTGTCAGGCCTATCTGGTGCGGCAGGGGCGCTTCCTCATAATCCTGTGGGCGTTCATCACCGCGGTCATCATCGTCTACTACAAGGCGCTGGTCGGCTTCGGGTGGGCCAGGGTCGGCATCGTCGTCCTCTTCTCCCTGCTCGGGATGGGCGGCTCCTACTGCGTGGCGTGGTTCGGGATCCGGGTCAACACCTTCGCGAACGCTCGCACCGCCTTCGCCTCCCTGCGGGGCAAGCCGCACGAGGTGCACAGGATCCCGCTGCGGTCGGGCATGAGCATCGGCATGGTGCTCATCAGCCTCGAGCTGCTCATGATGCTCGTGATCCTCCTGTTCCTGCCCCCGGACGTGGCCGGCGCCTGCTTCATCGGCTTCGCCATCGGCGAGTCCCTGGGGGCCTCGGCCCTGCGCATCGCGGGCGGCATCTTCACCAAGATCGCCGACATCGGCGCCGACCTGATGAAGATCGTCTTCAAGATCGACGAGGACGACCCCCGCAACCCCGGCGTCATCGCGGACTGCACCGGAGACAACGCGGGCGACTCGGTGGGCCCCAGCGCCGACGGCTTCGAGACCTACGGCGTCACCGGCGTCGCCCTGGTCACCTTCGTCCTGCTGGCCGTCTCGGACGCCCGGCTCCAGGCGCTGCTGCTGGTGTGGATCTTCACGGTGCGCGCGGCCATGATCCTGGCGGCCTGGGCCGCCTACGGGATCAACGCGGCGTGGTGCCGAGCGCGCTTCGGGGACGCCGAGAGGATGAACTTCGAGACCCCGCTGACCACCCTGGTGTGGCTCACCAGCGCCCTGTGCATCGCACTGACCTACCTGGCCACCTGGCTCGTCCTGGCCGGGCAGGGCACCGGGCTGTGGCTGCGCCTGGCCACGATCATCACCTGCGGGACCCTGGCCGGGGCGCTCATCCCCGAGCTGGTCAAGGTCTTCACCTCCACCGGCTCCCAGCACGTCCGCGAGACCGTCAAGTCCTCGCGCCAGGGCGGCGCCAGCCTCAACATCCTCTCCGGTGTCGTGGCGGGGAACTTCTCCGCCTTCTGGCTCGGCATCACCGTCGTGGGTCTCATGGGAAGCGCCTTCCTCCTGTCCGCCTCCGGGCTGGAGGAGATCATGGTGGCGCCCGCCGTCTTCGCCTTCGGCCTGGTGGCCTTCGGATTCCTGGGCATGGGCCCGGTGACCATCGCCGTCGACTCCTACGGCCCGGTCACCGACAACGCGCAGAGCGTCTACGAGCTCTCGCGCATCGAGGACCTCGACGGCATCGACGCCGAGCTGCGGCGCGACTTCGACGTCGCCCCGCGCTGGGAGAGGGCCAAGTTCCTCCTGGAGGACAACGACGGCGCCGGCAACACCTTCAAGGCGACGGCGAAGCCCGTCCTCATCGGAACCGCCGTCGTGGGCGCCACGACCATGATCTTCTCGATCATCATCGGACTGACCGACCACCTCACCAGGGGCATCGAGAACCTCTCCCTCATGCACGCACCCTTCCTCCTGGGCCTGATCGCCGGCGGAGCCGTGGTGTTCTGGTTCTCCGGGGCGTCCATCCAGGCGGTGACCACGGGCGCCAACCGGGCGGTCGCCTTCATCAAGGAGTCAATCCACCTGGACAAGGGGGCCGAGCGCGCCTCCGTGGAGGACTCCAAGCGGGTCGTCGACATCTGCACCCAGTACGCCCAGCAGGGGATGCTCACGATCTTCCTCGCGGTCTTCTTCGCGACGCTGTCCCTGGCCTTCGTCGAGCCCTTCTTCTTCATCGGCTACCTGGTGTCGATCGCGGTGTTCGGCCTGTACCAGGCGATCTACATGGCGAACGCCGGGGGCGCGTGGGACAACGCGAAGAAGGTTGTCGAGGTCGACCTGCACATGAAGGGCACCGCTCTGCACGACGCCTCGATCGTCGGCGACACCGTCGGCGACCCCTTCAAGGACACCTCGTCGGTCGCGCTGAACCCCATCATCAAGTTCACGACTCTCTTCGGGCTGCTCGCCGTCGAGCTCGCCGTCAGCCTGACCGCACAGGGACTGGGGACCCTGGTGCACGTCCTGGCGGCGGCCTTCTTCCTCGTGTCCCTCTTCTTCATCCACCGATCCTTCTACAGCATGAGAATCCCCGCCCGCACGAGCAATGACGACGACCTTGATGAGATCCTTGTGAAGGACTGAAGAACCCGTGGAGGTACGGTCATGAGAATCGCCATTAAGTACGACGACATCGACATCTCGTCCGCCGGCCGTGTCGCGGGCCACGAGGCCGGCGACACCCTGGTGCGGCGGCTGCTGAGGATCTTCCCGGAGTCGACCGTCATCGCCCCCGTCCCCCGGCAGAGCGAGGACTTCGACGTCGTTCCCCTGGAGGGACTCGATCCGACGGATCTCGTGGTCATCAACATGGACGCAGCGGACTCCCCCCATATCTGGCAGGTGCTCTCCCACGCGCCCGGCACGGCACCAGGAACGGTGGCGGAGCCCCGGATCATGAACTTCGTCTGGCGCCCCGTGCCGTCGAACGCCCCGAAGGTCCACATGGCGACGCTCGCGCTGTCGTGCGCCCTGTTCCCGACGTTCGCGGACTCTCAGCGCACCGCCAACGAGGTGCGCGAGCTCGTGGCGAAGTGGACGGCGCAGCACCTCTACGAGAAGTCCACGCTCGCGTGGGTGAACCTCGGATTCCGGCTCGACCACATCCAGCCGCGCGCCTACTCGGATGTGCCGATCGTCCTGTACCCGTCGATCTACCTCACCCGAGGGAAGCACCCGGAGCAGTTCTTCCGGGTCATCGAGCAGGTGCGCAGGGCGGTTCCGCTCAAGGTCGAGATGCGGCTGCAGGAGGATAGCCTCGTCTCGGAGGCCGCTATGAGCATCTCCCAGCGGGACTGGGTGTGGATGGGGCCGCTGACCGCCACCAGGCAGTCCTACTGGGAGGCACTGGCACGAACGACCGCCTTCCTGGCCACCGCGGACAAGGTGTCCTACGGCCTGCTCTACGTGGAGGCGCTGGGCGCGGGCGTGATCGGCATCCTGCCCGACCGAGACTGGGCGCGCGCCCTCGTTCCGCCGTCCTACCCCTTCATCTACCGCGACCTCGGGGAGGCGGCGACGATGCTCACCCGGGCGCTGAGGGAGCCGGAGGCCTGCCGCAGGCAGATGGATGAGGCCGCGGGTGGTTCATTCTCGGCCTGGATCGCCCGTCACCACTCCGATGACGCCTTCGACAAGGCGATCGTGGCGCGTGTCAGCGAGTGGTTCGGCGGCTGATCCCCCAGTCCCGGGGCCGCTGGTCCCGGGGCCGCCCCCTTCTCGCCGAGATCGGTTCACTTCCGCACCGAGATCGGTCGTATTCCGCGTCGAGATCGGTTCACTTCCGCACCGAGATCGGTCGAGTTCCGCGTCGAGATCGGTCCGCCGAGGCCTGCTGGCGGCCCCTGCCGGACCGGCGTCGAGCATCTCGATGGTCTGACTCCGGGGCGGGAGAAGCGGGCGCTCCGCACGCTTTTAAGTCGACCAATGGCTTCGGACACCACGAGAATCGGCGCGATTTCACGGTTTCGCGACACAGATCGGGTGGTGCGGGAAGCCGAGGGCGCGCGGGATGATCGATGATCACCGTCCGAGGCACGGCGGCGTCCGGCGAGCGCCCCGGACCGATCTCGAGCCGAAAGTGAACCGATCTCGAGCCGGAACCGAACCGATCTCGGCGCGGAAGTGAACCGATCTCGACGCGGAGATCTACCGATCTCGGCGGAGCGGGGACGCGGGCTGCGAGGGTCCCGAGGTCTTCGAGGGTTCTGAGGGCCCGCTGATCCCGTACGCTCGCCTGACGTACCTGCGGTACACGCCCCGGTAGAGCCCGGGGCTCGCCTTGAACGCGAGCGCTGCGGCGCCGAGAGCCGGCCTGATGCGCAGGGTGCGCACGATGTCGCCCCACGCGATCCTCCCCCTGTACTTCTCAAGGCCGCGAGTCACTCGCGATCCGTCGACCGTCATGGCCTGCTGCGCGTTGTTGAGGTAGGTCAGGGTCGTCGAGCTGGCCAGTGCGCGGCGCACCCGGGCGTCCTGCGGCATCTCCCGCGAGGCGCGCGCCATCGCCGAGACCAGCCGGTCGCTCTCCTCGATGGGCGTGACGTGCCCCC
>ERZ773022.2427-NODE-2427-length-11228-cov-23.438647_pt1 | contig 11228 bp, 4 predicted proteins | sample MGYA00580839_ERZ773022 | MGnify/ENA primary metagenome ERZ773022 (study PRJEB29015, sample SAMEA2738020) | human oral metagenome | biome: human oral; feature: human-associated habitat; material: dental | place: China | collected 2044 ... | reverse complement strand
GCACCCGCGCCTACGGGGACTTCTGGTCCTACATGCTCGTGGCCGAGGGCGCCGTCGACCTGGCCGCCGAGCCCGAGCTGGAGCTCTACGACATGGCGGCGCTCGTGCCGATCGTCGTGCAGGCGGGCGGGCGCTTCACCTCCCTGGCCGGGGAGGCCGGTCCCTGGGGCGGGGACGCCGTGGCCACGAACGGGCTCCTGCACGACGTCGTCCTGGAGCGCCTGGCCGCCGAGACCGACTGAGGGCGGGCGGCGGGTGCACGGCGAGCCCCGCGGATCGCCCGCGGGACGCCGTGAGGCGGGCGGGCGGCGAGAGCGGGACGCCGTGAGGCAGGTTCCACACGGACACTCAGCGCGCGTCCAGGGCGGCAGCGGGTAGCCTCACGATCGCCATCGCCGCACGCACCCCTGGGAGACGCCCCATGAACTGGCTGCACGCCGTCATCCTCGGCATCGTTGAGGGCATCACCGAGTTCCTGCCCGTCTCCTCCACGGGTCACCTCAACATCGTTGAGAAGCTCCTCGGCTACCAGATCGACGACAAGGGCATGACCGCCTTCACCGCCATCATCCAGATCGGGGCGATCCTGGCCGCCGTCGTCTACTTCTGGAGCGACATCGTGCGCATCGTCGTCGCCTGGTTCAAGGGCCTGGCGAGCAAGGACGCGCGCAAGGACCCCGACTTCACCCTGGGCTGGGGCATCATCCTGGGCTCCATCCCGGTGGCCGCCGTCGGCCTGCTGCTCAAGAGCTTCATCGAGGTCACCGCCCGCTCCATGTGGGTCATCGCCGGCGCCCTCATCATCTGGAGCGCCGTCATGTGGTTCGCGGACGAGCACTCCGACGGCCCGGTCGGCGCCACCCACGCCTCCACCGGCAAGGGCATGAGCGAGGTCAAGGTCAAGGACGCCCTCATCATCGGCTCCTTCCAGGCCCTCGCGCCCGTGCTGCCGGGCATCTCCCGCTCCGGGGCGACCATCTCCGCGGGGCTGTTCCTACGCTTCGACCGGGTGACCGCCACCCGCCTGTCCTTCTTCATGGGCATCCCCGCGCTCATCGCCGCGGGCCTGCTCGAGGCGGTCACGGCGGCGGAGGACATCAGCTCCCCGCAGATCGGATGGACCGCCACGATCATCGCGACCGTGGTCTCCGGCGTGGTCGCCTACGCGACGATCGCCTGGCTGCTGAAGTTCGTCTCCTCCAACAAGTTCACCGACTTCCTCCTGTACCGGGTGGCCCTGGGCGTGATCATCATCGTGCTGGTGGCCACGGGCACTATCGCGGCCTGAGCGGCCCCGCCCCGCCTCCCCGTTGGGATGCGGGGCGGGCGGCGCGGGCGGCGGGACTGGTCACCGCTGCCGCCCGCCGCCCCGCCCGCCCTCGCGGTGACGCGGAGAGGGACCGACGAGGGCCAGCGCGACGGCCGGCGGGACGGGCGACCTGCCGTTTCCGCCGGTTTCGCGTGTCTTCTCCGCCGGTTTCAGCGGCGAATCAGCCCTCGACGGGCACGTCCGTCAGGCGCCAGGGGACCGGGGTGTACTTCGAGTCGGCGGGGCGGTCCACGATCACCGTCTTCTCCCCCGTGTCCGGCCACGCCATGCAGATGCGGGCGCTCCGCCCGTCCTCGGACAGGGAGATCAGGTTGAGATCGGCCAGGGGCCGGTGCGAATCGGCGCCGACGGGCAGGTAGTCGACGGGGAAGACGTAGTTCCCGCCGGAGATCAGCGTGACTCCGCTGGCGGCGACGATCGAGCTGACGCCGCCGAGCTCGCCGCGGGCGTTGTTCAGCCCGAACCCGGCCGAGTCCCTGAAGTAGGTGGACAGGAACTTCAGCTTCTGATCGTTCCCCGACACGACGAACTCGCCGAAGAGCAGCCCGCCGCGCCGCGTCACCTTGTCCAGGACGATGGTGACCCCCGGGTCGTCGGCGCCGCTCGAGACGGAGACGCCGTCGGGCCCCTTCGCGCTGGGCCCGGCCGCCTGCGGCACGTCGCCCCCGCCCGGGGTCTGCGGGGCGTCCGGCTTGGTGCCGCCAGTGGGCGTGATGACGATCTCGACGCGGCGGTTGGCGGCGCGGGCCGCGTCGTCGGTGCCCTGCGCGCGGGGTTCGGTCTCGCCCTTGCCGGTCGTCTGAACCGTCCACGCCGACAGTGGCGTGAGCTGCCCCAGGCGGTCCGACACCGCCTGCGCCCGCTTCTCCGACAGCGTCTGGTTGTAGGCGTCGTCGGCCACGTCATCGGTGTGACCGGTGACGGTCAGGGCCCCGCCGTCGGGGTACGAGGCGATGGTGTCCGACACCCCCTTGAGGATCCCCTCGGCGTCGGCCGACAGGTCCGCCGAGTCCGACTCGAAGGACACGTCGTTGGACACCGTCACCTTCACCGAGTCGTCCGTGGTCAGCTCGCTGGTGGACCGGTCGACGGCCTCGACGTAGCGCTCCAGGGCGAGCGGCGCCGCCCGGTTCTGATCGGGCTCCGCCTCCTTGAGGACCGCCTGCGCATCGAGGTCCGGGACGGCGCCGGCGTCCACGACCGGCACCTCGAAGAAGCCCGTGTCGCTGAGCATGACCGTCACGCTCGTCACCTCGGGTCCCACCCCGCCGAAGGTAGGGTGGTAGTCGGCCGACCCGCCAGCCTTCACGCCGGGCAGGCCCGCGACGGCGCCCCGCGTCGTCACCCAGACGCGGCCGGCGTCGGGATCGACCATCCTCAGGGGCCGAGTGGCCGTCAGGTCATGCACAACGGTGCCGACCCACCGGTCGCCGACGCCCAGCTCGCCGTCCTGGATCGGGTCGTCGGACGGACGGTCGACGTGGAGGCACAGGATCGAGGAGGATTCGTCCACGCGCACGAGCGGGCCGATCCTCACGTCGAGGGTGTGGCCGCCCAGGACGTTCTCGAGGCGGGTGTCGACCGCCGTCGGGGCGGCCGACGGCGAGGCCGCGCCGTCCGCCGAGGACGCACCCGCCGTCGGCACCGGCACGCTGTCGTTGCAGGCGGCCGCGGCGCCGACGGCGAGGGTCAGGAGCGGCAGGGTCAGGGCATGACGGCGGGTCAGGACGCGGCGGCGGGGCGGAAGGGGACGATTGGCGGAAGGCACGAGACACCTCTTCGTATGGCCGATGGAGTACGGAGCACGCGGTCGGCCGGTTTCGCAGGCCGGCCGGCGGCACTCGCCACCGTAGACGCCCGCCCGCCGCCCGCCCATGGGGAGAAGCGCCCTGTCCCATCCCCGTCCGTCCCCGTGGACTCCCCGTGGACAACCTGTTCGGAGCACCCTCGGCCGGCGAGCGGGACGGGGGCTCCTGCAGACATTTCCGACGGCGAGCGCCTCCCTTCCATTCCGCCCGCAGACATCCCGAACCTGTAGGCTCATGGCATGGTCGGTCTCTTCTCCCTGGTCCCGCTCGGCGTGTGCCTGGCCGAGCTTCTGCTGCAGACCTCAGCCGTGGCGGGCGATCCCACCGCCGGTGGCGCGATCGCGCTTGTCAAGAAGATGCACCAGGGGCGGCTGGCCATCACCGCGCTCAGGAAGCAGGACGATAAGGCGCTCGATGCTTTCGGCCAGGAGATCGCCTCCCGTCTGGAGGCCAAGGTGGCGGGCGTCCGACGCAGGTGCGAGGAGCAGAACGTTGACACCGCCCTGCTGCGCAGTGCGGTGACCGAAGTCGAGATCCTCCTCGCGGAGGTGGTCGCCGATGACGACGCCGTCGTGACCGCTGTCCGGGAGCCGGATCGCTTCGAGGAGGTCCTCCGCCGGCGCGCGCGGGGTCGCCGTCAGAAGGTGGAAGAGGCGGCCGAGCCCTTCTTCGACGAACTGGTGAAGGCCATCGCCGAAGAGTTCACGCGACTGGCGCCGGTATCTCCGAGTTTTCCGCGAGGCGCCTTCAAGATCCTGCTAGATGAGGTTGAGAGAATTCTGCGCATCATCGAGAGCAATGGAATTGAAACCACCCCGCCGCGCCCTTGTCATATTCGATTCGGCAGTCGGCCCATGGAGACGATCGGGTTCATTTCGAGGCGGGAGCAGGAGGCACTGCTGGACGCCGTATTCGGCAGGGCCGCGCCGCGCACGGTGCTCGTAGGAATGCACGGGAGCGGGAAGTCGCAGCTCTCCACCGTTGTAGCAGCCCGCTGCGAGGCGGAGGGCTGGCCGATCGTCGCCTGGATCAACGCGGAGTCCCGCGAAACCACCCTTGAGGGGTTCTCCGAACTCGGACGGAGCATTGGAGTGGACGTATCGGATGAGCGCACCCCCGAAAGACTCGCGCGACGCTGCCTCGACGCGCTGGCGTCGGCGGACGGGACGAACCGACTCATCATCCTCGACAATGTTGAGAGCCCCGATGACCTGAGAGATTTTATTCCTCGCGGGGAGGGGCTGCGGGTCCTGGCCACTACGACGAGACGAGCGGACTGGGGGCGGGCCCGCTGGACGCAGATTCCCGTGGAGGTATTCGAGCGCGAGCAGTCGATCGGAATGCTGCTCGGCCGCACCAACCAGGTCGATCGTGAGACGGCGGACATCATTGCCGAGCTGCTCGGCGATCTGCCGGTGGCCGTTTCACAGGCAGCGGCAATGATCAAGCGCACCCGGCGCAGTCTCGCGGACTACCTCGAGCAGCTCCGCAAGTACTCGCTGAAGGACAGCGTCCGACGACTGGACGGCGATGAGTATCCGAAGGCCGTTGGAGCCGCTTTACAGTTGGCGTTCCAGAGCGCACTTGAGCAGATCGGGCGCCAGAGCCGGCACCAGGAGATGCTTGCCCGTCACTATCTCAGAGTTCTCTCCCTGCTCGCCGCTTCAGGCGTCCCCACGCATTGGCTGGAGGCTGCTGAGAAGGGATCCTTCGACGCCTGTGAGGCAGTGAGCGCGCTTGCTGAATTCTCGGTCTGCCAGTTCTCGGAGGATGGTTCGAAGACGATGCTGCATCGGCTTCAGGGACGAGTCATCCGGGAGAGCCGGGAGAACGATCCGGCGGAACGGGAGCGGGCCGAGAAGGAGGCGGTCGGGCTCCTGGAGTCGGTGGATATTACTCGCGTCCGGAGTTCGGAGAGCGACAACAGGCGCCGGGAGGCTCTCGATCTTGCGGATCAGTTGCGCGCGGCGGCCGAGCAGAAATATTCGCGAAACCTATTCGCCGATCCCCGCATCGGGAATGTTCTTGCATCCGCCTTGCGGTATACGACGGAATTCGGAGCCCCCCAGGCGGCCCTATCCCTGTCCGACGCCGTGGAGCACCTCGGCGAAGTCCTGGGCCCCGACCATCCCGACACCCTGACCTCCCGCAACAACCTCGCCGGCGCCCACGAATCGGCCGGCCGCCTCGACCAGGCCATTCCCCTGTACGAGCAGACCCTCGCCGACCGTGAGCGCGTCCTGGGCCCCGACCACCCCGACACCCTGACCTCCCGCAACAACCTCGCATACGCCCACGAATCGGCCGGCCGCCTCGACCAGGCCATCGCCCTGTACGAGCAGACCCTCGCCGACAGCCTGCGCATCCTGGGCCCCGACCACCCCAACACCCTGACCTCCCGCAACAACCTCGCCGGCGCCCACCGGGCCGCCGGCCGCCTCGACCAGGCCATTCCCCTGTACGAGCAGAACCTCGCCGACAGCCTGCGCATCCTGGGCCCCGACCACCCCAACACCAAGATCTTCAGAAACAACCTTGCTTCCGCCTACCAGGCCGCCGGTCGCTCCGAGGATGCCACGGCCCTGTTCGATCCACCGCCCGACTCCGGCGCCGCAGATGCGGATCGGCCCGACGAGTGACACAGCAGTTGACACAGCAGTGCGGATGTCTCCAACAACAGAACACCCCGCTCCGCGCATGCCGGCGGCTCGATCCCGTAGACTGCCAGCATGGTCGCCCTCTCCCTGATCCCGCTCGGCACGCGCCTGGCCGAGTTCGTACTGCAAGCCCCGGTCGTGATGGCCGCTCCGTCCGCCGACGCCCTCGGCGAGGAGGTCGCCTCCCGTCTGGAGGCCGGGGTCGCGGATGCCCGACGCCGATGCGAGGAGCAGGGCGTTGACGCCGTCCTGCTGCGCAGTGCGGCAACCGAGGTCGAGATCCTCCTCGCGGAGGCGGTCGCCGATGACGACGCCGTCGGAGCCCTCGCCCGGGAGCCCGGTCGCTTCGAGGAGGCCCTTCGCGAGCGGGCCCGGGATCGCCGCCGGGACGTGGAGGCGGCGGTCGAACCCTTCTTCGACGCGCTCGTGGGGGCCGTCTGCGGGGAGTTCGCGCGACTGGTACCGGAATCCGCGTGTCCTCGGCGCGGGGACCCCGCCCGCCCGCGCATCCGGTTCGGCAGCCGTCCCGCGGAGGAGCCCGGGTTCGTCGTCAGGCGGGAGCAGGCGAGGCTGTTCAACGCCGTCTTCTCCGAGGCCGCGCCGCGCACGGTGCTCACGGGAGCGGCCGGCAGCGGGAAGTCGCAGCTCGCGACCGCCGTCGCGGCCCGCTGCGAGGCGGAGGGCTGGCCGCTCGTCGCCTGGATCAGCGCGGAGTCCCGCGGGGCCCTCGTCTCGGGGTTGTCCGGCCTCGGCCGAAAGCTCGGCGTCGACGGCGAAAGACAGAACTCCCCCGAGGATTCCGCGCGACGGTGCCTTGAGGCGCTGGCGTCAGCGGAACGGGCGGACCGGCTCATCGTCCTGGACAATTTCGATGGTCCCGACGACCTGACCGACCTCATCCCTCGTGGGGAGGGGCTGCGAGTCCTGGCCGCGACGAGACGAACGGATTGGGATCAGACCCGCTCGGCGCATATTCGCGTGGGAGGCTTCGAGCGCGAGCAGTCGATCGGAATGCTGCTCGACCGCACGAATCAGACCGACCGCGAGGCGGCGGACGCCATCGCCGAGGCTCTCGGCGACCTGCCGCTGGCAGTTTCGCAGGCCGCGGCAACTATCAAGCGCGGCCGGTACGGCCTCGCGGATTATCTCGAGCAACTCGAGAAATGCTCCTCGAGGCCACGGCGCCACCGTCCGGAGGGGGATTGTCCCGAAGCGATTGGCACAGCTCTGCGGTTGGACTTCCAGAGCGCGCTCGAATGGATCGGGAGCCGGAGCCCGCGCCAGGCCATGATCACCCGTTACAATCTTGGCATCCTCGCCCTGCTCGCCGCCTCGGGCATGCCCAGACGCTGGATGGAGGGCGCGGACGAGGGATCCTCCGACGCCCGTGAGGCGCTGAACGCGCTCATCGAGTCCTCGGTCTGCAGACTATCGGAGGACGGCGCCAGGGTGATGCTGCACCGGCTTCAGGTCCAGGCCATCCACGAGGACTGGGAGAACGATCCGGTGCAGCGGGAGCGGACCGAAAGGGAGGCGGTCGGTCTGCTGAATGTGGCGGATTTCTTCTACATACAGAAATCACAGGGGGAGATCCGGCTCCGGGAGGTCCTCGACCTTGTGGACCAGTTGCGGGCGACGGCCGAGCAGAACTACTCGAAGAACCTGTTCGCCAATCCCCGAATCGGAGACGCCATCACGGCTGTTCTCCAGTGCGCGACGGAACTCGGGATTCCCCAGGCGTCCCTGTTCCTGTCCGACGCCGTGGAACGTCTCGGCGGTTCCCTGGGATCCGATCATCCCGAGGTCGTTCTGCGCGCGCGCACCAGTCTCGCCTACGCCTACAGGGATGCGGAGAGGCTCGCTGAGGCCATCGACCTGTTCGAACAGGCCCTCGCCGACAGCACCCGCGGTCTGGGGCCGGATCACCCCCGCACCCTCGCCGCCCGCGACGCTCTTGCGGGTGTTTACCGGGAGACGGGTGAACTCGATCGGGCCATCCCCCTGTATGAACGCAGTCTCGCCGATCGACTCCGCATCCTGGGCGCCGATAATCCCGATACTCTGCGCTCGCGCAACAATCTCGCATACGTATATCAGACTGCGGGAAGACTCGATCAAGCCATTGATCTGTTCACGCAGAATCTGGCGGAGCACGAGCGCCTCCTGGGCCCCGACCACGCCCTCACCCTCAGCGCCCTCAAGAATCTCGCCAACGCCTGCCGGGAGGCGGGCAGACTCGACGAGGCCACGTCCCTGTTCGAGCGGGTCCTCACTGACAGCATCCGCATTCTGGGGCCCGATGATCCCGGCACCTTCATCTCCCGCAACAATCTCGCGGGAGCCTATCAGGGGTCGGGAAGGATCAACAAGGCGATTCCCCTGTTCCAGCAGAACCTCACCGACAGTGCTCGGGCCCTGGGACCCGACCATCACGACACGGTCGTTTTCCGCAACAACCTTGCGAACGCCTATGCGATCGCGGGGAAGCTCGACCGGGCCATCCCACTGTTCGAGCAGATCCTCAACGATCACGAACGATCCCTGGGGCCGGACCATCCCCACACCCTCGCCTCCCGGGGGAATCTCGCAGATGCTTATCGGGAGGCGGGCCGACTGGAATCCGCCATTGATCTGTTCACGAAGAACCTGGCATATCACGAGCAGATCCTCGGCCCCGAGAATCCCAATACTCTCTCATCGCGCAACAACCTCGCGGGTTCATATAAGGACGCGGGCAGGCTGGAGAAGTCCATCGAGCTGTTCGAGCGGGTCCTGACGGACCGCGAACGCATTCTCGGACCCGATCACCCCGACACCCTCGCTTCCCGGAGCAATCTCGCGGGCGCCTACCAGGAGGCGGGGAGGATTGATGAGGCAATTCCCCTGTTCGAGCGGGTCCTGACGGACTGCGAGTGCTCATTGGGGACCGCGGATCCTCACACTCTCGCCGCGCGCAACAATCTCGCGGGCGCGTACTTGAAGTCGGGTAAGCTGGATCAGGCCCTCCTCCTGTTCGAGCAGGTTCTGACGGACCGCGAACAGGCTCTGGGCACCATGCATCCTCTCACCATTATCTCGCGCGGCAATCTCGCGGGCGCCTACGGGGACGCGGGCGAGCTCGCCCTGGCCGCCGATATGTTCGAGCAGACCCTGGTTGACAGTCAGCGCGTTCTGGGACCCAACCACCCGCACACCCTCACCTCGCGCAATAACCTCGCCAGCACCTGTCTCGCGATGGGGAGGTTCGACCGGGCCATCGACCTGTTCGAGCAGAATCTCGCCGAGAGCCAGATACTCCTGGGACCCGACCACCCGCACGCCATAGCCTCCCGGGGAAATCTCGCCGCGGCTCATCGCGATGCGGGCAGACTCGACGAGGCCATCGACCTGTACGAGCGGACCCTGGCCGACTGCGAACGGGTCCTCGGCCCCACGCACCCCCAGACCGAGCTCTTCAGGAATAGGCTCGCCGCCGCCTACTGGGCCGCCGAGCGCCCCGAGGACGCCAGGGCCCTGCTGGGCCCTCTGCCCGATATCGATGGCACAGGTGCGGACCGGACCGGCGACTGAACGGGGCGCGGGCCGGACCGGCGACCGAGCGGGCGCGGGCCGAGCTTACGGCCGGTACGAATGCGCAGGCATCAGTGCTCCGGCCTGACGGCGGGGCGCCGTCGTCCTTCCTTCACCGGCGGGTCGACTTGTAGACTCCCGGCATGACCACCTTCTCCCTGGTCCCGCTCGGCACTCGTCTGGCCGCGCTCCTGCTGCGCGCCTCGGTCATGACAACCACCCCGCCCCCGCCGTCGGACGATGCGACGGCCGCCCCGCCCGCCGACAGCGCGGCCGCGCCAGTCGAGGAGGTCCATGCCGGCTGGCGCGACATCGCTGCTCTCAGGAAGCGGGGCGATGAGGCGGCCGAGGTCCTCGGCGGGCGGATCGCCTTCCATCTGGAGGCCGGGGTCGCAGATGTTCGGCGCCGGTGCGAGGAGCGGGGCGTTGACGCCGGTCTGCTGCGGGGCGCGGTGACCGAGGCCGAGCTCCTCCTGGGCGAGTTCGCGGCTGACGACGCCGTCGTCCTGACCATTGCGCGCGAGCCCGACCGCGTCGAGCAGGTCGTCCGCAGGCGCGCCCAGAAGCACCGCCAGAACGTGGGAGCGGGGGCCGAGCCCTTCTTCGACGCCCTCGTGCGGGCCATCATCGGGGAGATCACCCGTCTGTCGGGAGTCGGAGGCTCCCGACAAGAGACCGCCGACGCCGCGCAGCCGGCCTTCCAGAGCGTGCTCGAACAGATCAGGAGTCGGAGCCCGCGCCAGGCGGTGATCGCGCGCTGCCAGCTCGAAACTCTCGCCCTGCTCGCCGCCTCCGGTGTCCCCGCGCGCTGGCTGGAGTTCGCAGATGAGGGATCCGACGACGCCCGCGAGGCCCTGAACGCACTCATCGAGTCCTCGCTCTGCCGACTCTCCAAGGATGGCTCGACAGTCGGACTGCACCCGCTTCAAGGGCTGATTATTCGGGAGTCCTGGGAGGCCGAACCGGCGCATCGGGAGCGGATCGAGAAAGAGGCGGTCGGGCTCCTGGATGTGGTGAACGCGGTATTCATTCGGGAATCACAGGGGGAGAATCGACGACGAGAGGCACTCGATCTCGCAGACCAGTTGCGAGAGATTGCCGATCAGGACTACTCAAGAAGCCTGTTCGCCGACCCGCGCACCGGAAAGATCCTCGCAGCCGGTTTGCTGTACGTCATGGAACTCGAGGGAATCGAGTCCGCTATATCCCTGTCCAACGCGGTGGATAATCTTGTCCGCTCCCTGGGCCCCGACAATTCCTATACCCTGATCTCGCGCAATAACCTCGCGTGCGCCTACCGGGATGCGGGCAGACTCGACGAGGCCATCGACCTGTTCGAGCAGGTTCTCGCCGGCCGACTCCGGGTCTTGGATCCTGATCACCTCGACATCCTGGCCTCTCGGAACAATCTCGCCGCCGCCTACGAGTTGGCGGAGAGACTCGACGACGCCATTCCCCTGTTCGAGCAGAACCTCACTGACTGCGAACGCATTCTGGGATCCGATCATCTCGACACCCTGACCTCTCGGAACAATCTCGCGGGCGTCTACAAGTCCGCGGGCAGGCTCGACGAGGCCATCGACCTGTATGAGCGGACTCTGGCCGACCAGTCGCGCATCCTGGGACCCGACCACCCCGACACCCTCGCCTCCCGGGGAAATCTCGCCGCCGCCTACGAGTCCGCGGGCAGACTCGACGAGGCCATCGACCTGCTCGAACAGAACCTGAGCGACCGGCTGCGCATCCTGGGGCCCGACCACCCCGACACCCTGACCGCCCGCAATAACCTCGCCTCCGCCTACAAATCCGCGGGCAGACTCGACGAGGCCATCGACCTGCTCGAGCAGAACCTGACGGACCATG
>ERZ773022.2425-NODE-2425-length-11230-cov-6.898255_pt1 | contig 11230 bp, 9 predicted proteins | sample MGYA00580839_ERZ773022 | MGnify/ENA primary metagenome ERZ773022 (study PRJEB29015, sample SAMEA2738020) | human oral metagenome | biome: human oral; feature: human-associated habitat; material: dental | place: China | collected 2044 ... | reverse complement strand
ATGACGGAGATACGGCGGCTTCGCAGCGGGAGATGGAGGTTTGCAATGAGATTCTCAGTCGGATGCCCTTGCCGCTGGAATCTGCCGGAATGTGTATAGACTATCGGATTCGCGAGATTGAGCATCTGAAAAATACATATTCCTACGAAGAAGCATTGGAGAAGTTGGGAAAGTTGGAGGAGGATCTGACGAAAATCCTGGCAATCCTTCCGTATGTCCATCCGTTTGCAAAAGAGCGCGAAGACAGGCAATCCGATCTCCTTGGCAAGGTTTTGTCCTCTAAGGTGCAAGTATATAGCTTATTGCTGCAGCAAGGCGCTGCATATTCGAAGGAATGGGAGAAGGTTTCAAACAGAGCTTTTGAACAATTTTCTCAAGAGCGGGATAAGAGGCGCCATGCGCAGTACCGTACCGCACTGGAATATTGGCGGGGCGAATATGAAGAAGCGAGACATTTTCTTGCCCGGTCTGTCGGACTTGGCGAGGAAGTGTCATTTAGTGAGCTTTTGCAGAAGATGCTTGAAGGCAGCGTGAACATCTACGGCTTGATGCATTATGCGAAATGGATGCGTTTGGCTTTTCGTGATGGTGACGAATCTGCCGAGGAAATGTTTGCCGCTTGGAAGCAGGCGGGCGTGGAAGAACGCCTGAATGAGAGAGATGGCGACCATATCCGCTCTGAAGTTTACCCGGGGTGCATAATCTGCTGGGATATTGCCGCCATAGAGGCGCAGAAGGGGCAGTATAAGGATGCGCCCTTTCGGGCAACGATTCAATCTATGCTCAAGGAAAAAAAGAATCTCACCTTATATTTCATGGGACTTGCCGCCAAAGCGGATCGCCTGACCTTTGTCGACGGCAAGAACTGGGACAAGGACGCTCAGGAACTCGGCGAATCTGTAGACTCGCTGTTGGAGGAGGAAATGCCCGAAACGATGCGCGTTTTGGCCGAGAAGTGGAAGGAAGGCATGGAGAGCCTTTCAGGTCTGCAGCGCGAGGAGAAGAAGGCGATCTTGAAATCCTTGGCAAGAGCCACGCCCATATTGTAACTTACGCAAACAGCCCGAGGACATACGCCCAAAGCCCCTCGATGCTCAGCCCTCTGCCGACGCTCTTTTCGGCGCGCAGCGGGATGCGCGTAAGCTCCTTGCCGCCGTGGGAGACGACGAGATCGCCGACGCGGTCGCCCTCCTTGACGCCGGCGGCGATGACGCGCGGCAGGTCGTAGGTCAGGCGATAGTTTTCCTCGGCCTCGCCGTCGACGAGCGGCAGGCGCAGATCCTCCGCCGGATAGACGGCGAGGCGTCCCTCCTTGCCGCCCTTGACCCAGACCTTTCGCGCGAGATCCGTCTTCGTATAGGCGGGCGCGGCCTTCACGCGGCGAAAGCCCATGTCCAAGAGCTTTGCCGCGTCAGAGAAGCGTGCATTCTCGTCCGCCGCGCCGAGGACGACGGCGATCAGCTCGACGCCGCCGCGCCGCGCCGAGGCCGCGAGGCAGCCGCCCGCCGCGTTCGTGTAGCCCGTCTTGATGCCCGTCGCGCCCTCGTACGTCGAGAGCAGGCGGTTCGTGTTCGCCATCAAGGCGCGTTTCTTCTCGGGCGTGACCCAGGTGATCTCACGCTCCTTCGCGCCGACGAAGGAGCGGAACTTCGGATTCTTCATGCCGTAGGCAGCGATGCGAGCGATGTCGTGCGCCGTCGAGACGTGCGCCGGATTGGGCAGGCCGTTCGGATTGACGAAGTGCGTGTCCTTCGTGCCGATGGCCTTCGCCTTCTCATTCATGTGTGCGGCAAAGCCGCCGACAGAGCCTGCGAGGTCTTCGGCAATGGCGACAGAGGCGCCGTTGTCCGAGCGCAGCATCATCTCGGCGACGAGCTCCGCGAGCACGAAGCGATCGCCTGCGCCGACCTCCGTATCTTCCGTCTCTGCCGCCGTGCGGCTCACGGTGAGGATGGACGAGAGATCGCCTTCCTCGATGGCGAGCACGCATGTCATCATCTTCGTCGTGCTCGCGGGAAAGCGCGGCACATCCGCCGCCTTCTCGTAGAGCACGCGCCCCGTCGAGGCCTCGATGAGAATCGCCGAAGCCGCCGTGATCTGTATGTTTTCCTCCGCGCCCGCCCTCGCTGTGAGAAGCAGGAGGAAGAGGACGCAGAGGGAAAGGATTCGCTGGAAATGCAAGAAAAAGCCTCCTGTCGTGATTGCTTTCCCTATTATAGCACACGGCGAGAAAAAAAGGACCGCCTCACGCATCGGATTCGATGTATGAGACGGTTCTTTTGCTTTGAGGCCAAGCCGCCGTATAAATTTTCCTAGCAGCTTGCAAAGGGTGCGTTTTGTGGTTATGATAAAGTTGAAACGGCGCATAAAGATGCTCCATCAACCGAAGGAGGCAAAACCATCATGAAAAAAGCGATTGTCGTCGTCGATATGCAGAAGGATTTTATCGACGGCGCATTGGGGACGAAGGAGGCGCAGGCGATGCTGCCGCGCATGGAGGCGAAGCTGGCGGCAGCGCGTGCGGCGGGGACGGCGCTCGTCTTTACGATGGACACGCACGGCGAGGACTATCTGGCGACGCAGGAGGGGAAGCGGCTTCCCGTGCCGCATTGCATTCGCGGCACGAAAGGCTGGGAAATTGCCGCATCCCTGCAGCCGTTCGTTCAGGCGGCGGCCGCCGTCGTCGAGAAGCCATCCTTCGGCTCGACCGAACTGCCCGCCGTGCTCGCAAGCTATGACGAGATCGAGCTTGTCGGCCTTTGCACCGATATATGCGTCATTTCCAATGCCCTGCTGCTCAAGGCGTTCTATCCTGAAAAGCGCATATCGGTCGACGCCTCCTGCTGTGCGGGTGTGACGGTTGAGAGCCACGAGGACGCACTGCGCGCGATGAAGATGTGCCAGGTCGACGTGAAGTGAAGGCGGCTTGTCTGCGAGATGTGGCCGGCAGATGTCAGCCTACGATTCTTGAAGCGCCATTTGCCTGGGAGGGCGCTCGTCGCTCCCCCAGCAGGCCGGCACGTCCTGTGCCGCGAGCACGATGTTTTCCTGCCGGACGTTCTGCTGCGCGAGGATCGTGCGCACGGTCTCCTCAACGAGCTCGGGACGGTTGTTCTCCTGGCTCATGTGCGCGAGGAAGACGGCGCGCGGACGCTTCTTGAGGCGCACGAGCGCCCAGGCCGCCGCGCTGTTCGACAGGTGGCCGCGGTTCGAGAGGATGCGCTGCTTCAAGTGCCACGGATAGGAGCCGCGCTGCAGGAGTTCGCGGTCGTGGTTGGCTTCTAAGATCAGCGCGTCCGCGCCTTCGATGGCGGTCATGACGTCGTTTGTCAAAAAGCCGAGATCGGTCGCGAGCGCACACTTCTCGCTGCCGCAGACGGCGTAGCCGACGGGCGAGACGGCGTCGTGCAGCGTGGAAAAGCTCTTGACCGAGACCGCGCCGAGCATGACATTTCCGGTGAGCGGCGTGAACGTGTCCTCGGGCACGGCAAGGCTCTCCCTTATGGCGCGGAGCGTCGCGGGCGGCGCGAAGAGCGGCAGGTGATACTGCTTCAAGAGCGTCGGCAGTCCCTTGATGTGGTCGCTGTGCTCGTGCGTGATGAAGACGCCGTCGAGGGAGGCGGCGTCGACGCCGAGGTCGGCGAGCGAGCGCGTGATGCGGCGTGCGCTGATGCCGGCGTCGATGAGGAGGCGCGTGCCGTCCAGCTCGATGTACGCAGCGTTTCCCTTGCTGCCGCTCGCGAGCATGGCGACGCGCAGGCCGCGCTCGGCGCTCTTCGGCACAGTCGCCTGCTGCTGCACAGGCTGCGCTGCCATCGCACAGGCGCGCGCCGCGAGAGACTCGGCGGCACGCAGGAAGCCGCCGCTCGTCATGGCGCCGCTCAAGGGCGCTTGACCCCGTTCGGCAGGATGAGGAAGGAGGCGCTTTTCTTTTCAGCGAGGAGCGAGGGCGGCTCCTTTTGCGCATCTTCTGCGGCGTCCGCGATCATGCCCTGCGTCCGCTGGCTTGCTTCCTGCAGGCGCAGCAGCCCTTCCATGAGGCCGATGTCCTGCTTCTTTGCGAGTGTTTCCAAGGCGGTCGCCGCGTGCTGCAGGAACTTTTGCAGCTGGTGCGTCTGCTCGTCCTGCTTGCGCTCGCGCTCCTTCGCCGCCTCGCCGTTGTCGCGCTGCGCCGTGTCCAAGGAAGCGATGCGTCCCGAAAGCGACTCGTGCTCGCGCTCGATGTCCTCGGCGATCTGTCCGGCCGTCTCCACGAGGCCGATCTCGATGGCGGAGTGACGCTTCAAAAGGTCGGCGAATCCCTGCTCCTGCGTGCTCGCCACATACTGCAGGGTGAGCGCGAGGGAGTCCTTGAGATCCTGCGCGCCCTTTTCCTGCGCCGTGTGCAGTGCGGCCATCTGACGTGCGATTTCCTTCTGCATCATCGTGCCGAGTGCGCTCGTGTCGATGCCGGAACCGCTGCGGAAGGCGGAGAGGTCGCGCGGCAGGCTGCGGGCGAGGGCGTTGATCTCGCGCACGAGTCCCGCCTGCATCGCGTCGAGGCGTTCGGCGACCGAGCGCTCCACCTCGTCGATGCGGCTGAGGATGGAGCGCTCGCGTCGGATCGAGTCACGATCCTGCTGGCGGCGCACGTCGTGCATGTCGTCGATCGCCTGCTCAAGCTCTTCGAGCCGCTTTTCCAAGTCCTTCTTATCCTCCGCGGTGATCAGCCCTGCCCGCGAAAATATGCTCTTGCCCATCGAAATGCCCTCCAAAACGAAATAAACGGGACAGGTGAACCCGCTCTGTGAGAATGTCCGACACGCAGGCATTCCCTAGTTGATAATATGATACTATTTTCTGCTGGATTTTTCAATATGTGCCTTTTCGCGGCTCTTTCTCAAACATCGGGCAGCTGCCAGTCGATCGGCGTCTGCCCCGTGCTTTCGAGGAACGCGTTGGCGCGGGAGAAGGGGCGGCTGCCGAAGAAGCCGCGGAAGGCGGACAGGGGACTCGGGTGCGCCGATTCGATGACAGCGTGCGGCGGGGCGGCGATCATCGCCTTCTTGCGGCGTGCGGGCGCACCCCAGAGGATGAAGACGAGGGGCTTTTCGCGTGCCGAGAGCAGCTCTATGATGCGGTCGGTGAACTGCTCCCAGCCGTGCCCGTGGTGCGAGGCGGCGGCGTGGGCGCGTACGGTCAGCACGGTGTTCAAAAGCAGCACGCCCTGCTTTGCCCACGGCGCGAGGCAGCCGTTGTTCGGCGTCCTGCAGCCGAGATCGCTGGAAAGCTCCTCGAAGATGTTCTTGAGCGACGGCGGCGGCTCGACGCCCGCCTGCACGGAGAAGGAAAGTCCATGCGCCTGCCCCTCGCCGTGATAGGGATCCTGGCCGAGGATCACGACCTTCGTTTCGGCGTAGGATGTGTAGTGGAGCGCATTGAAGATCGCATACATGTCGGGAAAGATGCGGCGCGTGCGGTACTCTTCGATGAGGAAGCGGCGCAGTTCCTGATAGTAGGGCTTTTTCATCTCGTCGGCGAGCAAGCCCTCCCAATCGTTTTGAAAAATCTTCATGGCAGTCTCTCCTTCGTCCATACTTCTTTTCCATTATTATAGCAAAGTCTGGAATTTTATGTAGTGAAAATTCAGGAAAAATCTGCTATACTATAGTCAGTGTCAAACTGTACATTGGGCGGTTCGTCCGAGAACTGCAGGAGAGGTGTTGGAAATGAATCCCGTCATGCGCTGCGGCATCATCTTTTTTTTCGTCCTGCTCATGCTGCTTGCGCCGCAGCGTCTGCTCCATGCGATGGATTCTGCGCCCGTGCTGCGCGTTGGCTGTCTTGATGTCTCGTCCTTTCCCGACGGATCGCCCGAGCGGCTGCTGTTCAACTTTGCGAAGCGCTACCTCAACGAGGTGGCGCGCAGCACGGGCTGGCAGTACGAATATGTGGAGATGGACGAGTGGACGGCGCGCGAGATGCTGCGCGAGGGGCGCATCGACATGTACTTCCCTGCGCGCGAGATGCCCGGTGACGAAGGGGCGTTCTCCTTCAGCGTGGACAGCGCGGCGTATTCGATCCTCTCCCTCTATGTGCGCGAGGATTCCTCCCTTGAGACGGACAACCCCGCCGTGCTCGCCAACATGCGGATCGGCGTGCTTCAGGACGGCCTGTATTCCTATGCGCTGACGCCGTTCGTGCGCGAGCAGGGCGTGCGCGTCGACATCGTCGAGCATCAGACCGCCGAGGCGCTGCACGGGGCGCTTGCGCGGGGCGAGGTCGACGCCATCTTGGACAGCGCGAGCCGTCGAAAGGACGGAGAGAAGCTGCTCCTGCGCGTGGCGCTCATGCCCGCGAAGTTCATCGCGGCGAAGAAGCGGGAAGGTCTGCTGAAGAACCTCAGCGATACGATCCTTTATACGGAAAGGGTCAATCCGAGCTTCGAGACGTATCTGGGCAAGGCCTTTCTCGATCGGGCGCAGAACCAGCTCGTGCGCTTCAATGCGTCGGAAAACGCCTACCTGGCGTCCGCGCCCGACCTGCGCGTCGTCTACGTCGGCGGACATGAGCCGTTCTTCGGCGACCGTTTGGAAAAGGGCGTGCCCGAGGGCATTTATCCGAGCCTTCTGCAGGCGCTCGGCGAAACGCTCGGATTGCGCTTTCGCTTCGTGCGCGCCGAGGACAACGAACATGCGCTGAAGATGCTGCGCGAGGGCGAGGCGGACATCTTCTTCTGCGTCTACAACAACCTGCCGTCGATGCGGGATCTCTTCTTCACGGCGACCTTTGCGACGGAAGATTTCTCCTACGTCGTGCGGCGCGGCGTGGGCGACGTGCCGACGGGGACGGCGCGGGTCGCGCTGCCGCGCTGGTTTCATGGCATGCGCACCTATTTGAACATGCAGCATCCGAACTGGCAGATCGTGCCGGTTGATGAGCCTGCCGACTGCCTGCGCATGATTGAGGAGGGCGGCTGTGATTTCGCGCTTCTGCCCTCGCTCTTCCTGCAGCAGAGCAGCCTCCTGTCGATGCACCCGGATCTCGTCGTGCTCGCGAGTCATTCGGCGGAGATCCCCGTGAGCCTCGCGATCTCGGGCGAGCAGCCGCGCGTCCTGCAGTCCGTCCTGACGAAGGGCATCTTGAAGCTGGACCCGCGTCGTGTGCAGGAGATCGTCAACGAGCACATGACGGGGCGTTTGACGCTGACCGCCGTCGTCGCGCGCTATCCGATACAGACGGTGGCGCTCGCCGTCGTCTTCCTGCTCTCCGTGTTCATCGCCGTGTTCCTCATCGAACGCTCGCGTGTGCAGAGACGCCAGTCGGAGGTGCTGCTCGCGAAGAACGAGGAGCTGGAAAAGGCGGTCGAGGAGCAGAAGAAGCTGATGCGTGCGCGCGACATCTACAAGCAGGAGGCGGAAATCGACCCCTTGACGGGACTTTTAAACAAGAAGGCGATCCAGTCCGCCTGCGAGGAGATGCTGGGAGGAACCTTGAAAGAAGGGGCGTTCCACGCATTTTTTATCATGGATCTCGACCACTTCAAGGAGATGAACGACACCTATGGCCATCAGGCGGGCGACGACGTCCTGCGCCGCTTTGCACAGGAGGTGCGCTCGATCTTCCGCCAGTCGGATCACATCGGGCGCTTCGGCGGCGACGAATTCACCGTGCTCATGCCGAACGTGACGACCCTCGTCGCCGTCGAGCGCCACGCGCGTCAGCTCATGACGGCGGCGCAGGAGCTTGAGGTGCGCGACGACCGCTCGCTGCTCTCCGTGAGCATCGGCATAGCGCTCGCGCCCCTGCACGGCACGAACTACGACGATCTCTTCATGGCGGCGGACGCGGCGCTCTACGATGTGAAGCGTGCGGGACGCAACGGCTGGAAGATTTACGACGTGAAAGAAGATGGAGGAACCTTATGCCCGAAGGAAAAATGACGGGAAAGATGCGGCATCTTCTGGCGAGAGCCGCCTTGGCGGCGCTCCTCGCCGCGTGCGCGGGAGCGCCCCTGCCGTCCGTGGCGCAGGCGGCGCAAGGGACGCCCGCCTTCGCCGTGCAAGGCGCACAGGCGGCGACGGACACGGGCGCGAAGAAGGACGCTGCCGCGCCCGTGTTCGTCGCCCGCCCGCACTTTGCGGCAGATCTTCCCGCCGAGGTCAACGAGAAGGCGGCGGCAGAGGTGCGCTTCTTCATTGCCGAGCCGCTGACCGAGCCGATCTTGGAGGAGGAGGCGCCGCCCGAGAGCGTCGAGATCCTAGGAGCGGCGGAGGCGACGCAGGCGCAGATGGCGGCTTTCATCCGGCGGCGCAATCCGCAGCCGAAGCTCGCCTGCTCCGTCGAGGAGATCGTGCGGCTCTACTACGAGGAGGCAGGGGCGGAAGGCGTGCGTGCCGACATCGCCCTTTGCCAGGCATTGAAGGAGACGGGATTCTTCGCCTACGGCGGCGACGTCCTGCCCGCTCAGAACAACTACTGCGGTCTCGGCGCGACGGGCAACAAGGCCAAGGGCGCGTACTTCGCCACGCCGCAGGAAGGCGTGCGCGCCCACATCCAGCACCTCATGGCATACGCGACGACCGAGAGACCGCACGCGCCGCTCGTCGATCCGCGCTACGATCTCGTGCGCCTCTACCGCACCGACATCTACGGCAAGATCAAGCACTGGACGGGACTCAACGGCGTCTGGGCCGTGCCGGGCACCTCTTACGGGCAGGACATCCTGCTGCTCTGCCGCGAGGCGATGACGCCCGACGCGAGCGACGCCTCGCTCGCCTTCGCCGAGAAGAAGCTCGCCGAAAAGAAAAATGCCGCCGCCTACGTCTATCGCGCCATCGTCTTTGCGAAGCGCGGCGAGAGCGAGAGGGCGGCAGCTGACTTGGAGGCGGCTCTTCGGCTCTCACCGAAGAGCGCGGCAGCGCTCTATGATCGTGCACTCTTCTTCGCGGCAGCGGGCGATGAAAAACGTGCGAAGGCCGACCTCGAAGCGCTTGTCAAGGCGCAGCCCGACTTCGCCTACGCATGGTACAACCTCGGCGTCATGAACCTCAAGGCGGGCAGGAACAATGCTGCGATGAGAGACTTCGAGCGCGTGCTCGCCCTCGTGCCGCAGTCGGCGAACGCCCAGAGCAACATCGGCATCGCCCTCGTGCGCGAGAAGAAGTACCGAGAAGCGTGGCGAGCCTTCGCGCAAGCCGCTGAGATCAACACGACAAACCCGACGGTGCTGATGAATCAGATCGTCTTCGCCGCGTGCCTGAAAGAATAGCGGACGGAGAAGGCACGGATCCCGCTGTGGGAAAACGGGTTTCCCAGGAAAGCTCAGGAAATCGGGCCGAAGGCTGCAGACGAATCGGTCAGCTTCTGCAAGACATGGGGAACCATGACCTGAAAGCTCAGGGGTTGGCGTGGATGCATCTTGTCCACGCCTTTTTGCTATACAGGAGAAGATGTCGAAGTTCGAGCATATCGGCGGTGGGACTGCGTGGCGTTGAAGCCGACGCATCGCAGCTCTTTTTGCCACCTGCCTGTTTGTGCGCGATGATATATGATATAATGGGAGACAGAAGAACAACGCTTGCAAAACGGAGAAGCAGCCATGGAAAAAGAAGCGAAAGGCAGACAGTATCAAGATACGGTATTCCGCCTCTACTTCAATAAGAATATGACGAGCGGCATGGCAAGGGCGCAAGCCATTCGCGAGGCCATGCGATATTGCGAAGAACATGATATCATGGCAGAATTTTTGCAGCAACACGAAAGGGAGGTTGTCGATATGGTGAATTTTGAATGGAATCAAAAAGACTTTGAAGAAGCCATCCTTGAAGAAGGCATCGAGCGCGGCATGAAACGTGGGCGTGCCGAAGGATGCGAGGAAGGGAAGGTCGCTATTGTCTTGGAGATGCTGCGTGACAAGCTGCCGCTGGAAACCATCGCGCGCCTTTCAAAGTTCTCCATGGAGCGCGTGCAGGAGCTTGGCAGGATGCACAGCTTGCTTTGATCCGGCAGCGTGAAATATCGCTTCTAGGCAAGGAAAAAATCAAGAAGCAAGACATATAATAGGGACAGGAAAAAGGACTTTCGGCGAGACGGAGAGACTGCGATGGAAAAAAAGAAGAAAGGCAGACAATATCAAGATACGGTCTTTCGCATGTACTTCAACGAAGAAACGCGACTAAAAGAAGTCGCCGGAGCGCTGCATGGAAGATCATACGCAGAAGAACCGCTGCAAATCGTGACGCTCGATGGAACATTCCTGTCGCAAATAAAAAATGACATCTCATTCCTACTGGCAGGACGCAATTTGATCTTCCTTGAACACCAAAGCACCGCAAATCAGAACATGCCGCTGCGTTGTCTGTATTATGTCTGCGAACAATTACGGAGATATATTCCGGCGAAAAAGTTGTATCGGAATGTACCCATCGACTTGCCTGCCCCGGAATTTCATGTATTTTATACAGGGGAACAGGATGCACCGGAGCAGTATGAAATGAGGCTTTCAGACGCCTATGCGGAGGCGGGTGATGCGGTCAGTCTGGAGCTGAAGGTTTGTGTTCATAACGTTGCCAATGACACAGAAAAGAAACTTCTGCGCAGGAGCCGCTCGCTCCGTGACTATGCCATGTTTATCTGGTGTGTCAAGAGGAATCTATCGCAGGGAATGGCGCGGGAGCAGGCCATCCGAGAGGCAGTTCAATACTGTATTGCACATGATGTGATGAAAGAATTTCTGAGAGAACATGAATGTGAGGTGATTGACATGGTAGATTTCGAGTGGAACCAGAAACTCTTTGAAGAAGCAAAATTTGAAGAAGGTCTTGAACAAGGTCTTGAACAAGGTCTTGAACAAGGTCTTGAACAGGGACGTGCATCTGTTGTCCTCAGCATGCTGAAAGAAAAGCTGCCGCTCGATATGATTGCGCGGGTTTCTGAGATGCCGTTGGAAAAAATTCGGGAAATCGGGAAAATGCACAGCTTGCTCTAACAGCCTGACATATGCTATAATATTCACATAGTTGTGTATGAAATAAGGGGAGCGTGCGATGCTGTGAAGGGCGCAGAGGCGGTTTTGGCATGTCTGCGGGAGCAGGGCGTAGATACGGTGTTCGGCTACCCGGGCGGGATGATTCTGCCGCTTTATGATGCGTTTTATGCACAGAGCGATGTGCGTCAGATTCTCGTGACGCACGAACAAAATGCCGCACATGCAGCCGATGGTTATGCACGCGTAACGGGGCGTGTTGGG
>ERZ773022.2424-NODE-2424-length-11232-cov-6.671558_pt1 | contig 11232 bp, 8 predicted proteins | sample MGYA00580839_ERZ773022 | MGnify/ENA primary metagenome ERZ773022 (study PRJEB29015, sample SAMEA2738020) | human oral metagenome | biome: human oral; feature: human-associated habitat; material: dental | place: China | collected 2044 ... | reverse complement strand
GATCCGACACCTTGCCCCATTCCTTAGAATATACCGCGCCTTGCTGCAGCAAAAGGCTATATACTTGCACCTTGGACGACAATACTTTGCCAAGGCGATCGGACTGCCGATCCTCTCGCTTTTTCGCCAGTGGATGGATATAAGGAAGGATCGCCAATATTTTTGTCAGATCCGCTTCCAACTCCCCCAGTTTGCTCAAAGCTTCTTCGGAGGAATACGTATTTTTCAAGTGCTCGATCTCACGAAGCCGATAGTCCGTGCATATTCCGGCAGATTCCAACGGCAAGGGCATCTGACTGAGGATCTTGTTGCAAAGCTCGATCTCGCGCTGCGAGGCTGCTGTATCGCCTTGATGCGTATGACGCGTCAAATCGTAGAAATGCTTGTCGAAATAGAACATATCGGACGCGCAATCAATTTCCTGCAGGAACGGAAACAAGTCATGCTCCAAGCGCTCCGACAGGCGCTTCGCCTGCACAGATTGGCGCAACTCAATCAACGTGCCCATGGTCTGCATCAGAATGTCATACTGCAATTTACGACCTTTTTCACTCATCGCTTTCAGGTTTGCCGCCAGCAAATCGTGAAATTTCTTGCAATCCGCCTCACTGCGTCCTTCCTCATAAATGAGATACCACGAATAAATGGCGTCAGCAATGCGATTCTCAATGAAGAGCCGCCGCACTTGCTCCATCGCATCGTCCTCAATGACAAAGATTCTGTTCTTCTGCTCCGCCAGATATGCGCGTGTAGCGGCATCCAATTTCTGTCGTCCGCCGCGCAGTCCCGTGCAGATGAGATCGGCGAGCATCAGTCTGTGCAGCTTTCGCGCATCCCCTCCTTGAGGCTCGATGGGCTGCAGGCGTTTCCTATTCACCTGCGAAAGACGGCCTCTTCCCAGTTCTATGCGTTCATCTATGCGACGGGCATATTCCTTTTTATCAATCAGTTGGTGGCTGTTCCCCAATCCCGACCCCGACATCTCTTTGCGCCATGCGTAAAGGAGATGCAGCTTAACCTCATCATCCGTCTGCGCCAGAAGCTCCATGGCGAGTTTCACAACGCCGTCGGCAAGAATGTTCAGATATGTGCGGTCGCTGTTGACGATGTAATGATGGCGCCCCTCGCCGAAGACGACGATCTTCATGCCACGCTCGACCATCGCCCGCAGCATGTCTCCGATAAACGTATAGACGCAGCGATGATGTTCCTCCATGCCATGAAAGGGATTTATGGAAATCGGCGCATATGTCTTGTCACTTTCCTGCACCTTGCGGAATAGGGACAAGGCCTCCGATTCGCTCATCGCCTTCTCCGTCAGATAGCCTGCAACGATCGAAGGCCGTCCCGTATTCGGCGTTCCGGGCGCTTCAAAGCTGCCGCTTTCATCGAGATAAAGATAATAGTCTTTCATCGTTGCTCCCCCAATCCCATGTTTTCGATGCGGTCAAGGCATCTCCCGATCAATTCGTCCACTTCTCTGCGATTCATCGAAGCCGTCGCACCCTTTATATTTCCCGCATGGTTGATGTCGTTACGCGTTTTGCGGATCGTGCGATAGTCAGCAACGAGATCCAGCACGTCCGCCCGCTTGAAGTCCGTCTGCACGATGCCTTCGTCCAACATCGCTTCGAACTCAGCGACGCGAATCTCTAGCGTACTGTTGTTATTTTTAGGCAGATCGGCTTTGCTCAAAGCTTTCCCTAGACCATAGAGCTTGCATTGCCCCTCGTCTCCCATCTTCTGCAAAGCAAAGCAGGTTTCTTTCCAGCCTGCTTTGCACTGCAAAAGAGCGGCGAAATCTTTCACCATCGCTTTCTTTTTGGACGGATATTCTTGAATCATTTTGTAAAGCTCTTTGAGTCTTGGCAGCCGTTCAAGATACTGCACCTTATCTTTTTCTTCGCGCATCTTTTCGATATTTTCCTTATTCTCGATGAGGAATCGAAGTTCTTCTCGTCCCTTTGCAAAGATCTCCCTATCCAGACTTTTCAAGGGATCTTTTTCTTCCGTCTTCATCCTCTCAAGCGCATCCTTGAATCTATCCAAGCAATATTCCTGCCGCTTGAGCGCATAAAGTTCTTTCGTACAAATGGCAAACACATTTTTCTGCCATGAGGGATCTTGGCAATCCGCCATCTCCTCTTTCATAACCTCGCGCCAAGTGGGATAAAACACCCGCTTCTCTTCCAGATAAACGGGCATCCATTCCACATAGAGCGTCATCGCCTGCTGCGTGAAGCCGTTCTTCAAGCACCAGCGGATCATCTCGTAGTAGAGTGCCGCCTCCTCGTCCTCCGCATAACGCAAAATGTCCTCGTAGGCATTTCTGATCGTATCGAGCATCAGGGCGAACGCCTTTTCTTTCAGGCTGTCCTCCGCTATCTCATGCTGTGAAAATTCGTCGAGAGCATGCTTCAGAGCCACGAGCACATTCTTGATCTCATTGACCTGGCAGATCTGCATGACATCGGAATAGCTGTGCATGGCATGCAGCAGTTTCTTGAGAGGCTCGGAAAGCTCGTATGCTCCGCTCGCATTGTTTTCATAATCGTAGTCAAAATACTCTTCCAGTGTGAGCGAGCTTCCATATTTGACGAAGGCATCGGCTCCGGCGATGAGCTGTGACAAGGATGTCAGTGCTGTGATATTGAAAAGACGATTGGGATTTTTAGGTGGTTTTCCGGATTGAGCTTCCCCGTGAAAGTCCGAGTAAATAAATTTCTCCACCGTCATCCCATCGTGCTGCAAAAGCTGCACAATCTGGCTCAGGATCATGCCCGCTGAACGTATGCCCCCCGTCACATCGACGTATAGTCGGCAATCCGACCAACGATGTCCCGCGTCGTTCATCTCCTTCTTGATCCGTTCCGCCGCATGAATCGCCTGCCTGACGCATTCCCGATCCAAATCCTCCGTCGGATATTCAAAGTCGATAAAGCGGAAATCCGTCTTTGCCAGAGTGCTGCAGCACTCTTTCATAAAGCTCTGGAAAAAATCAACTTGATTCTTATACGGCGGACGCTTTTCCGCTTCCCCAAAAACTTTAACTTCAAAATGCGGTGTCCGCTCGTCGTTTGTCGAAAAGCCGTAAATGTAGTCAATCTTTTCTCCCTTCTCCTGCAGCATCTTTGCCATGCTGTAGACAGGCGCCTCATTGGTAAACCTGCCCGTGACATAGCCCTTTTCAATTTTTCCATCCATGCAATAATCGTATTCCAGCGATTTTTTTACATCCCCGTATATCACGGTAAAGAAGGTGATGAAGATATTGACGTTTTTCCCCATAATGATTCTCCCTTCATGCGGCAGATTCTTATTCCTGAATTACAAGTTAATTATACACTTCTTATCTTACGTTTGCCAGAGGTTCGTTGTATAATGGAACAGTATAATTCATCGGACGCACCAAACCACCTTAGGAGACCTCACCATGAAAATCCAGCCGCAGCCGCGCCGTTTGGGCGCATTCCTTTCCTTTTGCTTTCTCATTGCCCTCGCCCTCTACGGGCTTTTTCACCTGCCGGGCGGCGAGGGGGACGATCCGCCGACGTACAAGGCGCAGATCCTCGCCGTCGAGGAAAGCGCGAACGATATGGAAAAGTTCGCGCCGGGCAGCGAGAAATATTATGTGACGATCCGCCTCGAATCCGGCCCCAACGAGGGCGAGGAGGCGCGCATCGTCCACCGCACGCTCAACAATCCGGCCTTTGACATCCATCCGAAGGAGGGCGAGAACATCCTCGTGCGCGAGGAGCACGGCTCCTATGCCATCGTCGACTATGACCGTCTGCCCGGCGTGCTGTGGCTGCTCTTCGGCTTCGCGCTCGTCCTCATCCTCTTCGGCGGCGTGACGGGGCTCAAGGCTCTTCTCGTGCTGCTCTTCGCCGTCTTCCTCATCGCCAAGGGGCTCATATCGCTGATCCTCTTCTCGCCGACGCACATCCTCTTGTGGACGTTCCTCATTGGCTCTCTCATCACGCTCAGCACCCAGCTCGTCGTCAACGGCTGCAACGTGAAGTCGGCGGGCGCGATCGTCGGCACGATCGGCGGCATCTTCGTCGCAGGCCTGCTCGCTCTCCTCGCCATCCACTTCACCTACCTGACGGGCATCGCTGAGGAGCACGCGGGCATGCTCAAGGTATTGTATCTGAAGGACGTCGATTTTCGCGAACTGCTCTTTTCGGGCATCGTCCTCGGCGCGCTCGGCGCGGTCATGGACGTCGCCGTCTCCATCGCGTCCGCGCAGTGCGAGATGAAAAACCTCGCGCCCAAGACATCGTTCACCGTGCTCGTCGCTTCGGGACTCGCCGTCGGCCGCGACGTCATGGGCACGATGGCGAACACGCTCGTGCTCGCCTACATCGGCGGCGCACTGCCTTTGATGCTGCTGCTCTTCTCGCAGCCAAACCTCTCCTTCGTGCACGTCGCGAACCTCGACATGATCGCAACCGAGATCGTGCGCTCGCTCATCGGCAGCATCGGCCTGCTCTTCGCCATCCCCATCACAGCATACGCGACGGCGTTCCTCGTGACGCGACCTGCGCCGAAGGAGCGTCTGCACAGGAGAACACCGCAGGAAAATACACAAGAATAAGGAGGTATCCCATGGGATTCCCTTTGACCCAAAGACAGCAGGAGATCATCCGCTTCTACCATCTCAATCCGTTCATCGAATATCTGCATGCTGCCGTCGTGCCGAAGCCGGACGGCGCAGTCGAGCTTCGTCTGACGATCGAGCCCGAGCATACGAACCTCTACAACATCGTGCACGGCGGCGTTTTGATGACGCTCGTCGACACGGCGATGGGCGCAGCCGCGCTCGCGCGAAACAAGAAGGTCGTGACGATGTCGCTCTCGATGGACTTCATGCACGCCGTGCCGCTCGCCAAGACGATCATCGCGACGGGCGTCTGTCTGCACGACGGCAAGCACGCGATGACCTTGGAGAGTGAGATCAAGGACGAGGACGGCAAGATCTACGCCAAGGGACACGGCACGTTCTACGTGCTCGGCAAGTTCCTTGAAGACGAGGAGTAGCGCTGCGCTTTTAAGAAGCCTAGCCTCTTTGACGATAACAAGACGCAGGGATTTTTGCCCAAGGAAGCAGACGGACATACCCAGGGAGGGGACACGATGTTTGAATGGATTGGCAAGATCAGCGACTACACGGCGACGTGGAGACTGAAGAAGGAAGCGAACTGGCGCATCAAGACCGGGCAGTCAATCTCGCTCACGGACAGCAAGAAGGACTTCGCTGAGGAGGCGCGTCAAAGGAAGCCGCAGACCGTCGGCACGCTCGCCAAGGTCACGGACGCGACGCGGCTCGCCATCATCTCGCAGAAAGCGCGCGGCGGCAAGAAACTCACGCCCGAGGAGCTTCGCCTCTTGAAGGAAAATGACGAGGCGCTCTACCAGAAGGCGAAGAAAGCGGACGACGCACGCGAGGAACTGAAGGCCGCCTTGAAGCGTGCCAAGACGAAAGAAGCCGCACGCCGCATCCTCATGGACGCGCAGCTCAAGGTCGCGATCGAAGCGATGGAGGGTGCAAAGAGCGGCGCAGGAAGCCTGCCCGCCGCCTCTGCGAACGGTGCGGGCGGTGCATCGTTGGCTGAAGCCGGCAGAGCTGCCGCCAACGATTCTGCCGCCGCGCCTGAAGGAGGAGCCTCGGGCTTTGGCGACGGAGCTGCCCCCGCCCTGGCCGGTGCAGGCGAGGCAGCGGCAGCAAAGGCCGCTCCTGCTGCACAGGCAGGGCAGGAGGTGCAAGGCGGCGCGGCGAGCGCAAACGGCAGTGCGGCGAGTGCGAACGGCGGCGCTGCGAGCACAAATGGCAGTACAGAAGCCGCACAGAGCGGCGCGGCGGAAAAGGGCGCGGCGCACGACGGTAAGGCGCATGATGCCGGCGAGAAGAAGCCGTCGTTTCTCGAAGAGCGCGTCACCCAGCTCAAGGCAAGCTACAGCCGCGCGATGGACGAGCTGGAAAACGCGAAAAATGCGAAATTCGACCTCGACGACACCTACATCATCGTCCTTCGCGCACTCGCCGACGAATGGCGCGAATTCACTTCCTCGAAGGCGTGGGAGAAGCTTCCCGAGAATGAGCGCGAGGCGAAGCTGCGCGGCAAGCACGGCGCAGCGGGCGACTACAGCAGACGGGGCAGCGCGGATGCGCTCCTTTCGCTGGCGGATTCCTACAAGACTTCGGGCAAGGAAGAGTTGCCGCAGCTCGTCGACCTCCTCGCGCATGTGGACGAAGAGACGGGCGGCGCAGGCTTTTCCGTCGGCGAAAGGAAGATTGGCGGCATAGATACGAGACGCTGAAGAGGCACGAATAAAATAAACGCCGCCAAAATGGCGGTGTTGAATGTATCCGTGCTCCTAAGGAAAGGCTGAATTTATCAGTGCTTTCTTAAGAGCCCAGGCAGGAATCGCTCTTTCTCAGCACTTCCTGCATTTTCCATTGACGGGGACGACCGATTGCCGCTTTTGCGGCGGCCGCCAGAAAGGACGATCTCGATGGCACAGTTTGAATCGCGCAACATCACGATGATGATGGATCTCTATGAGCTGACGATGGCCTACGGCTATTTCCGCGAGGGCGAGGAGGCTAGGAAAGCACGCGCCTCCTTCGACGTCTTCTTCCGCCGCCACCCCGACGGCGGCGGCTTTTCCATCTTCGCGGGGCTTGAGCAGATCGTCGAATACATCGAGGCGATGCACTTCTCGCCTGCTGACATCGACTACCTGCGCTCGCTCTCGCTCTTCGACGAAGACTTCCTCGACTACCTCGCGCGCTACCGCTTCACGGGCGACATCCGCGCGTTTCGCGAGGGCACGATCATGTACCCCGAAGAGCCGATCCTCACCGTGACCGCGCCCATCATCGACGCGCAGCTCGTCGAGACGGCGCTCCTCGCCGAGATCAACCACCAGTCGCTCATCGCGACGAAGACGCGCCGCATCGTGCGAGCGGCAGGCGGGCGCATCGTCTCCGACTTCGGCGCACGCCGCGCACACAACGTCGACGCCGCCGTCTACGGCGCACGCGCCGCCTACATCGGCGGCGCGGCCTCGACGGCGACGGTGCTCGCGGGTCAGCTCTTCGGCATCCCCGTCAGCGGCACGATGGCGCACAGCTGGGTCATGTACTATGACGACGAATACACGGCATTCAAGAAGTATGCCGAGACGTACCCCGACAACGCCGTCTTCCTCGTCGATACCTACGACGTCATACATTCGGGCATTCCGAACGCCATTCGCGCCGCCAAGGACGTGCTCGATCCGCTGGGCAAAAGGCTCAAGGGCGTGCGCATCGACTCGGGCGACCTCGCCTACCTTTCCAAGCGGGTGCGCACCATGCTCGACGCGGCGGGGCTTTCCGACTGCAAGATCATCGCCTCGAACAGCCTCGACGAGTATACGATCTCCTCGATCCTCAACGCGCAGGGCGGCAAGATCGATGCCTTCGGTGTGGGCGAACGCCTGATCACGTCGAAGAGCGAACCGGTCTTCGGCGCGGTCTACAAGCTCGCCGCCGTCGAAAAGGGCGGCGAGATTCTCGCGAAAATCAAAGTCTCCGAAACGGTCGAGAAGATCACGAACCCCGGCAGGAAAAAGGTCTACCGCATCTACGACGCAGAAGGCCACGCCATCGCCGACCTCCTGACGCTCGCCGACGAGACGCCCGACATGACGAAGCCCTATCGCTACATCGACCCCAAGAAGCCGTGGAAGCACCGCTTCTTCACGAACTGCACGGCGCGCGAGCTGCAGGAAGATGTCATCAAGAACGGCAAATTCGTGTCGAAGCAGCCCCCGCTCGAAGAGATCCGCGCCTACGTCAAGGCGCAGCTCGACCGCGAGATCTGGCAGGAAGAGCAGCGCTTCGAGAACCCGCACACGCACTACCTCGACATGAGCCCCGCCTACTACGAGATGAAGCTCGCTCTCCTGAACGAGATGCAGCAGTATTGAGAAGGCGGCGCGTGCCATGCAGTCAAAATACGAGGAGGAAATCGCATGTTAGAACTAGCAGGGTATTATGACGGTGCAAACGTGCAGCTCTTGGAAGGAGCAAGTCTGAAAAAATATCAGATTCTAAAAATCATCGTCACGGATGACTTTGTAGATGAGACCAAAACCGATTCATTGCCGAATAACGACCAGCTCCGTATCAATGACGACGATAAGGCGCAACAGGCTTATGACCGGCTTTTGTCTCATGCCAAACCGGGTATCAGCAGCGGAGACTATAAAAAAGACTTGATGGAAATGCTGGAGAAAAAATATGCGGATGTTGATTGATACCAATGTCATCATGGACGTCTTAGTCGGGCGGGAGCCTTTTCTGCATGACTCTCGCCAAGTGTTAAAGATGTGCAAAAACAAGCAGATTCACGGATATCTAGCGGCACATACCATAACGAATCTGTTTTATATACTGCGGAAGTATTATCCCTCAGACGAATGCCATGACATTCTATTAGATCTTTTCGATATTTTTTCCGTTATATCAGTGGATGACAGAAAACTGAGGCTCGCGCTTGCAAATAAACGATTCAAGGATTTCGAGGATTGTCTGCAGATGGAATGTGGACGCGCCGTGGACGTGAGATACATTGTCACCAGAGATGCGAGCGATTTTACGGACAGCGATATCCCATGCTTGACGCCGAGCAAAGTATGCGCAATGTATTCGGACACGATCTAGGAAACGGCAGAGATGTGTCTGGAATGCTGTCGCCTGCCGCCATCTCTTGACAATAACCGAGAGCGATGATATTCTTCCTTTTGGAAGCCATCATCACGACAAACAGCATATTGACGGATCAGGTGTTGCAAGACTCAATAGAGAAGCCGGAAGAGCCGGCGCGGTCCCGCCACTGTAACAGCGAGCGAATCTGCAGGAAACGTCACTGGGAAAACCCGGGAAGGCGCAGAGGAGCGATGAACTGGAGCCAGGAGAACTGCCTGATCGACGATCACCGTCTGACCTGCGAGCGATGGGGAGGGGATCTGCGCCTTGCGATTGGTTCGCGTCTTTTGGATGCTGTTCCAGCGATGGTTTCGTGCGCACATGCAGCACGGCATGCGGCAAGGCAAGGATATTTTGCAGCCTCTCTTTCCTTTGCAGAAAAAGAGGCTGCTTTTATTTTGCGAATGTGAAAGGACGCAACGCGCACCTCTCCGCGCAAACGTCCAGCCGTATGCCTTGTACGTCCATCGCTTCCACAGATGCCGCAGAAAGCTGCTTTCAGCAAATGGGGACTGCGGCTGAGAACTCATATTTTTAGATGGGGTGAAAACATGAACGCTAACAGAAGAAACGCTCTCCTCACGATCGGCGTCGGAATCGTCCTGTGGTTCCTGCCGATTCCTGACGGCGTCACGCCGCTCGCCTGGCATTTGCTCTCGGTCTTTGTCGCGACGGTGCTCGGCTTTATCCTGCATCCGCTGCCCATCGGCGCAGTGGCCTTCATCGCGATTTCCTTTTCCGTCTGGGCGGGGCTTTTGAAGACCTCGGACGCCCTGGCGGGCTACGGCAACAGCACGATCTGGCTGATCGTCTGCGCCTTCCTCTATTCGCGCGGCTTCATCAAGAGCGGACTCGGCAAGCGCATCGCCTTCCGTATCATCGAGGCGATCGGCAAGAGTGCGCTGTCGCTCGGCTACGCCATCGCGCTGAGCGAACTTGTGATTTCGCCCGCGACGCCCTCGGCCACGGCACGCGGCGGCGGCATCCTCTATCCGATCGTGCGCTCCTTGGCAGAAGCTCTCGGCTCGAAGCCCGGCGAGAGTGCGCGGCGCATCGGCACTTATCTCATGCAGGTCGGCTACCATACGGACGCCGTGACCTGCACGATGTTCGTGACCTCGATGGCGGGCAACCCGCTCTGCGTGGCGCTCGCCGAAAAGACGCTGGGCGTTCATGTCACATGGATGGGCTGGGCGAGCGCTGCCATCGTGCCGGGACTCATCGCGCTCCTGCTCGTTCCCTATGTCATGATGAAGCTCTCTCCGCCCGAACTCGTGCGCATTCCCGACGCGAAGGGACTGGCGCAGCGCGAATTGTCCGAGATGGGACCGATGAGCCTTGCCGAGAAAGGGCTGTCCGTCATCTTCGTCGCCTCCCTCGCGCTCTGGGCAAGCTCGGGACTCACAGGCATCGACGCGACGCCCGTCGCCATGGGCGCGGTCTGCCTCATGCTCATGCTCGACATCATCAACTGGCAGGACGTCATCAAGGAAAAAGGCGCGTGGGACGCGATGTTCTGGATGGGTTCTTTAATGACGCTCGCCTCGGCTCTCGCAAAATCCGGCATCATCACTTGGATTGCCAACGGCGCCGGCGCGGCGATTTCCTCGCTCGGTTTTGACTGGGTCATCTCCTGCCTCATCATCCTGCTCTTCTACACTTATATTCACTATGCGTTTGCCAGCGTGACGGCACGCATCAGTGCGCTCTATGCGGCGTTCATCGCTGTCAGCGTCACCGTCGGCGCACCGCCTCTTTTGGTCGCCATCATCTTCGGCATTTTTGCCGACGTGCCGATTTCCCTCACGCACTACGGCAACGGCTGCGCCCCCATCTACTTTGGCGGCGACTACGTCTCGCAGGGCGAATGGTGGAAGAACGGCTTCATCATGACGACCATAACGACACTGATTTACCTGACGATCGGCGCAGCTTGGTGGAAAGTCTTGGGGCTTTGGTGAACTGCGGCAAACGGATTCTCAACTGGGAGGGAAGCCCGTGAAAGACAGGGCTTTCCTTCTATGGTATTTCAGCCCGAGCCCACATGAGGCCAGCCGACGCAGGACCGCTTTGCAAGAAAGGACTCTTTTTCATGTTGCTTCTCTATCGTCTGCACCGCTGGATCAGCGCGATCTGTGCAGTATTTTTCCTCCTGCTTTGCCTCACGGGGCTGCCTCTTCTCTTCAAGGAGGAGATCACGCAGTGGAATCGCCTCGAGCCTCTGCCCCATGCGGGATCCTCCTCCTACCATGCGCTCTGGCAGGGAACTTCTGCCGGACTCGACAAGGTTCTGGAAGAGAATCCCGACAAGAAGGTGCAGGCCATCTCCGCCATGCCCGAGCATGGGCTTCTGCTCTACCGCATCGCTGACAAGGGCAGTCACGGGCGCACGGGGCGCATGAGCATGGGTGGCACGCAGATCGCCTATTCGCCCATGACGGAGCAGGCCGTTCCGTGGCGCAGCGGCGCGGTGA
>ERZ773022.2423-NODE-2423-length-11234-cov-5.690402_pt1 | contig 11234 bp, 13 predicted proteins | sample MGYA00580839_ERZ773022 | MGnify/ENA primary metagenome ERZ773022 (study PRJEB29015, sample SAMEA2738020) | human oral metagenome | biome: human oral; feature: human-associated habitat; material: dental | place: China | collected 2044 ... | reverse complement strand
ATATTTAACAGAATCATGTACTGGAACGGATAAAGATATAAATATAATTCAAAGATTTAGGGATAGATTTTACTATTCTCAATCAAAAGATTTTTTTGAATTATTTGTCTGTAAAGAATTAAACATCGGTTTAGATATTAAAAATATTAATAGTGTTATATCTAATTGTATAGAATTAATAGAACCTATGTTAGCATATAACTATAATAACGTTTCTAATGATATAAACTTAGAAGATGAATGGTATATTACTGTTAAATTAGATGGTAATAGATTAATAATAGATAATAGAAAAGAAAAACCTTTAGCTTATACAAGAAATGGAATATTGTTAAAAGATTTAGATGATTTTCTTTCTAATATAAATTTACCAAAAGGATATATATATGATGGAGAATTATTGTCAAATAATATAGATGGAAAAACTTCTAAAGAACAATATAAAGAAATAAGTTTAATTATGAGAACTAAAGGAGAAAAAGATAAAAATAAAATCAAATATCATATATTTGATATAATAGATTATTCTTTATTATATAAAGAAAGAAGAAAAATAATTGATGAGATACCAAATTCGAAATATGTTAATATATGTAAAGTATTATATAAAGGTCCAATTAACAAACAAGTATTTGATTTATTAGATAAATTAATAGATTCTGGAGAAGAAGGACTAATGGCTAATCATGAAAATGGTTTATATGTACCAAAAAGAACAAAAGATATTGTTAAATTTAAAAAATTTCATACTTTAGATTTAAAATGTATAGGCGTAGAAGAAGGAACAAAAAAATTTAAAAAAACTTTAGGGTCTATAATTTGTGAATATAAAGGTAATACTGTAAAAATAGGTTCTGGTTTTACAGAAAAACAAAGAAACGATATTTGGAATGATAATTCTTTAGTTTTAAACAAAATAATTGAAATTAAATATTTTGAAGAAACAGAAGATAAAGATGGTAATAAAAGTATTAGATTTCCAGTTTTTCAACAAATTAGAGATGATAAAACTGAAGTTTCTTATGAGTAGGTGATATATTTGAAAGATTGGGAATTTTTCGAAAAAATATTAAAAAAACCATTAGAACAAATAGTTGATTTATTAACTATGAATTGGAAAAAAGGATTATGTAAAGATAAACAAAAATACTTTGATAAAGAAGTTTTATTAAAAGCACTAGAAGAAAAAAATAATGAAAAAAATTCTTGACAAATGGGTTACAATAATATATAATTAAAATACTTTGAGATAATGTTGATAAAACATTAATATAAACACTTAGGATTCTTTGGTTATTTCTTCTACTAAGTATAAAATCCAAGAAGATTAATAGCAATAAAATCTTAAAAAGAAGATGAATACATTTGTTATGTTTTGAACAAATTTTGGAAAGTTCTAACACCGTGCTTAGACTTTAATAGATTAAGATTTTAGTATTTAATATTTACTTTGTAGTATTAATTAGTTATATCATTTTGGTTGATAATGACTTATGTAGTATTAATAAGTGTAGTTTATAGTATAAAGTCGGCAGTTTGCTTAAAAACCTAGAGTAAAAGTTTTTGCTTCGTTTAAGCTTATGTTTTGAATCTAGCTGATGTTATCTCAAATTATAATAAAAAACACTATTTCAAATTTTACTATCTAAATAAAATACAATATAGAGTCGGAAAAAATGCGCCGGCGGAAAAAAGGAAGGTTTAAAAATGACAAAACAAGAATTTATTAATTTAGCTTCTTCTAAAGTCAATTTAAAAAAAATAGAAGTAGAAGAAGTATTTAATTTATTGATTGATTCAATAAAAGAAGAATTAAAATCAGAAGGAGAATTTAAAATTCATGGCTTAGGAACTTTAAAAAAAGTAACTAGAGCTTCAAGGGAAGCTAGAAATCCTAAGACTGGAGAAAAATTAATAGTTCCAGAAAGAAATACTGTAACTTTTAAAGCTGCAAAAGAACTAAAAGATTTAGTAAATGAATAATTAAAAATTGAATGTGGTGTTTAATAAAAAAGACACCACATTTTTTCTACAATATAAGGAGAACCTATGAAAAAAGTATTTTACGGAGATTTAAAAAGAGGACGTGTAAAAAATAATTCAATAGGGAAAATAAGTAAAAAAGAAATAGAAAAATATGAAAAACAATTAGAAGAAGATAGGTTAAGAGAACAAAAAAAAATAATCTATAAAAAAATTATATATGCTGTTTTTATATTTATAATACCAATAATAGCAAAATATTATATAGATAAATGGTGATTAAAATGATTAACTCAATACAAGAATTAATGGAGAATCTTCGTCCGTATATAAGTCTTTATATGGACGAGATGAATATTCAACTAGATAATAAAGGATTTATAAAATGTCTTAATCCAGACCATGATGACCATAATCCAAGTATGCATTTTTGGGATGAAAATAACTTATTGTTTTGTTTTTCGTGTAGCGCAACATACGATATATTCGGACTTTGCAGCCTTTTAGAAGGAAAACCAGATTGTGGACCAGATTTCATAGAAGAAAATGTATTTTATCTTGCTAGAAAATATGGTTTAGAATATGAACATTTAAGAAAAGATATTACTCAAGAAGAAATTAAAAGAAATAATATGTTTAAAATAATGAGAGTATTTGGTGAATATATCCTTAATCATAAAAATCAAGATTATTTAGATAAAAGAAATATCAATGAAAGAACTTCGAGAGAACTTATAATAGGTTCAATAGATAATTATCAAAATGTTATTAATTATATAAAACAAAAAGTTCAAATAAATGATATAGATAGTTTAATACAAGAAATAGGTTTTGATAGTTTTAAAATAAACGAGAATAAATTGATTTTTATTATTAAAGACAGATTCGGTAGACCTTGTAGTTTTGTTTCAAGAGAAATGATTGATACAAACAATAACCCAAAATATATAAATGGTAAAGAAAGTGAAATATATAACAAATCGAGTATCTTTTATGGCTTTAGTGATATTAAAAAGAAATTTAATCATTTGGATATATTCTTAATAGTAGAAGGATATATTGATTTTGTATCTGCATATCAAGCTGGTTTTAGAAATGTAGTAGCTTTAGGTTCAGCTAGTTTTACAGATGAACATATAGAATTATTAGAGAGAGATAATAATATAGATAAAATAGCTATAGCTCTTGATAATGATACTACTGGTAAAAAAAGAACAGAAGATTTAATTAATAGATTTAAATTGCGTAAATTAAAAAAGACTTATGTAGTAGCTGTTAATAAATCAGATAAATATAAAGATTTAGATGAAGCAATACAAGATAAAATAAAAAATAATACTAGATTAAATTTAAGAGAAGTGTATGACATTATAGATTTATTTGAATTTGAATTAAAAAAAATAAAAGAATCTGGTAATTATGACGAAAGTCTTGTATTTGAAAAATTTGTTAATATTATTTCTCAAACAAAATCTCCTAAAAAAAGAGAAGACCAAGCTAAAACTCTTAGTAAATATATTGATTATTCTTCTAAAACTATATTAGATGAAATTGAATTTAGATTAGAATCAGATAATGAAGCATATAGAGTAGATGTTAAAAAAGCATTTCAATATGGATTAAAAGAAGTTGAAAAAAATCCAAATAACGCTATTAGTGTTTTAGAAAATATAAAAGAAGATATACAAGATATAGATAAACAATATAACAAAACTAAAGGAGATATTTTTCAAATAGGAATAGAGGATTTTGATTCTTATGAAGAGAAGAAGACAATTCAAGATTTATATAATATAAATTTTCATGTTCCTTGGTTGAATAATACAGCATTAGTTCCGGGACATAATACTGTAATCAGTGGAGCTGCAAACTCAGGTAAAACGACAGTTCTGCAACATTTAAGTATACAAATTGCATTACGTGAACATAACGGATTTGTTTTATATATTTCAACAGATGATTCTGCTGAAAAAATATACTCGAATTTTGTTTCTCAAATAACTGGACTTCCAAGAGAATATACTTCTAATCCTAATTTTCATAAAACACTTGGAAGGAATCTTAATACAGAAGCCTCTGCTAATTGTTATTATAAATATCTTAAAGGAATAGAAACAGTAAAAAGATTAATAGAACATAAAAAATTATTAGTTCTTGATGTCAAAAGAGGCGTTGATAATTGGACTAAATTTACTTCTTTATTAAGAGATGTGGGTTCAAGAGAAGAACTTAATGACAAATTTAAAATATTAATAATAGATTCTGCTAATAAAATAGATGTAGGACAAGCTATACAAGACCAAATAGGTTTTATATCAGGAAATGTAAAAAAACTTTCTTCTAAATATAATTTTTGTACTTTTATAAATTATGAATTAAACAAAGCAAAAAGTAATGCTAAATTAACGCAATTTAATTTATCTGGTTCAAGAAGAATGAATTATGATACAGATTTACTTGGTTTTGTTTATAATCCATCAAGGAATCTTGGAGGTAACACAGATATGTGGTGGGATAAAAACGGACATCGTAATCCTATAATAGTTACTATGCAAGAGAAAACAAAAGTAGGAAATAACGAAAGAACGTTCCAACCTTATTACTATAAATTGGATAGTGAAACTAGTGCTTTATATCCTATTGAATTTGGTTCACAAGAACATAATTATTATGAAAATATATTTAGTAAAGAATGGGAAGAAAAATATGAAAATTATTAATGACAAACAAAAATAAATTTGTTATAATGTCACTGAGAGAAATAATTCTCTCAGTTTTTTCTTTAAAAAACGAACTTAAAAAACTGAAGGAGTGATTTTGAAATGGCTAAGAAAAAAGCTACAGAAGAAACTGTTGTTGAATTAAGTAAAAAAGAAAGACTAAATGCTTTTATTAAAGCTCAACAACTAGCTGCAGAAAAAGAAAAATCTGTTATTAAAATAGGTAAGATTAATGAGTTTAAAATAACAGGCAGAGAACATTATATGTTAACTGGTATTTGTGGTATTGACTTTAATACTGGAGGTTTTAAAAAAGGAACGTATAATGTAGTATATGGTGCTGAATCAGGAGGTAAATCAACTATTGCTTTACAAGCATGTGAAGGATTTCAACTGAGCAATCCAGATTTACAAATATTATATGTTGACGCTGAACAAACAGTAGACGAAACTTTTATATCAAGATTCCCTAATTTAAATAAAGATAATATTACTTTCTTAAAAGAAGGAGTAACAGAAAAAATATTTGATATGTTAGTTGATATGTGCCAACAAAACTTAGTAGATGTAATTATAGTAGATTCAATAGACTCTATGACTACTAATGCTGAATTAGGTAAGAGCCTTGAAGAAAATGTAATGATGGACAAAGCAAGAATTTTATCAAGGGGTTTAGCTAAAATGAATCAATATTTAAGTGATTATGGAATTACTGTAATTATGATTCAGCAAGAAAGAATTGAAATGAGTATGTTCCAAGCTAAAACTCATGGACGTTCAGGTGGAAAAGCGATGAGATATTATCCAGCTACGGTTTTTCGTATAGCTAAAGTTGGCTCACAAAATGAGACAACTAAAACTGAACTACAAGATAGTAAGATTATAAGTCAATATGTAAAAATAATTAATGAAAAATCTAAAATATCTGAACCATATAAAGAAACACATACTTATATTAATACTGATGTTAATAAAAAAGTAGCAGTAGAAAAAATGAAAGAATTTATCGAATATGCTGTACATTATGGTTTAATTATTAAAACTGGTGGCTGGTATCAAATAATAGGTAATGATGGAGAACCTATAGAAAAGGTACAAGGTGAAGCTAAAATTCCATCAATATTTGCAGAAAACTTAGATTTATATACTGAAACTAAATTAACTCTTTATTCATTAGCATTACCTCCTGAATTATTCATAGTTCAATTTGATAATATTAAAAAAATGTTAAAACAAGAAAATGTAAATATTAAGAAAACTAAAATTCAACAATTAGAATTTATAGGTCATCCAGAATTAATTACAGATAAAGATAGAAAAGAAATGGTATTTGCTGATAGAAAAATAGAAGACTTTTTCTCTGAAGAAGATTATAAAAAAGCCTTATTCAACTTAGAAGAAGAAAAAGTAAATGCAGAAAAAATAAATAAAGAAAATGAAGAATTAGAAGAATCTGAAGAAATATTTGAATAAAAGGACGTGATTTCAAATGAAGAAAATTAATTATTTAAAACATGACCCTACTATGCCAGATTTAGAATTTAAAAATGGATATGGTAATTCAGTAGCTATAGATTTATATACTATGGAAGATATAGTAATAGAAGCTGGAGAATTTGCTTTAATTAAATTAGGAGTATCAATACAACTACCTAAAGGTTATAAAGCTGATTTAAGAATGAGAAGCTCTACTTTTAAAAAATGGGGATTAATCCAGACAAATGCAATTGGGTAAGAGGTGGAAATTTTGAATAAAAGCAAATATAGCGATGAAATAATAAATTATATAAAAGAAAACTTAAAAGGACATGTTGAATTAGAAAATGAATTAGGGATATCTAGAAATACAATTCGTTCGATAAGAAAAAGATTTGAAATTAAAATTAAAAAAGAAAACAAATTAAGCGATAAAGATATTGATAATTTGATAATTGATTTTAAAAACGGATTTTCTATTCAAAAATTAGCTATAAAATATAACAAAGATAGAAAATGGATAGCAAGACTATTAAATAATAAAGGTTTAGAAACTAATAAAAAATTATCAAATGAACAAATAAATATAATACTAAAATATTTTAATAAAGAATTAGCTTCTGATGTAGCTAAAAGAGCTGGTTGTTCAGAAAGTTCAGTTTTTGCCGTATATAAAAGATTTAATAAAGAAAATTATAAAAAAATATATGAACATTTAAAATATTTTGATGATATAGATACTGATGATAAAGCATATTTTTTAGGTTTTATAGCAGCAGATGGATGTGTATATACAAAAGATAACGATAATGTTCATAGAAGATTTTTATCAATAAGTATACAACGTAGAGATAGATATATTTTAGAAAAATTATATGAATTTATGAATAAAACAAATGGTAGATATATATATAATTATACCGATAAAAACGGATTTGAATATTCTAATATTCAAATAGGTGGAAATCATTTGTTAGAATCTTTATCAAAATATAATATTATCCCAAATAAAACTTGGAGTTATGTTCCAGTTAATTTAAATAATGATGTTTTAATGTTTTCTTTTTTAAGAGGTTTCTTTGACGGAGATGGAAGTATAACAAATCATAAATATAAATTTTCTGATAATAGAAACACATTACCGTCTGCATATCAAATTTCTATTGTTGGAAATTCTAATTGCATGCTTTTCATAAAAGAATTTTTGCAAAAACATAACATTAAATCTTCTATGATAAAAGATAAAAGAAAATATTCACATGATTTTTATCATTTAGTTGTTTCAGAAAATTCATCTATATATTTATTTTTAAAACATATTTATAAAAATAGCGTGGTGCATTTAAATAGAAAACAAGAAATAGCAAATTTATTTATTAATAAATTTGAAGAAAATGCACAGGGAAGAATAAAATATAAAAATACAATTCAAAATTTTACAAATTGCCCCCTATATAAGTAATTATATAGAGCAAAGCGGGATGTATCGGTGAAGTCCTTCAAAAAAACTGGATAATACCGAGAGTGATAATATCTAATATCATTTGTAACGCGTAGAAGATGAGCAATATAATGAAAGCAATAATTCTTCCAAGAGCTTCCGCCTACCTTTTTAAGGTAGAAAATGTACGCTGAGCTTATACGATGATAAAGTATAAGAACCATAGGATAAAAAGCCTATGGGATAACAAAACTGTAATCGATTCGACTTATTCGCATGAAAAAGATATGTATATGTTACCAGTATTTAAACCTTTAACAAAACAAGATATAGAAGCTTATATTGCTAATGGTAATTATAACTTACAAGGATTTTCTCCCAGTAGAGTAGCTATTCCTAAACATACTTCATTGTGTCAAATAGAAATAGTTCCTTGTATGGAAGAAATAGAACTAAATGAATTAGTTTTAGAAGAATATAAAGAATATAATAAAACATCTCGTGGTGGCTTTGGAAGCACTGATAAAAAATAGGAGATAGAAATGAATAAGTTAAAAGACTCTTTAGAATTTTTAAAAACATTATCTGATGAAAAAATTAAAAGACAGTTTGAAGAGTCTTTTAATAAATTCAAAGATGTTGAATATAAGGAGATATTTGAAATGAATGAAATAAAAATATTTGAAAATGCAAATTTTGGCAAAATAAGGATATCACAAAAAGAAGATGAATCAATTTGGTTTTGTTTAAGTGATATTTGTAAATCTTTAGAAATAGGAAATCCAAGTGATGTTAAAAATAGACTGGTTAATAACGGGGTCGATAGTATCGAGGTGGTAGTAAATTCAGGACTTGGAGAACAAAAAGTATTAATGAACTTTATAAATGAACCAAACTTATATAAATGTATTTTTCAAAGTAGAAAGCCCGAAGCTGAAAAGTTTCAAAATTGGATTTTTGAAGAAGTATTACCTTCTATTAGAAAACATGGAATATATGCTACAGAAAATACAATAGATAGAATAATAAATGACCCCGATTTTGGAATTAAATTATTAACGGAGTTAAAAAAAGAAAAAGAAGAAAAGAAAAAGCTTGAAGAAAAAATACAAGAATATACACCTAAAGTAGAATTTCATGATACTGTTATGAAGTCAGATGATTGGTTAGATATGAGTGAAGTTTGCAAAACTTTAAAAACACCTTTTGGAAGAAATAGACTATTTGAATTTTTAAGAAAACAAGGTATACTAGATGATGAAAATAGACCTTATCAATCTTATGTTGATAGAAGTTATTTTAAATTAGTAGAAACTAGTTTTACAACTAATGGTAAAATAAAAATTAATCTTAAAACAGTTGTTTCTCAGAAAGGATTGAATTGGTTGTTAAAAATTTTAAAGAAAAAAGGTGTTATATAAAAATGTACAAAGTAATATGTATATTAGGTAAAAGTGGTGTTGGGAAAGATACTCTTGCTAAAGAATTATGTAAAGATAATAAATATCATTTCGTTAAATCATATACTACTAGAGAAGTAAGAAAAAATGATTCAGAAGATATTAATCATCATACTTTTGTTAAGAAATCTTTTAGAGAAGAATTTAATGAAAGAGATATATTAGTAGAATACAGAAATGAAAAATTAAATTATTGTAGTTGGACTTCTAAAGATTTATTCTCTGAAGATAAAATAAATGTATATGTAATAGACATAGATGCTTATATTAAATTAAATAAAAAAAAAGATTTTAATTGCATTGGAATATATCTTAAATTAAGTGAATTAGAAAGAGAAAAAAGATATAAAGAAAGAAATAAAGATAAAACAGTTCCAAAAGATTTACATCTTGGATTAGAATATGCTTTAGTAAAAACATTAGAAGATAAAAATTTATTTGTAATAGATATAAATAAAAAAACTCCAGAAGAAATTTCAACTGAAGTTAATAATATAATTAAGACTTATTTAAAATAGAATAAGTTCTACTAGTTAAATCATTAAGCATAAATGATAATAATTCTTTTATGCTTTTTTTAGTTAATAAAGCTATTTCAGAATCATCATCTGTTTGAGATTCATCTTTCTTTTGAGCATAACTTGTAAATAATTCTTCTAATTTAGTCTGAATTTCTATTTGTTCATCTTTAAGCATTTCTTTTACTTCATCTAATATAGCTTTATCGTAACTTAAAGACATAACATCATATACAGAAGTACTAAATATTTTATCAATTATATTTTTTATTTTTTTTAATGTTAATTCAAGAGTATTAGTTCCTATATGGTTCTTGTCTATTATATCTCCAACTTCAAACATTATTCTATAATGAATCATTCTATTAAGTGTAGCTAAATATGTTTGAAAATCACTTGTAGACATATTAGTATTATTAAGTATTAGTTTTTTTAAATCTGTTAGTTCTTTTTTATAGTCTGTAGAATTTTCCATTAAAACTTGTAGTTGTCCTGTAAATATATCATTAATTCTTTCATCTTTTTTGTTTATATTCCCTAATAACTTTTTAACAAATTCTACAACAGCATACATTATTGCAGTTCCTACTCCAACTGTAATAAGCTTATCTGCCCATTCTGGTAAATTTTCCATATTGTTCTCCAAATTATGTTTTATTAATAATATTACTATAAAAATAAAAGAAGGTGAAATTTTGAATATTTTAAGTATAGATTTAGATTTTTTAACAGAAAATTTAGTAGATATTGATGATAGTGGTGAATTTGCTATTAGCAGTCCTATTAAATTTAATATTATTTCAAGATTGTTAAATAAAAATAAAGATAAAATAATTTTTTTAAAAGAACATGGTGAAATTATAGATTATATAAATGAACCTTGTATAATGTATAATTTCGACCATCACCACGACGTTTATTATCAAGAAGAAAGTAAAGAAGAATGTCATAAAATGATAGAACTTAATAAAAAAGAATATAAACTTCTTGAAAGTTGTTGGGTTTATTATTTATTTATTTCAGGATATTTGACTAAATATAAATGTTTTCTAAATTATAATAGTAGTTTAAATGAAGAAGTATTACAATATGGATTTGAATTTTATTTTAATTACTATGATGAATTTAATCCATATAAACAAGATTTATATAATATTGATTTTGATAAGGTTTTTGTTATTTTAAGTCCAGATTATACAACAGAAGATAAAATAAAAGTAGCTTTAAAAATAATAGGATTAGATGATAATTTTGAAAGATGAAATAATAGAAAAAGCATTGTTTTTACTAAAAGAAGAAAACAAAATAAGTTTTTACTATGCTGAATATATTGCGAAAAATTTTGATTATTTTCAAAGCTGGTTTACAAAAAGAGATGTTCCATTTGTAAAGTTTTATATCCAAAAAAATTATGAGGTGATTTATAATGAATATATTAAAAATAGATATTTCTAATATTAATATAGATAATTTAGAAACTCAATTAATTAATAATTATAATAAATATGAAATAAAAAAAATAGATTATTATATATTAGAAAATTATGAAAATTTGAGTTTAGAAACTTTAAGTTTATATATGAGTCAATTAAAAAATATCTTAGGTGGATGGAATGAAAATACAAATAAAAAAAGA
>ERZ773022.2421-NODE-2421-length-11236-cov-3.117789_pt1 | contig 11236 bp, 11 predicted proteins | sample MGYA00580839_ERZ773022 | MGnify/ENA primary metagenome ERZ773022 (study PRJEB29015, sample SAMEA2738020) | human oral metagenome | biome: human oral; feature: human-associated habitat; material: dental | place: China | collected 2044 ... | reverse complement strand
CAGAAAATTTGAATTGAAAAACTCTTTGATAAAGCTACCGCTACCACGCAACGTTTGTCAATAGCTCATGAGACGTAACCTTCCAGGACTTCCGTTTTCCGCTGTGCCGAAACCTGTTTCAGGGCAATGCTCCACCACCGCCAGGCCGTGCCGTCCACAAAGACGATCGCGTCCGGGTGGTGGAAGCCCGTGAACCAACGCGCCTTCTTGAACGTCACGCTTCCTCCCGGCAGCGCGACCCTCACGCCGCCGCCGCGGCGCTCCAGGCTCACCTCGCCCGGCGCTATCCCGAGACCCAGACGAAGAAGACCGCGGCGCTGGCCGGACTTTTGCCCGAAAAAGTAGAAGTCCACCGTGTCGTCCCCGTCCCCACGGTTCCAGATGAAGGTCTTATGCGATTTGCCGCCCAGCAGGCTCCAGGACCGGATGAAGTCGTCGCCGCTGACGACGTTCGGAGTCGCCTGCCAGGCGCTTGAGGCGTAACCCGGGTCGCCGCTGTCAAGCCGATGGGGCCCCGATGACACAACACACCCTTCTTTTAGGATTTTCTGGAAACTACGGCACCCTGACGCAGGGGAACGGTTCGATGTTCAAAAACATAACAAGCGGGATGTACACGTTGTCAAGAATGCGCCACTTTTCATCATCCCAGTAGTTATCGTCACGCATCGTTACAAGATCCGGGTGTTTGAAATCCGGCACGGCAAGTACCGGGCCACCAGGCAGAAGACAATTCCCCATCGGCTTCACCTTTGAGAGGCGCTCAGCAAAAAGAGCATCCCATAACGATTTATCCGTGTAATAGACGTCGCGCGACACTTCGGAGGAGAGCTCAAAGTAGCCCTCTTCCTCATTTAAACGAGCAACATGATAAATATAATGCTCAACCTTAAATGGAGGCGAAAAAAATATCAATGAAGCGGTTTTGTTGAGGTCGATGTCGAGATAGCACACGTTGTCACGAAGGATAAAACGAAGCGCTCCGGCGTCAAAAAGCACCTTGTAATTCACGCTGCTCATGGAAACGGCCGTTCCCCGGGCATCCGTTGAAGCGGCAATCTCCCCCAGGGCGCGCAGAAATTCTTCCCGGTCCGTCAGAAGGTAGCGTTCATCCAGGCCGCGCCGCTCATAGACCGCTCTCACCACATCGCCTCTTATATTTTCGCTCAACTTTTCTATGTTCAATTGCTGAGGCCACACGCCCCTGAAGGGCGCAGGACGAAAGTCGTAATAACTGAAAGGGTTATATGGCGGAGAACCTCTATCAACACAGAGCCAAGCTAATATCATAGACAATATAAAAAATACAAGGATCTTACAGAAAATAGATAGAAGAATCCCGTCGAGAGTAGAGCTTGTACCTTCTTCCCGCAAATCGAAGAAAAAGGCAAAGATAACGATGCTCGTCAGAACATATCCAATGCATAACAGGCAGAACAGAATAAGGAGTCCGAGGCGCTTCCATTTCAGCGTTATGCCGCGATAGATCGTCCAGAGGAAATAAAATTCCGCACACAAGGCTGCTGTCCACTCAATCAAAAGGCTGGTGAACTTCTCCTCTTCGCCGAACACAAGATACGCCTCGTATTTACCCATTGAGTCTCGGAGGTTCATGAAAATCAAAAGGATGGCCGAAACACAGACAAGAATATTGTATATCCTTGTTTCGTCCAGATGGAATCCCGATCCCTTAACGCCTGCAGCATCGTCGTTGACACGAGACATCTTGACAGCCCCCCGGCTTTTCGAAGTCAGGACCAAAGGAAGTACGCAGTACTCCGACTTTATCCCCACCTCCGATTCGTGTCAAGGGTTAGGGACAGCCCCAATCCGCAGGCTGCGACGACCCCGATCAAGCCGTCGCCGTACAGGTTAGCTGACTCCGGCCCTCTCCCTGAGCGCCTCCGCTGTAGACAAGGACCTCCCGAACCTTGTGCCCCAGGCCGTTTTTCACGGGGTTGGAGTCCTTGAGAATCCAGCTTGTCGCAACATTCCTTGCCTGCAGAACAGTTACGGTGGCCCCCCAGGCCGTATCGCCTCCTCCAGGGACCGACAGAACACAGGCAAAAGCCACGGCATACAAGCCTCTCAGAATCTTTCTCGTCACTTCACCCCCCCCTTCTTTTTTACAATTGTTTTCCAGCTCAGAAATCAATATAACGTTGGACCCTGAGCCTTTCCCTTTTTTCAAGCGTCTTAATAAAGGCTTCGTATGGATTGACAAAAATACCTAGACGGCTTGCAGGGGAGGAATCACCTTTTCTCCATTTCCGAACAGACCGTGTATAGTCTTCACCGAGGCCGGAACGGCGCAGAATCTCCACGATGCGGGCCGAAAGCTCCCGGTGCGCTTGGCACTGGCGCACCCAGGCCAGACTCATGCAACGATACGCCTCCTCCGGCGCAGAACTCCAGAGGAACAACCCGGTTTCGACAAGAAACAGCAGGTGTGTCGGACTGCTCAAGGCTTCCCCCTCCATGGACCGCATTTTTCGCTCCTTTTCGTGCACGTATTGCGGCCAGGTCTTCCGGGAAGCCCCCTCGGGAATGTCCCAGTAATCCGCTATAAGCCGGACGATCCTTTTTCCGTAGAGGGGACGGTGGCGTATCAATTTGCCCAATTCCTGCCCCTTTTCATCATAGTACCCCTTCGCATCCGCCTCACCCAGCCGATACAGGGGATCCCCCTCCGGGCTTTCCTCTCCTTGTTCCATCTCCACCCCCAGCTCGGCCATGAGGCGGCGCTCCTCCATGCGGCGCAGGTACTCCAGGCGCAGTGCGTCGAGCTGGCGCGCGCGGGAGAAATGGTCGAAGAAGTCGGGCAAATGAGCGCATACCCAGGCCTTCGCCTCCCGGTCGGGGTTCGCCGTCTTATCCTCCCCGTCGCAATGGGACAAAAGCCCCGTGGGGGTATAAAGCGTGTCGAAACGTCTGCCCTCGAAGTAATCCCGGACGGCGACGTCCAAGGAACCACCCTGCCTGCGAAGGCTGTCGAGGACGTAGGCAGGAATGTCCCGGGACACGCCCTCGAACAGGACGACCCGCGTCTCATCCGTCTCCTCCGCCTCGTCCTCCACGTAGGGGTTGAAGACCGGCGGCATCTCTCCGTCGTTCCAGCCCGTCCCGCTCTTCGCCTCCCCGCCCCCGGCACGGCAGGGCAGAAAGACCGACCACATCAACAGACCCGCGATCAAGACGCAACGTACTCTCCCCATCATTGGCGCACCTCCTCCAAAACAAAACGGCCCAAACCTCCGCTCCGATCATCCCCGCCCGCTGCATCCGGGGCGTAAATCCAGGGCTTAAAACGATAATGGCCATGGAACCAAAAAATCCAGCGGAGAATGTCTGTTGAAAATATCTCCAATGCTCGAGAGCGGTTCCAGCGATATCACGGCGTTACTGTTCATCGAGGATAATTCTCTATCCAGTTTTGAATCGGAATAGCCCTTCCTTACTATCCAAAGCATCTTATTACATGACTTGTCCAGGATTTCGATGACTTCAAGACCGCGGTTCCAGCCGATAAAAGCACCATTTCCCTCCTGGCCTCTCAACGACTTTGCAAGCAACACCGCCAGCCTCAGGCGGCGCAGGATCATCAGGTAGTAATATTCCGTCGCCTCCTTCGTCACGTCTTTCAAAACATCCTTTTGTCCCTCTTTCTCGAGCTCGGAAAAGTAAAACGCCAGCCACTCGCGGCGCCTTTGGGCCGAAGGGGGAAGGTAAGGACCATCCCTCTCGAAGATTGGAGCATATAGCGACGCAAGGCCGCGCCTTGGATACGACGCCCGAAAAAATTCGTATGGCTCCCGGTATTGCCCTGATGCGATCAGCCTCCTCGTCCTCTCGTAGGCGCGAAGCTCCCCCAACGCCCCGGGCTCCTGGACAACACGGGCATCCATGACGGCGGAAGAAGCGTAGGATCTTCGAGCGCAGCAGTCGAGATCGGAATAGCCCTCGAAGATATCCGGCCCCACATGTTGCCCCTTCAGGATGTCCATGCTGAGCGGCTCCAGCACCTCTTCCGCCAGGAGCGTCAGCAGCGGCCGGGGCGTCACCGCCCGCAGCGTTCCCAGCGTGCGCGATACCCACAGCGACAGGGTGTCGTAGGTTACGGGAAGGCGCTCCAGCAGGTCCCTTTGCAGGACCTCCATCTCGGCTCGTTCCTCCTCGAAGCCTTTCAGCCGATGCTCCCGCTCCTCCTTGGTCAGGGCGCGGAACTCCGCCTCGAACTTCCTCTGATCCGCCTCGAGCGTATCGATATCCAGACTGGCGTAGAAGGAGAGCAGGCCCCTCAGGGGCGGAAAGTCCACAGGGAGGAGGAGGGCCTTCTCCTCCTTCTCCCCCACCGGGCGCCGGGCGTTGGCCAATTCCCCGTACTTTCCGCCGAAGACGATCCTCTTCGTCAGAAGACTGGGGTCGGCCCCCTGATCCAGGTCCGAAAAATCCGCAACCGTCTCCGGCAGGACTCCATAGGCCCGATAGAAGTCTGCGCTGACGGGCCCCATGACATCCTCGGCAAAGAGCTTCAGCAACGGGCGCGGGGTCACGACTCGAAGCTCGTCAAGATGGAACATCAGGAAAAAAAGCAGGGCCCAATCCCCCAGGGTCCGCTGTGCTATCATTTCGTCCCTGAGCTTGAGCATCCTGACGCGCTCTTCCTCGAAAATTCTTCGCCGTTTTCTCCGCACCACGTCCGGGAGTTCCCCGTGCACAATCTCGAAGGCCTTTTGATCGTCCTCGAGGGCCTTCAGATTCAGCCGGTCGTAAAAGGACAGGAGCGCCCTTATGACATGGACCCCGTGGACCGTTCTCGCTCCCATTCCCGTATCCTCGTAAAGGTCCCGTATGGCATATCCTCCGTCTTCCTGGGGTTGAGGCGAGGCGTGCGGCCGTTCCTCCCGAGGCGTCTCCTTCGGGCTGTCGCCGGGGACAGCCCCGACGGCGGATATGCTCCCCAGAACGTAGCCCAGCACAAAAAACATCGCCATGCCCAGGATCAAAAATCCTCCGCGTCCCCAACGCGATTCTCGCGCCCTTTCCATGACGGAACCTCCTTTTGCGTTCAAAAGATCCGCTGCGATGCAAAACGCAACGGCAGGCCGTGAGTTTCGATAGGCAAAAACTTATTTCGTAAAGCAATTTAAAGCTCATAATAAAATATTTTTCAATGAGCCCTGAGGCTCAATTCACGTCTGCAGGAACATCCGGCGGCTCCAGGTTGTCCAAAGGCGGACGAGCGGCGGACAAGGCGCTTGCATGGGCTGCCCAGGGGACTTAGCCGAGGGATGATCCGCCGGGCATGTCTCGCGTGCGGCGGATCATCGGTTTGAGGCACAGGCTTCGGATTGTCAGGAACGATAAATTCCTGCACAACTTATTGTCGGGAGTCCGCAAAGCTCCTGCAGAGAAGCGGGCAAAAAGTTTTTATGGACTTTTTGAGGAGGTACGGGTAAAATAAAGAGGTTACGGAGGTGAGATTCGTCTGGTGACGGGCCCGGGCTTCAAACCCGGTGAGGGGCGGTTTGCGCTGTCCCTGGTGGGTTCGATCCCCACACGCCTCCGCCAAAGTGATAGAGCGGAAGACGCCGGCCTCGCGACATGCGAAAAGCCGGCGTTCTTTTACCCTTGAATTTTTTAATGCCAGCCCCAAACAAAATTCACCTCATAGCTCCTCCCCCTCCAGTCGGCACAAAACCTCCGTCCAGATCGCGTTTCCCACCCGCATCCCCGCGGGAGTGAGCGCCAGGCTTTGTTCGTCCGCATGCACAAGGTGGGAAGGAATCGCCATCAAGACCGATTCGACCTCCTCCAGAAGGGAGTTGCCCCAGCGGTCCGCAAAGCTGACTCGATCGATTCCCCATCGGGTCCTCAGCGAGAGGATAGCAGCCTCGATCCCACGGGCTCGCGGTCCCAGTCTTTCCCCCGCCGTCTTTGCCTCGGGGAAATTCCTCCCTGCTGCCTCTAGATAGGCACCCAGCGTCCCCGGATTTGCGTAGCGGCGCCCCTCGAGGTAGCCCCACGCCGCAGGCCCCAGGGCCAGGACATCCTCCTGCCTCCAATAGGCCAGGTTGTGCCGGCACTCGCCGCCGGGCGGGGCGTAGCTCGAGATCTCGTACTGGGTGAAACCCCGTCGTGGGAGGAACCATTGGGTATAACGATAAAGAGGATAGCCGTCGGGAAGAACGGGGCTGCGAAGCCCCATGGGGGTATCCGGCTCGAGCGTCAGCTGGTAGGCGGAGACGTGGCGGGCTCCGGCATCCAGAACCCCTCTCAGCGAGGCCGCCCAGGAACGGAGCGTCTGACCGGGAATGCCGAAGATCAGGTCGACGCTCATCCTCAGCCCGGAGCGGGCAAGGCGCTCCATCGCCTCGAGGGCGAGCTTCGCATCGTGGCGGCGTCCCAGAGTTTCAAGCTCCGCGTCATCCAGGCTCTGGACGCCAAGGCTGACACGGGTGAAAAAAGAAGCTCGCCAGACGTTCAGCAGCCCGTCGCTCAAGGACGAGGGGTTGGCCTCCACGGTCGCCTCCTCCAGGCGGCTCCAGTCCCCCAGGCCTTCGAGCAGCGCGATCAGCCGTCCCCATTCGTCCGGAGAGAGCAGGCTCGGCGTCCCGCCTCCGACGTAGAGGGTGCGCGGGGACAGGGGGCCAAGCAGCCATTTCCAGAGGGCGATCTCCGCCGCAAGCGCGTCCAGGTAGGCCGCGACATCCCCAGCTTCCGGAGGCTCGCTGTAAAAAGAACAGTACCCGCACTTGCCGGCGCAGAACGGCACGTGCAGGTACACGGAGAGCCTCTCGTTCCTCACGGGAAGTCTCCCCTCCCGGCCTACTCGCCGTCCTCGATTCGGAGGAACGCCAGAAACGCCTCCTGGGGAATGGCGACGCGCCCAATCTGCTTCATGCGCTTCTTGCCCTCCTTCTGCTTCTCCAGGAGCTTCCGCTTTCGGGTGATGTCGCCGCCGTAGCATTTGGCCAGGACGTCCTTTCGCAGGGCCTTGACATTGACGCGCACGATGACGCGCTTGCCGATCGAGGCCTGGATGGGAACCTCGAAGAGCTGGCTGGGGATCAGTTCCTTCAGCTTCGTCACCGCCGCGTGCCCGCGATGGTAGGCCGCGTCCTTGTGACAGATGAAGGAAAAGGCGTCCGCCGCCTCCCCGTTGACAAGGACGTCGACGCGGACCAGTTCGGAGGGTTTGAGGCCGATGAATTCGTAGTCCAGGGACGCATAGCCGCGGGTCTGGGACTTGAGCTTGTCGTGAAAGTCGATGATGAACTCGGCCAGGGGCATCTCGTAAACCAGGCGCACTCGTTCCGGCGTCAGGTAGTCCATGGAGCGGTAGACCCCCCGTTTTTCCTGAACAAGCTGCATCACCTTGCCCACGTACTCCGACGGCAGGAACACCGAGAGCTTGATGAAAGGCTCCCGTATCTCCTCGATCTCCCCAACATCCGGGAAATCGTTGGGACGGTGGGCCTCGATCACCGTGCCTGACTTCGTGACGATCTCATAGACGACGTTGGGCGCGGTAGCCACGAGCTCGACATCGTACTCGCGGCGGAGGCGCTCCTGAGCCACGTCCATGTGGAGCAGCCCAAGAAAGCCGCAGCGAAACCCAAACCCCAGGGCTACGGAGGTCTCCGGCTCGAAGACGATGGCGGAGTCGTTCAGGCAAAGTTTCTCCAATGCGTCCCGAAGTTGCGGGTAGTCGTCGCGCTCCACGGGATAGAAGCCGCAGAATACGACGCTCTTGGCCTTGCGATATCCGGGAAGCGGCTGCGAGGTGGGGTTCCGTGCATCGGTAATCGTGTCCCCAACGTGCGCCTCGGCCAGGGTTTTGATGCTGGCGGCCACGTAACCGACCTCTCCCGGCCCCAACCGCTCGACGGGCGTGAAGGAGGGGCGGAACACCCCTACCTCGTCCACGGGATAGGACACGTTGGTCGCCATGAACAGGATATCCTGTCCCGCGGCCAGGGTTCCGTTCACGATCCGCACGTAGCAGATGACGCCTCGATAGTTGTCGTACACGGAATCGAAGATCAGGGCCTGAAGGGGGGCGTCCGGGTCCCCCCGAGGGGCCGGAACCGACCCGACGATGCGCTCCAGGATCTCGTCGATCCCCCGCCCGTCCTTCGCACTGGCCAGGATGGCGTCGTCGGCATCCAGTCCCACCACGTCGCGGATCTCCTGTTTGGCTCTCTCGGGATGGGCCGAGGGGAGGTCGATTTTATTGATGACGGGCAGAATCTCAAGCCCCTGCTCGATAGCCTGATAGGCGTTCGCAACCGTCTGCGCCTCGACCCCCTGCGTCGCGTCCACGACCAGGAGCGCCCCTTCGCAGGCTGCCAGGGAGCGAGATACCTCGTAGCCGAAGTCCACGTGGCCCGGCGTGTCGATGAGGTTCAAAACCCATTTTTTACCGTCCGGGGACGTGTAGTCCATGCGCACCGGCACCAGCTTGATCGTGATGCCCCTCTCCCGCTCCAGCGAGAGGGAGTCCAGCAGCTGATGCTTCATATCCCGCGACTGCACCGTGGAAGTCCGCTCCAGAAGGCGATCCGCCAGGGTGGACTTCCCGTGGTCGATATGAGCGATGATGCAAAAATTTCTGATGTTCTCCTGTGTCATACGCGACTCCTCTGAAAGCGCCGATTGACATGGGGGCTCCGTATCTCTGCCCTCACGCCGCTATCCTGACAAGCCCGAGCGGCCCCCAAAGCCTGTCCGTACCCGGCAAGGCAGGATTCCACCGGGCGGCCCGGCGGAGGAAACGTTCTCCAAGTGAAAAAGAGGGGCTTACGCCCCTCGGATTCAACCGTACTTTTCCATGCCCAGCCCCCAGGGCGGGTTGGAAAAACGAAAGCAACGAACCTTTTCAGATTTTTTTCAGCGCCGCCCAGATGGTCTCCGGTTCGAAAGGCTTGACGATAAAACCATCCACGCCAAGCTCCTTCGCTCTGAGAGCTACAGGCAAAGTCGCATCGGCACTGACCAAAAAAATTTTCGCCCTCGGCAGGATCTCGCGTATTTCGCGAATGGTCCCGAATCCATCCAGCTTGGGCATGTGAAGATCGACGACGACGACATCGACAGCCTGAGATTTCGAGGCCATCTCGCGCAGCTGACCAAGACCCTGAAGGCTGTCGGTCGCAGACCCCACTACAGTATACCCGCCGTCCGCAAACGTCAGGCGCAGCATATCCACCACGAAATCCGCATCGTCGATGATAAAAACGCTTCGAGACGTCATTGAGGATCCTCCGCAGAGCATCAAATTCCTTCTACTTTTTGTCGGACGCCGCCTTCCTCAGTGAGTCGAGCCAAGCCTCCCGGGCCTCCAGCTCCACCTTCATCGTCGCCAAACGCTCCTCCTCTGCCTTCAGCAACTCCGCCAAACGCGCCTCGTAGCCCTCTCCAACCTTCCTGACCGCCTCGAACTCGGATCGAAGGGACTCCACATCGGGTACAGCCCGCTTCTCCAGCTCCGCAACGCGCTGCTCCAGCTTCTCCAGCTCCTCTTTCAGGAGCGGGGCGCCCGAGGAGGCACTATCCTGCTTCAGCGTCCACAAAATATTGAGGACAAGGATAATCCCGATCAAAGAGACAAAGATCTTTTTCGGCCTGCTGTTGACGAGATTAGACCAACCCGACTTTTTTTCCGGTTCTTTCTTCTGGGCTGCCATGACAAGACCCTCCACTCATAGGATAAGGAACGATGGATAAGGGACAACTATAAAAGCCCTCTTCTTTTTCATTGTACAATAAAGCGGCGAAAGAAAAAAGCGGCCCATCGCGAGGGGCCGCTTTTTGAGCCTGGGTGCCGTACCGGCTACTTGACTTCAACCTCGGCGCCGGCCTCAACGAGCTTTTTCTTGATCTCCTCGGCCTCTTCCTTAGCCACGCCCTCCTTGACCGGCTTGGGCGGATTGTCGACCAGCTCCTTGGCCTCCTTCAGGCCAAGGCCGGTGACCTCACGGACAACCTTGATCACGTTGATCTTGTTGGCGCCGGGGGCCTTGTAAATCACGTCAAACTCGGTCTTCTCCTCCTCGGCGGCCGCAGCGGCGCCGGCGCCGGGCATAGCCATCATGGGCATGGCCACGGGGGCGGCGGCGGAAACGCCGAACTTCTCCTCGAGGGCCTTCACGAGCTCGGAGAGCTCGAGTACCGTCATCTCCTCAATAGCCTTGATCATATCGTCGCGCGTCATAAAAACTTACCTCCCAAATTCGATATCGGCCCCAAAGCACCCCGGGGCACCTGAAAAACAAAAAGAACGGAACCAAAGCGAGAAAAACTTCGGCCTAAGCGGCCTCCTTTTTGTCCCGGATCTGCCCAAGGCACGTGACCAGCCCCCGCATCGTCCCGGAGAGCACGGTGACCAGCCCGGAAAGGGGCGCGGCGATAGTACGGACGACCTGCCCCACCAGCGCATCCTTCGAGGGAAGATCGGCCAATGCGTAAACCTGGCTCTGGTCCAGGGCCATCTTGCCCAAAAGTCCGCCCTTCAGGACGAAGGCCTTCTGCGTCTTATCGGTGGAGTACTCCTTGAGCACCTTGGCAACCCCAACGGGGTCCCCATAGCAGAGCGCATAGATGTTCGGCCCCGCCACCATGGAGTCCGGCAGCGAGTCGAGGCCGGCCTCCTTCATGGCAATCGCGAAAAGGGTGTTCTTGGCGACCTTCAGCTCCCCGCCCGCCGCGCGGACCTTCACGCGAAGCGCGGTGCTCTGGGCCACTGTCATCCCACGATACTCCCCTACAAAGACGGCCTCGGTCCTTTCGAGCTTCTCCCTCAAAACCGCGACCTGTTCGTATTTGATTTTTGCAGGCATCATTTTCACCTCCTCGACATCAAATTCCAATGTACCTCAAAACCCATCAAAAAGTCCCCCGACCTGAAAGGCCGAGGGACACAGGAACAGATTCGCCGCGTTTCGAGCGGCATCTCCGTTTCTCAGCCTCGGCAGGTATCGGATTAAGCCCTTGTCAAAAAAGGCGCCTGCTCTCTGGGGTCGAAAAACCCTATAGATAAAAAACGCGAGGGGGAAAGGCCCTCCTCCTTATGCCGACAGCTCCTTCACGGCAGCGACAGGATCGATGGATATCCCGGGCCCCATCGTCGAGGTCAGGGAGATACTCTTGATGTACGTCCCCTTCACCGAGGCGGGGCGCGCTCTCTGAATCGACTGAAGGAGGACCTTGGCATTCTCGAAAAGGGCATCGGGGG
>ERZ773022.2416-NODE-2416-length-11246-cov-5.754088_pt1 | contig 11246 bp, 9 predicted proteins | sample MGYA00580839_ERZ773022 | MGnify/ENA primary metagenome ERZ773022 (study PRJEB29015, sample SAMEA2738020) | human oral metagenome | biome: human oral; feature: human-associated habitat; material: dental | place: China | collected 2044 ... | reverse complement strand
GCGAGACCCTGCCGCTGCGGCGCGCCGACCGGCCCGCCTACCTGGAGTGGTCGGTCGGCTCCTTCCGCCTGGCCACCGGGGGCGCGGCCCCGTCCACCCAGATCCACACCCACCTGTGCTACTCCGAATTCGACGTCGTCATCGACGCTGTCGACCACCTCGACGCCGACGTCACCTCCATCGAAGCCTCCCGCTCCCGCATGGACATCCTGCCGGCCGTCGCCGCTCGCGGCTTCGAGCGTCAGCTCGGCCCGGGCGTGTGGGACATCCACTCCCCGCGCGTGCCCAGTGCGGCCGAGTGCACCGACCTGCTCGAGCGAGCCGCGGCGGCGCTGGGCATTGAGAAGCTGTGGGCCAACCCCGACTGCGGTCTCAAGACGCGCGCCTACGCCGAGACCGAGTCCAGTCTGCGCCACCTGGTCGAGGCAGCCCGCGCCGTGCGTGAGGCGGCGGACACCGACGAGGGTTGACGCCGCAGCGGGCACGGCGTACGCAGGACGGTACGCGCGAAGGCGGGGCGCACGCGCAGAGTCAATGCGGGTCGAGTGTGCGCGCAGCCTCGACGGCGCGTCGCACCTGAGCCTCCTCCGTGCGCTGCGGCTCCCGCCACGTCGCTCCGGGCATGGAGCAGCGCATGTGGACCTCCCGCACGCCGCTGGCCTCCACCACCTGCCTCACCGTTTCCGGGCGCACCGATCCGGCCGCGATGACCTTCGGGCCCGTGCTGCCGCGCCCGGCGGCGACCATGCCGCTGAGTACCTCGGCGCCGTCGAGGGCGGTCGTCGCACCGCCCGAAGTCAGGACATAATCCACGCCGAGCCCGCCCAGGTCCCCGTAGGCCTCGATCGGGTCGCGCGTCACGTCGATAGCCTTGGAGAAGGTCACCGGTGCGCCCTCAGCGAAGTCGACGAGCAGACGCAGCAGTCCGCGGTCAATCGCATGCTCGTCGGTCAGCGCCCCCATGACGAAACCGAGGTCGACCGCCGGCGGCAGCGCCTGCTTCGGCCCGCCGACCCGCTGCGGGCGCGTGAACTCACTCATCTGCCGTGCCAGAGCCGCTATCCGGCGCACGTCAGCCATCATGGCGCGGACCTCATCGGCGTCGAAGACGAAGGAGCCGCCTCTGGGGCGGATCATGATGCGCAGACCGAAGGGCGCGCTCGCCGGCCCGGTGGCCCAGTGGACGCCAGCCACCGCCCGACGGTGCGTCACCTCCTCGGCGGCCGCGAAGATCGCCGCCTCCACTGCGCCGATGGACGGCGTCGTCCCCCCGGCAGCGAGGTTGTCGCACAGCTCCGCACGGTCGGCGCCGGCGCGCGCGGACACGCGGACGCCCTCGATGTCCTCCACGCAGGTTTCGACGACGACGTGCCCGGGATCCCGCCACGGGTGCGCGGTTTCGATGGCCGATCGATAGCGGAGGGACGGTGCCGTCCCCGTGAGCCTCATTGCATTCATAACCCGAGTCTGGCACGGCTCGGGACCGGGCGGAACCGTCCGATCGGAAAGCGAGCTGTGCGGGCCTCAGAACTGACGGGACCGCGTCGCGGGCTCGCGCGGTTCGACCGTGGTGCCGGTGGCGGTGGTGACCGCCGGTTGAGAGACCAGCCCGCCGGAGTCGGCCGCCGTCACGTAGGCTCGTCCGCCGAGCAGGGCCCCGAGCAGGACGAGCAGGGTCGTGCCGATCAGGACGAGCAGTTGCAGGACGCTGAACCCCTCGACGGCGGTGCGGATGCGGGCGCTGCGAGTCAGCGATTCGGACGCGGGCGCGGTCGTGGACATGAAAGAGCCTTCCGGTCGTGGTCAGGCGGAGCGACGATACGCCCCTCGACGGGGCGAGCGCCCCGACGTGGCACTATCACAGCGGCGCATCCTGTCGAGTGCGCGAGATCGCCCTGAGTGTCGACTGTGAGTCGTGAGCGCCGTCCGCGGCCGCGGACGGGGAGGGCCGCGCTCGACCGCATCACGCGGGGGCGTGCGCGCGTCCGCCCCCGACCCGTCGGCGTCCTCGCCGAGTCGAGGCGAACGGCGGGATGGCCCGCGGCCGGTCACACGTCCTCGACGTCCTCGTAGCTCTTGGGGTCCTCGATCGGCTCCAGGTGTGCGGAGACCCGCAGATTCGGGTCCACCGCGACCAGGTCGTCGATGACGCGTTCGGTGAAGTCGTGCCCCCTCTTCACGCTCCACTCGCCCGGGACGAGCACGTGCAGGTGCGCGAAGCGCCGGTTGCCCGCCTCGCGCAGGCGCACCGCGTGGAAGTCGATCCGCCCGGCGCGCCGGTGCTCGTCCAGCACCTCCTCGATCCGCGCCTGCGCCTGCCCGCCGGGCGCCGCGTCCATGAGCCCGCCCACGGATTCTCGGATGAGCTTGAAGCCGGTCCACATGATGTTCAGGCCCGCCCCCAGGGCGACGACGGCGTCGAGGACGGGCGAGCCGACGAGGGCCACGAGCCCGACGCCCACCAGAACCGCGGCGGAGGTGACGACGTCGGTGGCCAGGTGCTTGGCGTCCGCCAGCAGTGCCGCGGACCCCTCCCTCCTGCCCGCCCGGCGGAGCACCCAGGAGACCGCTCCGTTGACGGCTGAGGCGCCCACGGAGATGATCAGCCCCACGCTCAGCTGCTCGGGCATGACGGGGGTGATGAGTCGCTCGACGGCGGAGATGATGATGAACGCGGCCGCCACGAAGATCATGACGCCCTCGGTGATGGCCGAGAAGTACTCGGCCTTGGAGTGCCCGAACTGGTGGTCGTCGTCGGCCGGCCTGATCGCGATCTTCAGGACGATGAGCGCCACGACGGCGGCCACCAGGTTGACCACCGACTCCGCGGCGTCGGACAGCAGCCCGACCGAGCCGGTGAGCCACGCGGCGAACGCCTTGAGGGCGATGGTCGTCACCGCCGCGCCGATCGACAGCCAGGCGTAGGCGCTCAGGTCCTTGGGCGGGGTGTAGCGGGGCGAGGACGGCGTGGACACTGCTCGAGTCTTGCCGATGACGGCCGTCGGGTCCATTCGCAGCTTCGCCCGCCCGAACAGCGGCGGGGCGGGGATGCGTCGAGACGGCGCGTGGGCGGTGCCGGGCCGGCGGGGTGCGTCGCCATCGGGCGGCGTTCGGGCGGCGTCGTAGGGTTGCCGCGTGCTTCCCGCTCAGCTCGTCGTTCCGGACACGCTGCCCGAGACCTTCCGCGTCCTCGATTTGTCCGGCGTGCTCCTCAACGGCATCCTCGGCGGCTTGATCGCCCGGCGCAAGAACTACGACCTCGTCGGATTCGTCATCCTGGCGATCCTCACGGCGACCGGCGGCGGGATCTTGCGCGACGTCATGATCCAGGCCGGCCCGCCCTTCGCGCTGACCGACCCCTACTACCTGTACACCGCCTGCACGGGGGCGCTCATCGCCTGGTGGGCGCCCTTCACCTCTCGGTTCGCTCGCCGGTTCCTCGTCGTCGCCGATGCCGTGGTTCTGGGCACGTGGGCCGCCACCGGCGCCGCCAAGGCGTTGGACAGCGGGCTGGGCGTCATGCCCGCGCTGCTGCTGGGGTGCCTGACGGCGGTGGGCGGCTCCATGGTGCGCGACGTGTCCGTGGGCGAGACGCCGGCGGTCTTCGGCGGGAACAAGCTCTACGCCGTGCCCGCCCTGTGCGCGGCGGGCACGGCGGTGGCGTCCGTCCGGGTGGGCCTGCCGGAGGCGTACGCGATGGTGGCGGCCGCAGTGGTGGGGGCGGGGACCTGCCTGGTGGCCTACTGGCGCTCATGGCGGCTGCCCGTCGTGGGGGACCGGGAACGACGTCGCGCGGCGCGCCTGGCCGCCGCCGGTGGTCCGGCCGTCCGCGGCGGCTGGGCGCCGTACGGCGGCACGGCGTGGTCGGGCTGGCGCAGACTGCTGGTGCCGCGTCAGGTTCGCCGCCAGGCGTTGAGACCGCTGCGACGGCACGAGCCCCTCGACGTCGAGGATCTGTAGTCGAGCCGGCGCGACCGGCGTCGTCCGGTCGACCTCGGCGGGCTCGGCCGGCTTGCCGGTGGGGGAGGAAACCGGGTCAGCCGTTGACGGGGCGGACCTCGGCGTTGTCGACGTGAACGGCGGGGGAGGGGGCGGCGGCGTGGTTCGTCGGCCCGGCGAAGAAGCGCTCCTTGACGGCGTCGGCGACCTTGTCGGTGACGGCCTCGCCCTGCCGGCGGACGAACTGGCCCGCCCGATCGGAGGCGGCGTCGACCTTGTTCCGCACGAAGGGCTTCTCGGCGACCCGCGACGCTGCGGTCTTGATGCGCTCGTACTGGGCGCGACCGGCGCGCGTCCCCAGGACGTAGCCGGCGCCGAGGCCGATGACGAAAGGCAGCTTGCTGGTCATAGAGGTCTCCTCACAGTGGTGGTGTCGTGGCGCTGGGGGCGAGCCTAGCGGGCCGGGCGGTCCTCGGAGTCGGTCGGCGTCCCGATTGCGCGGTGGGCGGAGCCCCGGCTGGAGGCTTCGGCCGGCGGGGGTGACCCGAGGGCTCCGGTCGGCGGGGCGATGGATTCGTTTCTCACGATAGCGTCAAGAAGCCGGACCCCGGACCGCGATGTCCTCGGCTCCGTTGGGGAACCAGGGGATCCGGGAGGCGGGGTCGTCGGGTCCGCTCAGGTCGAGGATGGCGTGGGGCGTGCCGTCGGGCTTGGGTCCTTCAGCCAGTGCGCGTCTTTTGGAGCGGTAGCGTGCGCGGTCTCCACGAAGATGCCTTCACGTACGCGTGAATACATTTTCATGTAGTCGTCTTATCGCCTTTTGATGGTGCGTCCTGCTTTGAGGGCGTTTCCATCATGTCTGTTGGCCAGGTCTCGTAGAGTACGTCGATGATGTTCTCCAGTCTGATCGAACGTTCTGTCGGGATGTCCTCGCCGTCCCCCACGAATCTCATTTCCCTGCAGCATGCGGTGTCGATGCGGTCCACCTGTTCTCGGGTCAGTGTGGACTGTTCGTGCAGGGCTCGCGTCAGCTGCGGATCATTCTCATTCGGCACCTCCATAAGAAGGCTTCTCATGGACTCGTTCGGGAACCGGTCGTAGACGTTCATGGATACCTCCGTCCTCGACTGCTCGCAGGCCAGGCTGTGATTATTTTAGGTGTTCATTGACTTCATTGACGACGACAACAGCATCAGCTCCTATAACCCTCCAGGTGTTGTTCTCATGAATTCGCACAATTTTTTCCGGGCTTGCAGCGGCGTCCCGAATTGCGGCGTCGCTGACTCCATGATCATCTCAGGTGGTGATGCGATCATAGGCGTGACGCCCCACATCTGTGATTGCGCTCGGCATAGGAGTACCGTCATCGGCGACAATGCGAGCGTATCCAATCGGAAGCGATGCGGACTCCCCGCGGTCCACTCACCCGCCCACCGGCGCGGCGGAGAGCCCCGGCTGCCCCAATGACCCGCCGATCGCCCTGGCATCGGCCGCCGCGTTCTCATCGGCGCCCTCCAACCCGGCCGCCGCCCGCCTCAAACGCTGCGCGCTACCGCAGATGCCGCCCGCAGCCGCCTCCATCATCCCATCAGCAGCCGCCTTGACCGCCGTGTACGCCGGCACGCACAGAGGTGCCGGCTGGCTGTCTCATCCTCGGCCCGGGACGATCATGCTCGGCCCGCCACGTCGTCGCTTGCCTCCGGCCCGATCCGGTCCTGGCGCGCCTTCCTGCGGCTGCTGCGGCTGCTCGGGCGGAGGCGGACCCGCCACCTGCCGGTAGGCGTCCAGCATCCCCCGTCCCAGCGCCGTGTCCTCACCCGCGTACCGATGCACTACACTCTCCACCTCACCGGCCGCCCGACGCCGACCCGCCTCGATCGCCTCCATCACCACCCGCGATAACCCGGCCTCATCCGACCCCCGACACGCCGATCCGAACGGCACATCCCGCACACGACCCGCAGCATCGACCACCGCCGACACCTCGCCGCCTCTGGAGGACCTCTTCACTTCCAGCTCGTCCGCCTCGCCGCACCCGCTGCGCAGTATCCGCATCCCGCTGCGCCCCCACTACCCGCTCAGCCACACGAGCCAACTGATCCTCAACCCCGTGATCCACCATGCCGACCGCATTACCCGCGCCCGTCGGCCGACGGGCGCGGCCCGGACCGGTCGGTCGAGGGCCGCTTCCCGTGGCACCGCACCCTCTACTCGTCCTCCGGTCCGGCGAGCAGGCCGGGCGGCAGCATGCGGGCCAACTCGTAGCCGTCCGCCCCGACGACGAACGGGACATTCGCCTCGGCGAGCGTGCGCGACACCGGCCCCACCCCCATGGGGTGCACCAGCTGGGCTCCGGCCAGGACGTGCTGGGCCGGCGTCAGGCGGCGGATCGCCACCGCCGCCACCCGATCGGAGTGCTCGCGCACCACCTCGGAGTAGATGAGCGGGTCGTGCTGGCCGTCGTCTCCCACCAGCAGCCAGACCACGTCGGGCAGGTCGATCATGAGGCGCCGAAGCCCCGTGCGCTTGTGCTCGATGCCCGAGCGGAACAGACCCGTGTTGGTCGGCCCCCAGTCGGTCATGAGCATCGGCCCGGAGGGGAAGCCGTGGCGCTCGAAGAAGGAGCGATGGGTGGGCACGACATTCCACGCGCCGGTCGACAGATAGATGACCGGCGCGCCCGGGTGCGCCCGTTGGGCCCGGGTGAGCAGTTCGGCCATGCCCGGCACGGGCTCGCGCGAGGATGTGTATTTCACCAGCTGGTTCCAGGCGGCGACGAACATGCGCGGCACGTGGGAGACCATGGCCGTGTCGTCGATGTCGGAGACGACGCCCAGGCGGGGTCCGGGCGCTACCACCAGGATCCGGGTGACCGCCGTGCCGGCGCCGGTCGCCTCGATGCGGGCCTCGTGCCACCCGGGGCTCAGGCCGTGCCCGCGCACGACGACGTCGACGTAGCCCTCCCGGTCCGCTCGCGTGCGCACGCCCGCCGCCCCGACGCGGATGGTCACCGGCAGGTAGGGGACGGGGGCGTCCACGAACAGACGCCAACCGCGCTGAGCCTCCAGAAGATTCATGGCCGCCAGATCGCGCACGTCCCGCACGTCGCGCGCTGACGTCGGCAGCTCCTCGGGCACGGAGCGGAATAGCGGGCCCTCGGCCGGGGCGTTCGACGGGCGCAGCACCATGCGGGCAAGCACCCTCGCCATGTCCGACGGCGTCTTCCCGCTTCCGGCCCGTCCTCCCTCGGGGCGGCGGGAGGCTCCCGCGGGGGCGGCCGAGCCGTAGCCGTCGTAGGCGATGACGCGCGGGCGCCAGCCGCGCCGCTTGAGCACGGGGATCGTGTCGCGATGGAACTGGTCCGTCACGGCGCGGACGAGGTCGGAGAGTGGCACGGGCAGATCCTAAGGGGCGGCCGGCTCGCGCGGGCACGCGGCGGGGGAGAGGGCGCGGGCCCGGCTCCGTGCCGTGGAATCCCCCGCCGCCGTCCATAGGACCACCCCGGCGGCCAATGCCCACCAGGTGTATGAGGAGCCGACGACGGTGGCCCACAAGGGCCACTCCTGCTCCACATGGTTCTGACCGGGGAACCACCACTGCATGGCCAGCCCGAATACCGCCAGGCCCGCCACCGCAGTGGCGGCCAGCGCCGGTGAGCGCCAGCGCCGCGCGGCCGCCGTCAGCGTCATGAGAGCGGGCAGGCACCACACCCAGTGGTGCGACCAGGTGATCGGCGAGACCAGCAGTCCCAGGACCATTGCGGTGGTCACCTGCAGCGTCAGGATGAGACCCTCCTGCGGGGCGCCCGTGGCGGGGGTCGGCGTCGTCCGCGCTGAGGACCCTGAGAATTCCGAGGGGGTCGAGGGCGCGGCCTGCGCCGACGTCGGCCCCCGCAGCGTCTCCAGGCGGCGCAGCAGGAGCCACGCCCCCAGGGCGACCACGACGACCGCCGCCGTCCATACGGGGATCCACAGCTGCTCGGGCAACCACCGGGCGATCGCCCCTTTGAGGTTCTGGTTGCCCGCGTAATCGGCGAAGCCCGCGCGGGAGGGATCGAGCATCGCGGAGAAGAAGAACCGGGAGGACTCCTCGGGCCGCACCAGCCAGCACAGAGCGGTGGCTCCGATCGCCGTGCCCGCCATCGTGGCCGCGGCCCGCCACTCGCGCCGCGCCAGCAGCAGGACGACTCCGATCGCCGGAGTCAGCTTGAACGCCGCGGCCAGCCCCGTGCCCACACCGCGCCAGCGCGACCGGGCCGGCACGACCAGCAGATCGACGGCGACCAGAAGCATGAGGATCGCGTTGACCTGCCCGTACTCCATGGTCTTGTAGATCGGCTCGAGGAGAATCCCGCCCGCCAGGCCGAGCCATGGCGCCGCCGCGAGAGCCCGCCGCTGCCCGACCCCGAGGGCGCGCGCCGTCGCCCACGCGCTCATCGCGGCGCACACCGGTGTGGCCGCGGTCAGGAGCACCTGGGCGGTGCGGTCGCCGCCCCAGGTCAAAGGTGTCAGCGTCCAGGCCGCGAAGGGCGGGTAGGTGAATGGCCACAGATGCTCGGCGGGGTTGGCGTACCAGTCGTACAGGCTTCCACCGTCGAACCATTGGGCGACGGCGTGGTAGTAGACCCACGCGTCGAGCTTGAACAGCCGACCCCCGTCCTTGTCCCACAGACGGGGGTAGACGCTGGCGATGAGGAGAATCCAGCCCATCGCCTGCACGGGAAGAGGGGTCAGAAGCCCGTCGATGCCGGGACGGGGGGCGGCCGGCCGGGCCGGCTCGATCCGCATGCTCTCATCCACTCGTCGCAGTCTACGGCCCCGTCCCGCCACTCCCTCACCGGCGCCGGGCGGGTCAGCGGGGCGGGCCAGGATGCGCGTGCGCCTGACGCAGGGCCCGCAGCCCGGCCAGGGCGGCCGCCACGGAGAGCCAGCCGCAGACGGCGACCACCAGGTACCCCCCGTGGCTTCCGGCGTCGTCGACCGCGCGGCCACCCGCCATCGAGCCCAGGGACACCCCGACGTTCAGCGCCGTGCTGATCCACGCCAGCCCCTCGGTGAGCTGGGAGGGCGCCACAGAGGCCTGGACGATGTTGTTGCCGGTGGTGATGGTCGGGGCGATCGCCATGCCGGTGACGGCCATGAGCGCGCCGAGCACCACCAGGCCCGGCGCGAGCGGGAGCAGCGAGGCGCCGATCGACAGCGCCACCGTGCCGGCGAGGAACTGCCTCCACAGCGGCCACCTCCACGAGCGCGCCCCGTAGACGAGTGCGGCTGCGAGGGACCCCACGGACCACGCCGCCAGCAGGGCTCCCGAGGCCGACTTGCGCCCGGCCTCCGTGGCGAAGGCCACCGAGGCGACGTCGCTGGCGCCGAACATGGCCCCGGAGAACAGGAAGGCCACGAGGACGACGAGCACCGCGCCGTGGCGCACCACCGGCCTGTGCGGGCGCCGGGCGCCGTCGTCCTCGGCGTCCCCCTCCTGCGGGTCCCCCTCCGCCCCCGCGCGGCGCTGCGGGTGGGGCGCGGGCTCGGTCCGGCGCTGGGACAGGAACCACAGCCCGCCGGCAAGCTGGAGGGTCAGCGACGCGATCCAGCCGCTGGTGACCGGCAGAGTCGACGAGGTGCACAGGGCGGTGGTCAGGACCGGCCCGATGATGAGGGCCACCTCGTCGAACGCGGCTTCGAGGGAGAAGGCCGTGTGCACGTCCTCCGGGCGCGTGACCACCTTGGTCCACCGCGAGCGCACGAGCGAGCCCATGGAGCCGGACAGGCCGCCGGCCAGCGCCGCCAGCGCCATGAGGACCCGCAGGTCGGCGTGCCCCCGGGCGGCGAGGACCAGCCCGAGCATGGACGCTCCGGAGACCGCCAGCGCCGGCACCATCACCCGGGACTGCCCGTGCTCGTCCACCAGCCGCGCCAGCAGGGGCGCGCCCAGGGCGGCCGCGACGATGTTGGCCGCCGAGACGGCCCCCGCCGCCGAGTAGCTGTCGTACAGGGCCTGGACGGCCAGGATGGTGGCGATCCCCTGCATGGACATGGGGAACCGCGCCAGGAGCCCTGCGACGGAGAAGGCGGCGGCGCCGGGGATGCGCAGGATGTGACCGTAGGTGGAGGACATGGGTCGGTGGGCCTGTCTGATCGGTCGTGGGCCGCGCCCACGGATTGACGAGGGACGGCGCCGCTCCCGGGAGCAGCGCCGTCGGGTGACCGGCGGGTGTCGGACAGCCGCCAGGGGCGGGCTCGCGCGGGGCGACTCGCCGGGCCTGGGCTGGCCGGCGCTGAACCGGCTCTTGCTGAGCGCAGACTAGGTACAGGCTGAGTGCCGAGTGGGCGTCGAGTTAGTGCTAGCCGGACTTGTTGGTGCCCTGCGAGCTGTCGCGGGACATCGTGAAGCCCTGGCCGGTGATCTGGCTCCAGCACTCGATGCCGTTCTCCGAGGAGGTGCAGGCGAAGGAGCTGTTCTTCGCGGCCGAGCCGTACTGGAGCTGGGCGCCCGAGCTGGAGAAGGAGCCGCCGCAGCTGCTGGTGGCGCTGCCGTCCTTCTTGACGGTCCAGGTCACGGGCGAGTTCGCGGAGTTCCTGCAGGAGGCGTCCGTGGGCGTGAAGTTGTGCTCCTTGATGGTGCAGGTGACCGAGTCGTCCCCCAGCGTGCAGGTGATGTTGCCGCTGGGGGCGGTGAAGGCGGACATCTCAACGGCGTTGGCCGGAGCGGGCGCCGTGATCTTCTGCGTCGGGGTGGGCGAGGGAGTGGGGGAGGCCGAGGGGGACGGCTTCTTCGAGGGGTTGTCCGTCTTGGGGGCCTCGCTCTGCGCAGCGGTCGGCGCGGGGTCCTCGGTGGCGGAGTCGTCCCCGCCGCCGTGGTTCGACAGGACGAACCACACGACGACGGCGACGACGGCGACAATGGCGACCGCCCCGAGGATCCACAGCCACAGGGTCGGACGGGGCCCGGCCTCCTCCTCGGCCAGCTCGCCGACGCCGAACACGCCCTCCGGGGCCGACTGAACGACCGGGGCGTACTCCGGCTGGACCGGCTGCTGGTACTGGGGCTGCTGGACGGTCTGCGTCTGCTGGGCGTACTCGGGCCGGGCAGGCTGCTGGTACTGGGTCTGCTGAATGGTCTGCGTCTGCTGGGCGTACTCGGGGACGGGCTGCTGGCGCTGGGTCTCGGCGAGCGACTGCCGCTGGGGCGCGGACTGGGGGGAATGCGCCCCGATCTGCCCGGGCGCCAGGATCTGGGTGGATCCGTCGGCGGGCGCGGTCGTCAGGGGCTGTGCGGGGCCGTAACGGCGCGCCAGGGCCGCGTCG
>ERZ773022.2415-NODE-2415-length-11246-cov-8.588241_pt1 | contig 11246 bp, 11 predicted proteins | sample MGYA00580839_ERZ773022 | MGnify/ENA primary metagenome ERZ773022 (study PRJEB29015, sample SAMEA2738020) | human oral metagenome | biome: human oral; feature: human-associated habitat; material: dental | place: China | collected 2044 ... | reverse complement strand
GAGGTAGACGGTGTCACCGCCGATCTCGTACGAAAATGTCTATCTCGACGCCGCCCGCGGACGCGAGCCCGCGCCCTCGGACGGGGCTCAGTGGGCGCCGCCGGTCTCGACGAGGAGCACTCCGGCCATGATGAGCACGATCCCCGCCGCCATGGTCCGAGTCAGCGGTTCACCGAAGAGGATGCGTGAGGCGATCGCCGTGACCGCCACTCCCCCAGCGGACCAGATCCCGTAGGCGACGCCGAGCGGAAAGCCCTCCCGGAGAGTCAGGGTCAGCATCACGAAGGCCATGAGATAGCCCGTCGCCACAACGCCGTACCATCGCAGTCCCTTGGAGCCGGAGGCGAGCTTGAGGGACAAGGTCCCGGTGACCTCCGACGCGATGGCGCCCACAAGATAGATCCAGCTCACGGCGCCTCCTCATCTCGCTCTCGCCGCGGGGCGGCGCTCTGCGCCCCGGCCTCTACCAGAAGGACCCCGGCCATGATGAGCACGATCCCCAGACCGGTCAGGACGGTCATCGACTCGCCGAAGATGAGAGCCGACAGCACGGACGTCAGCGCCACGCCGAGGGCTCCCCAGATCCCGTAGGCGACGCCGAGCGGCATACCCGATCTGAGCGCCAGCGACAGGAGCATGAAGGCCACGGCGTAACCGGCACCGACAATGACATAGAGTCCCGGATGAGTGAGCGCCGCCCTCAGGGACAGGGTCGCGGACACCTCTGCCGCAACCGCGCCGGCGAGCGCGAGCCACGCGCACGCGCCCCGGGCCCGCTGAGCCCGGACAGACGCGGAGCGCGGACAACCCGCCCGGCGTCCGCCCACCGGAGCTGCGCGCCGGAGCGGCTTCCCGCTGCGCTCGCCGCCCCGGCAGGGCCGGCGCAGTACGGCCCGTACGGCCCTCGCCGTCATGGGCGGCTCCCCGCCCTCGAGAGGCGTCCGCAGACCATGGAGCCGAACGCAAGAGCGGGAATGAGCATGAGCAGGGCGTTGGGGCCCCACCAGAGGGGATCGAAGTCGCAGTAGAACGACCAGAAGGAGATCGCCATGAATCCGGCGCAGAAGGTCAGCATGAGCCCAACGGTCAGCACCAGGTCACCGACCCTGCTGCCCCTGCGCGTCAGATAGGCCCCCAGGAAAACGGTGACGGCGGCGCTGATGTCCAACGGGAAGAACGACCAGTTCCACGCCTGAACGACCGGGTTGTCGTAATCCTTGAACCGCATCTCCTCGGGAATAAGACCGAGCAGCACAGCTCCCCAGTAGAGCAGGAGCCCCGCGTCGACGAGCACAAGCATCATCTTGAACGTACGATTCATCATCCCGCTCTCTCAGGACCGCCGGCCCAGGATGAGGCTCATGGCCTCGCTGCGGGTGGCGGCGTTGCGCATAATGCCGCGCACCGCGCTCGTGACGGTGTTCGCACCGGGCTTGTGCACCCCGCGCATGGACATGCACAGGTGCTCGGCCTCGACGACGACGAGCACGCCCCGGCAGCCCAGGCGCGCGACCATGGCGTCGGCCACCTGCGCCGTCAGCCGCTCCTGGACCTGCGGGCGCCGGCCGTAGCCGTCCACGAGACGCGCCACCTTGCTCAGGCCCGTCACCCGCCCGTCCTCGCCGGGGATGTAGGCCACGTGCGCGGCCCCGTGGAAGGGCAGCAGGTGGTGCTCGCACACGGAGTACAGGGGGATGTCCCGCACGAGCACCATCTCGGAGTGCCCGACGTCGAAGGCCCGCTCGACGTGCGCCCCGGGGTCCTCGTCGAGACCGGCGAACATCTCGGCGTAGGCGCGGGCCATCCGCTCCGGCGTCTCGCGCAGGCCGTCCCGATCGGGGTCCTCGCCCACCGCGACCAGCAGGTCGCGCACCGCCCGGCGCACGCCGTCGACGTCGTAGGTCACGATTGCGGGTCCTGGCCGGCGCCGTCCCCGCCATCGTCATCACCGTGGGTCAGGGCCCCGGCCGCCGCGGGGAAGTCAGAGGCGGAGACGGCCTCCTCCACGACGAGGGTGTCGTCGGCCCTCCACAGCGGGCGCTCGGGCTGTTTGACGACGGAGGAGAAGATGCGCTCCAGGTCCTTCTCCAGCAGGGTCTCCTTCTCCAGCAGCTGGCTGGCCAGGTCCTCCAGGACATGCCGGTTGCGGGTCAGGATCTCCCAGGCCTCGCGGTGGGCGTCGTCCATGAGGGCGCGGACCTCGGCGTCGACCTGAGCGGCCACCGACTCGGAGAAATCGCGGTTGGTGGCGGACAGCCCCAGCACCGTCTCGTTCTCAGTGGTACCGAGCTTGACGGAGCCGACCGTGCGCGTCATGCCGAAATCGGTGACCATCTTGCGAGCGGTGCCCGTGGCCTTCTCGATGTCGTTGGAGGCGCCGGTGGTCGGGTCGCGGAAGACGAGCTCCTCGGCGGCCCGCCCGCCCATGGCGTACACGAGCTGATCGAGCAGCTCATTGCGGGTGGTGGAGTACTTGTCGTCGCTGGGCATGACCATCGTGTATCCCAGCGCCTTGCCGCGCGGCAGGATGGTCACCTTGGTGACCGGGTCGGAGTAAGCGCCGGCCGCCGCGCACAGGGCGTGACCCGCCTCGTGATAGGCGGTGACGGCCTTCTCATGATCGTTCATGACACGGGTGCGCTTCTGGGGGCCGGCGATAACGCGGTCGATGGCCTCGTCCAGGGCGCGGTTGTCGATGAGCTGGGCGTTGGAGCGAGCGGTGAGCAGGGCCGCCTCGTTGAGGACATTGGCCAGGTCGGCGCCGGTGAAGCCGGGCGTGCGCTTGGCCACCAGGTCGAGGTCGACGTCGCGGGTCATCGGTTTGCCCTTGGCGTGCACGCGCAGGATGGCGGCGCGTCCGGCCATATCGGGGGCCTCGACGCTGACCTGCCTGTCGAAACGGCCGGGCCGCAGGAGGGCGGGATCCAGGACGTCGGGGCGGTTGGTGGCGGCGATGAGGATAACGTTGGTGTTGGCATCGAAGCCGTCCATCTCGACGAGCAGCTGGTTGAGGGTCTGCTCGCGCTCATCGTGCCCGCCGCCCATGCCGGACCCGCGGTGGCGGCCAACGGCGTCGATCTCGTCGACGAAGATGATGGCCGGCGAGTTCTCCTTGGCCTGCTCGAACAGGTCGCGCACGCGCGAGGCGCCCACTCCGACGAACATCTCGACGAATTCCGAGCCGGACATGGAGAAGAAGGGCACGCCGGCCTCGCCGGCGACTGCCTTGGCGAGCAGGGTCTTCCCGGTCCCGGGCGGGCCGTACAGCAGGACGCCTTTGGGGATCTTGGCGCCCACGGCCTGGAACTTCTCGGGTTCGGAGAGGAACTCGCGGATCTCCTCCAGCTCCTCGACCGCCTCGTCCTCGCCGGCGACATCGTCGAAGGTGACGTCGGGCATCTCCTTGGAGCCCACCTTCGCCTTGGACCGTCCGAAACCCATGGCCCCGCCGCGGCCTCCGCTCATCCGCCCCAGCAACCACCACATGATTCCCAGGAAGACGGCCATCGGCAGCAGCAGCTGGAGCATGGAGGACCACCAGCTCGTCGTCGGGACGACGGAGTCGAAGCCGCCCGACGGGTCGGCCGCCTGGACGAGGTCGTCGACCTGATGCTTCTGGGCCTCGGTGTAGTTGAACTGGACCTTCTTGCCCATGGGTTTTCCGGTTTCACCGGCCTCGGAGGGCGTGGAGGTGTAATCCTCGGTCAGGTCGAGTTCGACGCGCTGGTTGCCGTCGACAACGGTGACGGATTTGACGGTCGAGGGGTTGTCCCTGAGGATCGCCAGACCCTCGGAGGTGTCGATCGAGCGGTAGCCGCCCAGCCCCGACACCACCGCCCACACCAGAAGCACGATCAGGATGAAGGGCGCGACCCACAGCAGGGGATTTCCGAGCATGTTGCGGCGGTTCTTGTCCCCATGCTTGGAGCCGCCCTTGTCGCCCTTCTTCGCGGGCCGGGTGCTCGGGCGGTTCTGTCCGGTCTGACCGGGTATTCTCATCGACGTTGGTCCCTTTCGCGAGTCCGACCCCCCGACGTTAGCCGAAAGGCCCCGTTTTCCGCCGCGAGGACCGTCACCGTTCGCGACCGGCGTGCAGACCGCTCGGACCGCCGTCTCAGGCCTCGCGCTCACCGGAGCGGCGGCGCGCCTTCAGCAGCATCCCGGCCCCCAGAAGAACGGCCGTGAGCAGGATGAGCCCGCAGCCCGCGCCGGTGGAGGCCAGAAGCCCGCTCCGACGATGGCCCGCGGAGCCGTTCGCCGCGACGATGACGTCGTCGGAGGCGGTGGAGGCTCCCGCCCCGGGGTCGCGGTCATCGACCACGACGGCCGAGTTCCTCGAACCGGGTGCCGAGGACGGCGCCGCGGTCTCCCCGGCTCGTGCCGACGCGGGATCCGTCGCGGTCGCCCCGGGGGCACCGGCGGTCGGCGTCTCGGAGGCGGCGGGCCCGGCGGACAACGCCGAGGGCCAGCCCGTCGCCACTGGGGCGCTGCGCCACTGGGGACGCGCAATCAGGGACAGGTCTCGTCTGAGGGATTCGGGCAGCGATTCGACGACGACGCCCGCACCGGCTCCCCGGGAATGGATAACCTTCCCGTCCCCCAGGTAGATCGCCGTGTCGTAGACGTTGGCGAAGTCGTCGCCGGTGGTGCCCGAGCCCTCCGGGGACTGCCGGGAGAAGAAGAGGATGTCGCCGCGCTGGTACCCGCCGCCGGCGTTGTCGGCGGCATTGTCGGCGGCGAGCCACAGGTCGCCGTTGACGTAGAACCAGCGCGCGAGCTCGTGGGCGTGCCGCAGTTCGGAATCGGGAGTCCGACCGAAGTCGACCCAAGTGCCGGCGCACGTGTTCGCATCGGCGGCGTACGTGGTGTGCGTGTAGTCCCAGCCCTTGAGGATCATGGCCACCAGGGAGGAGGACGTGATCGGGTAGGGGCCGGTCTGGGTGGAGCGGACGATCTCGTCGGTCTCCAGAGGCGAGGGGCGATCCGCGTCCTGTACGAGGCTGCTGCCGGCGTTCGCGAAGGTCATCGCCCGGGCGATCTCGTTCTCGACGGCGGCCGCCTCGGGCCGGGTGGACGGCTGCGCGGCGAAACCGGTCGGCACGGCCCACTCGCCGTCGGCCGTGGGCACGGCGAGGTCCCCCAGAGGGCCCGACGCGTTCGAGGGCTGGACGAAGTAGGTCATTCCGGCGCCGTCGCCGGCTGCGGCGTAACCACGAGTGCCCACCGTTCCATCGAGGCCGGTGGCCGCCATGAGCTCGTCGACGGTGCCGAACTGCGCGCCCGCCTCAGGGGTGCCCGACGCCGAGGGGGCGCCGGTCTCCTGGGCGATGGCCGGGGCACCGAGCGCCAGTATCAGCGCCAGAGTTGTCATCCCGGTGGCGGCGGGAACACGACGAGTGGTCACGGCGACTCTTCTCTTCAATGGCAGGACGGCGGAGACCGCAGTCGGCTCTGCCGCATGGGCGGCGCATGGGGCGGTGCGCCGCAGCAGTCTACCTCAGATCACGAAACGATAACGATTGCGCTCGGAGCCGGGGCGCACCGACGTCGGCGCCTACGAGCGCCGACGGGAGGAGGAATGCAGGAGGACCGAGCACCGATCGTGGGAGGAGAACGGGCGCGCTGAAGTCGCGGCCGGACCGGCTGCGGCGGCGCAACGGGCGCGCGGACCCCGGGCCGGGCTCCAGAGCCCCGCGGCCCGAGGGGTCACAGGCTCGCGCGCTCGTCGACCTTGGTGCGCCACAGCATGAGCAGACCGATGACCAGGAGGATCAGCGCCGCCAGAACGAGGGCGGCGCCCGCGCCGGTGAAGGCCAGCAGGCCGCCGATGGTGCGGGGCGGGGACTCTCCGGCGGCCGCGATGGCGGTGCTCGCCGCGGCGGACCGCTCGGCCCCGTCAGCGGTGTCGTCGGCGCCGGCGGACGCACTGCTCGTGCCGTACGCGCCCGACGCGGGGGCTCCGGGGGAGCCGGGGGCGGAAGGGAGGGGGACGAGCGACGTCGGGTCCGAGGACGCCGAGGAAGTGGTCGGCTCGGATGCGGCTGCGTCCGTGGGCGCCGGCATCGACGCCGAGGCCGATGGCTCGGGGGCGGGCGCAGTGGGGGGTGCCGCGGTCGGCAGTGCCGGATTCGGCTGGACGGGGTTCGGGTTCACCGGATTCGGCTGGACGGGGTTCGGATCCACCGGGTCCGGTTGGACGGGGTTCGGGTCCCCGGGGTCGGTCCCCGGCGCCTCGGGCGCGGAGGACTGCCCATGCCCACCGGGATCCACCGGGCCGGAGTCCGCATCCCGCCCCCCGTCCGGAGAATCGGGATCGGACGCGTAGTAGTGCGGACCCGTCCCGTCGGAGTCGCCCTCGGCCGCGAGGACCGCCTGCGCGGGCAGGAAGGCAAGCATGAGGGCGACCAGAACCGCAGCGAGAGAAGCACGATGACGGATCATGAAGCCTCTCCTTTGCGGTCAGGGGTGTCCTTCGGGGTACGACGGGAACGTCGGGGTGGGGGGTTGTAGCCTTACACATATCACGTCGACAGACATGACACTGAAGCCACATACGATGGTTACTGTACCCGAGGTTACCGTGGCATCACAGTGCCCTACGCCTCACTGGCACCTCGCCGTCGTGCTCCTCGTCCTTCTGGGACGGATCCCGACGTCCGCCGACGCCGGTCTTCGCCCTCTCAGCCGCTGTACGCCTCGGGGCGCAGCGTTCCGATGAAGGGCAGGTTGCGGTACTGCTCGGCGTAGTCCAGCCCATAGCCCACGACGAACTCGGTGGGGATGTCAAAGCCGACGTACTTAACGTCGACCTCCACTTTGGCGGCCTCCGGCTTGCGCAGAAGCGCGGCGATCTCCACCCCGGCGGCCCCCCGGCTCGACAGATTCCCCGCCAACCACGACAACGTCAGCCCGGAGTCGATGATGTCCTCCACGATGAGGACGTGGCGGTCGGTGAGATCGGCGTCGAGGTCCTTGAGGATGCGCACCACGCCGGACGATTTGGTCCCCGAGCCGTAGGAGGACACGGCCATCCAGTCCATGGGCGCGCTGCGGTGCAGGCGCCGCGACAGGTCCGCCATGACGTAGACCGCTCCCTTGAGCACGCCGACCAGCAGCAGGTCGCGCCCCTCGTAGTCAGCATCGATCCGAGCGGCCATCTCGTCCAGACGCTGAGCGATCTGCTCCTCGGTAATGAGAATCTGCGCGAGGTCGGCTCCCATGTCCGCAGCGTCCATGCGTGCTCCTCCGTGTGCGTGAGCGGTTAGCGGCATCGCCAAGCCTGCCATAGCGTCACCGGCCCCGCCCCTCACGGTCGGTCACAGTCCGAGGCGCTCGATCCACTGCTCGGGGCGGGCGATCTCGTCGGGAAGCGGCAGGTTATCCGGCGCGGCCCACACCGTGTTGAGCCCCTTATGACCGACCCGTGCGATGACGGCCCGGGCGAAGGCGGCGCCGTCGGCGTACTGGGTCTCCTTGGCGTCCAAGCCGATGAGTCGACCCAGCAGCGCTCCGGGACCGGCGCTCAGCCCGCGGCCGTAGGAGCGCGGCGTGCGCGACAGGACGGCGCGCAGGCGATGGACCGAGGGCATGCGGCCGGGCTCGACGGCGTCGAGGACCGCATCGGCGTGCCCCTCCAGAAGAGTCAGCAGTGCGACCAGGCGCGTCAGGTGCTCGCGCCCCGGAGCTGTCAGGAGGTCGCCGAGCGGCGGACCGTCCGGCTGCTCGTCCCGCTCGTCCTGCTCGTCCGACTGCTCATCCGGCTCAGTGCGCCCGGCATCGGCGTTGCGAACGGCGGCGACCAGGGCGCCGATGACCAGGCGCATCCGATCGGTCAGCCGCTGCGCGAGCCAGGGCGCGGCGCTCAGCTGGACCAGGTGCACGGCCTCGTGGAGTGCGACCCAGGCGGGCAGGTCGAGGACGTCGAGGTCGAAGCGCCGCTGGAAGGCCAGAACATTGGGGGCCACGAGCAGCAGCCGCGCGTCGGGCCGGGTGACGTCCCCGCCGGCGGGGTCGTCGAGGCGGGGCAGGACCTGGCCGAGGACCCGCGTCGACAGGTAGCCCAGGGCGACGCCGACCTGGCCGGTGGCCAGCGCGCGCGAGGCGGGGCCGGCATCGGGCATGGGCAGGGCGCCGGTGAGCCCGCGTAGCCAGGCGGCCGAGGCGGTCATGAGACCGGCGCGGTCAACCACGAGGATCTCGGCGTTCAGCGCGGCGCTGCGGGCGGGGCCGGGCAGGCCGGTGATGCGGCCCGCCCAGGGCAGGGCATCGTCAACGCTGCGGCGCAGCAGAGCGACGCTGGCGCGCCGGATGGCGTCCGGCACATGCGGGCCCGCCGGCGTGGCGATGCGCGCCAGTCGCGCAGCGGCGTCCCAGTCGACGAGATCGGCGGCGGTCGGTGCGGAGGCTGGATTCGGGCTCACGGGAATCAGACTATGGCGGCCCGTGGCACGGCGGCGGTTGACGACTCGCAGCATCTCGCGCGGGGCTCGCCGACACGTTCGGGATGCCTCCCAGGACGACGCGTCGCCTCGGGAGGCATCCCAAGCATCCATCGAGTAAGCTCGGCGCACATCACCCCCGTGCGTCGTCGCACGCTCTCACGATCCTGAACAATTCCCAATTAGGAGGTCGGCGCATGCCGTCTCAGTTCCTTATCTCCAGGCGTTCACTCATCACCGCAGCGGGCTGCGGGCTTCTGGCGTACGCCGCGGGCCCCGTCCTGGTCCCCTCCGCGATTCCCACCGCCCTGGCCGAAGGCGACGGCCAGGACCTCTACTTCATCAAAACCGCCAACACCCCCAACGGCACAGTCGAAGTCCACGCAGCCACCGCCACCTCCGCCTACCAGGACGCCAGCCACCACGACACCACCCTCTTCAGCACCGACGACGCCCCCAACGGCACCTTCCACATGGTCGGCCAGGAATCCTCTCCCGAGGGCACGGGCGACACCACTACGGGTGGTGGTCGCTTCAATGCGGGGATCGTGGCGGCGGCCTCCCAGTACGCCGACGGCTCCTGGGGCGACCAGTGCGCGGTCTTCGCCGAGAACATGATCGCCGCGGCGGGAGGTCCCCGCATCTTCCTGGGTAACGACCCGGCCGGCTACCAGGCCGCCTGGGCCGGCTGGTGCACCGAGCAGACCTGGCAGACGGTCGCCGCCGGAGACATCTGCCAGTGGTACGACCCGTCCGGTGCGTACAGCCAGATGCACACCGCGATCATGACGAGCGGTGGTTCGCCCGACACGGCGACCGTCGTCGACTCGAACTTCGGTACTCCGCTCAACCAGGAGCTGGTGCACCGGGGCTCATGGAGCTCGCGCAACGTCTGCTTCCACGAGGGGACGTACAAGTTCTGGCGGGTCAACTGACGTCCATCATCCTCCCGCCTCACGGCGGGAGGATGATGCTCAGGACAGGAGACCGGGCCCCTCAGCCGCTGCAGCCGCAGCCCGCCAGGGGGACGATGACGTCGTCGTCGATGGCCGTGCGCGCCGAGGTCAGACCGCCCCCCTCGAAACCGTCGACGATGACGGCGAAGGCCACCTGACGGCCGTCCGCGGTCACAACGGTTCCGGTCAGGGAGGCGGCGGTGTCCAGGGAACCGGTCTTAGCGCGCACGGTGCCCGCTCCCGCGACGCCGACGAACCGCTCTTCCAGGGTCCCGTCCAGGCCGCCGACGGGCAGGTCGGCCAGCAGCGTCCTGCCGGCGGAGCCGCCGTCGGATCCCGCGGAGTGGGCGATGATCTGAGCGAGCAGGCTGCTGGGAACCCTGTCCGCCGTCGCCAGCCCGGAGCAGTCGACCATGGTGACGCCGCCGGTCTGGAAGCCGTCCGCCGTCAACTGGGCCAGGACGGCCTTGGTCGCCCCTTCGAAGCTGGCCTCCTGCCCGGCGGCGACGGCCACCATGCGCCCCTCGACCTCGGTCATGGTGTTGTCGGAGGCCTTCAGGGAGACGGACAGGACGTCGGCCAGCGGTGCGGAGGCGACGGAGGCGAGCTCTGTGGCGTCGGAGGGTGCGGCGCTCCGGCTCACGTCTCCGCTCACCGTGACGCCGGCGGACGCGAGCTGGTCGGAGAAGGTCTGGGCCGCCTCCATGGCGGGGTCGGCCGGGTAGCCGCCGGTGTGGGAGTGGGCGGTCACGTCGAGCATGATCGGCTGGATCTGCGCGACCCACGCCTCGTTGCCGCCCTCCCAGCTGCTATTCCAGCTGGGGCCGGTGAACAGAGTGTCGTCCAGGGCGACGTTGACGCTGGTGACTCCCCGGGCCTGCAGGGCTTGCGCGGTGGAGCGGGCGAGATCGCCCAGGCCCGCGTGCCCCACGGTGGCGTCCGGGTCACCGGCGTCGGCCGCCAGCAGGACATCACCGCCGCCGACCAGGGTGACGGTGCCGCCCGACACGACAGCCTTGGTGGTCAGGGCATGCTCGGGCCCGAGCAGGGAGAGCGCCGCCGAGGCGGTGAGAATCTTGTTGGACGACGCCGGGGTCAGAGGGGTGCTGCTCGTGTCGAGCAGAGTCTCGCCGGTGGCGACGTCGATCACAGTGACGGCAGTGGTGGCACCGCCGACCTGGGAGTCCGAGGCGAGGGCGTTCGCCAGGGAGGATAGGGACGTTGCGGTGGGCGCGGGGGCGTCGGGGTCGAGTCCCGACGGCGCGTCCTGCCCGTCGGGTGGGATCGACGGCGTCGGGTAGGGCTGCGTCTCGTAGGACTGCGACGCGGCGGTCAGCGGCCCCGGAACGATGTCGAGGGAATCTGCGAGGCCGTAGTAGGCGCCTGCGACGACGAGCGTGGCGACGGTGAGCGCCGCCGTGTGAACCTTACGCACATCTCCTCCGGTGAGTCGGCCTGACGGGGTGACGGCCCGCGGCAAGAGTCGGAACCCTGTCATGAAGAGCCGGGCCGTACGATGTCCCGCTGGATGCGCCGTCGTGGGCCACACTAGTGCCATCGGCACGGCCGTCGCCGCAAGGATGAGATGTGAAGGAGAGACCCGTGGAGTTCGACGTCACGATCGAGATCCCCAAGGGCAACCGCAACAAGTACGAGGTGGATCACGCCACGGGCCGCATCATGCTGGACCGCATGCTGTTCACCTCGACGCGCTACCCGGACGACTACGGCTTCATCGAGGGCACGCTGGGTGAGGACGGGGACCCGCTCGACGCGCTCGTACTCCTGGAGGAGCCGACCTTCCCCGGCTGCCTCATCCGCTGCCGCGCCCTGGGCATGTTCCGCATGCGCG
>ERZ773022.2413-NODE-2413-length-11258-cov-5.690440_pt1 | contig 11258 bp, 11 predicted proteins | sample MGYA00580839_ERZ773022 | MGnify/ENA primary metagenome ERZ773022 (study PRJEB29015, sample SAMEA2738020) | human oral metagenome | biome: human oral; feature: human-associated habitat; material: dental | place: China | collected 2044 ... | reverse complement strand
TTTGATATTCGCTGAGTTTCATAAAAGGAGGAATCTGTTCGATGGCACAAGTCACTTATTACGGCACAGGTCGCCGCAAGACCTCGGTCGCACGCGTCCGCCTCGTTCCCGGCGACGGCAAGGTTACAATCAATGGTCGTGAAATGGCAGAGTACTTCGGTCTCAAGACGCTTGAACTGATCGTTCGTCAGCCGCTCAACCTGACCGAGACAGTCGATAAATACGATGTTATTGCCAACGTATCCGGCGGCGGTGCATCCGGTCAGGCGGGCGCAATCCGCCACGGCATTACACGCGCACTCATTGAGATGGATGCAGAACTGCGTCCTGCCCTCAAAAAGGCAGGCTTTGTCACGCGTGATCCGCGTGAGAAGGAACGCCGCAAGTACGGCCTTAAGAAGGCACGTAAGGCATCCCAGTTCTCGAAGCGTTAATATACACGCAATACAAAATCCCTTCTTCATATTGCGAAGAAGGGATTTTTATTTGACATTTTCACATATTTAACATATTATATTGCTATAAAAACTATGTTTTATGGAAAGAAGATGAGTCTATGAAGATTTCTGCAAAAGGCCGCTACGGTATTGCAGCGATGGTATATCTCGCACGCAATTACGATACCTCCTCCCCCATCACGATCATCAGCATTTCAGAGCACCTTGGCATCTCCAAGATCTATCTTGAGCAGGTCTTCTCCCTCCTCAAGCGCAGCAAGCTGGTCAACTCGATCAAGGGCTCACAGGGTGGCTATCAACTCTCCCGTCATCCGCGTAAAATCAGTGCTTATGATATCCTTGCCTCGATTGAGCTTTCACTGATTGAAAAGACCGGCGCTGCCTCGGAAAAGATGGGTCAGCTCAATGAAATACTAGCACGCAAGGTCTTTGATGTGCTGGACAATAGCATCTATGAGGCACTGAACGCAATCTCACTGGAGGAACTTCTGACCGCGTTAAATCATGCGGAGAGCAATGAAAACCTCATGTACTTTATCTGAGAAATGGCTGCTTATGCTAGGAGATTCATACCAACAAAGATCAGCAGACCGATGCAGCCGCCCACAAGGGAACCATTGACGCGGATCCAAAGGAGATCCTGCTCGACCTTGTCATAGACGAGATGATTGAGCTCCTCATCGGTAAGACGTGACAAGACATTCCCGACAATGACACCGACAAGAGTCTGAGCATGGAGCGCAGAACGCGCCAAGAGATCGTAGAGGACTTTTGTGATAATCTTCTGCAGTTCCGACCGCTCCTCGATCAGGAAAAGCATGTGCTGATATTCGACGTGAAGAATGCTCTGCAGATGGGTATAAAATACCGGCATATGTTCTGCAATCGGGTCGACCTCTCGTTTGAGATCCATCTGAAAGTGGTTTCGCAGCCCTTGAAAGAGCCGCGCCAAGGTTTCCTCAATGGGAAGTTCACAGGCAAGCCGCTCCTGCAGATCACGTGCAAGACGCAGAAGCTCAGAATCCTGTCGCAGATCTCTGAGACAGTCATGGAGAAGCGCGATGGCATTTTCCTGCAGAGGAGAATGCGCCCTTCCAAGTTCGCTTAATACGTGACAGGTATGACGTTGGATCAGTTCCGCTCCTTCATCCAAGTTGACCGTATTGGTCACCTCGAGCAGACGTGATAAAAATCCATCGCCTATTTTCTCATGTTCCAACCGTGCCAGTTCATCTCGAATGGACTGACGGGTCTCATCGGCAGCAACTTCTTGGGCAAGAAGCCGGGAGATACGGACAAGTGCCTTTTGATCCCATTCATTTGTGTGGGAGAGCATATCAAAGCGACGCATGAGTTCGGAGGGATCTTCACGCAGGAGGATATTCTTGAGGCGCTCCGACAGATAGGCAATCGCCTTCTTATTTTTTTTTCGCAAAAATGCCGCACGAATGAAGTGAAGAACCGTTCCCGTCATTCGTGCTTCCGTTTCTTCTTTGCGCAGATAATCCTGAAGCATGGGGAACAGGTGAATTTTCTCAATATGACGGAAGATCTTTCGCCGTGAAAAGAACTCCTTTTGCACCATGACGACAATCGCCTTGATAAAACTGTCCCGTCGACGCGGCAGAATCGCCGTATGGTATGGAAATCCGAGAGGTCTGCGGAAGAGCGCCGTTACCGCAAACCAATCCGCGACACCACCGACCAGAGCAGCCTCGCTGACCATGAGCATCCCGTCCGTCCAGATCACAGACGGATAATGCAGATGCAGATATAGAGAGAGCAAAAAAAAGAAAAAGGATGTTACGAGAGCCGCATCAGCCTTATTCCATGCTCGGGTCATAGCGCCCACATCCTTTCTGCAAATGCTACGAGAAGCGACAGTCCCATACCGACAAAAGCGCCGACAATGGCACCATTCACGCGAATCATCTGCAGATCGGTCTGTACCTTCCCCTCGACAAAGGCAATGAGTTCGTCATCCGATTTCCGATTCAGATAGTCACGAACAAAGTCTGCGATCATTCCGTGATGTTTCTCTACCTCTTCCGCAGCCAGATTTTTCATCCATCGGTCCGCACGATTCTGCCAGCTTTCCGAATGTGCAAATACGTCCATCTTTTCATTTAAGAGTTCTTTAATATACGGAATCCAGAAGGGATGACTGCCCTTCATGCGGTGCTCGATAAAGTTGGTCAGAATGTTTTCGAGCTCAATATGCTCAATCACATGAATTTTGTACCGGTGGAGTGCTTCGCGCAGATTCGGATTGGTACGAAGCGTTGTCACGAAGGAAACAAGCGCCTGTACTCCATCTCTATGGCGGCGATCATCATGCTCCATCGCCGATTGCAGGATATCCGCCAACCGATCGGTCAGCCATTCTGCAATCATCTCGTCATCAAAAAAGGACAAAACGAAGGCGCGAAACATCCCGTCACCCTCATACTCCGTACGTATGGAGGCAATATTTTCACGGAGCATTTCCTGAAATACCTGTGTCCGAATCAGCTGCAGCCCCATACGGATCAGCATATTGAAAATGCGGTCTGCATGGGGCTCTTCGGTCAGTACGTCCAGCAGTTCGACAAAGCTGTCCTCCAAAGGAAGTGCATGAAGCGCCTGCATTACGTATGGTGTAAGCTCTTTTGAAATACGACGGCTGTCCACATCAGCGGCGACATGGCGCAAAATATCTACCGTTGCCTCGATGAGCCGTTCACGTCCGCCGCGATGTTCCAAATACTCCACGAGAAGTGCGCCGATGTTCTCCCGCTCGATCACTTCCATGATATTCTTTTTGCTGAGCAAATCGTCGGCGGAGAACTGAACCAAGGACTCCATAATACGGGCGCGATTGCGCCGGAGAATGTCCGTCCGATGCGATATGCCAAGCGGACGCCCGAAGATTGCCTTTACCGCAAACCAATCCGCAAGTCCTCCGACTGTCGCCGCCAAAAAGCCGTGATGAATCGCTGTCCAAACGAGGGAAGCCCCCCCCTGCCCTGCTGCCGTCCCTACTGCGCCGAATACACTGACAGCAAGTGCAAGATTTGCCTGATTTTCCTTCCGCAATCGGATCGCCTCACAATGTCTTCACAAGATTTTTCAGATATGACTGAAAATCTGTGCCGAGATCTGCACGCCTCAGTGCAAACTCAACGGTTGCCTGCAAGAATCCGAGTTTATCCCCCAGGTCATAGCGTTTTCCCTCAAAGTCGTAGGCATAGACCGCCTCACGCTGCGCGAGGACCTTAAGTGCATCCGTCAGCTGGATCTCACCGCCTTTGCCTGGCTTGGTCTCACTGAGAATTGTAAAAATCTCAGGGCTGATGATATAGCGTCCGAGAACCGCCATCCGACTGGGTGCTTCCTCAAGCGCAGGCTTTTCCACCATATCAAAGACGCGCATGAGACGTGGATTCTCCAGTGTCTCTCCTGCAACAATGCCATACGAGGAGACCTGCTCATCCGAGACCATCTGACAGCCGAGGATGGAACCGCCGCACGCCTCGTAGACATCGATCAGCTGCCCCAACGCCGAACGCTCCGGATGATAGACAACATCGTCGCCGAGAAGGACAGCGAACGGTTCACTGCCGACAAAACTCCGTGCGCAGAGAATGGCATCGCCCAGACCGCGCATATATTTCTGCCGCACATAGTGCACATTGACATCGGTAGTCTCCCGTACGAGATCCAGTAAGTCCTGTTTGCCCTTGCGTTCAAGTTCGTGCTCAAGTGCCGGAGCCGAGTCAAAGTGGTCCTCGATGGCACGCTTTCCGTGTCCGCTGATGATAAGGATGTCCTCGATGCCGCTTTCCAACGCCTCTTCTACAATATACTGAATGGTTGGCTTGTCTACAATGGGAAGCATTTCCTTTGGCGTCGCTTTCGTTGCGGGAAGAAAACGAGTTCCATAACCTGCTGCCGGAATGACCGCTTTACGAATGCGTTTTTCTTTCATCTCATCTGCTCCATCCGTTATGTAAATAAAGCGCGAGGCACATTCTCGCGCTTTTTCTGATTCAGCGTCCCAAAATTTCAAGAATCGCTGCACCGATCTCCGAGGTCTTTGCTCTGCCGCCGAGATCCGGTGTCAATGTCCTGCGCTCCACGAGCAGTGTCTCGACTGCAGCAAGGACACGATCCGCCCATTCATGCTCACCAAGGAAGTCGAGCATCTGGCTGATCGACCAGATCGAAGCAAGCGGATTTGCAATCCCCTTCCCTGCTATATCCGGTGCACTCCCGTGGATCGGTTCAAACATCGAGGGGAATTTCCGCTCCGGATTGAGGTTCGCGCCTGCCGCAAGCCCCATCCCACCCGCAATCGCTGCACCGAGGTCGGTGAGGATATCGCCGAACAGATTGCTTGTCACAACGATCTCGAAGCGCTTCGGATCCTTGACGAAGAACATACTTGCCGCATCGACGAGGAGACTGTACGTCTCTACATCAGGATATTCCTTCCCAACCTCTGCGAAGATATCATCCCAAAATACCATCGAATAGCGCAGTGCATTTCCTTTGGAAATCGACGTGAGTGAACGTTTCTCCCTGCGGGCAAGCTCATACGCATAACTGATGACGCGTTCACAGCCATGCCGCGAAAAAACACCCGTTTGGAGTGCCACTTCGCGCTCCGTCCCTGCATACAGATGCGCACCGACATTCGCATACTCACCCTCGCTGTTCTCACGCACGACAATCATATTGATATCATCTTCGGATACATCAGCGAGCGGGCATGGGGCACCCTTAAGGAGGCGGACAGGACGCAGATTTATATACTCGTCGAACCCACGACGAATCTGAAGCAAAAGTCCGCCCAGCGAAACATGATCCGGAACACCGGGATATCCAACCGCACCGAGATAGACGGCATCGAACGGTTTTAGAATGTCCGGCCCGTCTGTCGGCATCATCTCACCCGTTTTCAGATAGTACTCGCAGCCCCACGGAAAATCCTGGAAGGATACCGAAAAACTGCCGTCCATCTTTGCGATACCGTCAAATACTTTTTTCCCCTCGGCAATGACCTCGGGACCGATTCCGTCCCCCGCGATCACCGCAATATTAAAATGCTTCATGCACGCTTCCCCCATATCCTATACGTGACAATCAGAATGCTTCTGCAATCGTCTTGATGAGAAGGGCCTCCTGCTGACGCGGGAGCCCGCTCTGATGAAGCGCACGCCCAAATCCGATGAGAAAGTCAATCTTCTGAAGCCGCGTCAGCGTCGTATTCTCCCGCAGAACCTTCGTAATCGCACGCATCCCCGCAACGCTCGGATCGCGCTTAAGCTGAACCTCCATCGCAAGTTGTCCCGCCAGAATATGACGACGGACCTCATCCGAAATTCCTCTAAGATCGTCTACATGCTGCGCTTCCTGTCGTGAGGACAGCTCCGGAACGCCTTCCGGACGAACGGAATACGCTGCCGCCGGAATTCGATCTTTGACAGGGGCAACCGTAGGATGCTGTGTTGACACATTACCTAAAGATTCAAAGCGCTCCGGCTGTTTCGGTGCCGCTCCATTTTCCGCAGGAGGAGTTAGGGAAAACTCGCTATGCGGAAGCTGTGGATAACGGGGACGTGACGGAGGCTGCTGGTTGCCCGCAACACTGCCGGCGGACTGCGTACGGCTGGAAGAGTTTGCTGCGGTATGCTCCGCGGAGGAGGACACATTGGAATCCTCCTTGGAGGCTGTCAGCATATTGGTATGCACAGACATACCAGAAGGATTTGTCTGCATCGAGGCTCGCTGGTCCGAGGCAGGCCGCTGTACATTTCCTCTGCTTGATTCACCGGGGATCTGTACCGCACTTTTCCGTTCTTCCTGCACAGTTACAGAAGCATCCACGCCCTCCTGGGACACAGAATTCTTTCCCCTTCCGGGAACAAGGAGACTCTTTGGCGGCGGAGCCGGCCGATTCATGTTTACATCACCGACCAGCTCCTGTACAGGGCGTCCCTCTTTCTCCGCCAGCTTCTCCTCACGTCGGATATCATCAGCCGTAATGATCACAGGCTTCGCTTTCTGCGCAGAAAGGCTGAATGATGGATCGTTATTGCGTGCGGCAAGGCGTGCATCAACACTGTCCCAGCGCAGACGCGCGGGCTGAGAGGTCTTCGCAGCTGGTGCTGCAGGCGGCGGAGTATGCGCACTCCCTTTTTTCTTCGCAGAGATCGAGGCTTCATACTGATCGGGGGTGCTTTTTTCTTCCAGTGCAGGATTTTTTGCAGGGTCTGTGACCAGTCGGTTCGCGCGGAATAGTTCCTGTGAATCCACCGTCCCAGGTGTCGCCGCAAGTGCGGTGCTCGAGGAAAGCGTCACAAGTACCGCCGCCGTCAGCATTGTTTTCTTTGATGACATCTTCATTGATATTTCTCCTCCAACTCTCCCTCATTACGAAAACATCTGCTCACGTCCGCGTGTGCAGCGTACCTGCTCCCGCCAGAAACGCAGCGACAGAGGATGCGCGCAGTGCGGGGTTGTCGATGAGTTCAAAACCATAGCATGCGCCGTTTTCACCACGGAAAAAGAGTGCCGCCATCTGGCTGTTTGCCGTCGCTGTCGCATCCGGAGTTCCATCGCCATTCTCATCGATCTCGATCTCCTTTGCCGTCACTGCAAAGATCCCCTTATTTTCCTCGGTCACGTTCACCAACATGATTCCCTCATAGGCATTGCTGCCCATGATCCGTTTTAGAAGCTCCGTTGCTTCCTCAGGATTGATGGTGTTTAGATTCGGCAGGGCTTCCTCGGGGAATGCATGGACGAGAACCACCCACGCGTACTTGATATGGTATTCCTCGTTCTCAAAGATCAGGATCTCGCCCTCACGATTTTCAAAAAGTGTACTGGCAGGGATAACACCGACAGGTTTCTGAGGACACATAACGCGATAGTTGTATGCACTGCTCTCATACAGATAGGAGAGCGCGGGCACTTCGGCTGACACTGTCTGCGCCGGCGCGGGGGATTTCTCCGCTGCCGCAAACGCATACGGCGCAGCAGATAATACGGCTGCAGCACCGATGCCGGCAAGGATTTTCTGATAGTTCTTCATTCGTATGTACTCCTTATTATATCCTGTATCATAACAAGCGCATGGTTCACCGCAGCATATTTGTTCTCACTTCTTGTTCCGTAAAAATTATTCTTATGGACAGTGACCTTCGCTTGATTTGCTATCGCAATATAGACCAGCCCAACCGGTTTTTCCGCAGACCCGCCGTCCGGACCTGCAATCCCTGTGATGCCGACCCCGAGATCCGTCTGCATGAGGTTCCGTATCCCTTCCGCCATCGCCCGCGCAGTCTCCTCGGAAACAGCGCCGCAAACAGAAAGTGTCTCCGCCGAAACGTGCAGAATACGATTCTTCACCTCGTTGGAATAGGAGACAACACTGCCCATAACGTATGCGGAACTTCCGGGCACATCCGTCAGTACGCTTGTAAGCAACCCGCCTGTACAGGATTCTGCACAGGCTATCGTAAGCCCTGCCGCACGGAGCTTCCTGCCCGTCTCCTCAGACAGCGATTCAACCCCAAAGGTCATCAATGCACCCTCTCACCCACAATATCATATGTGAATCCTTGTAACAGGCGGACGCGAACAATATCGCCTACGCGGCTCTCCGTATCCCCCTCGATGTAAATCTGCCCGTCTACCTCGGGGGCTTCACGATAGGAGCGCCCCACGGCAATCGACTGCTGCTCTGCATCGCGCCCCTCAATCAGGACATCCAGCTCTTGGTTTTCGAGACCAATATTGATTTCCTCGGAGATCTTGCTCTGCAGGCTCATAAGATCATGGTAGCGCTCCTGCATGACTTCCTCGGGAACCTTTTGTGCCATCATGGATGCAGGTGTATCTTCCTCCTCAGAATAGGTGAAGATCCCAACTTTGTCAAACCGCTGTGCTTCGACAAAGGAGCGAAGCGTCTGATAGTGCGTGTCCGTCTCGCCGGGAAATCCGACAATAAAGGTCGATCGGATGGTCACCCCGGGGATACGCTCACGCAGCTTTTGAATCAATTTCTCCACACCTTCGCGCGTGTCTGGACGGTTCATCGAACGCAGCACTGCGTTATGCGCATGCTGAAGAGGAAGATCGACATATTTTACAATCTTCGGCTCAGTTGCAAATACCTCGATGAGTTCATCGGTAAAGTATTTCGGATAGCTGTAAAGAACACGAATCCATGCGAGCTTCTCAATCTTCGCCAGCGCGCGAAGGAGCGCGGGAAGCATTGGCTTCTTGTAGCGATCCAGCCCATAGTTCGCACTGTCCTGCGCAATCAGGACGATCTCACGTACACCGCTCTCTGTAAGTGCCCGCGCCTCGGTCACAATATCCTCCATGGGGCGGCTGCGGAAACTGCCGCGAATCAGCGGAATCGCGCAGAACGCACAATGATGATCGCAGCCTTCCGCAATCTTAAGATATGCAGTATAGTTCGGCGTCGTGCGCAGACGCGGTGTCTTGGCATCGTAGATGGTCTCGTCCTTCCCCGCAATCAAGAGCCGCCGCCCCTTCAGCGTCTCCTGAATGACCTCCATGATACGTCCCCACGCCCCTGTGCCGATGATGGCGTTCGCCTCCGGAATCTCATCCAGCAGCTGCTGCCCATAGCGCTGCCCAAGACAGCCCGCCACGATGAGACTGCGGCAACGTCCGATCTCCTTATAGTCTGCCATACCAAGTACGGTCGTAATGGACTCTTCCTTCGCGGACTGGATAAATGCGCAGGTGTTGACAATCAAAATATCTGCCTCTGCAGGCTCATTCGTGATTTCAATGCCATGCTCCCGCATAATGCCGAGCATGACCTCTGTGTCCACGAGGTTCTTTGCACAACCGAGACTGATAAAACCTGCTTTCACTGATAAACTCTCCTCCGGCTTTCGTTATCCTTCATGGAACCGTACCTCTTTGACCCAGCGATCCAGGAGGATCTCCTTTTCCTCCTTGCTGAAATACGGTCTGCTCTTAAAAATATTGATATTCTTCCCCGCAAACATCTGATAAGACAGGGTCATCGGATTCGTGGTCAGGAAGTAGAATCGATGCTGTGCAAGTGCTGTCTGTGCCTCATCTGTCAGCAGCCAGTCCGCGAAGCTCTCCGCTGTGTGAGCATCACGCTCCGATACGCGGAACGCAATCCCTGTTCCATAGATAACTGCGGACGTACCGTCTATGGGATAGAGAATACGGATCGGATACTCATCGTGTATATAGCGCAGGGTTTCACTCAGAACGGCGACCGAGAGATCCACCTCGCCCATCCCCGCCTGTCGTACTGGCGTATGCAGATATTTCGAGTACTGCATAATGTTCGGCTGTATTTTGCGCCAGATCTCAAAGGCACGTTGATCGCCATATTCGGCAATCATGCTGTAGAGCAGATTCGACGAAGCATCTGCCGCCATAAAGTCTGTCGTACCGATGCGGATATCCCGCTGCTGTGTAAGCAGCTGCCATGAGTTCGGCAAATCAAGATGCGTACGCAGATAGTCCTGATTCACAGCGAAAACAACAGGATCATACCACACGCCCGTCCAGTAGCGATCGGGATGTCGAAACGTATCTGCCACTTGATCGCTCTTCTCTGAGATATAGGGAACAAGATACCCGGCTGCCGCCGCACGATCCAACGTTTCCCGATCAGTCAGAACAAGGGCTGCCTTTCCGTCATTCTCCTCAAATGCCTGCTCACGCAAACGGTTCAGGATCTGCTCCGGCGACAGCTGAACAAAGCTGACACGTATATGATATTCTCTTTCGTATTCCTCTGAAAGCACCGCTGCGATCTCTGCCGGAAGTGATGTGTATGCGGTAATTTCCTGCATGGGGTGACGCAGTGTGCGGGATGAATCGGATGATGCAAGATAGGCGGAACCTGCCGCGATGATACTTACGAGAAGGGCCGTCACTATGATGAACAGCGTGTACCGCTTCATAAATAATCCTCTTTTATGCCAATGGACTTCTTACATTATAAACAATTCATCCGAAATCTACAAGCCATTTTATCCGTACCACACAAAGGCCTTCTTCACAGCAAAAAGACGCCTTTACAAAAAGTAAAAGCGTCTTTCCGAATGTATTTACTTTCCTACGAGGGCCTTCGTCTGCTCAACAATATGATCTGCTGTCAGACCAAACTGTTTGAGCAGTGCCGCGGCAGGGCCCGAGTGACCGAACTCGTCCCGCACGCCGATGCGGTGAATGGGAACCGGTATGTGCTCCGCAGCAACAGCTGCAACCGCCTCACCAAGCCCACCGAGAATGTTGTGCTCTTCGACAGTCACAATTCTGCCGCATTCCTTCGCCGCGCGAAGCACCAACTCCTCGTCAAGCGGCTTGATCGTTGCCATATTGATGACGCGTGCATTGATTCCGTCTGCAGCAAGACGTTTTCCCGCCTCGATTGCCTCCGGAACGAGAATCCCTGTGGCGATGACGGCGACATCCGTCCCTTCCCGCAGGACTTCGCCTTTGCCAATCTTAAAATCAAACGCTTCATCGTGATACACAGGTGTTGCCGCGCGGCCAAAGCGGATGTAGACAGGTCCCTCCATCTCGTATGCCGCATGCACCATCTTGCGCGCCTCTACATCATCCGACGGGCACATAACCGTCATGCCCGGAATCGTACGCATGAGGCCAAAGTCCTCGCAGCACTGATGCGAGGCTCCATCCTCACCGACGGAGATGCCGCCGTGCGTCGCACAGATCTTGACGTTCAGATGTGGATAGCCAATTGTATTGCGCACCTGCTCATAG
>ERZ773022.2411-NODE-2411-length-11271-cov-5.729137_pt1 | contig 11271 bp, 10 predicted proteins | sample MGYA00580839_ERZ773022 | MGnify/ENA primary metagenome ERZ773022 (study PRJEB29015, sample SAMEA2738020) | human oral metagenome | biome: human oral; feature: human-associated habitat; material: dental | place: China | collected 2044 ... | reverse complement strand
CAGTCCACGCCCGACGTGGACTGCCGCCACTGCTCAATCTGCGTCATGAGATCGTCCTGCTGCTTGAGCGTCTTGTCGACATTCTCGGCATCCGCTCCGAGTTTGCTCATCATGCCGTTGTAGTACTGATTGATCGAGACCGTGCTGATGGCACGATCCGTATTGCGCGGATTCATCGATCCTTTCGGGTTCGACGCGGTCACCTGTTCGATGTTGAACAGCTTGCTCAGTTCGACCGCCATCGTGCCGTCGCCCGTGCCGTTGACCCAGTCGTCATTATAAGTATAGCTCGTGGAGGTAGTGCCGGTATATGTCGCCGTCACCCTCTGTCCCGTATTCTTGTTCACAACCTGACGCGCAGCGACGAGGTTCTGACCGCCCGGAGCGGTCAGCTCCTCGCTGACATGAAGCGCATTGATGATCTGCATAGACCGCAGACGATCCTTCGGTGTCGCGCTTGCCGCCGCCGTCGACACGGTCGTCTGTGCGGGCGGACCTGCCGTGTGCGTGCGCGTGACGGTCGCGCCGACTGCCTGCAGATAGCGGTCATCCGTCAACGGATCGACATGCCATGTGTACTGCATCTGGTCATAGGTCGTTCCCGTCTCAGACGTGAACTTATTCTTCCCGAAGAAGTTCTTCCACCCCGTCTGCTCCTTGTCAATGCCGACCCCCAGCTTGTGCACGTCGTTGAATGTCGTGAGAAGGGTCGCGGAGATATCCGCGAGCTGGTCAATGTGTCCCTTGTCCTGCACGATCGTATCCTGCAGAGCCTTCAGGATGCCGCTCTGCGGGACGTAGCCAATGCCGCCCGCCTCCACCACGCGGATGGAGAAATCGGAGATTCCGTACTGCTCGTTGTTGATCGGCTCACTCAGCTCGAGTGTCAGTGAACTCTCGCGCTGCACGAGCGACATCCCATTCGAGACGACCGTATACTGACCGTTTGCCTCCTCGTATACGTTGACATTCGTGATCTCGGAGAGCTTGTCGACAAGGAGGTCGCGCTGGTCGCGCAGATCGTTCGCCTTGCCGCCGTTGGTCTCCGCGAGCATGATGTTCTTGTTGAGCCGTGCGATCTCCTTCGTGAGATTGTTGAGCTTGCCGAGCTGGATGCCGATCTCCTCGTACTGCGCCGAAATCTGTCCCTGCAGCTGACTCGCCGCCGTCTTGATGCGGTCGACAAGGTTGTTGCCCTTCGTCAGCACCGCCGTACGCGAGGCGGCGTCGCTCGCATAGTCGGACAGGTTGACCCACGCAGAGTAGAACTGGTGCATCGCGTTCTGGATTCCCGTCTTCTTCGCATCGTTGAAGATCGTCTCCACCTTGTCGTAGTTCGTCTTATATGTCTGGTAGAGATTCTGTGCCGAGTTCTCCGACCAATACTGCTTGTCCGCGTAAATGTTGCGTGCACGGTTCAACGCGACGACATCCACGCCGCCGCCGACATAGACACCGCCGTAGAGCGACGGCCGCTCCTGATAGTTCGTCGCCGCAGAGTCCACACGCTGACGCGAGTACCCCTCCGTCGAGGCGTTCGTAATGTTGTGACCCGTGGTGTCAAGCGAGAGCTGATTGTTCTGGATCCCCCGCACCATCGTATTGAGTCCGGCAAATGTTGACCGCATAGATCCCTCACTCTTTCCCTATAGTTCCGTTGATTTATACATCCGCATCAAACATTGCGACCGCGCGGTTCACGCCCGGTGCGGGTCCTGCCACGGGCTGCGATCTGCCATACGTATCATCGGCGATCGTGCCGGAGGCGACGTTGAGCTGATAGCTGACAAAATCCGCACTTTTTTGCAAAAGTTCAGCACAGCTCCGAACGAGCATCTGCAGCTCTTCCTGCCGCGCGGCGACGGCACGCAGAACGCGCTCCACGGCAATACGCTCATGGAGATTCGGCTCGCGTGCGACAATCTCCGCAAGGCTTGCGCCCTGCATCTGTGTCAAAAACGTGCTCTGCCGCTCTGTGAGCGCGCGCACTGCAGAGAGGCTGCGCTCCGCCGCTGCCGCCGGCTCTGCGATTCCGCCCCCCGACGCACTCCGTGAGAGTGCATCCCGCAGCAGGACAAAGCGAAGCGCCGCCTCCTCGGAGGCACTGAGCTGTGCCTTCAGGAGGACAAGCGCCTCACGCGTCTCATTCGTCATCGCCGTTCATGCCTCATAGTCCAGATTCTTCTTCAGATGGCGCACCTGTTCACCGCCGCCGCTCCCATAGACGGGATCGACAACCGTGCCGCCGATCTTGCCGAGCTGCCGATTCACAGCGATGAGCAGCCCCTCCATAAGGAAGGCATTCGCCTCGCTGCGTTCCTGCACCGCCTTGACAAGGAGGCTGAGCTTTCGGCTCGCCCCAAGGACGGCGCGATGAATCTCATCGGTCGGCGCGAGCAGTGCGAGCTCCTCCATCGTCGTTTCAGGCGTTACACCCGGCGTCTCCTGCGCAATCTGTGCGAGCTGCATGAGGCGCTGTTTCTCAAGTGTCTGCACCGCCGCTGCGAGAAAAGACTCCTCAGCGGTCAGTTTCTCAAGAGCCTCCATATCGAGTGCAACAAGTATCCCCCGCTTCTTTTCCTGAAGCGCGTGAATCTTTTCGTACTGCTGATGGAGCTGCCCCAGTGTCGCTGTGAACGTATCCCACATGAGTCCGCACCTATATCAATAGCGCATAGCGAGCATCTTCGCAGCGATGTCCGAGGGTGCCGGTGCATAGCTGCCGTCTGCCGCATTCGCCCGAAGCGCATCCACACGCTCAGAGCGAACATCATCCATGCCGCGCAGCTTTTGCAGAATATCGCCGAAGCTCTGTGCCTCGCCCGAGAGTTCGAGCGCATCGGGGCGCTGCACGCTGCCCGCCGCATCCACACGGCGTGATCCTGCGGGTGCACTGCCCGCATAGAGGCGGCTTACAGCCGAGATTGCATGATTGCTGATCAACATATTCTTCACCACCTACTGTATTCCTCCGAAAATGGGTCGGAGTCCTTTCACATTCTTTATCGAAAAAAAAGGATGCATACTTAAGAATAATTTCCCAAGTATGCATCCCCTGTGCAGCGAAAGAATATCTTATTTATCGTTGAGAGTCACATAGCCGCGGCGATTTGCAGAGCCGTCGCCCTTGCCGCCTGCGCTGCTCTTCTTGGCGATTGCAGCGGTCAGCTCATCGCGCATCTCCTTCTGACACTTCTCGCAGTACTGCCCCTTATCGATGGGCGAGCCGCATTTCTCGCACGGATAGTAGAGTTCGATCCCCGTGGAGACGAAGCGTCCCTCGCGAATCATGCGGCGGATCACAGGCTCCTGTACACCCGTCGCCTCGACGATCTCGGCGATCGTGCTCTTCGGATGGTCGCGCACATACTCGACGATCTCGCGCTCCCACTTCTCCTCTTTCTCACGGCAATCCATACAGATACGGGCGTTGTTAATCGAAACGAATACCTTCCCGCAGCTTGAGCAGTTCTTCATCTTTCCTGCCATGGGCAAAACTCTCCTCTCAAATAGCGGATCGGTATAAGAATGATCCGATACTATCTATGTATTCTCTCATATTCTACAACAGGATGCAGGAAAAATCAATACTTCAGCATAGGAGCATATTTCATCCCGTCAACGAAGCGTGCGTCGCGCAAAGATCCCGCCCTCCGGTGTCAGGATGCGGCAGCTGTTCAGCACCACCGCGAGTGTCGCCGTATTGTGAATCGCCGCCGCCGCGAGCGGGCTGATCGTGCCGAGTGCACCGAGCAGCATCGCCGACGAGTTGACGAGCAGCGTTGCCTTGAAGTTCTGATGCACGAGGTGCATTGTCCGCTGACCGATGCGCAGAGCCTCCACGAGACGCGTCGGATCCTCCGAATGGATCGTCACCGCCGAGGACTCCGCCGCGATGTCCGTCTGCCGCCCGCCGAGCGAAACGCCCACGTCTGCAAACGCGAGTGCAGGCGCATCGTTGATGCCGTCGCCGACCATCATGACCGTACCGCGCTGACGCAGCTGGTTGACGTAGCGCGACTTGTCCTCGGGCAGAATCTCTGCGTGATAGGAGTCCACATCCATCTCGCGTGCCACATCCGCAGCAACCGCCTTCGCATCCCCTGTCAGCATGACAATCTCGTCCACACCGCAGCGGCGCAGCTGGTTCAGCGTCTTTTTCATCTTCGGACGGATCGGATCATCGATGCCGATAATGCCGATGAGCTTCGTGTCACGCGCCACATAGAGAAGATTCTTCCCCGTCACCGACGCAATGAGATTCTCCTCGTCCACAACGCCGTTTTCCTGCAAAAAGCGACGGCTGCCGACGCGGATCGTTCCGCCCGCAAAGCCCTCGAAATCCGGCACCTCGGCGAGCATGCCGCGCGCGACAATCGTCTTGGAGGAGCGATGCTGCGGGGCTTTCCACGCCTGCTCCTCCACATATTTCTGAATCGCCACCGCGAGCGGGTGAACAGAGTGCTCCTCCGCCGACGCTGCGAGCAGGATGACCTCTTTTTCCTCCACGCCCTCTGTCGTATGAATGGACGTGATCTCGGGCACGCCGACCGTCAGCGTCCCCGTCTTGTCGAGCACCACCGTATCCGTGCGCGCGAGTGCCTCCACATAGTTGCCGCCCTTCACGAGAATACCGCGCTTTGCCGCCGCCGCAATGGAGGCCGACATCGCCGTCGCCGTGGAGAGCTTCAGCCCGCAGGAAAAGTCGATAAAGAGCAGGTTCAGCACCCGCCCCCAGTCGCGCGTCGCTCCGTAGACAATCGCCGCACCGAGGAAGGACACGGGTACGAGATAGTTCGCCATCTGGTCGGCGAAATTCTGCACAGGCGCACGGCGCGTCTGCGCCTCCTCGACGAGGTGGACAATATGTGCGAGAGACGTATCGCCGCCCACCTTCTCCACTGCAATGACGAGCTCCCCCGCCTCGACCACGCTGCCGGCGTAGACCGGCGTGCCCTCATGCTTCATCGCAGGCGCGGACTCGCCCGTGATGGAGGCCTGCGTCACCGCCGCATCGCCGCGCAGGACGCGCCCGTCGATCGCAATCTTCTCACCCGCGTGGACGGCGATGATATCGCCGGGGCACACCTCGTCGACAGACACCTTGCGCTCGACCTCGCCGTCCGGCGTCTCCTCAACAAGCCACACATCGCGCTGCCCGAGTGAGAGCAGTCCCGAGATATGTGTGCGCGCCTTCTCCGCTGCGTAGCTCGTCAGCATCTCCGCACCGTTGCTGAGTGCGAGGAGCATGAGACTCGACTCGGGTTTGCCTGCGAGCACCGAGGCTATGACCGCCGTCGTCGTCAGTGTGTCCGCATTCGGCTGTCGATCCTTGATCAGTCCGCCGATTCCCGTCTTGATGAAGTTGCGTGAGATTCCGAGGACGAGCAGGGAGCGCAGCACGGTCATCGAGGCAAAGAGCTCGGGCGCACCGCGCTTCAGGAGCTCCATCGCCGCAAAGCTCGCCAGCGAGATCACGGCATCACGCCGAAACTCCGCCATCTGCTCCGTCGGGGTCACCGACTTCTCCGCCGCCTCGCGCACGGCACGCTCCGCCGCCGCCAGCATACGAGCGGCAGGAATCGCCCCCTCATGCCAGACATCGACATGAGAGTCGCGTACAGAGGCCGCAGTTACCGCAGGGAAGCGGCGCATCCGCACCGCCAGACGCAGCGCATCCTCACGCGGGAGCGCCGTGCGCAGACGAATGCGCGTATGTATGAGCTTCATACCTTCCACCCTCTCATCAGCGTCAGCGCCCACCAGAGCATCTGCGAGCCCGACGGCGTATTGTTCGTGAGCACGAGCTGACGAATGCCGCGCAGGACGAATACGCCCGCAACCACAGAACTCAGATCGAGTGCGCCGCCCGTATTCCGCTGAATCCATCCGCTGAAATCGTGCACCGAACGGCGCACACTCTGCGCGAGTGTGGCGGGCGGCGGAGCCGTGCGTCCCTCCGCAAAGATCGCCTCCAGCCCCTCTGCAAGGATGAGAATATGCGCCTCATCCTCCGGCGCATAGACGAGCAGGATACTTCCCGCGAGCGCGTTGGCACGCACCTCCGCCACAAACGGCAGACGTGCCAGCCGCGCCTCAAGAACCTTTGCGAACTCCGGTGTCAGATACGGCGTCCGATAGCGCCGCCGCCCGCACGATGCGTGCACGCAGACAAAGGGCGGTTCCGCCGACACCTTCATCTGTGTCGGCGCGGGCGCAGACTCCTGCGCCATACCCGCAGAGGAGGCTCCCCCCTTGCGTCCGCCGCCAAAAAGGCCCGACGAAAGCTGTGCACTCCCTCCGCGCCCGGCCATGCCAAGAAGGCTTGTCAGCGGGGATGCACTGCCCGCACGGCCACCGCCGAGGAGACTCGTCGGCAGAAAGGATGCACCGCCCCCCATGCGTCCGCCGCCAAGCAGCCCCGTGAGTGCTGCACCCCCGAGGGCAAGTCCGCCGGCGGCAGAGGAAAATCCGGACGCTCCGCCGCCCTGCGCGCGCCCGCGTCCGCCACCCGTTCCGTTGGCGGAGGGGGACGTCTCCCCCGTCCCGCCCATCGACTGCCGCAGCATATTCACCAGTGATGCGCCAAGCATCAGTCCTGAAACATAGTTCATGATGCCTTCCTCCTCGCATGGGTGCGCATGTAGTCCTCCACGCGGCGCAGCTGGGCGTTCGCACGCAGACGCTCCGGCTCGTACGTGATAAGGATCGAGCCCGTCTCGATATTCGTCTCCACGCGCTCAATCTCCGCGAGTGTTCCAAGACGAGCCTGCACCTCGGCCTCAAGCGTCGCATTGTTCACAAGCTGCTTGCTGTAGAGACGCACGCGCCCCGGCATATAGGATGCGATATCCGTCGTGCGGACGAATACATCCACCGCCGACTGCGGTATCGCATTCTTGATCGTATCGAAAATATTCATGGAAAAATCGTTTCCTCCCTTTCTTTTTATGACTATTTTTACGTCTATAATATTCTGCAGCACCTGTACCGCAGGATCTTTTTGAAAAAGGGGCTGTGCGCGATGCCGCGCAACAGCCCCGAGCCCAGTGGAACGCTTGTTTACTTCTCCGATGCAGACTGCGCCGCAATCAGATCCTCAAGCTCCTCCTTCTGACGCTGGAGCTCCGCCAGCGAAAGATCCGCCTGACCGGCCTCAAGAGCCGCAAGCTGCTGCGTGCGCTCCTGCATGAAGCGGTAGCCAAAAATACCTGCAACCGCACCGACTGCAAGGCCAATCCAGAAATCTGTCTTCGAGAACATGATAATTCCTCCTCTGTTCTATTGCCCGAATCAGGGCGTTTTCGTTTCTTGGCGCTTTGCCTCATATCGAGTGAACGTCTCCTCATCCCCCAAAGACCGGCTTGTGGCTTCCCTGAGCAGATTCGTTCGACGATGATAATTCCTGCGCCATGAGAACCGCAGCAATGCCGCCGTCCTCTCTGGAACCATCGTGTTGTTCTCAGTATATATGAGAATAACGAATATGTCAATAGTCCTGCGATAATCAGGAATAACTATTTACATCATACTCATCTAAATATCATTATCACTGTGTATGATAATTCCAATCATCACAACATTCCACGAAAGGGTATTCCCATGAAGATTCATCCCCGACGCTTTGCCCGCTTCCTCGGCAGCTGCCTCGCACTTGCTGTTCTCCTCTATGCACTCGCCCACCCGCCGAGCAGCGGAGACGCAAATCCACCAACATACAAAGCAGAGGTGCTCAGCGTCACAGAGACCGAGAACGAGATCACCGCCTTTGCGCCGGGCAGTAAACAGTACGAGGTGCAGCTCCATATCGATTCGGGACCGGCGGAGGGTACAGAGGTGACGATCACACATCGGACGCTGAACAATCCCGCCTTTGACATCCACCCGCAGGAGGGCGACAACCTCATCGTGCGCGATGAAAACGGCAGCTACGCCATCGTCGACTATGACCGTCTGCCTGCGATGCTTGCACTGTCCCTCGGCTTTGCCGTCCTCCTCATTCTCTTCGGCGGCATGACAGGTGCAAAGGCACTCCTCGTTCTCCTCTTCGCTGTCCTCCTCATCGCAAAAGGTCTCATCGCATTCATCCTCTTTGCGCCTTCGCACATTCTCCTCTGGACCATTCTCATTGGCACCATCATCACACTCGCGACCCAGCTCATCGTCAACGGATGCAACGTCAAATCAGCAGGTGCTATTATTGGCACAATCGGCGGCATCCTCGTCGCGGGACTGCTTGCCATCCTTGCGATCCACTTTACCTATCTCACGGGCATCGACGAGGAGCAGGCAGGGATGCTCAAGGCACTCTATCTGCAGAACGTAGACTTTCGCGAACTGCTCTTTTCAGGCATCGTCCTCGGTGCACTCGGCGCAGTTATGGACGTGGCAGTCTCCATCGCCTCCGCCCAGTACGAAATGAAGCTGCTCGCACCGAAAACAAAGTTTCAAACGCTCGTCACCTCGGGGCTGAACGTCGGACGCGATGTCATGGGCACGATGGCGAACACCCTCGTCCTCGCGTACATCGGCGGCGCACTCCCCCTCATCCTCCTCATCTCCGCACAGCCTGACCTCCCCCTGCTGCACGTCATGAACCTCAACATGATCGCAACCGAAGTCGTACGCTCCCTCATCGGCAGCATCGGACTCCTCTGCGCCATCCCCATCACCGCCTACGCCACCGCCTTTCTCATCACCATCCGCCCGCGGCGCAAGGCAAGACAAGCTACACAGACACACGTGGAAAGAGCCGAGTCCTGACCCACACAAAAAAGATGCCGTAGGGCATCTTTTTTGTACTCAGAGATTCAAAATGCGTGCCGTGAGTGCAACGGCATCGGCGATGTTGTGACAATCGAACGCATCCGCATCCAGTGTGAGTGCTTTTCTTTCTGCGTCGTAGCGAGGTTGTGCCACCACTGTTTTCAGCCCAGCTCCCTCCTGCCCAATGGGGGCGGCGCAGATCTGTGCATACCGTTTCAAATACTTCTGATACAGCTCCTCGCTGCACAGAGATGCGGAATGTATCAGCAATCCATAGCACCGCTCAAATGCCGGATCCGTCTGCGGAATACAGCTGTCAACATATGCCAAAACAGCCTCCTCGTCCAACACTGCGTCCATCAGCCGCAGATCGGTCAGACGCAGGACACTGGTGTAGAATACAATTTTATCTACTGCAGCGACATAGGGTATCTTCCACTCACTGTCGCGCATGACATACTCTCCAAGTCTGGCACGAATCGGCTCCCCCCGCACACGAGCCTTTGCTTCGCGAACAAGATCTGCATCGGATACGAGAGTCTTTCCGCCAATCGAATGTCCCGACATCCCTGCAATTGTGATCGGGCATCTCACTTCTATGACATGGTCGTTCAGGCAGAGGTTCACTGCTGCCATATAGCCGTCCTGCGAGAATCCATCCAGAAAACGCCCTGTGCGGTGCAGGATTTCCAACATATAGCTGCGCCGAAATCCGGAATTGATATAGAGCGTCGGCAAAGAATAAAAAATGCCTTCAATGCGCCGAATAATATCCTGCTGATGAGAGGCAAGACCGTACCGTATGTACTGTTCGGTTTGCCGCAGATCATAGAGAGGGACGTCGACGATCTTACACGGATAGAGGGTGAAATCCGGCCAAGTGTAGAACCCCCTCATCCAGCTGAAAATCGACTCATCAGGGTGATCTGTGAGAGCCTGCTTCAAGTGGTTCAGAGCCCACGGATAAACACCGTCATCGGCACCAATGGAGAAGATGAACGCTCCGCGTGCATGGAGATAGGCAAACTCAAAGGCCTTGTCCAGGGAGAGCGGAAACGGCGTTTTATAATAGCGGATGCGCGAATCTCCAAGCTCCTCATAAAGCTCGCGCACAGCCGTACAGCCCTCGTCCGAATTATCGCTCAGAACGATCTCATAGCTGCCCTCATATGCTATGGAAAGGCAGGTTTTGAGTGTGTGGCGCAGCGTATCCGCAGAATTCCGTACGGGGATAACGATCGAAAAATCACAGGAGGGCGGTGTAGCAATCAGCTCCTCGACCGATTCCCCATAGAGATAGCTCACATAGCGGAGGTAGCTCCCCGTCCAGGCAAACGCCCCGGCGTAGCAGAACGCCGACGGCAGACAGCCGGAGAGGCGTTGGATGTCCCCTGCAAGCACTGTTTTGTCATGCAGCTCTGCCATTCTCCGCTCCGACGAAAAGACAATGAGCGGCGCGTCCTGCACAATACTCCGTGCGAGCAGCCGAACAACAGCAGGCACAGCGTCCACCACTGCACCCGATTCCGTGCGGTATTTCCCGACTGTGACACAGATCTCCTCTCCCAGTGCCTCTGCCGCCTGTACGCATTCCTGCGCATAGGCATCTGCATCCTGCACCGCACGCACCTCATCGCTCTCACGCACGCAGATGACCTGCTGCCCGAGCAGACGCAAAGCCATGGAGAGTACGGGCATATCGTCGTCGTCCGTCGCCATGAGCACAAGGAACGTATGAGAGACGCCATCCGTGAACAGACGGGCAAGAAGTCCGTCATTTCCGTTCACAAAAGGATGTGGAAAGAGCCGTCCGGAGTCCTGTAGAACATATTGTTCAAACTCCTCTAGATGCCCCGTCTGCGCACACCATGCCATCATCAGCACGAACGAGAAAACAGGGTTGCGCGTGACATAGTACTGCACAGCGAGTTCATACAGTCCGTCCGCATCCATCATCCCCGCTCGCAGATGAGCCTTCATCTCATCCAATACGGAAAATTCACGCTGCGGCAGTTCCCCTGTCTCATAGAATGCGGACAGGAATTCAAGCTGACGTCGTTCCGGCGTTCCCTCCGCATAGGTCTGCGCCTTCAATGCAAAAAGATCGGCAAGCCCTTCCTGCGGATGAAATTCCTGCACAGCATAATCGACAAGTACACGGCAATCCTCCGCATTCGCATCCTTTGCCAGCATGAGAGCCACCTCTGCCGCGAAATAGGGCAGACGCTTCGGATAGACGGAGCGCAGCTCAATGAGTGCTTCTTCGGCGTTTTTGAGAGCTTCTGCCGTACCGTGTGCAATCCATGTTCGTATTTGACGCAGTACTTCCCCATATTTCTCTTCTGTCATTCGATTTCCGTCCCATCTAACGGCATGTGCACAGCCGTATATCTCTCATGCGTTCCGTCAATGATCGCGCACCGCATCCTTTACCGTCTGCGCCATATAGTCGATCTTCTCATCCGTCAGCCCCGGATAGACCCCGAGCCAGAACGTATCGTTCAT
>ERZ773022.2407-NODE-2407-length-11281-cov-17.418315_pt1 | contig 11281 bp, 8 predicted proteins | sample MGYA00580839_ERZ773022 | MGnify/ENA primary metagenome ERZ773022 (study PRJEB29015, sample SAMEA2738020) | human oral metagenome | biome: human oral; feature: human-associated habitat; material: dental | place: China | collected 2044 ... | reverse complement strand
CGAGCCGCTGGAGGTCGCCGTCGGCGTCCCCGCGCACGCCTGGTCCGGCCAGCGGTTCCTCACCCTGGAGGCCTTCAAGAACGCCGGCTGGGACGTCACCACGATGCTCAACGAGCCCTCCGCCGCCGGATTCGAGTACACGCACCGCCACGCGGGCACCCTCAACTCCAAGCGGACCAGCGTCCTCGTCTACGACCTGGGCGGGGGCACCTTCGACGCCTCGGTCGTCGAGGCGGCCGGGCGCCGCCACGAGGTCCTGGGCTCGCGCGGCCTCAACCTGGTCGGCGGGGACGACTTCGACACGATCCTGGCCAACCTGCTCGCCACGGCCGCGGGAACGGACTCCGCCCGCCTCGGCGAGGAGCGCTGGGCCGCCCTGCTCGACGACGCGCGCGCAGCGAAAGAGGCGCTCATCCCCCAGTCCCGCCAGATCACGGTCGCCATCGACGACCAGCAGGTGACGATCCCCGTCACCGCGTTCTACGAGGCGGCGACCCCGCTGGTCGCCTCCACCATCGACGCCCTGGAGCCCCTGCTCACCCCGGTCGATGGCGTCGGCCAGCTCGGCCCCGACGTGGCCGGCCTCTACGTCGTCGGCGGCGGCTCCCAGCTGCCCCTCATCTCGCGGGTGCTCCGCGAGCGCTTCGGGCGCCGCGTCCACCGATCCCCCCACACCGCGGCGTCCACCGCGATCGGGCTGGCCATCGGGGCCGACCCCGACTCGGGGTTCACCGTCCGCGAGCAGCTGTCGAGGGGCGTCGGCGTGTTCCGCGAGCTCTCGTCGGGCTCCACCGTCTCCTTCGACACGCTGCTCACCCCGGACATGGGCAGGACGCCCGGGCAGAGCGCGGGCCTGAGCCGCCAGTACCTGGCCGCCCACAACGTCGGCTTCTTCCGCTTCGTCGAGTACACGTCGGCCGACGAGGCCGGCGTCCCCCGGGGCGAGCGCCACGAGACGGTGGCCCGCATGCTCGAGCTCGTGGGCCTGGCCGACCGCGGCTCCTCCTACCCCGCCCAGCTCTCCGGCGGCCAGCAGCAGCGGGTGGGCATCGCCCGCGCCCTGGCCGACCAGCCCGCCGTCCTCCTGTGCGACGAGCCCACCAGCGCCCTCGACCCCGAGACCACCCGCTCCATCCTCGAGCTCATCCGCGACGTGCGCGACCGCCTGGGCGTCACCGTCGTCATCATCACCCACGAGATGAGCGTGGTGCGCGCCGTGTGCGACTCCGTGAGCCTGCTCGAGGCGGGCCGCGTCGTCGAGTCCGGGCCCATCGAGGACGTCGTGGCCGACGTCGCCTCCCGCCTGTCCCGCGAGCTCGTCCCCGCCCCCGCCGTCCCCGCCGGATCGGTGGGGCCCGACGACGCCGTCATCGACGTCGCCCTGACCGCCCGCCCCGGTCAGCCCGCCGCCGCCCGGGTCCTCGCCCTGGCCGCCGAGCAGGGCGCCGACGTCGCCGGCGGCCTGTTCGAGACCCTCGGGCGGGCCCAGGTGGGACGGCTCGCCCTGACCATCCCCGCGGACCGGGCGGAGGCCGCGGTCGCGGTCCTCACCGGCGCGGGCGTCACCGCGGAGGTGCGCGCATGAGCACTGCCACCCTGTTCACCGGCGCCGCCCTGCTGGCGGCGAAGTCGGACGGCGCCTGGTTCTTCAACCCCGCCATTACGCGCAAGCTCGGGCCCGCGGCCCTCGAGACCTTCGGGATGCTGCTCGTGTCCGGCCTCATCACGATCGTCGTCGGCCTTTTCCTGGGCCTGGCCCTGGTCACCACCGGCGCGCGCGGGCAGCACCGCAACCGCGTCGTCTACGAGGTCCTCTCGCAGGTGGTCAACATCGGCCGCTCCATGCCCTTCATCATCCTCATGGTGGCGCTCATCCCGCTGACCCGCATCCTCGTGGGGACCTCCCTGGGCTGGGGGGCCGCCTGCGTGCCCCTGACGATCGGCGCCATCCCCTTCTACGCCCGCCTGGTCGAGACCGCCATCAACGACGTCGACCACGGCAAGGTCGAGGCCGCCCTCATGATGGGCGCCTCGGGGACCCAGATCACCTGGGGCGTCCTCGTGCGCGAGGCCCTGCCGACCCTCATCCAGTCCGCCACGGTCACCATCATCACTCTCCTGGGCTACACGGCCATGGCCGGCACGGTCGGCGGCGGGGGCCTGGGCGATCTCGCCATCCAGCACGGCTACCGGCGCAACGACACCGACGTCATGGTCATCGTCGTCGTTCTCATCGTTCTCATCGTCGGCGCCATCCAGGTCATGGGCGACATGCTCAGCCGGCTGGTCGACCACCGCTGACGGCGAGAGCCGAGCCCCGACCAGCCGGAGTCCCCGCCCGCGGCGCCGCCGCGCAGGCGCAGGCTCGGCGCACCCGCCCCGGGATCGCCACCGGGGCCGCCGCGACTCGGGCCGTCACCAGACCCATTGGTGCGCAGCGCTCCGCCACTTCAGACCGTGCTCCTCCGGGAGCCCCGCCCAGGGCCGCACCGGCCCGAAAGAAGAAGGAATCACCATGCCCCGCTCCATCCGCCCCTCCATCACCCGCCGTTCCGTCCTCGCCGGCTCGCTCGTCTCCGCCGTCGCCCTCGCCCTGACCGCCTGCGGCTCCAAGGGCTCCGCGGACGGCTCCGTCAAGGGCATCGAGGTCAAGGACGGCGTCGCCACCATCACCATCGGCGCCACCCCGCAGCCGCACGTCACCATCCTCCAGTGGGTCCAGGACAACCTCGCCGCCGGCGCCGGCCTCAGCCTCGACATCAAGGAGATCGACGACTACCAGACGCCGAACACCTCCCTCGACGACGGGTCCCTGGCGGCGAACTTCTACCAGACGCCGAACTTCCTCAAGCAGCAGATCGAGGAGAAGGGCTACGACTTCGTCTCGATCGCCGACGTCCACATCGAGCCCATGGGCATCTACACCTCCAAGGGCTACACCTCGGTCGACCAGGCGGCCAACGGCGGCACCGTCGTGCTCAACTCCGACCCGGCCAACACCGCCCGCGGGCTCAAGCTCCTTCAGACCGCTGGCCTCATCACCCTCGACCCCTCCGTCGAGATCCCCTCGGACCTCGACGTCACCGCCAACCCGAAGAACCTCAAGCTCGTCACGGTCGACGGCGCCCAGGTGGCCGCCTCGATGGCCGACGCCGAGCTCGCCGTCATCAACGGCAACTACGCCCTCCAGGCCGGTCTGGTGCCCAGCCGGGACGCCCTGGTCCTCGAGCCGGGCGAGCACAGCCCCTACGCCAACGAGCTGGTGGTGCGCACGGCCGACAAGGGCAACGAGCACCTCGTCAAGCTCGCCGGGCTCATGAACTCCCCCGAGCTCAAGGCCTACATCGAGCAGACCTGGACCGACGGCTCGGTCATCCCGGCCTTCTGAGCGGACTCCCCGCTCACGGGCGGGGCGCCGCCCGGGCCCGTGGTGGCTCGCCCCGGTCGACGTCGCCCCGCCCCGGCCGGTCCCGCTCCAGGTCGGGTCCGCGAGATCGTCGGGTAACCCGCGAGCACGTCACTTAACCCGTGAGATCGTCACTTAACCCGCGAGCACGTACCTCTAGCAGACGTGCTCGCGGGTTAAGTGACGTGCTCGCGGATCCGGCCGGGGCGGGTCGGGGGCGGCGGGGTTCGGGAACGGGCCCGTGACGACCCCGGGCCGACTCCCGTGCTGATGCGGGCCGGGCCCGGGTGCCCCACGGACGCCCAGATCCCGGGCCGCGGCGGTGCTCGTCTACACCTCGATCAGCGGGAGGCCCGGGTGAACGGCGCGCAGGTCCTCAGGGTCGGAGGTCACAACGGTGTGCCTCTGCTCCTGCGCCGCCAGGACGACGTGGACGTCGACGATGTCCCGGTGGCCGCTTCGTCCGCACAGCAGGCCGACGGCCCTCGCCGTCATGTCATCCAGCGGCACGACCCTCACATCGGGATCCGCGAGCAGCCGTGCGACTCGGGCCTGCCGCGGGCCGCCCCGCCAGGCTTGCGCCACGACGCCGGCCGGCACGCTCAGGGGCAGGCCGGCCTCCAAGGCCCGCCGAAGAAGGGCGCGGACCCGTGGGCTCCCGCGCTCAAGCGCGAGCAGCGCGCCGGTGTCCAGAGTCAGGCCCTTCGCGCTCTTCCCGCCGGCGGCGGTCATGCCAGACCCAGTGCCTTGTCCGCCCACGTCAGGTCGGTGTCGCCGACGGGGCCGAGCTCGCGGTCGAGCTCGTCCAGCAGCTGTGCGAGGCGGTCCTCCTGCTGCGCATGAGCAACCGCCGCGCTGATGAAGCCCGATACCGACGGCGCCCTGCCCTGTTCGACTGCACGGCGAATGGAGACGACCTGCTCGTCCGGAAGGCTCACCGCAATCTTCTGAGTCATACCAGAATCATACCGGAGGGTTGGCGGCCAGCGCCGACTCCGATGGTGGCTCCGCGTGCGCGGGGCTCTGCGCGTCGTCCGCCGCGCCGGTCAGTTGTCGCGCGTCCGGGCGGTATTTCTGCGGGGCTGCGCGGGACTCGCCCGGCTCGGCGAGGGGGAGCGCGGGGACGCGGTGCGGAACCGGCGTCGGTAGGCCGACGGCGTCGTGCTCAGCACCCGTCCGAAGACCTGCCGCATCGTCACGGCACTGCCGAAGCCGCAGGCCGCGGCCACCTGCTCGATCGCCAGCCCCGTGCTCTCCAGGAGGCGCTGCGCCTCGCGCACGCGCTGGGCGCGCACCCAGGCCGCCGGCGCGGTTCCCGTCGCCTCTCGGAAGGCGCGGATGAAGGAGCGCGTGCTCATGTGCGCGGCCGAGGCCAGCCGCTTCACCGTCAGCGGCTCGGCCAGGCGCTCCAGCGCCCAGGCCATGGTGCGGCCGATGGCGTCGTCGTCGGGGTGCCGCGGCATCGGCCGCTCGACGTACTGCGCCTGTCCGCCCTCGCGGTGCGGCGCGATGACGAGCTGGCGCGCGACCTCGTTGGCCGCCTGCGACCCCAGCCGCGCGCGCACCAGATGAAGGCAGGCGTCCAGGCCCGACGCCGCACCGGCCGAGGTCAGCACGTCGCCGTGGTCCACGTACAGGACCGACTCGTCGAGCCGCATCTCCGGGTGCTCGCGCGCCAGCGGCTCGAAGGCCCGCCAGTGCGTCGTCGCCCGACGTCCGCCGATGAGGCCGGCCTCGGCGAGCGGGATCGCGCCCAGGCACAGGCCGACGACGCTCGCTCCCCGGTCGTGAGCCTCCTTCAGCAGCGAGCGCAGTGAGTCCTCTGCCGCGCGACCGTCGGCGAACCAGGCGGGGACCACGACGACGTCGGCCTCCTGCGCCGACTCCGGACCGCCCAGTCCGCTGAGGATGTAGCCCTCCGAGGTGCGGATGGAGGTGGTGGTCGGCGAGGGGATGGGGGCGGTGGTCGGTGAGGGCGCCGAGGCCGTGGAGTCGGCGGGATCCTCGACGGGCCTCACCGACTCGGAGCCGGTGGTGAACAGCGAGACCCGCCAGTCCGCCAGACCCAGCCGGCTCACGGTGCCGAAGACCATCTGGGGGATCGACAGGTGGAACATGGTGACGCCGTCGAATGCGTAGACGGCGATCCGCATATGACCTCCCACGTGTGCGCCGCCGATGCCGATGCGACGTCGATGTGCCGCCGCCTCCTTGGCGTGAAACCATCGAAGAACAGCATATGCGCCACTGGCGGGCGCTGGAGCCCCCGGGCACCCTGGATGAGACACCGTATAACCGCGCCGATGCGCGCCGCAGCTTCGGAGGCACCGTGACCGCTTCTCGGGACGAATCGCGACGAGGCCCTCGGCCCGATCCTCGCAGAGCGCTGATCCTCGTCGACGTGCAGCGCGAGTACGCCCGGCTCCCGCTGCGCATCCGCTTCCCGCGCCTGAGCGACTGCCTGGATCGGATCGAGCGGGCGCTCGACGCGGCAGCCGATGCCGGCATCCCGGTGGTGTGCGTGCAGCACGCGGGCAGACCCGGAGGGCCGGTCTTCGACCCCGGGGGGAGGGGCTTCGAACTCTGCCCGCGCATCGAGGGCCGGTGCGCCCCGGGATGGAAGCGCGTCGTCAAGCGCCACGGATCGATCTACGCCGGCACCGGCCTTGAGCCGTGGCTGCGCGAGCGGGGCGTCGACACCGTGACGCTCGTCGGGTTCATGGCGAACAACTGCATCCTGGCCTCGGCGGCCCAGGGGGAGGCGCTCGGCCTGACGACGGAGGTGCTCTCGGACGCCGTCGGCGCCGTGAACCTGCGCAACCGCGCCGGAAAGGCGGACGCCCGAGCGGTGCACGCCACGCTCATGGCGCTGCTGCACTCCAACTGGGCCGCGGTGGCCGCCACCGACGAGTGGTGCCGGGCGCTCGGTCGGGGCGTTCCGCTGCCGTGCAGCAACCTCGTCGCCTCCGCGGTCGCGCCGTTCTAATGCCCGCCCGAGCCGGCAGCCGCGCGGGCCGGCAGGCCGGTCGCGTTGGCCACCAGGGCCCGGGCGCGCCGCGGGGCCACCGTCGGCGGGCGGTGCGTCAGCGGGAGCCGGCGGGGGAGAAGCCGTAGACCTCGCCGTCGTCCGGGTCGTAGCCCAGGGCCAGGTCGGATCTGACGAGCTCGAGCTGGCTGTTATCGGTGGCGTCGATCCCCTCGAAGGAGACCGCCTCGCCGGTGGCCAGGTTGTAGAGGAAGTGGAAGGAGTTGACGCCGGCCCTGCCCCGCGCCACGACCCGGAGCGTCCGTTGATCCGGTGAGGTGGCGAAGCCCCCGGTTTCGGGGCAGCCGGACTGCGACGAGGATGCTGAGATGGCCGAGCCGGACGACGTTCTCGGGATCACCGCCTTCGTCTGCGGCACGTCGAAGGTGGGGCCGCCCAGGACCTCGATGGAGGTCGTGCACTTGCTGTCTCCGTGCCCGAGGGCCAGGACCTCGCTGAAGTCGCCGTCCCTCCACAGCGTCCGGTAATCGGACAGCGAGCGCGGCGAGGTCTTGTAGATGAAGGCGGTTCCGCGGTTGGAGAGGCCGGTCTTGATGGCGTAGGAGTCGGTGGAGTCCCCGCCGTCGATGTCGAACTCGTATACGTGACTGATGTCATTGTGGTCGCGCGTCACTGCGGCCACGGCCCAGCCGTTGGAGGCCGCGGAGATGAAGTAGTCCTCGAGGGCGGGCAGGTTCAGCTCGACCTCCTTCCCGGTGTCGAGATTGATGATGCGCCGCATATTCAGGACGATATAGCGGTTACCCCGCCGCACGTACGTGGGGAGGAGGGACGGGAGATTGCTGTCGATATGGTGCGACGCGCCGGACACCTGGGCGCTCCACAGCGGCTCCGTGCTCCCCTCCCGCCAGGCCCGGCACGAGTCGGTGGAGTCGCAGTTGACGATGAGGTCGTCGGCGAGCAGCGGCGGCTTCTGCGCGTCCCAGGGCGCACTCGAGACCTCACCCGTGTTCAGGTTGATGAGGGTCGTGCCGTGGACGAGCGTGGACTCGCCCCAGGGGAGGAATTCCGGGTCGTCGAGGGCCCCTTGGGACAGGTCGACCGTCTGCGTCCAGGATTCGGTCGGGCCCTCGTCGCCGATCGTGTACCCGGTCAGGGTCGCGTTCGAGTCCCTCGCCGTGGAGCGCTCAATGGCCACGAGGTGATTGCCCGCCGTGACGATCTCCCGGTTCGTCCCGATGGAGGTCCTCCAGCGGACGGCGGCGCCATTGACCCACCCGTTGTCGGGCGCAGCGGCGGGGGAGCGGTTCTCCGCGCCGCGGGCGGAGCGGCGCTCGGCGGACAGGAACCAGCCGACGCCGATGACCGTCGCGAGGACGAGGACGCCGACCAGGGCCGCCGCCAGCACCGTGCGCGGGCGGTAGCGGGGGCCGGTGGATGCTGTGCGGTTCGAGGGCGCGGCGTCGGTCATGAGCACGATATTACGAGATCGCGGGGCCCGCAGCGGGCGCGGGCAGGGGCTGCTCGGCTCTTCGTGGCGAAGACCGGCGGGCTCCCCGCAGCGCTGAGCCCGCGCCGGAATCCTCAGCTCTTGGGGGCGAATGCCCTCACCGTTCCGGTGGCCGGGTCGTAGCCGACAATGAGATCCGGTCGAACCAGCGTGAGCTGTCCCCCCGCATTCACGTCGATGCCCTCGAAGGCGATCTGCTCCCCGGTGGAGGCGTTGAACAGGAAGGAGAAGGAGTTGGATTCCAGCCGGGCGGGGATCGAGGCCATGAGGAGGGAGCGGTCGGCGGGGACGCGCAACCTGGATATGCAGGTCCTCTTCGTCGTCGGGGAGTCGGGGCCATTCGTCGACGTCAGGTCCGGCATGGCTATGGAGGCGCCGCCGACGACGTCGATCCGGGGGATGCATTCGTCGGAGTCGGGGGTGAAGCGGACCGCGATATTGCTCGTGTCGCCGTCGCGCCACGCCGCGCGGTAGGCGGACAGCGGCAGGGGATCCGGGACCCAGAAGGCGATGGATTCATCGTCGTGTTCATCGGTATAGGTGTCGATCGCCTCACCGCCCTCCGGGCCGAAGGCGTAGACCACCGGGCCGCTGCCCGTGGAGTGCACGACCCAGCCGTCCGCGGCGGCCACGAGATAGTAACTCTGCAGGGACGGCAGATCGAAGGAGACCAGCTCGCCGGTGTCGAGGTTGACCGCGCTGTGGAAGGCGAGAATGACGTAGCGCACGCCCTCGCGCCGGTAGACGGTCTGGGAATTATTGTCGAGACCGATAAACGCGGAGACATTCTCGATGGAGATATTCCACAGCTGCTCGTCGGACCCCTCGCGCCAGGCCGCGCAATTGTTGTCGGTCGAGCAGGCGATGACGACGTCCTGGGCCACCATCGGCTGCTCGTCGGCCGGCCAGGGTCCCGAAGAGGTGTCTCCCGTGGTCAGGTCGATGACGGTCGAGCCGTGAATGAGATGATGATCGCCCCAGCGGACGAACTGCGGATAGTCCTGCGTGAGCGCGCCCCGCGACAGGTCCGCCGTCGTCGTCCAGGCCTCGGACAGGCCGCCGTCCTCGATCGTGTAGGCCGTCAGCGTCGCGGCGCTGTCGCGCGCGGTCTTGCGCGTCAGGGCCAGGACGCGATCCCCGGCCGAGAAGACCTCGGCGCCGCCGTCGATCTGCGTCTGCCAGGACTGCACGGCCCCCGCCGCCCAGCCGGAGACGGGCGGCCGGCCTTGAAGGTCCTCGGCGCCGCTGATCGCGCGCCTGTTGGCGGAGACGATCCACCCGATCCCGATGACGGCGGCGAGCGTGACGACGCCCGCGACGACCGCGGCGATGATCGCGCGGGGGCCGCGGGCCGGACGGCCCCTCCTCGCCGGGGGGATCGGGGCGGTTGCGCTCATGGGTCCGATGCTAGAAGGCCTTCTCCGCGGGGGCGAGGTGATGGGCTCCCCATCCGGCCCGCCCGCCGGCCGTCCTCAGCCGGCCGGGGCGAAGGCGCTCACCGTCCCGGTGGCCGGGTCGTAGCCCAGGACCAGGTCCGGCTCGACCATCTCCAGTCGGCCCCCGGCGGCGACGTCGACCCCCTCGAAGGCGATCTGCTCCCCCGTGGCGGCGTCGAGCAGGAAGAGGAAGTCGTCGGGGTCGAGCCCGCCGCTCTCAAGACCCATGATCACCCGTCCGCCGGTGGACATGCGCAGCTCCCCGGCGCACAGGACGGAGGCGTTCACGACCCCGGGCTCGGAGTGCTTCGAGAAGGTCGGCACCACGAGCAGGCCCACGTCGGGCACGTCGACCGAGTCGATGCACGCGCCCGTCGTCGAGTAGGCGGCCAGCAGCAGGCTCCTGTCCCCATCGCCCCACAGGGAGCGGTAGTCGGAGCGCGAGTGCGGACCCCGGGCGAGGATGGAGTGCTCCAGGGTCCCCGCCGGAAGAGTGTCCGGGTAGGAGTCGAAGGGCCTGCCGCCGTCGAGGTCGTAGGCGTAGACGGCGGCCCCCGTGCCGGAGTCGTCATTGACCCCGATGTGCACCAGCCAGCCGTTGGAGGCGGGCAGGACGTAGTAGCCCCGGGAGGCGGGCAGGTCGAACTCGACCCTTTCGCCGGTGTCGAGGTTGACGACGTCGTGGAGGGCGAGAATGACGTACCGCGCCCTGCCGCGCTGGTACACCGGCGTGGTGTTGGCGCTCGGAGCGGTCCAGCCGGACTCGTCGAGGGAGACGGTCCACACCGGGTCGGCGGAGTCGGCGCGCCAGGCCCGGCAGACGAGGGAGACGGAGCAGGCGATGATCGTGTCCCCGGCCGCCATGGGGAGCTCGTCGTCCGCCCAGGGCGCGGGCGAGGTCCCGCCGTCGGCCAGGTCGATGACGGTGGAGCCGTGGACGACCCGCCCCTCGCCCCACTCGATGAACTCCGGCAGGTCCCCGGGGGTCGTGCCCCGGGACAGGTCCGCCGTCGTCGACCACGCCTCGGACAGGCCGTCGTCCTCGATCGTGTAGGCCGTCAGCGTCGCGTTCGCGTCGTCGCTCCTCGCGCGCGTCACGGCGATGAGGCGCCCGCCGGCGGAGAAGACCTCGGCGTCCGGGGCGATGGCCGCCTCCCACGTCCGGGTGGCGCCGTCCGCCCAACCGTCGTCGGGCAGGCTGTGGCCGACGACGTCGGCGATGCGGCTGCCCATGACGTACCGGCCGATGCCGATCCCCGCCGCCAGCGCCAGACCGCCGGCCAGCACCACAATGACGACAATGCGCAGAATGCGGACGCTTCGGGGCGTCGCCGCGGGGTCCGGGGAGCTCATGGGGCGAGGTTAGAAGGACCGGCCCCCGATGGCAGTGGGGCGAACGCACCATGGCGCCGGCGGGCGGGCGGGGTCCTGGCCGGGACGCCCCGGCCGCGGGACCGGGCGGCGCCATGGCCGCGGGACCGGGCGGCGCCGCGCGGACCGCATCGTCCGCGACGGCGGGATGGGCATGTCCATCACGGGCGTCCCCACGGCACAGGCGACCCCGGATGGTGCGGCGCCTGCGCATGGGAGCCTCAAGCCCCCGACCCTCTATGACAGGCTCTGCGAGCGGGTGGGCGTCCTGCGCCTGACACCGGGGCTCGACCCCGCCATCCTCAGCCTTCTCGAGGGGAACTTCGACGCCGTGATCCTCGAGACCTACGGCATCGGCGGCATACCCCAGGGCACCGACGCCTCCTGGGAGCGGGCGATCTTCGACTGGGTGGAGGGCGGCCACACCATAGCCCTCACCACACAGGTCTCCGAGGAGGGTCTTGACCTGGGCGTCTATGAGGTCGGACGGGCCTACGCCGAGCATCCTGACATCCTCAAGGGCGACGACATGACCACGGAGGCCCTTGTCGCGAAGCTCATGTGGGCCCTGG
>ERZ773022.2399-NODE-2399-length-11309-cov-9.468633_pt1 | contig 11309 bp, 9 predicted proteins | sample MGYA00580839_ERZ773022 | MGnify/ENA primary metagenome ERZ773022 (study PRJEB29015, sample SAMEA2738020) | human oral metagenome | biome: human oral; feature: human-associated habitat; material: dental | place: China | collected 2044 ... | reverse complement strand
AACCTCTTATTGCTGGCTATCAGTAGATTGTGGGTATTGAATTAGAAAAAGTTTTAGTATGTTCTATAAGCCAGACTCATGTTTTTTGATGAGAATATTATGGTGATGGGGAGATTGTCATAACTAGTTTATTAAGGATGTTCGGAAACTAGTCATATAAAAAGCCAATCCTCATAAAGCGAGGAATGGCTGGTTGTTTAATTTATTATTAGAACAATATGTATTGAAAGTTAATTTAGCTGCTATGTACTGTATACATACATGATGTCAGAGAAGCTAAACATTATCTCCTACTGAATTATTCAAAAGTAACCTTAATTGGTACTTTGGCTATGGTTTCTGTGATATCATAAATGACTTCTAAATTGCATTCTAAAACTTTTGGCTTAGTAATACTAACCGCTTCCAATGCATTTATTGGTAATTTAATCCCACCTTCAGAAGCAGCAGAAGCTTTTAAGGTATCAGAACAAATGATAATTTTATGGTCATCACTATTAGAAATATTATTGACTTTACCATTACGAGTTTGCACTTCATATTCCTTATTGGAAGTATTTTTATAAGCTAGTTTAAGAGTATATTCATAATCATCTTTTTCCAACCCTTTATAGGTGACCGTAAGACCTTTGCTTTCATAAATAACTGTATCAGTAGCTGTGGTAGAAAATTCAACAACTTTTGATTTTTGTTCTGCTTTTTGACTAGAACTAGTCTTGGGTACTTCAGAAGATGATGTGTTTGTTGATTTCTTATTATTACCACAAGCAGTTAAAAACAGAATAGCAAGTAAGGAAACAACAACTGTAAAGACTTTCTTTTTCATGGTACACCTCCAAAGATAAGTGTGCTAGGTGAAGACTAAAGTCATTTAAAGCTGATTTGTCTCTTCTAAATTTGAATTTGGAATCAGCTCCTTGTGACAACAATCAACACAAAATACTTTTTCCTACTTTTATTATAGCATTATACAAATAATTATTCAATAAAAGATAGAAAATAAAGACTTAAATAAGGTAGTAACCGGAAAGTCGAATATAAACTTGATGGTTTAGGTTGAGTGCCTTAATTGATTCATTTGACAGAAATTATCTATTTAGTACTAAAAATATGAAAACAACAAGAAAAAACAAGACGACTATAAGGTTGGTCTGAATTTAATATCGAAAAATATCTAGCAAACAAGACTTGCAAATGGAATGAGTACTAGTATCTGTCTTAAAATAAGCAGCATCAAAGTCGGCTCCTGCCAATATGGAATTTAGATCACTCTTTTAAACGAAGTGTACTACAAGTTTGTTAAATGGACAGTATAGAAAATAGTATAAACAGTGGTGTTTATACAATCACTTAAAATCTAGCAAGATAGGTCTATACCATTTACAAAAAGAAAAGAAAGCGATATAATGAAAGAGACATAATGAACAATGCGAGAGTAATTTAAAATAACATTTACAGTTGTCTAAAGTGACAGCTTATATAAACTCTCACTGAAAGAAGGAGGTTTTATTATGCCTAAATATATTCAAGCAGATCGATTTTTCTATCCCCATGGTATCCGTCAAGGTGGCTACTTAGAAATCACAGATGGTAAATTTGGCAAATGGACGAAAGCTATTCCGGCAGGTGCGGATGTGATAGATTATACAGGTTATTCTATCGCACCGGGACTGGTGGATACCCATATTCATGGTTTTGGCGGTGTCGATGTCATGGATAACAATATTGAGGGCACCCTTCATACGATGAGTGAAGGTCTCTTGACGACGGGGGTGACTAGTTTTCTGCCAACGACTTTGACTTCAAGCTATGAACAACTCTTGGCTGTGACAGAAAATATCGGTGCTCATTATCAGGAAGCGACAGGTGCTAAGATTCGTGGCTTATATTTTGAAGGTCCGTATTTCACAGAAAAATATAAAGGAGCCCAAAATCCAATTTACATGAAAAATCCTCGAATGGATGAATTTCGTGCTTGGAAAAAAGCATCGAATGGTTTGCTCAATAAAATCGCTTTAGCTCCAGAACGAGAAGGTGTTGAAGATTTTGTTCGAACCATTACTGATGAAGGCGTAACAGTTGCACTTGGGCACTCAAATGCAACTTTTGATGAAGCTAAAGTTGCGATAGATGCTGGCGCTAGTGTCTGGGTTCATGCCTATAATGGCATGCGTGGTCTGACTCACCGTGAGCTGGGCATGGTCGGCGCTATGTACGAGCTGCCACACACTTATGCTGAGCTGATCTGTGATGGACACCATGTGGATCCAAAGGCTTGTGACATTTTGATGAAGCAAAAAGGTCATGAACATATTGCCCTCATTACCGACTGTATGACAGCTGGTGGACTAGAAGATGGCGATTATATGCTGGGTGAATTTCCGGTTGTAGTGGAAAATGGCACTGCTCGACTCAAATCAACAGGCAACCTAGCCGGTTCTATCTTGAAATTAAAAGATGGTCTAAAAAATGTTGTAAAATGGGGTATTGCTAATGCGCACCAAGCTGTTATGATGGCGACGCTCAATCCAGCAAAATCCGTTCATATTGAGGATGTTTGCGGTCAAATCAAGGAAGGTCACGACGCTGACTTTATCGTTCTTGACAAGGATTTGGAACTGGTTGCAACCTACTTGGATGGCGAAAAAAGATATGAAGCTAAATAGAATCTTTTTATCTTGAAAGAGTTGGGAAACCGACTCTTTTCATTTTACTTTTTAAAATACATGTAGTTAAGAAAGGGTTTTTAAGGATTTGAATTGCAATAAGGGGCGTGATATAATGAGGTTATCTGAGTCGTATGCTCATGATTGTAGTTGGCATAACTTTTATTACTTATAGTTTTCTCGGCAGGGGAATGGCACCAACCAAGGAGAATGTCTTTAAACCCAAATCCTTGAAAAAGAAAGCTAAGAAATAGATTTTTTGTTGGAAGGGGTAGTTGACTGGGCTGCCTGCTTGCTTAGTAAAGGAGACAGAGATGAGACATTATCAATTAAACAATGGTGTGGAGATTCCGGTTTTGGGCTTTGGAACTTGGAAGGCTCAGGATGGTGAAGAGGCCTATCAGGCAGTGCTGACAGCACTTGAAGCAGGCTACCGGCACATTGATACTGCGGCTGTTTATAAGAATGAGGGAAGTGTGGGTCGTGCAATCAAAGACAGCGGTATCCCGCGGGAAGAGCTCTTTATTACGACCAAGCTCTGGAATGGTAATCATACTTATGAGGAGACTCAAGAAGCTTTTGCCCGCTCCTTAGAGCGTTTGGGGCTGGACTATCTGGACCTCTATCTTATCCACTGGCCCAATCCGAAACCGCTGCGAGAGCAGGAAGCTTGGAAGGAGCGCAATCGGGAGGTTTGGCGGGCTATGGAAGACCTCTATCGGGAGGGGAAAATCCGAGCTATCGGTGTCAGCAATTTCCTGCCTCACCACCTAGAGCCTCTGCTTGAGACAGCGCGTATTTTGCCCGCGGTCAATCAAATTCGTCTGGCGCCTGGTGTCTATCAGGCTGAAACGGTGGACTATTGTCGTAAGCATGATATTCTCCTAGAGGCTTGGGGTCCCTTCGGTCAAGGGGAACTTTTCCGCAATGAAGAAGTCAAGGCTGTGGCCGATAAATACGGCAAATCTGTCGCCCAAATCGCTCTGGCTTGGAGCCTGCAAGAGGGCTTCCTGCCCCTGCCCAAGTCGGTTACGCCTGAGCGAATCAAGAGCAATCTGGACTGCTTTGACATTACCCTTAGCTCGGCAGACCTAGAAGTGTTGAAAAACATTCAAGATCTTGAAGGCGGCGCTCCAGATCCAGATAAGATGGATTTTTAGATGATGATTGACTGAAACTGCAATCAAAACTTTCTCTTCTGTGCGATAAAGAAATCAAAGGGCTGATTGAGGAGGTTATTGAGCTACTGGGAGTGGGAAGATAAGGAAGAAAAAAAGCAGTCAAGGCTTCAGTCAATATCATTTATCAACGTCCTACTCCAATCTAGGAGTCGAATCGTCTTCCTTACTAAAATTTGGAGGGAATCTAGCTTTCAGATAGTCCTATTTATGAAAATTTCCAAGTAATCTATCCCTCAAATAAGAGGATTTACTAAAATTGATTGGCATTCTATGTCTAGGATGACACTAATCACTAAAGTTTCTAGGTATTCTAAGTCTTGAATGCTCGGATGATTCGTTTTTTATAGACAAATAGTCCCCGTCGGAAGGTTTACTAGCAATCAGATGGGGATTTTTGCTGTCTTTTTTCTTTGAAAAAGAGGAAAATGCTCTTTTCGGAGCTTAAAAACAACATTTCAGAGTAGCCTTGCCAAAGATTTATCACCACATGCTATACTTGTTTTATCATATTTTTGGAAAGGATTATTATGACAAAAACCTACACCATTCGCCCCCTGCCTTACAGCAACTTCACTAACCGTGAGTTTGAGAGCTTGATGACGGACTCTCGTCAGGTTCTTACTAGCTTTGCCAAGTCCTACAAGGATGAGGCTATGTATGATGATCATCTTGAAGTCTTTGACAGTAAGCTGGAGCAATTCCAAGCCCAGTTGGCCAGCGTAGAAAATAAACAAACCTTGAGTCTAGCAGAAGTGGATAAGGAGCGGGACAGTGCCCTAGTCGGACTGTTTACCTTGCATAGGGGCTTTGCCAAAATCAAGGAGCCCAATCTCAAAGCTGCCCACGAAACCCTAACGCCAGTCCTTGCGAAGTATAAGGACATCACCAAGCATACCAACGATGTCGCAACTGCTGAAATCAAGAGTCTCCTCAAAACCCTCAAGGAGGAACCTTATGATGCAGCAGTGACTACCTTGGGTCTTCTGCCGATGCTTACCGCCGTGGCAACAGCTCAGGAAGACTATGACCGGGCAGAAGCTCTGGCGCGTGCAGCCAAGTCCAGCAAAGAAGTCGGCAAAACCAAGCAGTTGCGTACCGAGCTCTCCCGTATCTATGACCTCTTTATGCGCTATACCGCAGCCTCCGCAGAAGCCTATCCCGAAAAACTCCACTTTGCTAAACTCCTCAAAGACCTCAACACCATCCGCGACAGCAAGCGCCGCCTATCCAGTCCAAGCAAGAAAACAAAAATGGAACCAGCAGTGGAAGTGGCTGGATAAAGTCAATCCCTTAGAAATGATTTCTAGGGGATTTTTGGTGGTTTCGTGGTATAATTTGAGTAAATATATAAGATGAATTAAAAAGGGGTTACAAAACTTATTACAAGTCTAAGAGTGTGATATTAAAATTGTTTATTGTGAATACAATATTATGAAATATAATAAAAGAATAAGCGTATTATTTATTATAAATACTATATATTGTATCTATTTCTCGTCTCTGTTCTATATGTTGTAAAATTTGCTTGTTTTCTTTTGTATTTTTTAGTACAATTTTAACATAGAAAAAAGACGATAGCTGTAACTAACGTCTTTGACAAGGGGAATTGAATTTTAGAGGTAATGACGGTAAGCACTATTCAAAAATTCTATTACAGTTTAACATTTATCGTGAAAAACGTAAATTAAAATTTTTTGCCCTTGCTTTTCTATAATAATTAATGAAAGAAGGTATGTATTATACATATATCAAAAATTTTAAATAGAAAGAAAATTCAAGTTGGGCTAGATTTTTTGGATATCGATACAGAGAAGGATGCGCACTTATTTATAGATCCATTATTACTATCGGCAGATTATGAAGCAATTGTAGTTGACTTTTTAGCTACAGCTTATGATTTATATTATCAAAAAAATCAAAAAGATTATGCATTGAGGCTATTTATTCATTCAAAAGAATGCGATGCAATCCACTTAGGCTACTCCTCAAGTAAATCTAAAGGTAAGGGTGTTTCCAAAGAAATGCTAGATCAATATTTTGGTTATGTTTCAAGAGCGATAGATTCTTTGAAGGAAAGATTATTGACCCCTATTGCCATGCCAGTTTTTGTTAAAAGATTTTCTAAGGATAGAATGTCTGATTTACTCGCAAGTCTTTTGAAGAAAAAATTGTTAGAGTATTCTTTGGAACAAGCGAAAATTCATGGTTTGAAAATTAGTGATGAGGTTGTAAGTTTTGATTATTGGGACATAGAAAATCATCAGTGGTCTACATTTGAAAGTCGCTATGTCGTTGTTCAAAATAATGATAAAAATGACGATGAACTTTTAATTCTAGTTCCTAAAACGATTGTAAGCCAGAGTTTTGTTGTGACTCCTGCTAGATATATTTCAGCTATTTTTGATCGGCTTCAGACGATGTCTAAATATAAGAGGCCTAATGGAAAAGTTTTGACTAAAAAAGAGTTAAGAAAAAGAGAGATTACTGATAAATATGTAACTGACAAGGATAAAGAATATATACTTAATAAAACAATGGAAAACCCTGATTGGTTTGAAAGATATTATGATCATTCAGTAAAATTTAATGATAATAAATCATTGTCAGATGATGTTTTGATTAAATATCTAAAGAAATAAGTTGTAATTGAATAGTGCTTAAAGAGAGGGCGAGTAGCGCCTTTTCTTTATGTGTGCTAAGTAAAAGAAGACTAGAAGAGAATTTAAAAGTTAGGGAGAAGAGATGAATTTTTTTACTATTCCAGGATTTATTGGTGCAATTTTGACCCTTTTGTATATATTATTTTCTAAAAACGATTCGGATGAAAATAGTTTTAAGAAGGATAGCTTATTAAAACTATTTCAATCAATTTTTCTGACCGGGATATTTTATGCAACTATAACTGTAATTATCTTTTTAATTCATAAACGGGTGCCTGATTTTGAATATTTGGTATGGATATACTGTATAACTTTTCTTTTGCCTGGCTTCGGAACTATTCTTTATTTTCCAAATATAAGAAATAAATTTGGAGAAGTTATTTCTATTGATGGGAAATATTATATTGAGAGGAGTTCGAAGTACCGTTTTAAATATAAGATAACAGAGTCTTATACCACAGTCAGTGTTCGAGATGCTCGAAAAGTAAAATATTTTCCGTTTGTTATACTAATATTGCTAATGGTTAGTCTATCGCTGTTGCTGACCTCCGCAATAATATTTTATAGACAACAGACATCATCATATGATGCCTCATATCCTTTTGTAGCAAATGAAAAAATTTACCTTTCTTCAAATGAGGATATTAACAATCAAGTGGTGGATGATAGAGGCCGACCGATGACTCTTCCCAAAGGAACGATTTTTTCAATTTCCAAAGGGGAAGCTTTTGATATTGAGAATAAGAAAAGAAATCAGTCAAACAAACATCAAACCAGAATAATTCTTGATGCAGTTTTCGGCATAGAGGTAAATCAAACGATTGTGTTAAAAAAAGGGAGCAGCTTAATTCTGGAACAGTTGTATGACAAAAATATCCATAGGGTGAATGGAGCATATTATCTCACAGTTAAAACTATTCCAGGCAAAACGGCAATCAGTTTGCCTCATCGAGTAAAGTTTAATATCTATCAACAAGATAGTAAGCGGGGATATTATGAAATTAAGTTTGCCAAGAGTGAAAAAGAAAGAAAAAGGGAGGAGCATTTAGCATTTTTTAGCGGTATATTGCTCTGTATCTGGATGTTAATTTGGATTATATTTAGTATTTGGTCTATTAGGGAAATATTTTATACTTTCTCTATGTTTATCGGAATTCCAATATATGTAGTCTTAGGTTTATTTTCTCTATATTTAGCAGTTGTTTTTTGGATAGTTGGTATTATTATACTGGAAATACTACGGAGGAAATTCATTAAATTCTATGATGACTACTTTTTTGTAAAAAAAGATGGTGAACAAAAATCTATTAGTTTTAAGAGGTTGATAGATAAAAGTGAGTTTGATTTGTACTTTGAAGACCAAACAAGAAGCATGGATTTTGCGATAGATGGAATTCGAAGGGCAAAGGGAATCCTAAAATTATATGATCGAACTGGTGAAGAAAAAGATTCTATTCAAATCTTATGGTACAGAAATAGATGGGAAATCTTTACTGAATTTCTCAAAGAATTAAAGTATAAAACAGCTAACTTTTTCAGAAAGTTTCGTCGCTCATAAAATAATGAAATGAGTGCTTAAAAAATTAGATATTTTTAAATAAAGTGATGCTGAGTAGGTGTCGTTTTCTTGTGGGAATGCTTTATAGATGATGGAATAATTGGTATAATAGGGATTAAGGGAAAACTATATAAAAGGGGAGAGTTATGAAAATACAACTCATAAATTATTCAGGAGACAATGTTAGTGATTTAGGAGTGGACGAATGCAATTCCTTTGGTAACGCTGTTTCTTTAGATTCGTTTGATCTAAATATCATTGACTTAAATAGTCAATTACTATGGCGAAATACCAACTATCAAGTGGATTACCATAGTCTTGACTCTGATCAAGATTTGCTTACTCTATTACAAAGTATCAACAATTCAAGTAGAACAAAATTTCTTTATATTTTACCAAAAAATTATATGTTTAAAACAGAATACGATAGTTATGTACAATCAAATGATGGGTTTCAAAGCGGACAATATTTAAAAGATATTCCTGAAGAGTTCAGAAAACACTTAAATAAAATTATTACTATTAATTTTTCTTTGATTTACGAAAAAACTTTTACTACAATAAATGGAATAAAATTTTCTTCTGATTTTTATTTTCGTGAAATATCGCGCTATAAATACGGAGAAATGAGAACTTTTGATAATGAAATACATTCAGATGGGAGTGCTAAGTTAGTTGCTTTAACTGAGGATAATGTTACTCTTACTACTTTACAAGTAACAAACAATAATGAATTGTCTGCTTTGATTGCGAAAATATTCCCAAATAATCCAGAAGAAGATGTTCCGGATTGGTTTAATACGATAAAGTTTTTTGATGATGAACAGCAATTTAATACCATTAATAATGAAAAGCGCAAGATAGAAGAAGCACAAGATAAGATAAAAAAATCGGAAGAAATTGTGAAACGCAATAAATATTACGAATCTATACTTTTCAAAACAGGTGCTGAATTGGAGACTGTTTTAATTGATATGTTGATAGAAATGTTGGGAATAAAATCTGACTTTGAAGATACCAAAGATGAAGATTTTTCTTTTGAAAAAGATGGGCTTCATTATTTATTTGAATTTAAAGGATTAACTAAAGATGTAAAAAAATCCAATATTTCTCAGTTAATGACTCATGTATATAAATATGCTGAAAAGAACGAAATTTCTGATGATATCATTAGGAGGATTATCATTGTAAATCGTTTTAAGGATACAGACCCCAAAGACAGAGTATCAGTCAGTCGTAATATTATAGAAGTAGCCGAAAGTCAGATGTACAATGTATTGATTATAGATACTTTGCAATTTTTAAAGTTGTTTGAAAAATATAAATCTGAAGAAATAACGGTTGATGATATTCTTTCTATATTTAGCCGAATGGGAGTTTTTGAACTAAGTTAAATACTAAAAAATGCTGTGTTTCAATTTTTTTGTAAAAGAAAGGGAGTAATATTTATAAAAAGCATTGGCGTTAGAGGGGCACACTTATTATTTTCTGAGCAAGAAGAGATAGAATTAAAAGGAAGATATTCAGAAGAAGAAATAGAGATTCTATTTTTTGACAAAGCCAGTATACAGCTTCTTTTGCTTCTTTTATTGAGATAATTTTAAACGATGAAATGTTGAGGGCGGTATCCGTAGGTCTTGCAGTTGAATTGTTAAAAGAGTTAATCTTTAAAGCTGAGTCTGCTATTAGGAATAAAAAAATAGTAAGGTGGAATCAGCTGGTAAAATATCACCAGCGGCTATCACGATAAAAGCTTCAACTAAAAAGGGTACAATTTATCAAGAAGTATCGGATGAGATTTCTGATAAGAAATTCTACAAGTCAATAAAAAAGATAATAGAAGCGAAGAGGCTCTTAGATACTAACGAAAAAGATGGTTTAAACGATTTATACATAGTCGAAAATAGTATCGGAGACCTTGAAATATTGACTTTGAGAGAATATATTGAGTATAGAAAACATAAAAAAGAGTGAGGAAAATGAGTAAGACAAATATTCCCCGCCATGTGGATACCTTTTAGGAGGAGGAAGTGGCTCCGCTGACGGAGATTGTCGCCAATATTAACTGCACTAATAGCGAGATTGAGACCAAGACCTCCGACCTCCTGAACATGCTGGACCAGCTCAGAGGCACCATCCAGAAGCCTAGCAAAAACTAGACGAGTTTTTGAAAGGGCTTAGGGAATAATTCACTGCGAAGACAGGCAAAATAGTAGTTTTAGTTAGATAACGAATGGAACGAATCAGATAACCATCTGGTAGGTGTTTACTAGCTCAATTAGTGTAGTTTGTGTGGAAATTCTAACAAATAGACGTAAAAGAAAATATTTTCCTTTTACAAATTTCCTATTTCTTGCTATAATGTTTTGTATGAAAGAAGTCTCATGCAATTACTTGCTAGCGAGTCTGGGATGGTGGAAGCCAGATAAGAGCTGAATGAAGATGGAGCTTTCGGTAAATTTTAGTCCTTGATGTTATCTTAAGGCTATATTAACAATGAAGTAATAAACTAGGGTGGAACCGCGTTTTGACGCCCCTATGCAATTTGTGTAGGTGTCGTATCGATGCAGTTCCACTTTTTTGATGATAAGGGATAAGGAGTTATAAATGTCTAAAAAATTAACCTTTCAGGAAATTATTTTAACGTTGCAGCATTTTTGGAATGAACAGGGCTGTATGCTTATGCAGGCCTATGATAATGAAAAAGGTGCTGGGACCATGAGCCCATACACTTTTCTTCGTGCCATTGGTCCTGAGCCGTGGAATGCAGCTTATGTAGAGCCTTCACGTCGTCCAGCAGATGGACGTTACGGTGAAAATCCGAATCGCCTTTACCAACACCACCAGTTTCAAGTTGTGATGAAACCAAGTCCAAGTAATATTCAAGAGCTGTATTTGCAGTCTTTGGAGTTATTGGGAATTAATCCGTTGGAACATGATATTCGCTTTGTAGAGGACAATTGGGAAAATCCTTCAACAGGTTCTGCAGGTCTAGGATGGGAAGTATGGCTTGACGGTATGGAAATCACGCAGTTTACTTATTTCCAACAGGTCGGTGGTTTGCCTACCAACCCAGTGACATCTGAAGTTACCTATGGTTTGGAGCGCTTGGCATCTTATATTCAAGAGGTGGATTCTGTTTATGATATTGAATGGGCTGATGGCGTAAAATACGGAGAAATCTTCCGCCAACCAGAATTTGAACATTCAAAATACAGTTTTGAAGTGAGTGATCAAGCTTTGC
>ERZ773022.2397-NODE-2397-length-11310-cov-27.941804_pt1 | contig 11310 bp, 11 predicted proteins | sample MGYA00580839_ERZ773022 | MGnify/ENA primary metagenome ERZ773022 (study PRJEB29015, sample SAMEA2738020) | human oral metagenome | biome: human oral; feature: human-associated habitat; material: dental | place: China | collected 2044 ... | reverse complement strand
AAGGGAATAATATCATAGCTCAAGCTTGTTATGATATCGCAAAAGAACTTCAAATTGAACCATATGATGAACATACTGGTAAAGGTGTGTTGCGTCATGTAATTGGTCGTATTGGACAGTCAGGATGGATGGTTATCCTTGTAACTGCTACAGACTATTTACCACATCAAGAAAAGTGGGTAGAAAAATTAACAGAACGAATTCCTCAAGTAGAAACTATCGTTCATAACGTGAATGATAAGCGTACTAATGTCATCTTAGGACCTAAAAACACTATCCTCTATGGGGATGGAACGATTACAGATCATATTAAGGATTTACAGTTTACATTATCTCCACACTCCTTCTTCCAAGTGAATCCAGAACAAACGACAGTACTTTACGATCAAGCATTAGCGTATGCGGACTTAAAAGGTGATGAAACCGTTATCGATGCGTACTGTGGTACGGGGACCATTTCATTGTTTTTGGCTCATAAGGCAAAACATGTAATAGGCATAGAAATCGTAGAACCAGCTATTATCAATGCTCGTGAAAACGCACGTCGCAACGGCTATGATAATACAGAATTTATCGTCGCTGATGCTGCCGTAGAAATGCCAAAACTCTACAAGGCGGGCGTACGACCAGACGTAATCGTATTCGATCCAATTCGAGCAGGCTGTAAAGAAGAAGTACTAACCTCTGCAGCAGGCATGGAACCAAAACGCATTGTCTACGTATCCTGTAACCCAGCCACCATGGCTCGAGACATTGAAATCCTTACACACTATGGCTACGAACTTAAAGAAGTACAACCTGTAGACATGTTCCCAATGACTGCTCACGTTGAGACGGTAGCTTTGATGTCAAAAGTGAACTCTAAGAAGTAAAAATAATGTAGTAAATAAAAGGCTTTTCAGAGAGCTATCGTTATTGAGTACGATTGGCTGCTGGAAAGCCTTTCTTTTTATGCTTGAAAATGGCTTTATGGGAATTGGTCCATAATGCAGGGTTGATACTAGGGGATAGATAACAAGGAAAAATGAACCCTCTGGGTTCATTTTATAACGATTGTATATAAGGTGATAAAGATAAAAAATTAATAATTTGTAAAATTTGGTATGCAAATACCAAAAAATATTGACAATATACTCATATGCTATTATAGTATCGTTAGAAGGCTTAGAATATCTAACAACAGGAGGAGCTGCACATGAAAAAGAATGATAAAAGAATCGATAGAGTGTATTCCTTCTTTAATGCTATAAGAGGGAATAATACGCCAAATGAATATCAAAGTGTTTTAGCTGTATTGAAAAAAGTAATGGTCCTTCAGGACTGTGCTCAAAACGAAATGGATTATGATGAATTGTATCAATTAATGGAAAGTGTTGCTACTGATTTTGAAATTCCTAATCCATTTCCAGAGAAAGAAAGTGAAGGTTATACTATTAAGGTAACTAGTGAAATGTCTTATCTAAAGCCTCCGATAAAAATAAATTGTACATATGCTGAATTTTCTATTGAGGATGTTTCTATTAAAACTGGATGCATGAATTGGGCCGCTAATACAGGAAAAGGAACAATGCGTGGAATGGAAGCACCTATAGTATTAAGTGGTATGTATCCCATAAATTGGAAAGAGTATTCTAAAGTTGATGATACTAATAGTGGTACTTTTATGTATCTTGTAAATACGATTAATAAATAAAATTAGGAGATATATTATGTTTAAACCAATTCGTAAGAAGATAAATGAAATAGACCATAGTGCTGCAGAAACATTATTACAATCTAATCGTCGAGGTATTCTAGCCATGAATGGCGATAATGGATACCCTTATGCTATTCCTATTAATTATTTTTACGATAGTCTTGCACAGAAAATTTATTTTCATGGAGCTAAAGCTGGTAAAGTAGAGTCATTGAAAGTTTCAGATAAGGTATGTTTTACTGTATATGGTAATGAGCGTATTGATGAAGCTGAATCATGGGCACCATATGTGCAAAGTGTAGTTGTATTTGGGAGATGTCGTTTGTTAGAGGCAGGTTCAGAATCTATAGAGCAATTAAAAGAATTTGCTATGAAATATTATCCTGATGAAGCGTTAGCTGATGATCAAATTGCTCGTAATGGTAGAGCAACTCAGATGTTTGAAATCACTATTGAACATATGAGTGGTAAACAAGTACAAGAAAAATAATAGATTAACCTTTTGCTTATGCGGACCTAAAAGGGGATGGAACCTAACCGCATTGTCTACGTATCCTGTAACCCAGCAACTATGGCTCGAGACATTGAAATCCTTACACACTACGGCTATGAACTACAAGAAGTACAACCTGTAGACATGTTCTCAATGACCGCACACGTTGAGGCAGTGGCTTTGCTTACTAGGAACGAAGTGACGCAGTAAGCATTAGCACTGCCCATGTGATAGGCGTCCAAGAACACGAGTCGAAGACGTAGTGCGATTGGAAACGCCGAACCACTGAGACAGTGGCTTTGCTCACTAGGAGTGAAACGACGCAGTGAGTGATAGCACTGCCCATGCGATAGGCGTCAATGAATTATAATTCTAGATTTTGCCTTATGAGGAATAATATGGAGTTTATACATGATAGAAAGAGTAATATTCTTTTCAGTCTTTATGGTAGTAAAGTAAATAGAATCAGAATTCATAATAAAACATTGACGTTAACAGTTGACGAAATGTATCAATTGGTAGACGGTGAAGAAAGAGCTTTTTCCGGTGAAATATCTTTTAAAGACTGTGATGTGGATTTGTGTAAGGTACTAATATTTAACAAAACCTTACGGGAAGGTCGATTTACTGGAAAGTCCATTTGTTTACATGATTTTATGAATGAGTATGCAGATTCAGAATTTGAAATAATTACTGAAGGCTATTATGCTAATACAACTACATATACCGGTTGGCTTTGGGCCGATGAAAAATCTCCAGTATCCACGATTATGTATATTTGGAATAGCGGAGAGATGGTGTATCGTGTCAAAAAACACCCCATGTTTTTACCGATAAAGTAAGCTGTATATGATTGGACTAAAATAATTCAAAATATTGAAGTTGATCTTATAAACTTTAGTAAAGATGCATTAGAGTTTGTTCCACATATTGCCATTTATTCTAAATCTATGAAAAAAGCTAATATTCATAACGGGTTTGTATATGGCGGAGAATTAGGTCGTTTGTTAAATAGAACGGAATGGCATTGGTATCAATTATCAGGTGCTAGCTATCAATATACTGTAGATGAAGTTAGCAAGTTATGTGAGGAATATATAATACCGCTATTTGAAGGTTTTGAAGATACAGAACGTAATATTGAAAAACTTATAGAGGGAGATATAAACGATTATAATCTACCGTATTATATTTATCATTATGGTGGAAAAGATAAAGCTCAACAATATTTTAATAAAATAATCAAAAATTCTGAGTTAAGAAGTATGTATATTGACTTTTATAATCAGTTGAAAGAAATTTCTAAAGAAAATATTTCATTAGGCGTGAGTGAATTTTATGGATCCACTATGATTAAATTTGCATATGTTAATGGAATTGAAATAGATAAATAATAATTGAGCCCATCGCATAGTGATATGCGATGGGCTTTTATCTGTTTTTACATATTTAATTTAAAATTAACTTATGTAGTTGTAGTTAAATTAAATAATAGCTATATAGTAATTGATAAATAATTACTAGAATTTAAACTTCATACTTGCCGAATATGTACGGCCAGCTGTAGCTTCATCATCGTAGAAAACACGATTAAATACATTTTGAATACCTAGTTGCAATGTCGCCTCTTTGGATAATTTGTAATTCATTGCTATATTAGAGATAAAGTAGCTATCTGCAGAACCGTATTGACCAGTAATATCATCTACTGATTGTCGACGGCTTACATATTGAGCATCCCAAAGGGCATTCCATTTACCATTAGTATATTCAAGACCTGCATGGAAGATGTGTTTAGGTATATCATAATTGATTTCCTCATATCCGCTTGCATTTGTGTTAGGAAGATCTTTATGTTTTATACGACCCATTTGCCATGTATAGTTTCCAAATACAGACCATTTTGAGGATAGTTGGTGGCGAAGTTCTAATTCTATGCCGCGACGAGTTTCTTGGTCTACATTTTCATACATTTTATAATCTACATCACCATTATTATCATAATGTGTTACATATTTAACCTTATCCTTCGTTTTTACATAGAATGCAGATAGATTTAATGCAGTTTTTGTGCCCCATTCTTTTTTTATACCAACTTCAAATGTATCTGAACGTTCTGGATTAAGATTTGGATTCGCTCGTACTACATCTGTGTAACGATATACTTGACTAAGTGGTGGTGGATTAAAAGAGTGACCATAGGAAGCATATACATTTAGCGAATCGGTTACATAATGTTCAATTGCTAATCTTGGACTCCATTCAGTATAGCTACCTTCACCATGATTTACGGTGTCGTATCTATTATTGGTCGTATCATAGGTAACATGTTGACCATCGAATTTTTTGAATCGGTCTATACGAAGTCCGGTATAAATAGCCCAATTGAAATTAGGACGGTATGTGTCTTGGACGAATAGGGCTAAATTATTTGTAGCACCTTTATTGATTTCATACAATCCACCAGGATATGTGGTTGAATCAAAGGAAGAATGATTTCTCCAATTAGTTAATTCTCTTCGTTTTTGCTCAAAGCTTTCCTTTTTCCAGTTAATGCCCGCAACAAGGCTATGTTTCCCCATACGATCCCATACTTTTTGTGCATCAAAATTAATTGTTTTTCCAGGATAGAATGAATCATCACCAGGGCCGCTGTAGTTAGGTGTATTTGGATTGCTAGGGCTAGAGAATCCATCTTTTTTTCGATCTAATATATTGAAAGTAACTTGTAGCTTATTTTTGTCATTTTTATATTGTAGGTTATGAGCATGATATTCTTTTAATCCATCATAGCCTAAGTATCTACTTGTTCTAAGTGCTACATATTTTTGATTGTTAATTTTGACATTTCCAGAGAAGATAGGTGCACCATTTACGGTTATGGTACTCATTGGATTCTCATAAGCATATCTATTTTTCGTATATAGATAAGAGTAGGTTAATGATTCTCTATCACGGAGTTTCATCGTTACATACGCAGATAGATTCTTATTATTAAATGACTTATCTCCTCGACTACCTAATAGATAGGAACCATCTTTGGTTTGTGGAACTGGGTTATCTGGTGTAACTGTTACAGTAGACGGCCTTATGTTGGCAGCTCTGCCGGTAATAAAGAAACCTGGATAACCATCTGTTTTTCTTTGCTCTGCAGACATACCGACAGTAATACGATTAGATACTTGTGCATCAAACCCTAACTCATTATTTAGTGTCCCGTGAGATCCATATCCAATTTGTCCATGCCAATGGATATCTTTTACAGATTGTTTTGGTTGTTGTTGTTTTGTTTGAATGTTGATAACACCAGCAACACCTCTGCCACCATATAAAGAGGAGCTAGGACCACGTACTAATTCGATCCTTTCAATAGAATGTACTGGTATAGCTTCCCAATCAACACCATTATTAAAGGTGTTATTCATTGGTACACCATTGAGTAATACTAAGGTGTCAGTAGAATCAAAACCGCGAATTTGTAATCCACCGTTTGCTTTTTGGCTTTTATACACGCCAGGTAACATTTGTAGAGCATCTGTTACGGTATCAACTCTTCGTGTTTCAATATCTTTGTCTGTTACAACAGATACAGCACTTGGTGTTTTTATGATATCCTCCATAGTTCTAGTAGCAGTTACCGTGATGGTATGTGATACTTTAGGTTCATCGGCCACGTTGGTATCTGCTGCATATACAATGGATGCGCTCATAGCCGTTAAAATCATTGAAAATAACATGATTTTTGATGTACTGGTTTGCTTACAACCAGTTAATGTTTTCTTTCTTTTACCTTCTTTCATACGTATGACCCTCTACACTAAAATAATTAAAATACATCATTTTTAGTATAGCATTGGGACGAATAAATTATTATGAATAGTAGTTATATGATTATAAGTGATGATAATTATATAAAAGATAAAATTAGTTTATAATTAATTTATATTATAGCCTTTTTTTGAATAAAAATTATTTAGAAATGATCTGTGTATTGTGTATATCTAGAAAGGAGTCAGTTTTGTAAGTATTTTTTGTAAGTTGTTTTGTATATTCATAGAGAGAAAAGAAATGAGTAAAGTACAAATGATGTTAACTGGTAAGATAAATTCCCATAAATGTAATCCTAAGAACGTAAAGCACCTTAGTACCGCAGTAACCGCTTGTGTATTTGCATTAACATTAGGGACGGTTATGGTATTAAGAACACCTAGTGCAAATGCAGCCGGTCAAGTAATTGGTGGTTATATGGCTGGTAATCAAGCGTTAGGCGATGGTAGTGTCGTTGTCAGTGGTGGTAAGGATAAGGCACCTAACATTGCAGAAGGTGAAAATAGCGCAGTCCTTGGGGGAACAAAAAATATGGCCGAAGGCCCTTATACCGCTATTGTAGGGGGCTTTCAAAATATTGTTCATGAAGAAATTAAAAATGGGGCTATTCTTGGTGGTACAAAAAATCAAATTGAAGCAGTAGGAACCTTAGTAGGAAATTATGCCACAATTAGCGGTGGGGAAGATAATATTGCGTATGGTGAGTCCTCATCTATTTCAGGTGGTAACTCTAATGGTACATATGGATTACATAGCTCAATTGCCGGTGGTCGTGGCAATAATGCAGCTGGTGAAATTAGTTCTGTTATTGGCGGTTCTCAAAATAATGCAGATGGAAAAGGGAGTACACTTGCGGGTGGTTTAGGAAACACAGGTGTTGGCATGTGGTCATCCGTATTTGGGGGCAGTAAGAATGAAGCCGTAGGCACTGGAGCATCTATCCTTGGTGGTGGCGGTCGTGAATTTACAGGTCGTAAATTTGTGACCCATAAAAATATTGCCAACGGTGAGTATAGTACCATTGTTGGATCTCGTGATGCTATGACCGTAGGAAATGGTAGTACCGTTGTGGGTGGATCTAATGGTATGACACTTAGTCTTGCTTCTACCTCTGTTGGAGGTGGTTTTACAGGTGCTAAGGCAGAAAATAGTTTAGCATTAGGTCATAAGGCAGGTACTACTGTCAAATATGGCACTGCTATCGGTTATGAAAGCGTAGCAACCGAAGAAGGAACTATTGCATTTGGTCATGATGCAGGAGATATATCTGGTTATACTGTAAAATATCCAGATAAGGAAATTACTACTCACTTAGGTTATAAAAAGACAGTACCAGATTATGATAAAGAACCGACAGTAATACCTACTACATACTCAGATGCTAAATATAATCGTTTGGTGAAAGTAGCTGATGGCGTTGATGCACATGATACAGCTACAGTAGGTCAATTGGAAAATGCTATTAGCCAAGTGCAATCAGTTGGTACAAATATAGAAACTACAGTTAATAAAGCAACTGCATCTAGCTATGCATTAGCTGCGTTACAACCTAATTTTTCAGAAGGAGAAACTGGATTAGGTGTAGCCGTTGGATTTGGCCATTATCATGGAAAAACAGCTACTGCATTAGGCGCTTACTATCGTCCAAGCCGAAATGTACAATTTAATGTAGGTACTGTGGTTGGCAATGGTAACCAAGGTTTTAATGGTGGACTTAGCTTTAAGGTAGGATCTGGATCTGAATCTAAATCAAATACAACATCCACTGATGAAAGAATCGCTCAATTAGAAAAACGTATTCAAGAATTAGAGCAATCTAAAAAATAATTAGAATAAGCTTAATAAGATAAAAGTATTCAATAAAATTTTTATCAAGTATTAATGATAATCCTTAATATTTATAGTACTAACTATGAAAATGGTTAGTGCTATTTTGCTACTCAAAAGAGCATACACATTGTATAAGAATTATTGTTTTGTAATCTGTAATTTAATTTCATACAATAAGATAAATTAAAAATAGTAATAAATATTAATTATAAAAAAATATTACATACAAATAAAAAATATTCATTAGCAAATCTTATTAATTTATAAGTTTTTATCTGTTATAATTTTATATACTAACATATAATATAGTTAAGGCGTGTTATTCTATGTGATTTTGAAAGGATTGATAGGTATCATGATTATTTTATTAGGGTTTATTGTTCTATTAGCCTGCTTAATTGTAGGTGTTAGATTTGGTGGTTTAGGACTTGCCGCCATATCTGGTCTTGGGCTTGCATTTTACGTATTCGTCATTGGTCTTGTTCCAGGTAAACCACCAATTGATGTTATGCTTACCATCATGGCGGTTGTAACGTGTTCAGGTTTTTTACAGGCCTCTAAGGGCTTAGATGTAATGCTTGTTTATGCAGAAAAATTACTTCGTAAAAATCCAAAACGTATCACAATTTTAGCACCTATAACAACATGGTTTTTAACGGTTCTATGCGGCACTGGTCACGTAGTATATACGATGTTCCCAATCATCTATGACATTGCTATTAAAGAAGGTATACGTCCTGAAAGACCTATGGCTGTATCATCAATTGCATCTCAAATGGGTGTTTGTGCATCACCGGCGTCCGTTGCTGTCGTGTCAGTTGTTGCTATGTTAGGTGCGGCTAACTTCCCAGCTAGTGTGGTAACAATTTTGGCAATTACCATTCCTGCAACTTTCTGTGGAGTTATTGTTGCTGGTATATGGAGCATGCGTCGTGGTAAAGATTTAGCTAATGATCCTATATTCCAAGAACGTATTAAAAAGCCTGAACAACGTGAATATGTTTATGCTGAAAATAAAGATGCTAGTGTTAAAGCAGAACTTCCACGCACTGCTTATATGGCTACCGTTATTTTCTTACTAGGTATACTTGTTATTGCTCTATTTGGTAGTTTCCCTGAACAATTATTACCACTTGTTCCAAATGCAAAAGGCTTATGGAAACCTTTATCCATGACCCCAACGATTCAAATTTCAATGCTTGTTATCGCTGCTATTATTTTACTTGCTTGTAAGGTCAAAGTTAGCGACGTTACAAGTGGATCTGTATTTAAATCTGGTATGATTGCAGTTATCTCAGTATATGGCGTAGCTTGGATGGCTGAAACATATTTTGGTGCATATATTCCACAATTTAAAACTACATTGTCTGGGATTGTAGTGGCGCATCCATGGACATATGCATTTGTGCTATTCTTAATTTCTAAACTTGTAAATTCACAAGCAGCAGCACTTGCTATTGTTGTGCCTATGGGATTGAGTGTAGGGGTAGATCCTCTTATCATCCTTTCCTTCGTACCTGCCTGTTATGCTTACTTTATTTTACCAACATACCCATCTGACCTTGCATGTATTGGTTTTGACCGTTCTGGCACGACACGCATTGGTAAATTCGTAATTAACCATAGTTTTATACTCCCTGGTTGTATTGGTGTATTTACAAGTTGTGTAGTCGGTTACTTTATTGCTCATGCAATGTTCTAAAATACAGTTTTACTAAAAATATATCATAATAAAGTATCTATATAATAAATTTAAAAGGTGCAGCTCATACAGTTGCACCTTTTTGATTCATATAATTGAGTAAGGGTATAAGTTTTAATAAAGATTGAATGATTATATGGAGTATCAATTGTAATTATGCTACCATTAGACTTAGAGAATGATTTTTTTGTGATTTCGCTTGGTAACTTAATCATATAGAAGATTGTTCTATTATTCCCTTATAGATGGAATGATAGACAGTAAATATGATATTGGTTGGAAAAAGAATATTTATCCTGAGCCTGAATTCTTAATGAGTTCAATCTCTAGGGGAGAGTTGTTTGTTGGACTTATCAATTCAAATTATAGCAGCTATGATCATCAACTATGAATCAAATGAAGGGTATAATAATTTTAATTGGCCTACAAGGGCTTCAGATAATGAAGTTATGGGAATTCATGCTCTTGGCGTACATCCACGATATTCAGGTCATAGTTATGCAAAAAAATTGGTTAGATTTGCTATTGAATATGCAAAACAAAATCATCAAAAAGCGATACGCCTTGATTTTCTTAAGGGTAATATTCCTGCTGAAAGATTATATTCTAGCATGGGTTTCAAGTATCTTCATATCTTACAAATGTACTATTAGGACACTGGACTAACAGATTATGAATTATATGAGCTTCCTTTGTAAAATAAATTTGTTAAACGTATAAATATTAGAAGTCTAGGGAGGGATTAACATGTTAGGAGCAATCATTGGTGATATAGTTGGTTCACGATTCGAATTTAATAATGTTAGACGGAAGGACTTTGATTTTTTTACAGATCAATGTGTGTTAACTGATGATAGTATCATGACACTTGCTGTAGCACAGGCATATTATGGTATTCCAACGGATATTAGAAAACAGGCTCTATCGTTTTTAGATACTAAAATGCTAGGCATATTGACGTCCTTTGAAGAAAAGTATATGTCTACTATATAATTCTTGATTCAATAATGATGCCCCATATATACGTATAATAAAGAAACCTATGTCATAATGGCGTTCCATTTAATTGAAAATTGTTTGAAAGGTCTCTTACTTCGGTAAGAGGCTTTTTCTATATCAAAAATTACAATAAATTTAGTATAATTAAACTATGAATCATCAGTATACATATAAGGTCGTATTATAAGGGAGAAACACATATGATACATCTTAAGGACTTAGGCACTTTTGAATCTGTACCAGATTTAGTGACAGATATTATAAATGGAAATATAACCGCTCTTGAAAGCGCATTAAAAGCTGGTTGGGATATAGATGAACCTATACAAATTGGTAAATATAGTGAGTATACACCTTTACAATTGGCGTTAGTAATGAATTGTTTACCTAGTGTTCAATGGTTAGTTGAACATGGAGCAGATTTAAATGATGAAGAAAATCCAAGTTTCTTGTTAGCTGTACGGTATGCTGACCAAAAGGTAATAGATTATGTTGTGGAGCATGGTACTAATATTCATGCTTTGAACTCTGTGGATGTAGATGCTTTTCAAGCTGCCTTATATGGTAAGAGATATGAAAACTTACAACTCATTCATGATTTAGGACATTCAGTACAGAAATATGGTGGACGAGCTTTCAGAAATGTCATTACAGACCAAAACTATGAGGTCCTAGATTTCTTCATTAATAATAGTGTGGATATTAATTACAATAAGCCTGATTCTGTATATCCATTTAAGCCAACCCCACTATGTGTAGCAG
>ERZ773022.2394-NODE-2394-length-11321-cov-5.816883_pt1 | contig 11321 bp, 9 predicted proteins | sample MGYA00580839_ERZ773022 | MGnify/ENA primary metagenome ERZ773022 (study PRJEB29015, sample SAMEA2738020) | human oral metagenome | biome: human oral; feature: human-associated habitat; material: dental | place: China | collected 2044 ... | reverse complement strand
AGCGCAGTCCGTCCTCGTAGTGGATGTGAACGCGCTCATCCGAGAGACATGACGCAGTCGATGGCAGGTATTCACGGCAGACATCGACCACCATCTCGTCGATCTCCACGAGATCGATATGTCGTATGGACGGATAGCGCAGGAGTTCGCGTACTGTTCCCCCATCGCCGCCGCCGATTACGAGGATGTTCTCTGCCTCGGGATGAACACACATAGGAACATGTGCAATCATTTCATGATAGATGAACTCGTCCTTCTCTGTCAGCATCATATAGCCGTCGAGCGTCAAAAATCGTCCAAACTCGGGCGACTCAAACACATCAATCCGCTGAAACTCACTCTGTCCGCTGTAGAGCTGACGATTGACGCGAATCGAGAAGCGCACATCCGGTGTATGTTGTTCTGTGTACCAAAATTCCATCATTTAACGCTCCGTCATCACATTGAGTTTTCGTATGCTCATATCCTCTGGCCCCGTGATTTGACAGCCCTTCTTCTTGGCATAGCGGATATAGGTCAGGATCTCCTCCGTGATCTGCTCCCCCGGGGCGAGAATTGGAATGCCCGGAGGATAGCACATGACGAACTCACTGCATATTCGTCCGCATGTTTCTGCAATGGGCAGAGACTCCTTCGCTCCATAGAACGCATCCTGCGGACCGCAGATGACCGTAGGATCGATATACTCCATCTTGAGGGTCTTGGATGGATCCTTGCGGTAGTTGCGCCGAATCTCCGCCAGTGCTGCGACAAGGCGTTCGATGTCCTTCGGGCGATCCCCGACCGACACATAGGCGAGCAGATTGGCAATATCCCCGAACTCCGTCTGGATGTCGTAGTCATCGCGCAGGATGTCGTAGACCTCAATCCCCGCAAGCCCCGTTGCACGCGTGAAAATGGACAGCTTCGTCGTGTCGAAGTCATATACTGCAGAGCCGTCGATCAGCTCGCGTTCGTAGGCATAGTAATCGCCAATGGTATTGATCTCATCACGCGCATACGCAACAAGGTCGATGATCTTATCGATGACCTCCCGTCCACGCAGCGCAAGATTCCGCCGACTGATGTCGAGGCTCGCGAGGAGCAGATAGGATGCACTTGTGGTCTGCGTGATGTTGATAATCTGGTGCACATAACCAAGCGGCATGGAGTCCGAACAGAGGAGGAGAGAACTCTGCGTCAGCGAGCCGCCGGATTTGTGCATACTGATTGCCGCCATGTCTGCGCCTGCATCCATCGCTGCAACAGGAAGGCGGTCACTGAAATACAGATGTGTGCCATGTGCCTCGTCCACAAGCACCTTCATCCCGTGCGCATGTGCAAGCTCCGTAATCGCGCGGAGGTCAGAGCAGATTCCATAATACGTCGGATTGTTGACAAAGACCGCCTTTGCATCGGGATGCCGTGCAATCGCCGCAGCAACATCCTCCACGCGCATACCGAGCGCAATCCCGAGCATATCGTCAATGCCGGGATTCACATAGATCGGAATCGCACCGCAGAGAATCAGGGCGTTGATCGCACTCCGATGGACATTGCGCGGCATGATGATCTTATCGCCGCGCCCCACCGCCGAGAGCACCATTGCCTGTACCGAGCCCGTCGTCCCACTCACCATAAAGAATGCGTGTGCGGCACGGAATGCCTCCGCTGCAAGACGCTCCGCATCGCGAATCACGGAAACGGGATGACAGAGATTGTCGAGCATCTTCATCGAGTTGACATCGACATCCAAACACGCGCTGCCTAGAAATGCAGCGAGTTCGGGATTGCCGCGCCCGCGCTTATGTCCCGGTACGTCGAAGGGCACGAGGCGCGCACGCTTCATGCGCTCAAGAGCCTCCTGAATGGGCGCACTCGTCTGCGAGAGGTAGGGCATTATTTCTCCTCCACGAGAAGTTTGGACACGAGGTCGTCATAGCGGTAGTCCCCCGCAAGCTCCTTGCTCTTCACCCAGTGTACCGCTTCCTCTACGTCCTTCTCTGCCGGAAGTCCCGCAGGACGGTAGGGCTTGAGCTCGAGGGCATCACGTGCGGGGGCAGGGAAGCCGCTTTTTTCCATGACAAGATCGATGTATTCCGCACGCGGCGCATGGTTGAGATATTCCACGGACTTGTTGTAGGCGCGGTACATGGCGCGAATGGAATCCGCTTTCTCGTTGATGGCAGAATCTGCAAATACGATAACGCCGGGATTTATGCCGAGCTCGCCCGATCCCGTGACGTAGCGGCTTCCGGAGGCAACGGCAACGCTCGCCATTGGCTCCGGCAGAACCGCCGCCGCAAGATTGCCGCTCTGCAGCATCTCGAGCCGCACGGGAATCTGCGGAATCACGACCTTGGAGACATCTTGTTCCTTCATGCCGTTGACGGAGAGAATTTCATCGGTCACGTATTCAATGATGGTATTACGAGAGATGGCAATCTCCTTTCCACGCAGATCCGCAGCAGCCGAAATCCCCGCATTTCCTCCCGCAACGAGATTGTAGTTTCCGTCTGTATAGGATACTGCATGCATGGAAAAACCGCCGGAACGCGCAAAAATGACGGCAAGCAGATCGGAAACTGCGCCGTCAAGATTTCCGCTTTGCAGAGCTGCATCACGCTCCATCGCACTCTTGAAGGGGACAAGTTCGACCTCGACCCCCTCCTCTGCGAAATATCCGCGCTCTGCTGCAATGATGAAGGGAATGGAGTCCGTATCAGGCATCAGACCAATTGTCAGCTTTGACAGTTTCGTATCCTTTCCCTGCTGTTCCGGTCCACAGCCTGCCGTCATGAAGAGCATCAAGGAGAAAATTACAGCAAGAACTCTCTTCATCATACCGTCCCTTCCTGATCTTCGGTAGATCGTGCATGCTCCTTCGCCATATGCTCACAGAGATAACGCAGGGTCCACAGTGTATTGTACGGAGTAACCGCCGATTTATATGTGACATGTGGGATCCCGGCTTCCTCCATCGCCGTGAGCACTTTCGTCAGTCGCTTCCCGCGGATATTCTCCAGCAGAATGAGACGATGCGGGAAGTCAAAAACTTGCTCTTTCTGCGGCAGAGCGGATTTGAACCCCTGCTTCCCGAGAAGATAGCCAACCTTCTCTTTCCATGCATCCACGGAGAGAATCTGCATACGGATTCCGAGCGCACGAAATATATCCTTCGCTATATCGACTTGATTCTCCGGAAACTGATAGAGCAATACACGCTCTTCTTTTGGAGAGGTCATCTTTCCCATTATTTCGCCGCAAGTCCGCGCATCAAGAGATAGGTTACGAGTTCGTCCAGTGAGACCTCTTCCTCAAGCATCTTCTGCTCAAGTGCACTGCGCAGGGTCTTTGGCAGACGTACCGTCAGGAAGCCGGACATCGCAGGAGCGGGCATGTTCTCAGTGGGAGGAAGAGATTTCTGTACCTGTTTCTTCTTTGGTTTAACGGCGCTTTTTGTTGCCTCCTCTGCGGGGGACTCGGGCACAGATTTCTTCTTCGAAGGATTCGTATTCTTTTTCTGCTCTGCCGTTTTTCCTGCCTGTTCTACAGCGGACTTCTGCTTCGCACTCTTGTCCTCAGATGATTTCTTCTTTGCCATGGACTTCACCCCTGCATTCTTCTCCGACTTTTTATTCTTTGCCGTGCTTTTATTGGATTTTTGCTCCGGCGGATAGACGAAGAACTCATTGTATGCGTTGCGCAGATCTTCGCTCGCCTGCGTTGTTCCAACCCCTATGATATAGGACGGATCCTCAGCGTTCAGAGATTCGGCAATGCGTACGAAATCCGAATCCGTGGTGATGATGAAATACTTGCGTACGCCTTCCTGATATAGGATCTGCGCCGAATCGTAGAGCGCAGAGTCCAGCGAGTTCTTCCCATAAAACGTCCGGCTAATCTGACGAAAGGTAAAGTCCGGTGATTCCATCAGACGATCCCAACGTTTTTGTTCCGGATGTGCCTCCCAATCGGAGACGACGATCATACGACAGGGCTGATAACGCTGAGCCTTTTCAATCGTATATTGCAGCATTTCAATCGGTGCATTCTCGATATCATAGAGAATCGCCACTGTGTCACTGCTCGAACCGAGCATGCTCTCTCTCCTCACTCCGTCTTATCACCAAAGGATCGCTTGGCGCGCTGCACGAGGAACGACGCCTCCACTTCGAGGACTTCTGCCTGACGCAAACTGTTCTCCGCACTGCGAATGGTTGAGGCATTCTTGTCCGTCATCCACGCTGCATATCCCTGTGCATAGGCAATGTGCAGATCACAGATCTTGAGGCGCAGCTGGTGCAGGCTCTGCATGCTGCGCGGCACGGAAACGGCAGACAGTTCATCCTTGCGTTCCTGCCAGTCGACAAGGATGTCCTGCTCCATGATCTGACGTGCCATATCACGCGTTGCCTGGCTGCCGAGCGTCCCTGCACCCAACACAGAGTAGAGCCTGAGCTGTGCAGCCCCCGACGTCTGATCATGGCGTGCCATAATTGTGTCCGTCTCCTCCAGATAAGATTCGACGCGCAGCCGGCGTGCCTGCTCCAATACGATGGCGTATTCATGCAGATTCTGAACAGAGACAACCTGCCAGTCGCCTTCCTCAGACGGAGCAAGGATCACCTTGAATGTGAAGTCTGAATCTGCCTCCCCCTGATGTGCAACAACATCGATCTCCGCTGTCTGTGTATCCTCATGTATCACCGGATTGGCAAGCTCACGGAATGTCAGATCTCGCACCCCAATACGGGAGAGAATGTTATCCGTATCAGCACCGTCGTCCGCCGGGTCTGCCGAGGGCCATTCGCCCGTTGTCAGGCGTGTATGCACCGCATCCTTGATCATTGTTATGAAGGCGGGTTTGAGCATTTTGGAGAAATCTTCGAGTGCTGCAGATGCTTCCCGTGAATGCCCAAACGCGGCATCCATTGTTCCCCTCATAAAATCATCATACCCCGCGTCAAGCACTGTATCCAGACGAACATAGCGCAGAAAGAGCGCCTCATCGTGCCGATCAAATGCATCCTCAATCGAGTGAAGCGCGTATTCCGGTGTCTTGGTATAGACATGGAAATACCAGAAAAGTCCCGTGAAGAACAACAACAACGCGAGCAGTGCGGCACAGGACAGCTTCAGTTTCAGAGCACGGCTCATCATAATCCCCCCCTAGACGGATCGTTTAGGAAACCACCGCATCAATGATTCCACCGCCAAGTACAATATCTTTCTCGTAAAATACAACAGATTGTCCCGGTGTCACGGCACGCTGCGGTTCTGCGAAGCACACCCGAAGACGCTCCGCATCATGCGGGACAATCAATGCGGGAGCCTCTCGCTTCCCATAGCGGATTTTTGCCTGCACCGTACACTCACGATCCATCTGATCCCACATCGTCCAGTTCAGTTCGGAGGCAATGAGTTCACGTGCATGAACCTCGTCTGCTCCTCCGACAACGACTAAATTTTTCTCTGCGTCCAATGAGATCACGTAAAGTGGATGCGGCGCCGCAATGCCGAGCCCCCTGCGCTGGCCGACCGTATAAAAGGAAACCCCCTCATGCCTGCCGAGTACATTCCCTGCCCGATCGATAATATCCCCCGGACGTTCACACTCCGGGCGTTTCTCCCGCAGATAGGATTTGTAGTCATCACGCGGAACAAAGCAGATCTCCTGGCTCTCCGCCTTATGCGCGACGGGCAGATGATATGCCTCCGCCATCCGGCGTGTTTCGCTCTTGCTGAAACTGCCGACGGGAAGCAGGACATGCCCCAAGGTTCTTTGATTGAGATGATAGAGCACATAGGATTGATCCTTTTCAAGATCAGCTCCCTTGCGCAGACGATACATTCCCGCTTCGTCGCGGTCGATGCGTGCGTAGTGTCCCGTTGCAACATAGGACGCTCCGAGCTCACCCGCTTTGTGGAGAAGCCCTTCGAATTTGATGTGACGATTGCAGGCGATGCACGGATTTGGCGTGCGGCCATGCAGATACTCATCAAAAAAATAATCAATGACCAAGCGTTCAAAGGGCTCTGTAAAATCCATGACATAATGTGGAATTTCGAGGATATCTGCCACCCGCCGCGCATCATCGACACTGCTGAGCGAGCAGCAGCTGCGGTCATCGGGAGCCGTATCGCGGTTCTCATCTGAGAGACGCATGGTTACGCCCACGACATCGTATCCCTTCTCCAAGAGCAAGGCGGCTGCCAGTGAACTGTCCACCCCGCCGCTCATCGCGACCACAACACGCTCCTGCTTCCTCTTCTGTTCCACTGATATAAGCTTCCTCGACTTTCTTAATTTTTCGTTTAGTATAGCATTCGCGCCTAGAAAATACAAGAATTTGTATTTGTTTCACGGCCCTACACAAAAGTCATTTTTTTTGTTACAATATGAGAGTAAGTATCATGGGAGGAGATCCAAATGAAGGTTGTTGGCATCATTGCCGAGTACAATCCCTTCCACTACGGACATAACTTCCAGATCGCAGCTGTGCGGCGACAATATGCGGATGCCTGTATCGTCGCCGTCATGAGCGGCAGCTTCACCCAACGGGGAGAGCCGTGTGTTCTGGATAAATGGACGAGAGCATGCCACGCTGTCATGGGCGGTGCCGATCTTGTACTCGAACTCCCCTTCGTATTTTCCTGCCGCAGTGCGCAGGATTTTGCACGCGGGGGCATTTCGTTCCTCTCACGTCTTGCCGTTGTCGATCATCTATCCTTTGGCACGGAAGCGCAGGACATCGGACAGCTTGCTGAAGCGGCCGCCCAAATCGACGCTGCGCCTGTTCAGATGCGGCTGCGCAAATATCTTGAAGCGGGAGATTCCTACGCCAAAGCTCTGATGCAGGCACTGATGGAGGAAACAGAGATATCCGAAGATACGATGCGTGCGCCGAATAATATCCTTGCGATCGAATATCTGCGCGCACTGCATACCTTCGCTCCGCACATCACTCCGATCGCTGTCCATCGGACGGCGGCACAGCATGGTGATGATCGGCTGTATACGGGCATTACAAGCGCCTCCTCCATCCGAAGGGTACTCGAAACAGCCGTGCCCCCATGGGAGCGGTTGGCACAGGCGGTGGAGCCCGTTGTACTAAATGATCTCAAGAAGCAGCATACGCTTGGATTTTCACGCGCAGACAGTCTGCTCGACCTCCTGCGCTATCATCTACTCATCACAGATGCGGCAACGCTTATGGAATCCTATGGTATTGCAGAGGGGATTGAGCACCGTCTGATCCGATGCTTGAAAACATCATCGGATTATCGCTCCTTCCTCGCACAGACGGCGACAAAGCGCTGGCCACAGAGCCGCATTGGCCGCCTCATCGTCCACCTGCTTCTGCACTTTAAGAAAACACAGGCGCGGGAATTTGATACATGCGGCGCGTCGTATATCCGCCCACTCGCATTCAACGCGTACGGGAAGGCATTGCTGCGCACCATCAAACGGGTCTCCCCTCTCCCCATAATCACACGTACGGCAGCATTTCTCACGAGCGATCAACGCACCGCCCTCACATCGGCGCATTCACCGCTGCAGCGCATGCTGGCCTTTGATACGCGTGCGACAGAGCTGAGAAATTTCATCCTGCCGCAACGGTGCACACAGGAACTCTGTACGGATTTTATCACGTCCCCCAAATTTCTTTGATAGAGAAAGGAATGCAGTTATGAGTCAGAATGTAAAGTTATCAACACTCCTTGTCCTAAATTCATTGGAACATGATCCCGTCCTCAGCTTCCTTGCCTGGGACGCAGACGATCCGGAGATTCGGGCAGAGTGTACCGCACATCTCATCCGTGCTGCAGAAAGCATGGGACTTAGAGGGAACCTGCTCCCGCAGTATTTGCTCCATGTATTCACGCATGATGCCAATCTCGTTTCAGAAACGATGGAGCGGACGGGACTTCCGCCGGGAAGTGGCCTGCGGCAGGCATTGTGTCAGGATATTGCGCATCTCTATCCGCTTCTCACCCAACCGACGAGCCGTTTCCTTGGGGTAGAACTCTTGGATAACTATGAACCGACGCTGAACGTCTATGACAAGAGTGAGGACTTTCTCCTGCCGTGGATCGAGGCGGCACAGACACCGCGCGACTATGCCGAAGCATTGCTCACATTCTATGCCCGCTATGGCTATGGGGAACTTGCTGCCCATGCGGTCTTTTACTGGGATGATGCAGCAAACAACCTGCGCGGTGTCGAGCATTTCGAACGTCCGCAGATGAAAAATCTCATCGGCTACCGGCACCAGAAAGAGCAGCTGCTCCAAAATACACGTGCATTCATCAGCGGAAAGCCAGCGAACCACGTCCTTCTTGTCGGAGCACGCGGGACGGGAAAATCCACTGCCGTCAAAGCCCTTGTAAATGAGTTCGAGGACAGCGGACTTCACCTTGTTCAGATCACAAAGGAGCAGCTGCGCAAGCTGCCCGAGATCATGACTGTCCTGCGCAGCTATGTCGGACGGAAATTCATCCTCTTCCTCGATGATGTCTCGTTCGAGGATACGGATGCCGAGTTCAAGGCAGTTAAGTCCGCCATCGAGGGCGGCGTTTCCTCCTGTCCCCCGAACGTCCGCCTCTATGCCACATCCAACCGCCGCCATCTCGTGCGTGAGACGTGGCACGACCGCGAGCAGGACGAGCTCTATCGCGATGACACGATCAACGAGACCATCTCCCTCTCGGATCGCTTTGGCCTCATCATCCACTATCACACGCCGGATCAGGAGGAGTACCTCGCAATAATCGACCACATGCTCTCGCAAAAGGGAATCCGTCTCTCGTCCGAGGAACTGCGCATTGCCGGGCTGCGTTGGGAGATGACCCACAGCGGCCGCAGCGGGCGCACAGCACAGCAGTTCGTCGCCCACTACCTCGGCATCCACTGAATGTGATTAAGAAGCACGGATGAATTCAGCTGATCCGTGCTTCCTTAGCAGTACACAGAAAGTGCGAGCGGCAGTGTCCGCACGCGCAGCGGAAGCATCGGACCGTACTCCCCATCAATGTCGCTGTGCAGCTCTTCGTCCGTTTGAATTTCGAACGATTTTGCACGAATGTGCAGGATGTTCTCTCGTTCCGTCACCGATTTTCCGGCGAACAGGTCTGCCGCAACAGACATAAACTGCGGCAGACCTGTTTTTTTGACGGCAAGGAGGTCAAGCATCCCGTCGTCGATGGCAATCTTCTGCCCGATCTGCTTCATCCCTGCCACAACGGGACTGTTTGCAATGACAAATAAAAAAATATCCGTATCGTATGACACATCATCAGCCGTGATTCGGACAGAGAAGGAGCGCAGGCGCGGAATTTCACCAAGCCCCTTCAGATAGTATGCCAGCTTTCCAAGCGCATTCTTGTAGGTGGGTTTTACCTCATGTGCAATGCCCGTGAGGACACCTGCACTGACGACGTTGATGAAGTACTGCCCCGTTCCTTCGAGCAGCCCCAGATCGACGCGACGAGCTTCACCTGCTGCAATGCGTTCGATGTAAGCTTCCCAATCCTCAATGCCAAGATGTGTTGCAAAGTCATTCGACGTGCCGCTGCCGAGAATGCCGAGCGGAATATCCATGTCTGCGGCAAGCATGGCATTTACCACGGCGTGCACCGTACCGTCACCTCCTGCGGCAAGTACGCCGTCCGGGCGCATCTCACGGAGGAAGTATCCGAGGTTGTCCTGTCCTCCACCGCGCGTGCGGTAGGGGCAGAGCACAATCCCATGCTTCTGAAACATATCGATGATGGGATCGAGTTTTCCCTTGAAAAGTGCATGACCCGACACAGGATTGTAGATCAGCCCAAGTTTTTTCATGCCTTAAAAACTCCAATCCGCTGCAAGAATCGAATCCCGACGCTGCCGATCATGGGAAGCCGGCGCAGGTCATCCTCGATGAGGGCGCGCAGAAGAAGCATTGCCGCGACATAGATGCCGCAGCCAAAGAACACGGCACCGAATGTGGAGACGGCAGGGACACCCCACCACGCAAGTGTCCATCCGTAGAAGAGATAGACCGCCCCCGCCATGACCGCCGCCGCACATATCGTCTTAATCAGCTGCAGCAGCTCGATCCGATAGCCGATGAAGCGGTGAATGAAGTACAGATTGATGAGTGCCGCAACGCCCATATCCGCCGCCGTTGCCCACGCTGCCCCCATGATGCCCAGCCATGGAATCGCCGTCAGATGCCAGTTGAGGAATACCTTTGCCGCTGCAGCCAGCAGCATATTCACCATCGGAATAGTCGGGTGGCCAAGCCCCTGCAAGATCCCCGTCGATACCTGATGCAGTCCGAGGAGGATGATGCTGACCGCCGAGATCATCACGGCGGGACCTGCACCCGGGGCGTTGTAGATGAGCGACGAGATCGGTGTTGCGAGCATAAATACGATCACAAACGCGGGAAAGCAGACGAAATTGGAGATACGTACCGATGCCGCCGTCTGATCGTAAACGCGTGCACAATCACCGAGCACGCGCGACTCAGAGATGGCAGGCACAATGCTCATCGCCATGGAAGCCGTCAGGATGGTCGCAAGGTTGACGAGCGGTACCGCCATTCCGTTCAGATAGCCGAAGAGCTCTGTCGCCTCACTGATGCTGTAGCCCGCTGCCTCAAGGCGCTGCGGCACGATCATGAGGTCGAGATTCGATACGACAGGCAGCATGATGCTCGCTGCCGATACGGGCAGCGCAAGCTTGAAGATGCGTTTGATAATGGAGCACCGCGACTCGTATGCTGCACCCGGCAGAGGTCTCAGCTCCGTGCCGTAGTCACGCGCAATGTCACGCTCCAGCTTGATATGGAAATAGACGAGGACAATGAGCCCCGTCACCGCGCCCGCAAAAGCTCCGAGGGAAGCACCTGCCGCTGCGTAGTCAAGCCCCCACGGCATGAGAAGGCTTGCGAGGACGATCATCGTCACCACGCGGAAGATCTGCTCCACAATCTGCGATACCGCCGTCGGAGTCATGCGCTGCCAACCCTGCAGATAGCCGCGGGAACTTGCAAGCAGAGTCACGAAGAAGACCGTCGGTGCCAGCACCACAACAGCCTTGTATGCGCGCGCGTCGCGAATCAGCTGCCAGTCGATCAGCCAGTCCGCAGCAAGATAGGTCAAAATCGAAAACAAGAGCCCCGTAAAGAGCATGAGCATCATTGAAATACGAAAGACACGTTTCGCGCCGTATATATCGTTCAAAGCTACGCGCTCTGCCGTGATGATCGAAATAGCGACAGGCACACCCGCCTGCGAGACCGTCATGGCAAAAAAATAAATGGGAAAAGCCATCTGATAGAGACCGATTCCCT
>ERZ773022.2393-NODE-2393-length-11322-cov-4.326706_pt1 | contig 11322 bp, 5 predicted proteins | sample MGYA00580839_ERZ773022 | MGnify/ENA primary metagenome ERZ773022 (study PRJEB29015, sample SAMEA2738020) | human oral metagenome | biome: human oral; feature: human-associated habitat; material: dental | place: China | collected 2044 ... | reverse complement strand
CATGAACTGGGACATACTTTACATACTTTATATTCTAATGAAAACCAGCCATTTTCAACTTCCAGCTATACAATATTTGTGGCTGAAGTAGCTTCAACATTTAATGAAAAACTTCTGCTTGACTATATGCTTGAAAATACAGAAGATCCTGTTGAAAAAATAGCACTGCTTGAACAGGAAATAGGAAATATAGTAGGAACATTCTATTTTCAGGCACTTCTTGCAAACTATGAATATCAGGCACATGAACTGGTAGAAAAAGGTGAGCCTGTAACTGCTGAAGTTTTAACAGGAATTATAGAAAAATTATTTGATGAATATTATGGAAAAAATGTTGAAAAGGAAGAGCTTCTATATGTATTGTGGGCAAGAATACCACACTTCTTTAACTCTCCTTTCTATGTATACCAGTATGCAACTTGTTTTGCATCATCGGCAATACTTTATGATAAGATAATAAAGGAAAAGGATGAAAAGAAAAGAAATGCGGCATTGAAAAAATATATAGGACTTCTTTCTTCAGGAGGAAGTGACTTCCCAATGAACCAGCTTAAAAAAGCAGGAGTTGATTTATCTAAAAAAACTGCAATAGAAGAAGTTGCAAAACAGTTTGATCTTCTGCTTGATAAACTGGAAATAGAAATAAAAAAACTGAAAAAATAGATGCTGTTTATAAAATGAAGGATACAGAAAATAAATACTGGCAGAAGAATGTACTGCACCCAAAATCTTGTGTACAACTTTTTGGGGTCAGTACAATTTTGTTGTTAATGATTTTTCATTTAAAGGGTAAAAAAACTTGACAAAACTAAAAAAAACTATAGAATAACCTTACAAAAATAAAATATACAGAAGAGGAGGTAGAAAAGATGAAAAAAGTTGCAATGATTTTAGTAGTATTAATTCATATTGTGGGAATGTCAGCACCTAAAGATGAAGCGGGGAAGATTTTTGAAAATCAGGAGAGGCGGCTGGAAGATGAAAGGCTTAGACTGGAACAAAAACAAAGGCAGACGGAATTTGAAAATACTAAATTTGAAAACAGTTCGGAAATTGGGGTAAAAGATGCAGTTTCTTCTGACAATTCTAAAAAATTTTTAATAACTGAAATTAATCTGAGGGATGAATATAATTTACTGACTAAAAAAGAAAAATCAAAAATTATTGGGAAGTATATCCATCTTGAACTAAATTCAGCAGATATAACAAATCTTTTGACAGAGTTCACAAATAAATTAATAACAAAAGGATATTCAACTTCGGTGGTGACCATTATGCCGGATAATGATTTAACGTCAGGAAGGTTAAATTTAGCGGTTGTTCCGGGGAAAATAGGGGAAATAGTGATTAATTCGGGAAATGGTCTTGACAGATTAAAAGAATTTTTCATGTTTAAAACGAATAAAGGTAAAATTTTCAATATAAGGGATCTGGATACAGCTACGGAAAATTTTAATTCGGTACAGGCGAACAGCATGACAATGGAAGTACTGCCCGGAAAAGAGGAAAATACTTCAAAAATTCAAGTGAGAAATATCCTTAAAAATAAATATTCTGTAAGCTTAATTTCAAACAACTATGGGGATAATAAGCAGGACGGGATTTGGAGGAAAGGTGTCAGCCTTAACATTGACAGTCCTTCAGGTATAGGAGATAATCTGTATTTTACATATTTGACAGTTTCAAGGAAAAATCCTGACAGAAACTGGAAAAAACGTGCGGATGAGCTTCAGCCGGGAGAAATATTGCCAATCGGGCCTGCCGGCTATGATCCGTCAAAGGGGGATACTCTGCCGTATAAAAGGCGGCTGGACATGTTCAATTTTGGATATACGATGAAATTCAGGGACTACACGCTGAGACTGGGTTCAGCAAGAAGCATTCAGGAAAGCAGTTTTTATGCATCAAATACAGTTTATGACCTGTATACTTCCAGTCATACGCTTTCCATGAATCTGGATAAAATACTCTTTAGAAATCAGAAAAGTAAACTGACTGCAGGAATAGGGATTAAAAGAAAGCACAATAATAATTATCTTGAAGAGGCGGTTTTATCAGACAGGAAACTGACTGTGGGTACGGTAAATATCAGCTACACGACATCGCTGTTTAAGGGAATTTTTGGATTGAATTTAGGATATGAAAGAGGGCTTAAAATTTTTGGGGCAGAAAGAGATGGAGGAAAAACAGGTACAGCACCAAAAGCCCAGTTTAACAAATATACACTTGATATGAGCTATTACAGGCCTATCGGAGAGCATATGGTATACAGGGGGAATATCTATTCAAGTTTATCAGATGATACACTGTATGGGAGCGAAAGGCAGTCAATAGGGGGAGTAGGAAGTGTAGGTGGATTTCACAGGAGTACAGTATCAGGAGACAAGGCAGTTGAGATAGGAAATGAAATTTCTTACAATATTCCTGTAAAGAAAATAGCTGTCCTGTCACCATATCTGGGATATGGCTATGGATATGTGAGAATAAACAATGACAAGTCGGAATACAGGAAGGGATACATATCAGGAGCTGTTGCGGGTGTCAGACTGGATACTAAATATCTGGACTTTAATTTTGGATATGCGAAACCTGTTTCATATTCAAAATATCTGAATCCGAAGAAACAGGAAATGTATTTTAATATGGCATTGAAGGTATCTTTTTAGGAAAGAAACTATGATAGAAATTAAGGAAAAAGTTTAGAAGGAATAAGAGAAAAAAGAGGAGGCGTATACTTGGGAAATAAAATTTTAAGGAAATTAGTGGCATTTATGCTGTTAATAGCAATGAACATAAACATGTTTGGAACAAATCTGATGCTGGATCCTAATTCCCAGTACAATACGAAACTGGACACTTCAGCAAATGGGACGCCAATCATTAATATATCTACTCCGAACAATCGGGGTGTGAGTATTAATGAATTTTTAGAGTATAATGTAGGTCATGAAGGTCAGGTTCTTAATAATGCTGATAATATGGGACGGAGCCATATAGCAGGAATGATTAATGCAAATCCGAATTTAGGGCCGAATCAGGCCGCAAATTTAATCATTCTGCAGGTAAACGGAGCAAACCGTTCCCAGATAGAGGGATATATAGAAGCCCTGAGCCGTAACAGGGTGGATGTGGTACTGTCCAATGAAAACGGGATTTACTTGAACGGAGCCGGAACAATAAATGTCAGAAAATTTACACCGGCAACAGGTAGGGTTACGCTGAAAGATGGGGATGTTGTAGGAATTGATGTGGAAAAAGGCAGAGTTGTAATTGGGGCAAACGGTTTTGATGCGACAAATACTGACTATGTCAATATCATTGCAAAATCTCTGGAAATGCAGGGGAATCTTGTTGGGAACAGGGTTGATGTAATTTTAGGGGAAAATTTTGTAGACAATAATGGAGCAGTGACTTCAAAAGGTGGAATAAATTCAGTGGCCATAGATGCAGGCAATCTTGGGTCAATGTATGCCGGACAGGTCAGGATAGTCAGTACGGATAAAGGTGCCGGAGTAAATTCGGGGGCGTTAATTTATTCAAAAAATGAGAAGCTGGAAATTACAGCTGACGGTAAAATCAATGTTGCTAAAATAAAGGGGAATGGAATTGAAATTAAAGGTTCTGACTATACACAGACAGAACTGGCCAGTTCCGACCGTGATATTAATATTACAGCAAATACCGTAAAATTATCAGGTCAGACACAGGCTCAGGGAAATGTAGGTTTGAATGCGGATGTTGAAAATGCTTCTGAGATACTTACAAACGGAAATCTGAAAACAAAAAAATTAACTAACACAGGAAAAGTTTTTGGGAAAAATATTCAGGCGGATGATGTTGATAATAGCGGAAAAATGCTTGCAAAGGGTAAGTTTACAGCTAAAAATGTAAAAAATACCGGAGAAATAGCTTCAGGAGATAAAATTTCAGCCAAGAAATTGGAAAATTCTGGAACAGCCGCTACCAGCTCTGATATTTCGGTTTCAGATTCACTTGTAAACCATAATGGCGGAAATATAGAAGGGAAAAATGTTGAAGTTAAAGGATCTGAGCTAAGAAATGCCGGTAAAATCAGTACCGGCAATATAAGGTCTAAAGTGAATGAAGTAATAAACAGTGGGCAGGTTCATTCAAGTAGGGATGTAGATTTTGATACTCAGAAACTGACAAATACAGGAGAAATCCTGGCTGTAAATGATGTGAATTCAGCTGGTGCAGATGTTACGAATAACGGTAAAATCGCATCAAACAACAGGATTTTACTTGATAATTCAAAGATTGCGAATACAGGAGAGATACTGTCAGGCGATATATCAATGCAGAATGCTCAGAAGTTTGATAATAATGGGACAATTAAAGCTAATAGCACTGTACTGACAACAGCCCAGGATATTAATTTAACTGGAAACCTTCATGGGGAGCAGAGGCTGGCCATCTCAGGAAGAAACATCACAAATAATGGAAATACGACAGGTACAGGGCTTATTCAGATTACATCAAATGACTTTACGAATAACCGTGACCTCTCTTCGGATACGGTTATCATCAACGGACAAGGAAATATTGTGAACAATGCAATAATTACCGGAGATAGCGGGAAAATCAGTGGGAATGACATTACAAACAATGATCTGGTTGCATTTGAGAAATATCTTGAAATTAATGCTCAAAACAAAGTTCAAAACAACAAGGATAAGACGATTTACGGTGGACAGACATTAATCATCAAAGGAAACGGGATATTGAATGATGAAGGGGAAATCCTGGGCGGAAATATGACACTGGATGCCGGTAAAATTGTGAACAATATCGGGACAATTCAGGCAACAGGAGATATCCTGATTACTTCCGGTGATTTTCAGAATATTGGGAGAGTAAGCAATCTGGGAAATTATGAAAAGTATTATGAAACATGGGAAGGTAGACGGGTTTCAGAATCAGATATTTCTAACAGCTGGAAGATGCATCTGGAAGCCCCTTCAGCAAAAACGAAACATAGTGATGATTCTAAAAATCAGATGAGGAACTGGCTGAGAGGACAGATATCGGCAGATGAAATAAATGGCTATTCCTCCATAATGTTTAAAAAGTACCCAAATTTAGGATTTGATTTTTTAGACAGGGTTGGGAAAAAAGGTGATGATACGTATTATACAGGGACTGCGAGAGTACCGAAAATACCATTGAAAGGGAAACTGGAAAGTAATGCTTCCACAGAATATGGGAAAATACAGGCAAGTGGAAACATTACGATAAATTCTGCAAATACTAGGAATAGGGACAGTATAATATCAGCCGGTGGAACTGTCGACATTAATTCATCAAATCTTGAAAATTCTGTAACGACAGGAAATGCCGTGCAGTTAAGAGACGGGCAGGAAATATTTAGAATATATTTCAAAAGAGGGAAAAAGAATGCAACTTCCAATGCTTTTCTGAAAAGGGACTTTGTAAATGGAGATATTGCCTATGAAGCCGGACAGCCAAGCATTATAGAAGGTTCGACAGTAAATATAAATGCTCCGGTTATTACATCTCCGATTACTGAAGCAAATGGGAAAATCAATATCGGAAGTGTAGCACACGGAGTTGCAGGCAGCCTGTTCACAGGTACGGTTGGAAAAGGAATTTCTTCAGCAAATGGTACTGTCCAGGTTGCAAATAATATGTCATCTGTCCAGGCAGTCCTGAATACGGGGACAATTTCTGTAAATCCTTTACTGACTGGTGCAATGTTTACTCAGAACATGAATCCCGGTTCAAAATATCTGCTGGAAACTAGAAGTAAATATGTTGACCTGAATAAATATTATGGAAGTGACTACTTTTTATCAAGATTAGGATACACGCCTAGCTGGAACAGAGTTAGAAGACTTGGAGATGCATATTATGAAAACCAGCTGATAACAAGGGCGTTGACAGAGCAGTTAGGGACAGCATTTATCAATGGTAAATCTAATGAGGAATTGATAAAATCATTGATGGATAATGCAGGGATGGAAAGTTCCAGACTGGGACTGCAGGTTGGAAAAGAGCTGACACCTGAGCAGATTAGAGGACTGTCTAAAGATCTGGTATGGTATGTCACTCAGAATGTTAATGGTGTTGAAGTATTAGTTCCAAAAATTTACTTAAGCAAAAATACTTTGGATACAATAACTGCAGATGGACGTAATAAAATTGGTGGAGTTAACGGGACATACATTAAAACTGATAATTTTGTAAATAATGGAATGAAAATTGGTAATGGAGGAGTTACTTATGTCCAGGCAAACACTGTAAGAAATGAGACTGCAACAAATTTACTTTCAGAAATTACCGGAGACAGAACTTTCATTCAGTCAGTAGGAAATATCGAAAATATTGGTGGAAGAATAAACGGTAATGAAGCAGTTGCCCTAATTTCTGACAATGGAAAAGTGATAAATGATACAACAAAGAGAACAGTTGGCCATTACAATGGTGAATTTGACAGAACTAGGCATGAAGAAGTGAAATCTATTGGAACAATTTCTTCAAAAGGAACTGTATTTGTGAAAGCGGACAGTTATGAATCAACAGGCGGAATGTTAAGTGCAGCTCACCTGGCTTTAGATGTGAACAAAGTAAACCTGAATGCCTTATCTCTTTCAGGAGAAGATAAGTTTGGTTCAGGTGGAAGTAATTTCAATAGATATGCTGAAACAACGCATTTAGGAGCAGGGATATCAGCAAACACATCTTCAGGAACAGTTGGAGATATGAACTTGAAAGGTTCGTCATTTATTGCAGAAGATACGACAGGACTTACAGTAACAGGAAACGTGAAAGCGGAGTCGGCAGTAAACATCTATGAAAATGAATCGAGAAGTACAGGCAAAGGATTCATGTCATCAAGCAGCAGCTACAGAAATTCACATACTGAAGAAAATTCAGCAAGTAACCTGATGCTAGGGAAAAATGCTGTAATATTAGGCGATGTAAATTCAATTGGAAGTAACATCGTTCTTGGAGAAAATACATATGTAGGTGGAAAAGTTACGACAGATTCAAGACAGCTTCATAACAGTTATTTTGAAGAGAACAGGAAAAAAGGATTCTCAGGGGGAATAAGTCACGGGACAGCCTCACTTAATTATGGAAAATCACAGAATTCATACGATGAGAAAAGTACAGTAAATGCAAAATCCAACCTTCAAGTTGGAGATGGCTCAGTATTAAACAGGGGAGCAGAAATTACGGCTACAAACTTTGAATACGGAAATATTCAGATAAATAATGGCGATGTAAAATATGGAGCAAGAATTGATACAAGGGATGTGCATACGGAAAGTAAGAGCAGCAGTTTCGGAATTTCAGCAGGAGTAAACAGCCCAATGTTAGACAGGGTAAAACAGATTGCAGGAGCTGTAGAGCAGGTTAAGAACGGCGATACTGCTGGTGGAGCAATGGAAGCAATAAATGCTGTGACTGGTACAATTAAAGGACTTGCAGACAATCAAGGGACAAGACAGACAAACTATGTAAATGGAAGCGTCGGTGCAAAAGGTGCAAGAGACGCACAGGCAAACAGCAACTTCTACGCCAACATCGGAGTAAATGCAGGATTTATACGTTCAAGAAGCAACACAAGCTCCCATACTGAAGGTGCGTCCGTAACAACACTAAAGCCAATGGATGAAAATTCAAGCATTACCTACAACAATGTAAACAATATAACGTATCAGGGAACACAGGCTCAGGGTGGAACATTCATCTACAATAATGTTGCTAATATTCAGAAGGAAGCTGTGGAACTTCATAACAGTTATACATCAAGCAGTTCAAGTAGAGGAATAAATGCAGGAGCTACAATTGGCTATGGACATAAAATATAGACCACTGGAATTACACCAAGCAACTTAGATATAACTTATAGAACTGGAAGTATAATAAGTAAAACAATAATTGAAGTTTCAAAAAATAGAGATAACAGTATAACTATAGTTTTAATAAGGCGTCATAAATTATATGATGAATTTTCAAAACCTTTTGATTTGAAAAATGGTTTTCCAGATAAACGAGAACTTGGAAATAAATATAACTTACTTACAAATTATAAAAATCATGAAATATACAGAGGAAGATTCAAGAACAAGGATAAAGATATAATGCTGAAAGAAATAACAGATTCTATAAATATGAGGATAAAAGAAGCAAAAGAGAAGATAGGAGGAAAAAAATAGAAATGAAAAAACAGCTTTGTTTTATAGTTATGTCCATTGTTTTTGTATATATATATATATTCTTCTTATAGTTGTATTAATGAAATAAAAAGAAAAAAATATGTCCAAAATACACATGAAAAAATTAATAACAACTTTAGCTTAGAAAGAATGACATTAAAAGATGAAACATTATCCGTATATGAATATACAACTAATAGTACCGGTTATTTATTATGTGAAGGGATAGAAAAGTTAACATGGACAAAAAATTTTAAATATATTATAGGATATATAGAGTTAAGTAAACAAGGATTATGTAAAGGATATTTTTATATAAATTCAAATGATGAGAAAGATTATAAATTCAATTTAACCAAAAAAGAGGTAGAAGAAAAATTTGGAAAAGATATTAAATATCAAAAAAGTATTGATTTAACTTCTCATATTGAATTAGATTTAGGTTTTGACTCACTTGATATAGTGGAATTTATGAATTTCTTAAATGATACTTTTGGAATAACATTAGTAGAACAAGATTTTGTTGAAAATAAAACAATATCTGCTATAATAAAATTAGTTGATGAAAAAGCAGGAAAGCTAGTTGAAAAAATAGATAAAAATGAAAATTTAAAGAAAATTATTGAAAGTGATTCTAATGTTAAACTACCAAAGGATGCAAGATATGCAAAAGTATTAAAATTTATTTTAAGTCCAATGTTTAAATTTTACTTTAAATATAAATACAGTGGTAAAGAAAATCTTGGAGAAGGTGCAGGAATAATTGTTGGAAATCACCAAAGTTATTTAGATGCTTTCATGCTAAATAATGCCTTTACCTATAAAGAAATGGAAAATAATTATTATATAGCAACAGCATTACATTTTAAATCTGATTTTATGAAGTATTTATCTGGTCATGGAAATATAATTTTAGTTGATGCAAATAGAAATTTAAAAAATACTTTGCAAGCAGCTGCTAAGGTTTTAAAAAATGGTAAGAAACTTCTTATATTCCCAGAAGGTGCTAGAACAAGAGATGGTAAGTTACAAGAGTTCAAAAAGACTTTTGCTATACTTGCAAAAGAATTGAATGTTCCTATATATCCATTTGTATTAAAAGGGGCTTATGAAGCTTTTCCATATAACAAAAAATTTCCTAAGAGAAATAATATTTCAGTTCAATTCTTAGAAAAAATTGAACCACAAGATAAAACAGTTGAAGAATTAGTTGAAGAAACTAAAAATAGTATTGCAAAAAATTATTATTAAAATATATAAAATGGAGGTAAAAATATGTATTACAATATGAATGACATTGATATTAAAAGTTCTAACAATTTATTAAGAAAAGTATTTTTGTATATGATTTTAGGTATCGCTATTTCTTTTGGCACAGGAGCATATTTATTATATTTTAATCAAGGTTTATTATCTACTTTATTTAATTATTATCAATTTTTAGTAATAGCTGAGTTAGCTATGGTATTTTCTATAAGCTTTTTTATAAATAAAATATCTTCTAGTTTAGCAAAAATTTTATTTTTTGCTTATTCCTTAGTAAATGGTGTAACTCTTACCGTGATTGGATTTATTTATGCACCACAAATAATTTTCTATGCATTTATGATAACTCTTACAATTTTTGTTGTAACTGCTATCTATGGTTATACTACACAAGAAGATTTAAGTTCTTATAGAAGATTTTTTATGATAGCTCTAATCTCATTGATAATTTTATCAATTATTAATGCTTTTATGGGAGTTGGAATGTTAGAATGGGTAATAACAATAGGAGGAGTAGTTATTTTTACTGGGCTTATAGCTTATGATGTAAATAGAATTAAATTTATATCATATCAATTAGCTGATGGAGATAATGAAGCTATGGAAAAAATGGGAATAATTGGAGCTTTAAATCTTTACCTAGATTTCATTAATCTATTTATCTATATACTTAGAATTTTTGGAAGAAAAAAATAATTATTTAGGAGCTATCAAATGAAAAAAATTATAATACTATTTTGCGTACTTATGATACTCAGACCTGGCAACAACAGGGAGAAATAGTTGTAGAAGGTGAGTTGAAGAAGGTAGATATCAAAAGCGACGGCAGTGAGGTCTTGGTTTCTTCGGTTTATAACAATGAAGCACAACTTAGCAGAAGGAATCTTATCGATGGCTCTGTAATAGATTTTGTTCCCGGTGTTAAAGAATATAATTCCATAATGCAAAAAGAAATTTATAATCCATACATATATGTTCGTTATTCCAATGACGGTAAAAGTATTATATTGATGACTAAAAATGAGATCATGAAAATTTCTTTGGAAGATAAGAGAGAAATATTCAGGTTGAAAAATGATATTAATCTAAATTATATCAGCAATTTAATATATGAAAGTGAAAACGGAGATAAGATAGCTTTCAGGTCGTCAACCAGAATGTATATTGCTGACGGGAATACAGGTGAAATAATCGATGATATACCTATGAGTAAAGAAGCTGTGTTGGGAATTATCTATAATGAAGATACCGATACGCTGATAGGGTTTGGATCAAACGGTGCTTATACTGTTTGGAAAGACAAGAAAATAACAGAAAACCATCTTGGTTTTGGAGATGGTGTTCCGACAGAATTTTTATTCTCAAAAGACGGAAGTAAGGTGTTTGCAAATTCCAGAACAAATCAGGTCATAAAGATGATAGACCTGCAAACTGATGTGCCATCGGTAGATATAGACCAAAGAATAATAGCTGCCTCCAATGATTCTTCTCATATATTGCTGTTGGACTCAGAAAGTCTGTCTGTGTCCGATGATAACGGTAAGACAAGTAAAAATATAGCAATAAATGAGAATATAGAGTGGATCGGCGGACAGAGTTCATTCAATAATGCGATCTCCAATGACGGTAGATATTATGCCAATGTGACCAGCGGTTATTTGACCAATGAATCTGAAGGTAAAGAGGTGCTGGCAATATACGATCTTCATAATGACAACTATATGCAGTTGAATCTGCCTAAAGGCATTTATAATCTTAGATTCAGTGATGATTCAAAATACCTGTTGATCTATGATTGCCGGAGCGCCTGCGCCGGATCGGGGAGGCGGACCGCATCTGGAGGACGGCGCTC
>ERZ773022.2390-NODE-2390-length-11326-cov-10.644929_pt1 | contig 11326 bp, 10 predicted proteins | sample MGYA00580839_ERZ773022 | MGnify/ENA primary metagenome ERZ773022 (study PRJEB29015, sample SAMEA2738020) | human oral metagenome | biome: human oral; feature: human-associated habitat; material: dental | place: China | collected 2044 ... | reverse complement strand
ATCGTGCGCTGGATGTAGAGCCCGTAGAAGCGGTAGCCGATGGCGTAGGTGCAGATCGCGGTCACCACGAACCAGATGGTGTTGACGCTCTCGCCGCGGACGACGGCCAGCATCCACCAGCCCAGCACGCCCAGGACCGTGACGACGGCCCAGATGGCGATGCTCTTGGGCGTCCACTTGTGGTGGGGCCTGATGCCGACGGGAACGCTGTCCTTGTTGCGAATGATGAGGCGCTCCTCCTCAGGCGTGTACGAGGGGAGCTCTGTCTGTTCTTGGGTGTCCATGGAAGGGTCACTTCTCATCGCTGAGTGTGGGGACGCACGGCGCGACCCGCCGTGCCGCTCTCCAGCGTAGAGCGCCGGATGTCACAGCACCAGACTCGAGAACCCTGGACGACGGCGGGGGACGGGATGGGCGAGTGGGCGCCGGCGCCGAGTGCTGCCCGTTCCGCCCCTCGGGGTGGGGGGCCGGTCTCAGGCGGAGGCGCCGTCGTCGGGGCGCCGTGCCGCTGAGGCGGAGGCCGGGGTGATGACGGGCAGCACCGACCAGGGGAAGTTGATCCACCTGTCGGTGGTGCGCCACCAGTAGTCCGGCTCGACGATGGAGCGCGGCTTGCGGTAGATGACGGCGCTGCGGGCGTCGACGCTCACGGTCCGCCCGCCCAGGTCCAGGCCCTGATGGCGGAGCATCTCCATGACCACCCGGAGGGTCTTGCCGGAGTCGGCGACGTCGTCGACGACGAGGACCCTCTTGCCGGGCAGCCCGGAGGCGTCCATGAGCGGGGGCAGGATGATGGGCTCCTCGAGGGTCCGGCCGACGTCGGTGTAGAACTCGACGTTGATGGCGCCCATGGCCTTGACCCCGATGGCGTACCCGATGGCGCCGGCGGGGATGAGGCCGCCGCGGGCGATGGCGATAATGAGGTCGGGGATCCAGCCGGAGGCGACGATCTGGGCGGACAGCTCGCGCTCGGCGGCGCCGAAGAGGTCCCAGGTGAGGTTCTCCCGGTCCGGATCGGCCGCCCGGGCCGCACCGTCGTCGAAGGCGGGGCGGGCGGTGGTCGGGGTGCCGGGGATCTCGTGCGCGTCGCTCACCGCCTCATTGTAGTGGGCCTTGTACCTGGGCGTGCCGTGGCCCGCACCCGGGGATTGTCGTGGCCTGCGGGATGTGGAGCCGGCGTCGTGGAGATCGGTTCGGCCTGGAGCGGTGAATGCTTTACGGGTGACGAAGATAACGATACGATCACGGCGCGTTGTTCCTGCCCCAGTGCTCACCGCCTGGATCCCTGCAGAAAGGCTGTCATGCGCCTCTCACGCCCCTCTCGACGCCGACCGTCTCGGCTGTGGCGCCGCCGTCTCGGCGTCGTCCTGATCCTGCCCCTGATTCTGACCACCGTTCTTCTCGCACCGGCGCGTGCCGTCGACACCCCCTCCGAGCCCGTGGGCGATATCGACGCCACGGGGACCTACGCCTCGGGCGGCCCGGGCTGTCACGGCACGGACGACGTCAGCGACTGCCTGACCTGGAATATCGAGGCCCACTACAACCTCGCCATAGGCGAGAGCACCACGATCGCCATCGAGGCCGACTCCCAGCCCGGCCAGTGGACCTGGGACTGCCCCTCCGGGGACCGCGTGGCGGGCACCGCCACGTACTTCTATCACGATCCCGACGAGAACGGGCCCCTCCTGCATCTCGACAGCTCCGGACTGGGTCTGAACGACCAGATACTCGACGGACGGGGCCGCAGCGCGGGGTCGGTCACCGGCATCACGTGCGCTCCGGAGCACCTGAGCATGACCTACGAGCCCACTTTCCCCGACCTGGCCTCCTACGTCGACCTGAGCGTGGGGGCGAGGGCCGTGGCTCCCGGCACCGGTGAGCGCGACTACACCTTCGCTCCGACGGTCACCTCCTCCCAGGACGGGGTGCCGAGGAGTCTGACGGCCACTGCGAAGAAGCCGGATGCCGGCGCTGTCCACGCGACCGTCACCGCCGGCCCCCAGACCGCGGCAGGGGCGTCGAAGGATGCAGGGCGCTACACCGTCGCGGTGAGGAACGACTCGACGAGTGCGCTGAGCGACTTCACCATCGCGACCTCTCGGAAACGGGGACTGCCGTCGTTCACCGGGCTCAGCTGCGACCTGACCGCCTACGGCGGCGAGGTCGTCACCGCCGAGGGTCCGGCCGAGTCCCTGAGCGTGTCCAGCGGCGGGGCCTCGGTGCCCGGCGGCCAGGAGGTCATCTGCCAGGTGGACGCGACCGGGATCAGCGGCGCCAACACTCTGGGGGCGAGCGTGACTGCTGCGGGCCAGACCTTCGAGGGCTACTACGATGACAACCGCCCGGACGGTGAGGTCACGGTTCAGAACAAGGCCGACAGCGTGCAGGTCCAGCCGTCGGATGACAAGGTTGGCTCCACTTACGTCCGTGTCGACTACGAGGTGGCCTTCCGCAACAGGACCAACGTCAACGGCGAGACCTCACCCGTGGTCCTCAGGCCCCACGTCCCGGCCGGCCTTACGCTGGAGTACGTCTCCTCGGATACTGGCTGGCCGATCAGCGGCCGGGTGAGCCCCCAGGCGGACGGCACTATTCCCGTGTCCGAGGCGAAGATGATGAGCGCTCACACCATGACGCCCCTGCAGTTCTCCGCCTACTACGCGGTGGACGCCGGCGCCGTGACCGAGGATGGCTGGGGCGCACTGGGCGCCTGCGTCCCCGGTGACCCCTCGACGGGCCTGACCACCCAGGTCGACGTCGTCGGGAACGACGCCGGCGTCGGGGCGGGCACCTACTCGACCTGCACGGCCGTGGTGCGCCCGCAGTGACGGAGGCGATGGCCGGCCGGCGTCGTCGGGGACCGTCCATGTCATGAACGCCCGCAGTGCTGACGCCCCGGAGCCGCCGCGGGCACCCGCGCCCCGGCGGCTCCTGGCCCTGAGTGCCACGGCCTTCCTGCGCGAGCACTACCGCGAGCCGATCACGATTCACGACCTGGCCGACCACCTCTCCTACAGTCCCTCCCACCTCACGCGCTCCTTCACCGCGCAGGTGGGGGCCTCGCCGATTCGCTACCTGTCCTCCTGGCGTCTGCACGAGGCCAAGCGCCTGCTCATCGGCGAGGGACTGGATGTGGCGGAGGCCTGCTACGAGGTCGGCTACACCTCGGTGGGCACCTTCTCGCGGCGTTTCGTCCGGGACGTCGGGCTGCCGCCCGCGGCCCTGCGGAGGTCGGCGCATTGGCTGGCCGAGGTCAGCCTTCCTCCGGTGAGCCTGCTGGCGCCGGATGCGACCCGGGCGTTGGTGTGCGTCGTCGTGCCTCCGGCGCTGCGGGCGCGGCTCGGCGAGGCGCCCTACCAGTGGGTCGGCACCTTCCCGACGCCGGTGCCCTGCGGTCCCCCGGTCACGGGCGCCCTGCGCCGGGGCGTGGTGGAGGTGCGTCTGCCGGTGGTCGCCGGTGCGCCCTGGCTGCTGGTCACGCTGACTCCCGGAGGGGCCGACGTCGCCGAGCAGCTCGCGCCGCAGGCCCCTCTGGTCGCCCGGCCGCACCGCCTGCGCGCGGATGTCGGGCGGGAGGAACGGGAGGAAGTGGTCACCGTGGAGGTCGGTCCGGCCCTTCCCTGGGACCATCCGATGCTGGTGGCTCTCCCGGCGCTGTGGCCGGGCTGAGGCGCGCTTGAGCGCTCGCCCTGCTGGTGCCCAACCCGCTCAACCCGCCCTGTCGAGGTAGCTCGCCCTGTCGAGATAGACATTGTCGAATGAGATCGACGGTGCCACCGTCGATCTCATTCGACAATGTCTATCTCGACGTCGGCTCAGCCGGTCGCTGCGAACTTTGTGCGTGCATGGGGATCGCGGCGGTGGTCCGGGATTCAGTGGGTATTCAGTCGGGATTTCACTAGGGATGACAGCAGGATCGGAGTCGTCGCCGCGGCTGCGCACCGCCTACCGTGCGGATGGCTGGCAATGAGCCACCGGAGGCACTTCGCGCCTGGCTGCCGGCGCCTCCGCAGAGAAATGAGCCCCCACACCCGGAGGACCGATGACCCCTTCGACCGATATCACCGACACCGCCGCGATTGCGCAGGGTCGCCCCTGCTGGCTCGAGCTGTACACGCCCGACGCCGAGGCCGCCGCCACCTTCTACGAGGGCCTGCTGGGTTGGCGGATCGCCCCTGCCGACCCCGATGCGGGTATCTCCACCACGGTGACGCACCACGACCGCCTCATCGCCTCCTTCGAGCCGCAGGAGGACTACGCCGGCTGGCTCGTCACCCTGCTCGTCGACGACGCCGCGGCGGCCGTGGCCAGGGCGGAGAAGGCGGGCGGTGGCGTCGTCGTCCCGTGCACCGAGGTCGACGACGTCATGGCCTTCGCCGTCGTGACCGACCCCGGTGGGGCGCGCGTGGGCATGATCGCCGCCGCCGACCCGGCGCCGGCGCTGCCGTGGGAGACGGGCATGCCTGTGTGGCACGAGGTCCTGACCGAGGGCCTGGATGCCGGTATCGCCTTCTACGAGACGGTCTTCGGCTGGCGCACGCGTCCCGAGGCCTCTGGCGGCGAGGGCTTCCCTTACCGCGTCAACGACTCCGGGTCCGGGGGCTTGTGCGGCATCGGGGAGCTCAGTTCGCTCGCGGGAGACGGGCGGGCCTCTGCCTGGAGGGTCTACTTCCGCGTGGAGGACCTCAACGACGCCGCAGCGCGCGTGCCCGAGCTCGGCGGGAGGGTCCTCTCCGGGCCGCAGGACAGCCCCTACGGCAGGATGCTCGAGGTAGCGGACCCTGACGGCGCCCGGTTCATGATCCTCGAGATGTGAGGCGGGGTCGACCGGCCGGGTCCGCGGGAGGTGCGAGGCGTCGTGCTGGTGGCCCGCCCCGCACAGTCGAGGCCGGCATGTGTCCCGCCGTCGAGATTGACATTCTCGGATGAGGTAGACGGTGACACCGCCGACCTCGTACGACAATGTCAATCTCGACGCCTGAGTCGGCTGGGTCGGCCGATCGACGCCGGAGCCCGGGCGGAGCGGGGTCGTACAGGAGGTCGCGCAGGGCCGGTCAGTCCCGGGCGCGCAGCAGCTGGGCGACGGGCGTCGTGGAGGCGCTGGACAGGACTGTGGCCCCGCACACCGTCAGCAGTGAGGCGCCCGTGATAACAATGATTTCCACCCACGGGCCGTGGAAGAAGACGACCGACACGGGATTGAACCCGACGACCAGCGACTCCGAGCACAGGCCCACCACCGTCGATACCGTCCCCAGGATCGCGGCGGTCGCCGCGTGGATGACGCCCTCCAGCACCTGGGCCCACCGCACCTGCGCCTGCACGCCTCCGGCGGCCAGGAGAAGGGCGCCGTCACGGCGACGCCGTCCCGCGCTCATGGCGATGACCGCCACGCCGCCGGTCCAGGCCACGAGGAACGCCAGTCCGAACAGGGCCATGAATCCGCCGAAGTCGGCATTACCACCCAGGGCGCGGAAACCGAAGGCGAGGCCGACCAGGCCGATCGCCAGGCTGAAGGGCATGACGGTGGCCGAGGACCGCCCCGCCTCGTAGGCGGCGGAGTGCCTGGCCATGTGCCAGGCCACGGAGCGCGAGGGAATCAGAGCGGTCCACGTGCGCTCCAGGGCCGGCGTCACCCGGGGCGTGAGCACCACCATCAGAACCAGGGCGGCGAAGCCGGCTCCGATGACGAGGCTGAAGTCGGACTCGGAGTCCGGTTCGATGTTCTGGGCGATGATGGGCGGGGCGATCAGTCCCGCGAGGCACACGATGATCAGGATTCCGCTCAGCAGCGTGCGGCGGACCCGCCGTGAGCGACCCCGGACGTCGTCGTGCTCGTTCAGCAGGGCGATGATCTGGGCGCGGCTGGAGCGGCGCGCGGCGCCCTTGCCGCCCAGGACGGCCAGGCTCGTGCACAGGATCAGCAGGATCCACAGGTCGACGGGGTGGGGCTGAGGCCGTGCCGTCGGGAGAATCATGCCCACAGAGCCCTCGAAGGCGCTCAGCGGGAAGGAGAGCGGATAGGCCAGGGGGATGGCCACCACAGCTGACCCCGCGCCGACGAGCGCCAGCTGGCCCAGGAGAATCATCCGCAGCAGCCCGGGCCGCATGCCCTGGGACCTCCACAGGCCGTGGTCACGCGCCCGGCTCGCCACCACCAGGGCCGCCACTGTGGAGAGGGCGACGACGACGGACAGACCCACGAAGATGAGCTGCATGGACGTGAGGACTGTCGCCCCCTCCGCCATGTCCACGTCTCCCGTGGCCTTAGCGGCGATCCTCCCCCCGCGCCCCACCATGAGCTGGGCGGCTATGCTCGTGGCGGCCACGACGACGACCACCACCGTCCATGTCCACGAGCGCAGGTTCTGGCGCAGATCTGCGAGCAGAAGGCGGATCATGCCGTCCTCCCCCGGACCGCGAGGATCGCCTGGGAGACGACCTCGGCGTTGCCTCCCGGAACATGCGCCGCGATCCGCCCGGAGTCCATGACCAGCACCGAGCCGGCCCGGGCGGCGGCCTGCGGGTCGTGGGTGACCATGAGGAGGGTGGCGCCCTCCGCGGCGATCTGGGCGAACCAGCTCAGCACGATGTCGGCGGCGGCCAGGTCCAGGGAGGCGGTGGGCTCGTCGGCGAAGACGATCTGCGGGCGCGAGGCCAGGACCCGGGCGATGGCGACCCGCTGGCGCTCTCCGCCGCTGAGCTGGGCGGGCAGATGGCCCGCGTGGTCGGCCAGGCCCACGCGGGCCAGGGCGTTGTCCACCTCCTGGTGGGGCAGGGCCCGTTGGCGCAGGCGACCGGGCAGGGCGACGTTGTCCCGGGCGTTCAGGCAGGTGACGAGGTTGTCCTCCTGGAAGATGACGCCCATGTGCTTGGCTCGGAAGGTCGCCAGGGCGCCCGGGCGCAGCGAGGTGGTCTGCGTGCCCAGCAGGTGCACGGTGCCGCTGCTCGGCTGGTCCAGCCCGGCCGCGCACTGGAGCAGGGTGGACTTGCCCGATCCGGAGGCCCCGACCACGGCGGTGAAGGAGCCCTCGGCGAGCTCCAGATCGACCCCCGCCAGGGCATGGACGACGGCGTCGCTCCGACCGGGCACCGCGTGCGTCCGGGTCAGTCCGTGGGCGGCGATCGCGGGGGCCGCGGGTGTCTGCGCGGGTGAGGGCGAGAACCGTGAGAGCCTCGGCCGACTGCCGGCGGGCCGGCCGGCGGCGGGTGCGGTGAAAGGGGACTGTGCTGTTATGGAGACCGCCTTGGCAGGGGGTGAGTGATGGGAGTCGGGCGGCGGGCCGCTCGGTCCCGCATCGTCGAACCACTACGAGGCTAGGGAGGGCCATCGCGCCGGAGTACCGGGTACTCCCCTGGTTCCTCCCCTATTTCTCCCCGGCTCATCCCTGACCGGTTCCCGAGACGGGGTCGACGGCGGTTCGCGTCCGCGGGGTGGCTGCCGGGTTCAGGGCGGCAGACCCCGCGGCTGGATGATGGTCCCGGGGTGGCGGCCTAGTGCCTATCGGATGCCGCTGTGTCTTGGGGACGGTCAACGGGTTGACCGGCTGCCGGTCCGGCGGGCGCGGGCCGCCGGAGACAACCATCTACGAGCGAGGGCTCTTCCGCGCCTGAACAATGGTGGTCCGCAGGACCCCCCACTGCATCTGCAGACCCGCGGGGGCGGTGGTGACGTCGGCACCGGCGTCTCGGAGGACCGCAACGTACTCCCCGGTCCTGCTGATGTCCGCGATGACGAGCCGGCCTCCCGGCCGGAGGACGCGCAGGGCCTCGGATACGGCGCGCATGCGTCCGTCGGTGCTGGGGATGTTGTGGATGGAGACGCTGGCGGTCACCAGGTCGAATGAGGCGTCCTCGTAGGGGAGCCGGGTCATGTCTCCGGTGTCGAGCGTAATCCGATCGGCCACGCCGTTGAGCTCGGCGTTCTTGCGGGTGGCCTCGGGCGAATTGCCCGTCTGATCCTGATTGCGCCACAGGTCGATGCCCGTGGCATGGCCGCCCGGCAGTCGCAGCGCGGTCGCAATGAGGACGGCGCCGCGTCCGCAGCCCAGATCCAGGCTCCGCTCGTCACCCCGGAGGGACAGTGAGTCCAGGATGGCCGCCCAGGCGCGGAACTTCCCACCCAGGGTGGTGTTCCAGTACGTGAGCGCCGAACCGGCGAGAACGAGCGCTCCCGCGCCGCTCAGCAGAGAGACCCACGCGGGTGCGGACTGCACGATGTTGGCCACGGTCATCGCCAGCAGCGCCAGAGCGGGCAGGCTGAGCAGGACGGGCACCGCTATTGCGTCCACGCCGTAGCTGCCTGCCGGTTTGTCGGGAATCCGGGTTGCCATGCTGGGCCTCCTGCCGCTCTGTGTTTCGTCGGGCTTCTCGGTCTCTCGATCCTCTGCCGGGTCAGAGCCGGAGCGGATCGTGCCGGCTCCGGTCGTGAGTGGCCGCACCTCATGACGTCGAGTGCGTCAGATCGTATGTAGTGAACGAATCGTCGGCAAGATGAGATGGGTCGTCTGGAGGGGCTTGCGTCCCATACCGGTGGTGCGCGGCCGTACGGCCATGAGGAGGCGCAGTCGTGTGGGGTGCCGCCGTCCGCGCCGCCGCCAGCCGGGGGTCATGGGTGCGCGGACCCGTCCGGTGCGCGCCGGGAAGCGGGTCCAGCTTCTTGGGGCAGCACGGTCAGTCGACGTCGTCGCGCTCGGCGAAGACCTCCTTGGCGACGAAGGTGGCGTTGAGCGCTCGCGGGAAGCCCGCGTAACCGGCGGCGTGCAGGATCGCCTCGACGATCTCCTCGCGGGCGAGCCCCACGTTGAGGGCCGCCCCGATGTGCACTTTCAACTGGGGCTCGCAGCCGCCGAGCGCCGTGAGCACGCCGATGGTGACGAGCTGGCGGCTGCGCGGGTCCAGGCCGGGGCGGTCGTAGACGTCCCCGAAGCCGAAGGCCGCGATGTGGTGGGCCAGGGCCGGGCCCCGGGGGCCGCCCGGCGCCTCAGAACCTCTGACCGATGCCGCGCAGGCGCCCGAGCCCCCGGATCACGACGGCGACGACGGGGAATCCCCCGGTCACGCCGGCGATGTCCTACTCGCCCGCGGCCCCGGGGGCGGGCTCGTGGACCATGACCACGCCCCGCCCGCCCGCGAAGGTGATGCCCGCGTACTCCTCGACCCGCTCCGTCTGCGTGAAGCCGACCGCGAGGTGCAGCCCGATCGAGGCGTGCTTGTCGGCGTCGACGACGCTGACCACGGGCTCGCCCGGGTCGAGGGCCGCCACCGCGTCCAGCACCGCGCCCAGCAGCGCCCGGCCGATGCCGTGGCGGCGGGCCCGCGGGTCGACGATGAGTCCGGAGACCGTCCATCTCTCGGGGCGCCCGGTCCCCAGGTCCCCCGGCAGCACGAAGGCGCCGGAGAGCGCGACGGGGGCGAGCCGGTCGTCGCCGACCTCCTCGGTCCCCGCCTCAGCCTCCTGCTCGACCGGCATGAGGGCGAGCAGGAGCACCGGCAGCGCCTCGATCATGCGGGGCGCCTGCGCCAGGGCGTCCTCGACGCCGGTCCCCCGCAGCGCCAGCAGTCGGGCGACGCGGGCGGCGTCGTCGGGTGAGGCGGGGCGGATCACGAGGCCCGCGGCGGATCCGCAGCGGGCCCGGGGAGCGCGGTCGGCGAAGTCGTTCACGGGGCCAGTCTTCCACGGCGGTCCGCCGACGCTCCGGGGCCATCGGCGGGCCTGGCGCCGAGCCGCGCGGCGGCGCCCCGCCGCCCGCGGTCGTGGCCGTCGGCGGACCCGACGACGGCGCAACGGCGGGATCCCGCCCGGAGCCGTCGTCCCCAGACGGACCCGGAAGGACGGTTATCCACAGGGCTCGACCGGGGGCGTGGACCGGCGGCGCCGCCCGTCCCTACCCTCCAGTCACCAGTCCCGGAGAGGAGAGCCCCATGCGCCCCGCCAACCGCCGTTGTTCCGATCCCCCCGCCCGCCAGCGCCGGCGCGCTCACACCGGCGCCGCCTTCGGCCTGGCCGGGCCGCGCGCCCGCGGAGGGGACCTGGACGAGACCACCGTCATGGAGATCGCGCTGGCCATGCGCGAGAAGCTGGCCGCCGCCGGCATCACCACCGAGCTCGCCCACGGGGAGACCGGCATCGAGCTGCACGGCACCGGCGAGTACGAGACGATGGTCAGCTCCCTGGGGCCGACCGTCTTCGAGCTCGCCGGTCACGACCGCGGCGAGTGGGACCGCATCCTGGACGTGCGCGTGGACCAGGCCGTCCGGACCCTCGCGAGCGTCAAGAGGAGGTGGCCCGGCACGCCCGAGCAGTGGCGCACGGCGGTGCGCACTCGCCTGATCGACCCGGACGTCTCCTGCCGGTACGGGTCGCCGGTGCACCGGCCCTTCGGCGGCAACCTCGTCCTGGCCCTGTACCTGCGGCTGGACGGCGGGGTCATGCCGATCTACTCCGAGCACCTGAAGGACTGCCCGCTGAGCGCCGACGAGCTCTTCGAGGCCGGTCAGCGCAATACCGACCGCGCGCCCCTCGTCCACTGCGGGCCGATCGGCGCCGGGGCCTGGGCGCTGCACGGGGAGGGCTTCTTCACCGCCTCGAAGGCCGCGAACCTCGGGGCCGTCCTGGACGGGATCGATGTCGGGGCCGACGCCGGAGTGCTCTTCTGCCTGCCCCACAAGCACGTGCTCGGCCTCCACCCGATCGACCCGGACGACCCGTACTGGGCGCTCAATTCGATGGCGCTGCTCCACTGCGAGGAGACCGAGCGGCACGTGGACCCGATGCTCTCGCCCTTCATCTTCCACCGCGCCCCCACCGGCGAGGTGGAGGCGGTGGCAGTACCGGGCGGGGTCATCTACGACGACCCGCGCGTCCTCATCCTGCCGGCGCCGCGCTTCGACGCGATCCTCGACGCCGCCGGCTGCGAGAGCACACCGGTGCGATGCGCCGGAGCCGGCGATCGGCTCCCCGGGCGCATGGGCGCCGGGGGCGGCCTCAGATCTCCTGGACGGGGCGCCGCCGGAACCCGCGCAGGGTGAAGCCGGCGCCGAGCAGCCCGGCGGCGAGCACCAGACCGGTCAGGGTCACGCCCGTGACCGGAAGGGGCCCCCACCCGGAGGACGAGGTCCGCTTGGAGTCGTCGGGGGGCGGGGCCACCGCCACGGGGGCCGGGCTCGACCCCGCCGAGGCGGAGTCGTCCGCCGGCGCGTTGTCGACGGGCAGCGCCCCCGGATCCGAGGTCCCCGCGGCGGTGGTCGCCCCGGCGGCCTGGCGGGTCGCCCGTGTTGTTGGTTCGCCAAATGACGTCGACCCCTGTTCTCGACAGATAGT
>ERZ773022.2389-NODE-2389-length-11339-cov-2.642325_pt1 | contig 11339 bp, 4 predicted proteins | sample MGYA00580839_ERZ773022 | MGnify/ENA primary metagenome ERZ773022 (study PRJEB29015, sample SAMEA2738020) | human oral metagenome | biome: human oral; feature: human-associated habitat; material: dental | place: China | collected 2044 ... | reverse complement strand
GCTGACTGAATCGGGCGCTGTCTCGCCGATGTCCTAAACTGATCAACTCCGACCGAGGGAGTCACTTCACCAATGGGGACTACCTGAATCTGCTGAAGAAGTGTGGGGTGCAGTTTTTCATGGACAGTAAGGGACAGGCGTTGGATAATGTCCGTACGAAGCGATTTTTCAGAGGTTTAAAGTACGAGGATGTTTACATCAAGTCTCACGAGGACGTGAGAGCACTGCGGCTCGGTGTCGGAGCGTATATATTGCGCGGACTACAATGCCGTCCGTCCACACCAGGCTTTTGGCGGTCTGACGCCGGAGCAGGTGTACACCAGACAGAAAGACGAGAGCGCCGCTTAAGCCCTACTCAAGTCTTGCCTCATTCAGATGTTCAGGAGAAAGGAGACATTCGGAGCTTTTTGCATCCCGTGTCTTGACTAAGGGGCGCAGTGTAAACTATCCTTGGACTAACGGACAGGTAGAACGTATGAACCAGACAATGTAACATCTGCAACATTGGATTGAGGGTATTCAAGGAGTCGGTTAGATTGCACAACGCAAAATCCCAATCGAACGCTGAAGCAAATGAATGGAAAACCTCGCACAATTTTAGGCAAGTTGACTTCGATCAACCTGAACTTTGTGCCCAAACAAAACTACTGGCTTGCACTATCAATGGGCACTTGGTCAATCCAAGCAGACAGGACTGGCCGCAGTTGTTGGCAGCTGTTACCGAGTGGTTTATTGCCGACGGTAACCCAAACCTTGAATTACTGAATCATAAGCCACTCTATGGGAGCAATGCGTTCTTTATGTTCCAAAAAGCTCAATTCGGCACTTGTGAGAAACTCTCGAACGGCAAGTGGATATACACGAATTATAATCCCCAGACTGTTGTGTCCATAATCAAAAATCTTTGCCTGCACTGTGGCATGGACTTGGGCAACGTTGTTATTACCTACGAGCCCAAAGCATGGAGTTTTGAGAGGACGGCACAGTCCTATTCCCGTCCTGCTTCCGTTACGCCTGTTGCCGCACAACCTACGAGGCGTCACAAAAAAATTGCAGAACAATCCGTTGCTGAACAATTGCTCCTTGAGCAATTAACGGATGTGTTGTCGAGGCACTTTGCGAACGGCTACAGATTGAGTTCACCAATTGAGATGATACGCTTCCGTTCATTTGCCGCCGAGGACTTGGGCAAGGAGCTTACGCTCTCCGATGAGGAATTGAAAACATACATTACCGCTTGCGGAATGAGCTATGAGGGCAAAGTCTATGCGGTCCCCGCAGAGACACGGGAACAAATCAAGAAGTTGGCACTAAATTACTTCGCCGATGGCGCTCAGGTTATCTTCTTTGCTGAATTTTACGCGAAAAATGAGGGCTGGTTGTTGGGTGCAAGTGTGGTCTCCGAAGAAATGCTGACGGACATCCTGCGCAGACTTTTTCCGTGGCTTTTGTTCACGCAGACCTATTTTGGCTATACGAACGCTTCTGTATCCTCTGCTCTGGAGAGCGAGATCCGTAGAGTGTGGGGCGAAGATGTGCTGTTGACCTATGACCAAATCGCCGAAAGGTTACAATATGTTCCGCTTGAAAGGATAAAATGCGTTCTTGGTCAAAACAGTGATTTTATTTGGAATAGCGTGGAGACATTCTCCCACATCACTCGGATTGAAATAACTGATGAAGAACGAGAGAACATTCGTACCGCTGTTGAGCAAGAGTGTAATGCCCGTGGGTATGCATCCATTATAGACTTGCCCTTCGGGGATATCGAGGGTCGGAACTATGAACTGTCCATAACGGCGATCCATAACGCTGCGTATCGGATTTGCTTGTCGGATAAGTTTGACAAGAAGGGTAAAATCGTCACCCGCAAAGGCGATGTGTTCGATGCCCTGACTATTATGAAAGAATTCTGCCGAACCCTCGATAAATGCACGCTTGATGACCTCTTGAAATACGAAAAGGAACTGACGGGCGAGATTCATCGCTGGATGCCCATGGAGGCAGGGAATGCCATTCTGATTCGCATAGACAAAACACACTATGTTGCAGACAGGTTTGTACATTTTGATCCAGACTTGGTTGATAAGGCGATTGAACTGGTTCTTGAGGGAAATTATCTTCCACTCAAGTCTTTTACCACATTTGGAGCTTTTCCCTATTGTGGACAAACTTGGAACCTATTCTTACTCGAAAGCTACTGCTGTCGTTTTAGTCGACGATTTCGATTCGACGCGCCGTCGGTCAATTCACGGAACGCCGGGGCGGTTATCCGAAAAAGCTGCAGTATGGATTATACGGAGATAATGACCGACGCTGTAGCCAATGCGGACATTCCCTTAGAGGATGACGCTGTAAGACGCTTTCTATTTGATAGTGGCTATACGGGCAGGTGTACGACTGTTGCAAAGGCTAAAGAGATTATAGAGAAAGTGAAAGCCTTACGGAAAAAGGGGAATTGAAGTTGTATTCGTATACCTACGACAAAAAAACGGGTGGGCTACTGCTTAATTCCTCTCCGACCGGCCTTTCTAAGGAACCCCGACCTGTTTACGCGCCCGAATTGGACATATTGGGCTTTGAAAAATATTGGAAGTACGACAAGCAGACCGACCGTCCCTATATGTGGGCAGAGGCTAACAATTACTATTATCACGGAACGCTCGTCGCAAAATTAAAAGGCGGAAATGTTTATGCCGCTCCAGAAATTATCATACCGAACGGTGAGGATGGGAGACCGATAACGCCTGAACCCCAAGGCCTATCGCTACGCCCCGTTGATATTGAGGCAATGGTGGCGGCAAACCGCGAGATGCTTGAAATCATAGAACAGACCACAGTCAAAAAGATATTGGCCATTTACACTAAGTACAAAGACAGGCTTGATTGCTTCCACGTGGCGTTTTCAGGTGGCAAGGACAGTTGTGTTTTACTCGACCTTGTAAAAAAAGCCTTGCCCAAAGGTAGCTTTGTGGTAGTCTTCGGCGATACGGGGATGGAGTTTCCCGATACTTACGATGTCATTAAAAAGGTCAAACAGCAATGCTTAGAAGATGAGATTCCGTTTTATGTCGCAAAGTCGCACATGAGCCCGATGGAGTCCTGGAAATTGTTTGGCCCCCCGTCTCGTGTACTGCGCTGGTGCTGTTCTGTGCATAAAAGCACGCCGCAGACGCTGAAGCTGCGAGAGATTACAGGTAAGGATGACTACACTGGCCTGGCGTTTGTCGGTGTGCGAGCGCAGGAAAGTGCAACTCGTGCCGAGTATGAATATGAGAACTATGGGAAAAAGCAAAAAGGACAATACAGTTATAACGCGATACTCGAATGGACTTCTGCCGAGATTTGGCTCTACATTTACGCAAACGATGTGATACTAAATGAAGCCTATAAAAAGGGTAGCGCAAGGATTGGGTGTATTTGTTGCCCAATGTCAGGCGGTAGGGCAAGTTTTATCGAACATGTAAATTACCCACAAGAAACAGAGGGCTATTTGTCCTGTATTCGCAAAAGCAACGCGAGATCCACTATTACTGCTGAAAATTATATTACTAATGGAGGATGGAATGCAAGAAGAAATGGTCGTTTCCTCACGAACAACGAGTCGGTCTACTCTGAAACCGTTAAGAATGGCGAAATTATCTTGGAAGTTTTAAGTCCAAAAATGGATTGGAAAGAATGGATTAAAACTCTTGGAGAACTGCTTGACTTTGGTGAAACGTTTGGTGTTATTTTTGGATCTCAACAGTATTTATTCTGCGTTAAGCCTATCAAAAATGGTTATGAAGTTAGGTTGCCAGAAAGCAGCACAAAGGAAAATCCACTTTTTGGAAAGCTATTCCGTCAGGTCTTTCGAAAAGCGGCATATTGTTTTAAATGCAAGACTTGTCAGGCTATATGTAAATTTGGCTGCCTTAGCTTTAACGAGGGGTTGAGAATAGAGAATTGCCGACATTGTTTCGAGTGTCACTCAATGAATGCAGGTTGTTGGGCATACGACTCACTGAAAATCCCGAGAGGAGAAGGGGAAAAAATGAAATCGATTAACTGCTTCAGCAACCACGCACCGAAAACCGAATGGTTTAATGACTTCTTTGAACAACAACAGGGCTTTCTTGTTGAGAACTCATTAGGCCCCGTCCAAAGGACGAAGTTTAAACGATTTTTGAAAGACGCTGGACTCATATTTAAAGATGATGTTACTTCTTTTTTTAAATTGGGTGTGTCGATGAGGTGGGATCATGATGCTTTCCTGGCGCTTATGCTAACGAACCTTATCGCGAATAATCCTCAGATTGAGTGGTACACCCGAGTGATGGATGTAGGGCGTTCATACAATCGAGGTGAAGTTGAGAATATCCTGGCGGCCGAGGGGCAAAGCAAGGATAACATTTCAAGTATCCTCAATGCTTATAAGCGTCTCGTGGAAACGCCGTTTGGTACGAATCTTCACTGGGGCCTTGTTACCGACAAAGGCGACCTCGTCCGAACAAAATGCTCTGTAAGCGACCCGCGCGTGGTGCTGTACGGACTATTTAAGTTTGCGGAGAAGTGCAACGACTACAAAGAGTTCACGCTTGCCACACTTCTGAACGACAGCATCGAGCGCGATGGTGTCAGCCCGACACGCATCTTCGGCCTTGGCCGCGAGGATATGATACCAATACTTTTAGGGCTTTCTGCAAAATACCCCGAGTTTATCACGGCTTCATTCACGCACGACCTTGAGAAGATAACGCTGGCAGAGGACAAATCGGCTGAGGACGTACTCAACCTGTTTAAGGGGGATGCCACCAATGACTAACAACAAATACCGCGAATACTTCGACATCGATGAGCGCTACTTTCCCTGCATTGATGATGCTGCAATTGATGCCGGCGCTCCTTGGGAGAACACGTATCCCCACAGCACTTTTATCGATATGCTTACGGAGATGGAACGAGCCTTGGCACGACAAAATGGCAAAAGGACACTGTGGATTGAGGGTGCTTACGGCACGGGGAAATCACAGTGTGCTTTAGCTTTGCGCAGGATTCTTGAGGCGCCGGAGGAAAAACTCCGCGAGTATTGGGATAGATACGAACCGCTTAAACAAAAAACTGACCTTCGTGAAAAACTCATTGGTCATAAGAAAAAAGGAATCATAGTAGCTCACCGCTATGCTTCCGGCGATATCAGGTCACCGCGAGACCTTTTCTTTGCCGTACAGGAAAGTGTCAAGGCAGCGCTCGTACGGCAGAACATAGCCTACCTTGGGGAGAATACGCTGAAGGAGAACATCATCGCTTGGCTTGAAGATGCCGACCATAAACTGATGTTTGACCGTTTACTGCAAAACCCCAAGAAGGAATGGCAGGCTCTGTTCTCACAATCGAAAACCGACGAGGTGCTCAACGCGCTTCGCAAGAATAGCGAAGTAAAGTCATTGGTTGACAATATCTTCCGTCTTGCCGACAAAGAGGGAATCACGGCCTTGAGCATCAATTCAGATAGGCTCATTGCCTGGCTGAGCGATATCATCGACCAAAACAACACGAGAATCGTGTTAATTTGGGACGAGTTCTCTGACTATTTCAAAAACAATCGCGAAAGTCTTTCAGAGTTCCAGAAGATTGCTGCATTGGTTCAAAACAAGCCGTTCTATTTCATTGTAGTAACACACGAACCACAGCAGATTTATGTGGCGGATAACGACAGAGGAAATCAGTCGAAGGTAAGCGACCGCTTTATCTCCATACCGATTTCTTTGCCCGACAATATTGCTTTTAATCTCATCGGGCACGCTTTCAATGTAAAACCCGCTGCGAAACAGCAGTGGAATATCCTCGCTGATGACCTGAACAATCGAGTCCAGAACTCCCGCTCCAAAGTGATGGCGGTTGCGCGAATAACAGACCCGCAGGTGATGATGGACATCATGCCGCTTCATCCGATGGCAGCACTCCTTCTAAAGAACATTGCCTCAGCCTTTAAATCCAACCAGCGCAGTATGTTCGACTTTATCAAGTCTGCCAATATGGATGATGTGAAAGCGTTCCAATGGTTCATTGAGAACACGGGGCCCTATGATGACCACCCGCTTCTTACTGTGGATATGCTTTGGAATTTTTTCTACGAAAAAGGCAGAGATAACCTAACATCCGATATTCGCTTGATACTGGATACCTTCCCGCAGCAGCAGAATTTGCGCGAAGACGAGAAGGCGGTCTTGAAAGCCATCCTCATCATGCAGGCGATTGACCAGCGTCTTGGTGGCACGATTGATCTTTTCAAATCGACAGGGCAAAACCTGAGTTATGTCTTTGAGGGGATTTCTGATTTAGAGGGCGCTACCAGAGCTGAAAACATCGCCAAGGGAATGAAAGACAAGGGGATCCTTGTTTCCAACCCGATAAGCGGTGGACGTTATGTCTATGCCGCCGCTGTTCTTGCTGGCGACCAAGCGAAGATTGACAACCATAAGAAAGCTGTGAGACAGAATAGTACAACTGCGAAACTCGTAACCGAAGGGGGGCTATCCACTGTATTGTCGCTTTCTTCTGCTCTGCGGCTGCGTTTTGAGTCCGAACCTGGTACGGGTAAAATCACTCCTGTAACCGTTACGGACTTCACACGTGAAATCAATGCACTCCGAGATATCTCTGAAACCAAGAGGTGGAAATTCCACGCTGTTATCGCTTTTGCCAAGGATGAGGCTGAAGCAGCAACGTTCCGCAAAACACTCCGGACGGCGGTCGCCGATAATCGGTATGAGAACATCATATTTATTGATGCTCTGTCCACACCGCTTGGACAGGAAGCGTTTGAGCAGTATGTTGATTTTTCTGCAATGGCGCAATATTACCAAAGTAATCAAAACACTTCATCGCGGGAAAGCGCGGACAAAGCCAAACGAGTCTTAGACCAAGACTGGAAAAACCGTATCTACAACGGACAATTCGTCGTGTATACCTATGACAATCAAGAGGGCAATAAGCTTGGCAATGGGCAGGGGGTGGCAAGTGTTCTCCAAACCATTGTGACGAACAAGTTTCCGTCCGTATTCGACTTTTACAAGGGAGTAACAGACCCCCAATTGAAGCTAACCAGTGCAAAGCAATCTGCGAAATCGGGCATCTCGCAGACCACAAGCGGGGTTGTTGTCGGTGTCGAGAAGCACGTGTTTCCGACCGTTTGGAAAGTCGATAAATATTGGGAAAATCCAACAACTGCGTTATTGCCCATCTCAAAGATAAAAATAGAGGTGGATAAACGTGTCAAGGAAGCATTTGCCCGTGACGGTCAGATTTCGATTGGCGATATTTATGACTTTCTTGAGCGGGAGTACGGCTTTGCGCCTTGTAACCTCTCAGCATTTATCGTCGGTTTTCTACTGAAAGAATATGGTAGCGAGCCTTTCCGTTACTGCGATTCATCCGGTGGCCACGAGCAGATGACGCAAGAAAAACTGGCTGAGATGATCGGCAACTACATTGGCAAATCACCAAAGCCGACTTATATCGTCAAGATGACTGCTGAAGAGATGGCTTTCTATGAACTTACGGAAAAGGTATGGAACATTCCCCCCAACTCATGTTCGTCTGCCGGACAGGCAGCAATAGCCGTATCGGATAAAATGCGCGGACTGAACTTGCCTGTATGGTGTCTCGAAGATGTGGATACAACCGGTGTCTTTGACGTAGTTCAGAGGTATATCGAACTTGTGCAGAAAGAGGGTAACGAGGCTCACAAAAAGGCGGTTGAAATCGGCAGGCTTGCCTCTAATAAGCCCTCTCTTACCAATAATTTATCGGACTTGCTGACCAACGAGAAGTGCCGAGAAGGGATGCGTGAGTTTCTTCGTTTCTTTGAGGGCGGTAAGGTCATAGAACTCGCAGCCTCAATTGGCGCGGAAAACAATGTCCTTGCCGATATATGCCGTTTGTTCAGTGTGAAACACTCTTGCCTTTGGGATAGGCAGACGGGTGAGGATGAAATCCGAAAACTTCTGCTGGAATACGGCGTGGTCAAGGAAAGTAACGCTATTCTTAACGCAACCGCACATTCTCTGAACGAGGCATTTAAAGAATGGCGTGAACGTTTGAAGTTCATTGTCGTTTCCTGTGAAGCTTTGCGAACGAAATACCCAGCACTGACAAATGTTTTTGATATGCTGCTAAAAATATACAAGCAGGAGAATATCCTGCCGGAACAGTTGAAGGTACTCCATGCCGAGTTGGTAACACACAGAGCAGAAGCGAGAGAACTTCTAAACAACGATAGACAAGTCTTTGCTGAGGTTTATGAAGCCTATCTTGAAGACCTCAGTGCTGATGATATTACTGCTGTACAAACCAACATAGGCACGGGGCTATTCGATTTGCCGAGGACCAACTGCAATGTAAAGGTTAAAGAAGCCGCTGAATCGTTCCGTAAGAATCAGCTAAAATCGCAGCTCTTCCGTTTATGGAAAGACAAAACAGGTACAAAAAATCCACGCGAGTGGTCAAACCGGTACAGAACGCCTATCTTGTGTTTGGTTTCAGCGACGGAATATGAGCAGGCAAAGAGGGTGTTTGATGCATTGAACCGCAACGGGGGTACAGATGCAGAAATCAAAACAGCACTTTCATTCCTTGAGTCCACCACGCTGTTTGATGTTCTTGCAGACGATGCAAAACGCAATGAGGCATTCAAGAGCGATATCATTGGAGTGTACAGCACATTGCTTCCTGACCTTAATAAGGTCAGAGACGCACTCGACCATCTTTCCGTCGATGTTTATGACTGGCGAGACAACCCAGAGGTCAAAGCCAAGATCGAACAGCTTGCTGACGCTGAGTATAACGCCGGTGGGAGCGATAAGGTTCTCCTAAAAATTGACCAGATGGATGATGCCCAGTTGAAGCAGTACCTGAAAAGGTTGGTTAAAGACAGCATAACGGTGGGCATCGAGATACTTGCGAATGAAGGTTGAGGATAATGCTAATAGACTCGGTAAAAAGCTACCTGACTTCCACGGTAAAGACACCCTATTTCCTGTTTATCAGCGACGGGCAATATCCGTCTGTGTTAAAAGATCTGTTGTTTTTAGAACTTGACCTTGTTCCGATGAGTAGTTTTTGCAGTAACGATGATAAGATGCCAGATATTGATGGACTTCTCTCATACATTGAAGCTGCAGACATAAACGCCAAAGGGAAGAAATTTGTTGTAACGGGGCTTGGTGAGTTTCTGGCGCTTCGCGGAACTGAAGAAGCGACACACTCATTGTCACGATTGAAGGACCGTAATATTGGTGGGGCGAAAGTTGTCCTGCTTCTCCGCGGTCTTGCGTCGCTGATTGCAGATCTTCAATCTGATCCTCGGTTTGACAACCGCAGGTGCAGTATCGTTGAAAACGCGGAGTGCAGCTTGTCGTTTACATTGGCGGCTCCATCAGTAGGGTTATCAGCTTTGACTGGCTTTAAGGCAATGCTTGTCGAGCTGGAAAAAGGACAAAACGGCAGCATTGTCGTAAATACAGCTGTTAATCTCGATAAGGCAATATTTACCGTGCATCAAATCAGCAATGCTTACGAGGGAATCAAGTTCTATACAAAGGGATTTTCGTTGGCACGCTCTTTGGGCAACGATGCTCGTTGGGCAGAGTTATTGACAGAGATCAATCAAAACAACGGCTCCCTTCAAACAGTCTTTGAGAAGTACGGTCTTAACAATAACATAGAGTCTGATTTCTATACTCGGATTTCAGGTGAAGACTATCGTAACTGGCTATATTTCATTTGTTTGAAGCACAAGTCGGATTCTCTACTGAACAATTACCTTCGCTTCGCGCTTGACAAGACAAACCGATTCGAGGATTTTACGAGCAATGTTTTGAACGGAATAATCGAAATCCCGCATACGGATAAGCGTTTTGCTATGTTCTATCAGGAGCGTAAGGCTCTGGTAGAGAAATTCCCTCAGTCTGACATTGCCGACTTCGTAGTGAACAGCCGCCAGGTGGTATCAGAGAGCATTTACAAACTGACTGATAACACAAAAGTGGAACGTGAGGAGATTATTGCTTGGTTGTCTGCCAAGGGACTCGTTCCAGAACTTGAAAATATCTATCCCGTGCTGGCCGCCTACTTGAAAAAATATATTTTCAAATGTTCCGAGCTCTCAGAACTGCTGACCGACTATTTTGAAGCGTATAAACGACAGAAACTCTCCAATCAACTTGAACCTGAATTTTTGCAGAAAGTCGATGAACTTGCAGTTTCGCGAAGGTTTAATCAGTTACCCACGCGTGATGAAATCTTAGATGAAGTAGAGAAAGACGGTACTCATCTGTATTGGCTTGACGCTCTCGGAGTTGAATATTTGGGGTTGATTGAAGCCTTGGTTCAACAACGAGGCTTGTCAATTCGGATCAACATAGCCCGCGCGAAGTTGCCGACAATAACTTCAATTAATCGTGGTTTCTTTGATGCGTGGCAAGGCCGCAGTAAAGAAAAGAATAACAAACTTGATGACATAAAGCATAGTGACGCTGGTGGATACAATTTTACGAACAACGAGTTGCCGATACATCTTGCCCAAGAACTGGATATTATCGTCGCAATGATTGATAAGGCTGCAACAGAACTGGCGCAAAAGCATTGCAAACGATTCTTGATCGTCAGTGACCACGGTGCATCACGCCTTGCTGTCCTGAGGCGAAAAGAGGAAAAGTACGATACCGATACTTCCGGTGAACACTCCGGGCGCTGCTGCAAGTTGTTCCAGCCTTATGACCTGCCATTTGCCGCAGAAGAGAATGGCTACCTTGTACTTGCTGACTATGGTCGTTTCAAAGGTAGTCATGCCGCAAATGTAGAAGTTCACGGTGGCGCCTCATTGGAGGAGGTTGTCATTCCGATTATCGAACTCTCCCTGAAAAATAGGAATGTGACTGTCAAGTTAGTTGAAGAAACGGTCATTGTTGACTTCCGTACAGGGACAGAAGTCAAGCTGTTCTTCAACGCGCCGGTTCATGATGTTTCGCTCCTCTTAAATGGGAAGCAATATCAAGGGGAACAGACGGATAACAACCATTATTCCGTTAAACTACCAGACACAAAAAGGGCAGGCAGCTATCCCGCGGATGTGTATGCCGGCAATGACTTGATAGGAAAAATACTGATTAAGGCACAAGGCAAAAGTGGCAAGGTTAATGACGCTTTTGATGATTTATTTTAGGAGGTGCGACTTATGATTGACAAACTCAGAAGTTGTTTTGATGAGATGGTCGTATATAAAGACCTGAAGAGGAGCAACTTCTTTTCTACTTTGAGTCTACCCTCCTTCATGCGCGACTGGCTCCTTAAAAAAT
>ERZ773022.2385-NODE-2385-length-11355-cov-22.277345_pt1 | contig 11355 bp, 8 predicted proteins | sample MGYA00580839_ERZ773022 | MGnify/ENA primary metagenome ERZ773022 (study PRJEB29015, sample SAMEA2738020) | human oral metagenome | biome: human oral; feature: human-associated habitat; material: dental | place: China | collected 2044 ... | reverse complement strand
TATCTCGCACCCGCATAGCGGGTGGTTTTTTGTTTCGGAGACTTCGCCTCCTCAATTGGCTTAAGCCATTAATAAAAAAGAATCAAAGAATGTAATATTCTTTGATTCTTTTACTAAATTATTTTCTTTTTGTTCTAGTTTCTGGAAACGCAAATACAAAAATTATATAAATAACACTTCCTACTAAATAAAATGAAATTGATGATACATACCCAAAATGATTTAAAATTAAACTCCATATAAAATTAAATAACGTGTAAATAGCATATCCAAACGCCCAAAACATTCCAAACATAATAGTTAATTTTTGAGAATTCATTTTTGGAAGTTCGTAAGGGTAATTTAGATAAACCGGATACTGAGAATACATCACAAATCCTGATAATGCAAACATGATGTAAGAAAGTATAGCATTAGTTGATACAACATATAACCCAGTAGCCATAAATCCTATCATCAGAACACCATGTAAAACTAAGAATGGCTTCCTTCTGAAATCAAATTTTCTAGTAATTAGTATATTTGATAATGTTCCTACTATCCCCCCTATAGTCACCATTAAAATCATAAATTCTGGCTTGAAATTCGCATTATGAGAATGTTCTGCTACTACTCTTGGTAATGATACCAGAGGCATTACATATAAAAATAGAAATCCTCCAAACCCAAGAGAAAAGAAGTAAATAAATTTATCTCTAAAACCATCAGCATATGTGTATTCTTTTAATTCTTCATCTTCTGCTACTTCTTTTGATTCTATTAATAATTTATAAACAAAATAGTTAGGGTGTTTCCAAGTTATTGTTGGCTCAAAATCTTTTGCAACTGCTAACCATATTATAAATATAATAATACTAAAAATACTAAATCCAATCATAGTGTAGCGCCAATCATCTATAAAATGTTCTTTAAAAACCAAAAATAAAATCGCAACAACCGCTGCTCCAAAATTATATGATGCTGTTATAATCGCGCTTGTTAATATTTTTTTATCGTTAGGTATAAACTTTGCAACATAAGTGTTGATAAATACCATAATCATTGATCCACCGAGCGCCATAATCATCCTCGAAATAGTATATAGCCAATAATTATGACTAAAAATTGCAAAAAATGAAAAACATAAACAGAATAAGGCAAATATCGCTGCCTTCCTCGGGTGTAATTTTATCAAAATATATGCAGCTAATAAATTAGCGATAATACGAGCTATAGTTATAGTATAGTTCACTATCTCCGATATTATAGGGGATACTTTTTCACCATTAAAATAATGATCTGTAATTTGTTTTGATAAATTTGATCCTGCTACCCAATTTGTTGCAAATATTATATAAGCACATATTAACAATGTGAACATAATAACACCTTGTCTCCTTGTAGGAGATTGTAATGACATTTCTTTCATTATTGTTTTTTCCTTTTATTATATATTTATTACTTCTATAATAGTAGTATATTTATCAAAAAAATTCAACTTATAAACCTCTATATATTAAGTTTTCATTTATTTTCTTTTATTTTGCAGAGTTTATTTTCAGAAGAATAAGTTGTTTTATATTATTACCTTTCATTTAAATACCCCTTATTTTAAACATTGATTTTTTGTTAACAAAATTATACAATGCTATGTTATACTATATGAGAAAATTTAAACTATAAAAAGGAGTTTTTTATGGAAATTTTATTTACTATAGCCATATTTATTGTTTTAGTTATTGCTGGATCATTTATTAATAGGTATATTCCGCGTATTCCAGCAGCTCTTTTTCAAGTTATGCTTGGTTTTTTTATAACTTATTTACCTATACCTCTTCATTTTGAATTTGAATCTGAAGCATTTATGGCTCTTGTTATTGCCCCATTATTGTTTACCGATGCATATAAAGCATCACGTAGTGAACTTTGGCTCTATAAACGTCCTATTGTCTATATGTCTGTTGGTCTTGTTATTGCAACTGTTTTAGTTGTTGGATCGTTTATTAACTTTATAATTCCATCTATTTCACTTGGAGCATCATTTGCTCTTGCTGCAATTCTTTCACCTACCGATGCTGTTGCGGTTAAATCTATTACAAAAGGTATGAAGCTACCAAAAGGTCTTATGGCAATCTTAGAAGGTGAATCACTTCTTAATGATGCTGCTGGAATTGTTTCATTTAAAATCGCTCTTGCCGCAATTATTACCGGGACATTTTCTTTCGCTAATGCTTCAAAAGAATTTTTTATAGCAGCTATTGGTGGAATGTTTCTTGGTATTATTTTAGGTCTAGTTACTATTTCTTTAAAATCACTAAATAGAAAATTTTTGAATTCTGAACCCACAATTCTAGTTATTACTCAAGTAATATTGCCTATATTAGTTTATTTCGCTGCTGAAAAATTCCACTTATCTGGGATTATAGCTGTTGTATTTACTGGTATTCTTCTTAACTTTGAAAAATATTTATTCCAAGGAGAATCACTTAATAATCAAGGAGTAGTATCAATAAATTACAACCAAGACACTGTAAGTTATATTCTTAATGGTTTTGTATTTGTATTTTTAGGATATTTATTACCCGATATCTTCTCTAATATGATGAAATTCCCTGACTTGGACATTAAAACTGGTTTACTTTATGTAGCACTTATAACTATTGCACTGATTATATCAAGATTTATCTTTGTTTATCTATTTTACTTAAGTTTTCAACCACATACATTTAACACTTCTAATAAAATAATAGAATTTTTAAAAACGAAAAAATTAGATGTTGGAAACTATAGTAGATTTGAATATGCTCTTATGAGCTCCTTATGTGGTATTCATGGTACTGTTACACTAGCCACAGCCCTTATGATACCATTAACACTGGAAAGCACAGACCAACCCTTTCCACTGCGCGACGCTATTTTATTTATTGCAAGCGGAGTTGTTCTTTTAAGCATGATTATTGGAACTATTTTCCTTCCTATTACCATAAAAAAAGAAGAAAATGAAGAAATTTTCCTAAATAATGCTCGCAGCAAAATCCTTGGTGAAGTTATTGACGAATTACAAACCAAATACTACAATAATCTAGATACTACACCTGATCATATGGGCTATGCTATTGCAATAAAAAAACTACAAGAACAACAAATTTATTTTTGTAATGATGAAAAAAGATTAGTTCATTATAGTAAAAAACTTGTTGCTCTTATTGAGAAGGAAGAACAGAAGAAAATTAATGAAATATTAATTGAATATGAAAATAATCGCCATTTGCGGCATATTCTAGAGGTAAGAAAATGGAGGTTAAAAAAACTTCTTACTTACTCTGTCTTTAAACAATTATTCATTACACTAAAACTAAGTATATTAGAAGGAAAATTCAGACGTCTTCTTGTTCTTTTGAACTTAGCAACCGATGATATGTCAAGCTCTACTGCTAATCAACATAGGATTGAAAAACACCTAAGAAATAGATTAAAAACTAATGTAGAGCTAAGACAACAAATTAAGGAGTTTAGACATAGTATCCCTGATATAATTGATTCCCTAACCTATAATGCTATTGATATTATTGAAAATCAAAAAACAAAAGAAAATACCCTTGTTATAGATTTTTTAAAAAATATTTATGATAACTTTGATTATACACTATATAATGCCCCGTCTAATTCGTATGTAGAAGAAAGTAGAAAATTTGAAACTGAGGCAATAGCTATACAAAAAGAAAAAATTAATAACTTAAAAATACAGAAAAAGATTTCACACCATGAAGCTAATGCTCTACTTCGTGATTTAAACTACAATGAAGCACTGCTGTATGCAAATAATATAGAAGAATAAAAAAATTGGTTAAGCCATGATTTTTATCATGAAGCTTAACCAATTTTTATTTATTTCTTCTAAATAATTTTTTCAATGAGAACAATGGTTTGTTACGTACTATATTGTCATTCCCGACAAAAATTCTCATCTCTTTAAGGCATTTACCTGCATTTTTGACAATAAAATTAAAACTTCCCGAATTTTTTGTATCAATAAAAAATCCTCTTATATACCTATCTCTAAAAAACATTTGCGCACGAACACGCTCAATTTCCTTCCATGGAATTTGGATATAGTCTTCTGGATTTCTATGATTATAAAATTCAAAAGCCTTATCTCCGACCATAATATCTCCATGTTTATTCCCAATAGAACCTGTCATACTATTTGCCTTTGTTGTATAAATTACTTTAGTATTCATTGATTTTACCACTATAACACCTCCTTATGCTAATTGCTTCTCATAGTTTATTATACTATATGTTTTTTAATTAAAAAAGTAAGCTGGAACATTTGCTCCAGCTTACAAAGATTATTACATTATTCCTGCTACACGAGCTAAAATACCTAGTGCAAATAATCCAAAGATAATAAGTACTGGGTTTACTTTACGTTTTAATAACCACATACATACGAATGTTAATAGTAACGCTGCAAAACCAGGAATAAGTTGGTTTAAGTTATCTTGTAATGTTGTAACTTTTTCCGGTGACAATGAGAATTTACCACTTGCTGCTTTTGTTACAATATCTTGTAATACTCCACCTGTAACGTGTTCTTTTTCGCCTGGGAAGTGAATATACGCTTCATCAGCTAATTGAACTTTAGAGATTACCATTGGGAAGCTAATATTAGTCCAACGTTGAACTAAAATACCCATTACGAACATACCAAGGATTGAAGCACCTTTAGTAATTTTTTGTAAGATACCACCTGAAAGGTCGCTTGTAATTTCTGCTCCTTTTTTGTATCCAAGTTCTTGTGTATACCATAAGAATCCTATACGGATTGCGTTCCATGCGATAAAGAAGAATAATGGTGCAATAATAGAACCACCTGTTGCAAGTGATGCTGCGATAGCTCCTAAGATTGGACGTACTGTGAACCAGAATACTGGATCCCCAATACCTGCTAAAGGTCCCATCATACCAACTTTAACACCTTGGATTGCTGAATCATCGATATCAGCTCCATTTGCTTTATCTTCTTCAAGAGCAAGTGTTACCCCTAAGATTGGTGCTGCAATATATGGGTGTGTGTTAAAGAACTCTAAGTGACGTTTTAGAGCTGCTGTTGCATCTTCTTTATTTGGATATAATTTTTTCAATGCTGGGATTAAAGAATAAGCCCAACCACCATTTTGCATACGTTCATAGTTCCATGAACCTTGAAGGAACTGAGAACGTAACATAACGCTACGACGATCTTTTTTACTTAATGTAATTTTTTTCTCTGACATTTCTAGTTCCTCCTTATTAATAGTTGTTTAAGATGTCCCCTAGTGGGTCACCTGATGAAGAGTTTCCGCTTCCTCCACCTTTGTTGTTATCTGAAAGGTTTAAGTATACAATTGCAATTACTAATCCAATGATACCAGTTGCGATTAATGTAAGTTCTTTTAATGGTGCTAATGCAAATCCTAAGAAGAAGAAAGGCCATACTTCTTTAGTTGCCATTAAGTTAATTACCATTGCAAAACCTACTGCAACTACCATTCCACCACCAACTGTCATACCACCAGTAAACCATGCTGGTAATGATCCTAATCCTTTTTGAACTGCTTCTGAAGGAATAAACATTAATAATCCTGATGGGATAGCGATACGTAACCCTTGAGCTGCAAGTGCTACATAGTGCCAGAATTCAACTCCACGGAAGTTTCCGTTTTCTGCTGCACGGTCAGCTTGGTGAACGATAACTACTGATAACGTACGAACTATCATAGTAAGTACTAATCCTACTGTTGCCAGTGTAATAGCTGCTGCAATAGCGATATTACGTCCTTCTAAAGAGAAGTCTCCTGCTTTTACGAAAATAATAGCTGATGCTACTGATGCAAGTGCTGCGTCAGGAGCAACGGCTGCCCCAATATTAGCCCATCCAAGTGCTAATAATTGTAGAGCCCCACCTAAAATAATACATTCTGTTAAATGTCCTGTTGCTAATCCAACTAATGAACATGCAATAATTGGTTGGTGGAATTGGAATTGATCTAAGATACCTTCCATCCCTGCTAAGAAAGCAACAACAAGGACTAAAACGACTGATAGAATACTAAAATCCATTGTGTCCTCCTAATTAAAATACTATATAATTATAATTTTAAACCTTCGCTAGCTTTAGCTTCAATAAGTTTAAATAAATCTGATGGTGAGTCGTTAGATACTTTTCTCACATCAAATTTAACACCTAAATCACGAAGTTTTTTATATGTTTCAACGTCATCTTGATCTACTGATAATACATTGTTGATTTGAATTTTACCAACAGAGTGTGCCATAGAACCAACATTAAGTTCTGGAATTTCCACTCCTTTTTCAATAACTGCAAGAGCATCTTGTGGTGTTTCAAATAATAATAATGCTTTTGTATCACCAAAACGTGGATCATTATAAACTTCTACAAGTTTATTTAATGGAATTACGTGAGCACGTACTCCTGGAGGAGCTGCTTGCTCAATAAGTTTTTTACGTAGTTCATCTTTTGATACTGTATCAGAAACTACAATAATTCTGTTTGGCTGTGTTACTTTTGTCCAGTTAGTAGCAACTTGTCCATGTAATAAACGTGTATCAATACGTGCTAATACAAATTTAATTTTCCCATCTCCTAAAACTGTTCCTTCAGGGATAGTTCCTTGAGGTGCAGCTTGCGCTACTACTGGAGCAGCTGCTTCTGGCTGAAGTTCTTCTGGACGAACTTTCACCCCATCGATAGCTGTTGCAGTAATTGCCTTAGCTATTTCATGTGCAGTTGTCATAGTGAAACGACTTGCATACGCTTCAATTAACATTGGTAAGTTAAGCCCTGCTACAATAGCTCTTTTCTCTGGAGCTTCTTCGAATAATTTATTCGCTTGGTTGAATGGACTTCCACCCCAAAGATCTACAAGGAAAAGAATTTCTTCAGATTCTACTTTAGCAATAGCTTCTTGAAGTTTTCTTTGCAAGTCTTCTGGTCCCTCACTCGGCATAAATACAACTGATTCTACTTTTTCTTGTTCTCCAAAAATCATAGTTCCAGACTGTTTAATACCAGCTGCAAATTCACCGTGACTTGCGATGATAATTCCTACCATCTTAGTACCTCCTTTATAATAATAAAAAATATTTAATATGACGTGTATACCTTTTGCATACTACTCAATTATATCATTTAATACTACGTTTGTAAATGTTTGTATTTTTTAAATAGAAACATTGAATACGATTTCTTATGTTGTTTTTTTAGATTTAAAATATATTTATACTTGTTCCTTTACGTAAAAGCTTTATATTATTGTGTCTTTGTTTTTCTTATAACTACTTTTTATTGTTCATTCGACTTCTTTATATTTCATAATTTTTCTTAAGAAAATAATATTTACATTTTTTCAAAATATAAAAATTCAGATATGAGTTTTTCTACTCATATCTGAATATAATAGTACTATTTGATATAGATAATTATAATTTTTTAAAATTTTTCAGAAAAAAGCATTTTTAATATATCCAATGATAATCTTCTACTTTTTCCTTGATGTGGATAAATATGCATCATCATCATAGGATTAAAGTTTGCTTCTATTACCCCATAATTTTCTCTAGTTATCTCTTCTTTAATGTCAGGAATTATCAAATCAACTCCACAAACTTTTGCCATCATAGCATCCGTTATCTTAACAGCGAGTTCTTTATAGCTTTGATGAACTTCATCTGTCATATCAATAGAATCTCCTCCTGTACTTATATTAGAGTTTTCTCGAAGATATGCTATCTCTCCATTTCTTAGAACTGTCTCAAAACTAAAACCTTGCTCTCTTAATTGCAATTTTTCTATCTCACCTAATTCTATTTTTTTTAATGGTGTTTTTTTAGCATCACCTCGAAGAGGGTTTTTATTTTTTATTTCAACCAATTCTCTAATTGTATGTTGTCCATCTCCTTTTACATTAGCTGGAACTCTTAAAAGAACTGCATGAGTTTTTCCTTCTATAACAAAAAACCTATACTCGGTTCCTTCTATAAATTCTTCAATTAATATATCTTTATCTTCTTTTAAAGCAAATTTAATAGCGTTAGAATAATCATCCAAAGATGAAGTTCCATGTTTAAAGATAGAAATACCTAACCCAAAATTTGTGCTTTTAGGTTTTATCACTATTGGTTTATTTTTTACATAATTAAATACTTGTACAGCCTCCGCCAAACTTGAAACTTCGTAGCCTCTCGGAACTCTAAAACCTTGCTCACCTAATATTTTTTTGGTAACAACTTTATTTTCCATTATTAATGGAGAAATATAACTATCTTTACTTGTCATGTTTCCATTTTTTACATATTCTACCTTATCTTTGTACTCTATACGAAGAAATTGATCATTCTCATCTATTACTTGAACTTTTAGCCCTATTTTTATTGCATCTTCTATTACAGCTTGTGTAGAAAGTTCCATATTGGCATAGGCATTTAATGAATAATTTTCTTTTAATGCTTCTTTTTTATATTGTTTGGCTAACTCCATACCTACAGTAACACTATCAGTTTCTTGATATCTTTTTATTAGTTGAGCTGCAATAGTCATCGATGGATCCTTAAGCTCATTCTCTTTTTCTTCGATAAGTAGCTTATCGGATTCTGGTAAACAAAATTCTTCTGCTAATTCTTTCATTTGTTTAAGAATCCACAATCCTTCTTCTAAATATTCTGACTGCAACAATGGATGAGATAACGCTGTTCTTTCACTATATTCATAACCTATCTTTTGAGAATTCTTTTTATCAACTTCTTCTATCCAAACTAAAGTTTTTAAAAATAAATGTATAAATCTTACATCTTTTTCTAAAATACCAAATGGCGCGAAAGGATTTAAGTCGAATAACCTAAACTCCATATACTTAATTCCTTTTTGTGGAAATTTTGCTACAGTATCTTCACCACGAAATCTTACACTAGAGTAAAACTCTTTTTCTGCAATGAGCTTTTTATTCTTTACATATCCAGTTAAATCTTCTATATACTTTTCTAAACTATCGTATGAAACCACAATATCCTTTTCATTTACATAGCCATATTGACTTGTTCTTAGACTACGAACAAAGCCATCTGGTTTATTATTATCTGAAAAATACTTATCCTCTGCTGAAGGAGAAGCACCATATAAATAAACTAACAACCATTGATAGCGAAGAAATTGTCTTGCAAGTTTCATATAAACACTATTCTTCACTTCAACTAAAGGTGTATTCGTTATTTCAGAAATTTTTTTCATAAGCTCATCATCTATTTGAAAATTATAGTGAATTCCTGAAACCATTTGTTTATATTTCCCATATTTTTCGACAAGATATTCTCTATACTCTACATCTCGTTTATTAGCAAACTGAGCTACTTGTATATCTTCCTCGTTCGGCAAAATACTTGGCATACTTAATGGCCAAATATATTCATCTTCTGGAAGATTTTTTAACGCAACTTCATGAATTGCATTCAAAATTCTCACAACATCTTTTTCACTATTTTCTGGTGTTGTAATTAATTCCAATTGTGATTCTGCAAAATCAGTTTGAATATATGGATGTTCATGTCTATGTCCAAAAACTTTTGGATGAGGAGTTTTTGATATTATTCCATTTTTAAAAACCCTTTGACCTTCTTTTTCCAAGCCAATTTTCACTCTAGAAAAAAGCTCCTCCAAATTATTTTCTCTAACAATTTTTTTAATTTCCATACTATATCACTCTCTATAAATAATTTAGTTACACTTTATATTATCATAAAATAAACAATTATAATAGAAATTAATCTCTAGAGAAAATATTTTCATTTTTCTTACAATAAATCTATGGTTATGATATAATCTAATTACATATTACGAAAGGAGACAGAAATGTCTATTGGCATTTCTGACATAATATATGATAAAATTAATTGCCAGTGATATGGATGGAACACTGCTAGATAATGAACACAAAATTTCACAAGAAAATACTGATTTGATTACCTACGCTCAAAAAAATAATATTGTCTTTATTGTTGCTACCGGACGCGCTTATTATGAGGCCCTTCCTTCATTAAATGAAAAAAATATAGATTGTGATGTCATTAGTTTTAATGGTGGTATAGTTTATGATAAAAATGGTAACCTTATTAGCATAACTCCAATCGTACTAAAGGATTTATACTACACTACATCTGTACTTAAGAGCTTAGATATAAACTTTCAACTATATACAAAAAATACTATTTATACAAACAGTATAGAGACTGATATTCAAGGTTATGCTGATTTAATTAGAGCTACAGGACAAACCCCTAACATCGAGTATCTACGAAAGGTAGCGGATGAAAAACTAAAAGCAGGTCACGTTACTGAAGTAGATGATATTGAATTATTTTTCAATAAAAAAGATAACCCCCCTATTAAAGTTATAGGAATTTCTAACGACTTAGAAAAACTAGAAAAAGCAAAAGAATTATTAGCAGATAATACAAATATAACTGTAACCTCATCTGGGCCAAACAACATAGAAATTATGGATAAAAATGCTACAAAAGGGCATGCTCTTAAACAAATATCTGAGATATATAATATACCACTTGATAATATACTTGCTATAGGCGATAATCTTAACGATGAATCAATGCTTAAATTAGTAAAATATAGTGTTGCCATGGAGAATGCTGTTCCTGAATTAAAAAAAATATCAAGATATATTACTGATAAACCAAATTTAGAAAGTGGGGTTGCTGATACAGTAACAAAAATTCTACAAGAAGAAAATCCACATCTTCATAAAGATATAAATAAAAAATTAGTTGAAGCAGCTATTGATGCAACTAAGTACGCATACGTTCCTTACTCTAACTTCAAAGTTGGAGCTGCTATTTTAGCTGATAACGGAAAAATTTATACTGGTTGTAATATAGAAAATGCTAGTTACTCGCCGACTAACTGTGCTGAACGTACAGCAATATTCAAAGCAGTAAGTGAAGGGATAACAAAATTCAAAAAAATAGCAGTAGTCGGGGGACCTAATGGTAATCTAGAAAATTATTGCCCACCATGTGGAGTATGTCGCCAAGTAATTGCAGAATTTGCTGATGAAGATTTCGAGCTTATACTGGGAACTTCTAAAAATTCATATGAAATTTACAATTTCTTTGAAGAAGTCCTTCCACTTAGTTTTACAGCCAAAGAACTTAATAAATAGCAAAAAACCTGAACATTACATAAAGTTTATGTTCAGGTTTTTTATATTAAAACAAAAAAGCTACAAATTTATTGTAGCTTTTAGTCAAGATGACCCGTACGGGATTCGAACCCGTGTTACCGCCGTGAAAGGGCGGTGTCTTAAC
>ERZ773022.2384-NODE-2384-length-11356-cov-4.346164_pt1 | contig 11356 bp, 10 predicted proteins | sample MGYA00580839_ERZ773022 | MGnify/ENA primary metagenome ERZ773022 (study PRJEB29015, sample SAMEA2738020) | human oral metagenome | biome: human oral; feature: human-associated habitat; material: dental | place: China | collected 2044 ... | reverse complement strand
TTACAGAAAAAGATTGGAATGATACTAATAAGATTTTAAATAAATATGATTTAGAGCTTTGGGGTATAGGAGAAGGGATGGTTACAATTAAAGAACTGCCTCATCTATATTATGATGTATTCAAGGATTATGTAACTGATGACTATAAAGAATATTTAAAAATTTGGGCAAAAGATCATGAAGAATTGTATCAAGCAGATGCAGGTTTAGTTATTTCATTTGAAGAACTTGGAGAAAGAATAATAACTTGGGAAAATTTCTTAAATAAATATCCTAATAGTATATTAAAGCCAAAAGTAACTGCCTTATTAAATTCATATAGAGAAGACTATATTTTAGGTATGGAAAATACTCCAACAATAGATGGTGGTTATGATAATGTTCCTATTACAATTTATGAAGAGGCTAAGAAAGAATATGATAGATTTATGAAAAAATATCCTAATAGTCCGACTGTTGAACTTATTAAATATTTTATTGAAAACTATAAAAATAAGAATATATATGAACTTATTAAAAGTAAAATATTTGAAAAATTTGAAAAAGATCAAAGTATAGATGTTGTATCAGAAAATTTAGGAAAAATAATAGCAATAGAAGGAAATTATAAAAATTATATTTTAGAGGATAATAATTGGATTGTAGATTTAGTAGAAGGATGTATTTATTCTGGTGATGAGGAATATCCCATACAAATTATAGGAATTTCTTCACTAAAAGGAGATGGAAATGGAATTTGGACTTGGGCCTGGGAATATTCTGATAATTTTAATGAAAATTTACTTACATTTGCAAATAATATAAAATGGATAGGTAGAGACTTAAAATTAGGTGTTTTTTATAAGTCAAAGTTAAAACTATCAGATGAAGTAAATGGGAATATTTTATCAGCTATTGCTTGTGGAATTTCAGGAGAAAATTTAGCTTTTGATAATATAAATATGGTTCAGACAGAAATACAAGGAACTTTATACTATGCAATAAAAGATTTACCTGATGAGGTTTTCTCACCTGTAAATTTAAGAGAATTTTCTGATATAACAGTAAGTTGTATAGATATGTATACATTAAATCATAAATTATTTATTGAAAGCTTTTTAAAATGGAATAAAACTAAATATAAATGGCAAGGTAATTCAATTATTGCAGATTTTGGAAAAGATGGTGAATTAAAGATTGAATTTGAAAAAGTAAAAGATAATTTTAAGATTAAAAATATTAGTTTAAATTCTTAATTGATTGGAGGTTTTTATGCTAAATCATATAGTTATGTGGAAAATAAAAGAAGATGTTGAAGACAAAGAAAAGGTTAAGTTAGGTATAAAAAATGGTTTAGAAGGATTATTTGGTAAAATTGAAGAATTAAGAGAAATTAGAGTTGAAAGATTTATGGAATCTACAAGTACTCATGATATTGCATTATTTGTTAAGGTTGATAATGAAGATACATTAAAAAAATATGCAACAAACCCTTTACATGTTGAGGTAATAAAAAACTATATTAAACCTTTTGTTTACGATAGAGTATGTATAGATTTTTTTGAATAGAAAGGGAATAAGATGTTATTTAATAAGAAAGAAGAAAATTTATCAGTAGAAATATTAGATGTCAAATTAGATACTTCTGATGTTCCAAATATAAAAGAAGCTAAATTAGTTTATGTAAATGGAAAAGGTAAGCTTGTAAATGATATAGGGAAATATGATACTGATTACACATCACCTTGTCAAATAAAACTAAATGATGTACCACTTATACAAACTAAAATTCGTCCTTGTTCTACTTGTTGTAGTATACTTGCAACAGGTTATGGAATAGAGAATGCTAATTGCCAAGAGCTTTTAGATATACGAGAAAAAATCAATTCTAATTACATATCTCTTGATAAATCAATAGAAAATATAGAATCCTTATTAACATTATTTAAAACAGGCTTTTATCTGATTGCAGATGCAATATGTTATCCTACTGATGGAAATAAAAATTTCTTTTGGAATGTTCCTAATAAGCCAGTTGAAACTTTAGCAACAGGTCCAGCATATTTAGGAGATAACGAGAATTCTTCTACTTATATATGGGGACAACCTGTATATCTTTATCCTACTCAAACAACTGATTCATATAATGAGAACAGAGTTGGGTATTATATGGATAAAATTAAAGAGTTAGGAGATTCTAGTCCAAGAGCAATAGTATATAATTTTAGTGATTTCATAAATTTTGTAATAGATGGACATCATAAGGCTTGTGCTTCTGCATTACTAGGAGAACCATTAAGATGTTTATTAATTATTCCAGGTGTAGTTGCAAGATATCCAAATGAAATTAAAATATTTTTTTCTTCTTCAATAATCATAAATAAAAAAGATATTCCTTATAACTATTCATCTTTTGTTAAGTATGAATTTCCTAGTCTTAGTTCAAAAGAAATTATAATAAAAGATGGAATTGTCAATAAAAGAAAGTGGGAAAAAAAGTATTTGGACTCAGCAAAAAAATATTTAACTCAAAAAGAATATGGTAGAATGGTAGATATTTTAATAAATAATAAAATAGAAGTTACAGATGACTTAATAGAAGATTGTTTAATAAATTTTGATATAAAAAGTCAAAGGAAAATGGAAAAAATTATCTAAAAATTAAAACTTTTTGATATAGAAAAAGCTCAAGAGCTTGCTTTAAAATATGCTAAAAACTCTTTAAAATATGAGATAAATAAGAAGTTAAAAGAATTTATCTATAAAATATTAGTAAATATAAAAGATAATATCGAAGTTGAACAAATCTTTATTGATTATTATACTTATTATTCTGAAAATAAAGAAGATCCTGTTCTTGAAATAATAAATTCATATTGGGAGTGTTAAAATGAGCTTTTGGTATAAACCTTGTCCCGTATGTGATGGACAAGGAAGATTAGAAATAATGAAGAATATAGATGAAAATACTTTATTTCTTTGTTGTGATGAGTGTATGAGTTGTTGGAAAAATGAAGATGATTTAGAAAAAAGAATAAATAAAGAATTACATGATAAGATAGTAAAAATATATAAAGATATAAAAAAAGATGTTGAAAAGGCAATAAAAGGGTACAAAAAAGCGTGGAAGGGAAGTGAGAGGGAAGTTTTTGCAGAAGTGGCATTCTGTATACTGACACCCCAGTCAAAGGCAAAAAATGCATGGCAGGCAATTACTGTACTTGTAGAAAATGGACTGCTTTTCAGCGGGGAAGCGGAAGAAATTGCAGAACATCTGAATATTGTAAGATTCAAGAATAATAAATCAAGATATCTTGTGGAATTGCGGGAACTTATGACTGAAGATGGAGAACTTCAGCCTAGAAAAATTCTTTCAAGACAGGGAAATACATTTGAAAAAAGGGAATGGATTCTTAAAAATATAAAAGGCATGGGAATGAAGGAAGCAAATCATGTACTAAGAAATTTAGGATTTGGAGAAGAAATAGCAATACTTGACAGACATATTTTAAGAAATTTGGCCGAATTGAATGTAATAGATGAAGTTCCAAAGTCGATGACAATAAAAAAATATTATGAAATAGAAGAAAAAATGAAGGAATACTCGGAGTTTTCAGGTATAGGAATGGATGCACTGGATTTAGTCCTATGGTACAAGGAAGCAGGAGAAGTATTTAAATAAATTTGCTTATAAGGGCAGTATTTCTATGAATTTACTGTTTTACAGAATTTGTTGAGGAATTAATAGGAGGAAGATTGGAAATGAGCGAACTGATACATTATAACGGTGAAGGTTCTCTGAATGAAATGATGGAGAAGGACAGCATAACGCTGGTAGATTTTTCAGCTATATGGTGCGGTCCATGCCAGATGCTGAAACCGGTTCTGGAAGAAGTGGCAAAAACAACAGATTATAAAGTAATCAAAGTGGATGTGGATCAGTCAGGTGATCTTGCAGTGGAATATGAAATAAGAAGTGTTCCTACAGTAATTGTGTTTAAAAATGGTAAACTGGAAGACAGATTGACAGGATTTATGACGAAGGATGAAATTATTCAGAAGGTAAATAAATATTTATAATAAAGTTTTTTCAAAAAAATAAGAAAAAACACTCGTAATATATAATAAAGAATAATTAATAAATTTTTAAATAAGGTTCCATATAATATAGTATTTATAAGGAAACCTTATTTTTATTTTTTTATATTATGAATTTTTTTTTCAAAAAAAATAAAAAAAAACGATTTTTTTTTCAAAAATGTATTTACAAAACGAAAAAATAGGGTATAATATATTAAACATAAAACGGAGAATAATTATAAAAATTTTTTGGAGGTATTGCAATGAGTAAAAAAATTATGAAAAAAATTTTAATCGGAACATTACTAGCTTTCGGTTTGACAGCATGTGGTGGAGGAGGAGAGAAGAAAGAAGCGGCAAAATTGGATCCTAATCAAAAGGTTACAATAAAATACTGGTCTTTCCCAAACTTTACCTCCGATAGTGAATTCAAAACACCTGAAGAATACGATCAGGCATTAATTAAAGCATTTGAGGAAAAAAACCCAAACATCAAGGTTGAATATCAAAAAATTGAGTTTACTGATGGGCCTGCTAAAATAGAAACAGCTATTCAGGCAAAATCAAACCCTGACGTAGTAATAGATGCACCAGGAAGAATTATTGCATGGGCAAAAAATGGAGTTCTTGCGCCATTCAATGATATAGATACTTCAAAATATTCAAAAGAAATATTATCAGCAAGTAGTTTTGATAATAAAGTTTATTTGTATCCATTAGGAACTGCTCCATTTGTAATGGCAGTTAACAAAAAACTTACTGACAAAATGGGAATAACTGATTTATTACCTTTAAACAAACCAGGAAGAAACTGGACAGTAGAAGAATTTGAAAAATTCTTAAAAGCTGCAAAAGCTAAAGATCCTTCTATCGACCCTGTATTATTCTATACTAAATCACAAGCAGGAGACCAAGGGCCAAGAGCATTTGTTTCAAACCTTTATAATTCATGGATAACTGACGAAGGAATAACAAAATATACAATTAACGATGAAAATGGTGTAAAAAGCTTAACTTGGATTAAAAAAGCATATGATGAAGGATTATTAGGAAAAGGTGTTTCAGCTGAAGCAAAAGATGCACTTGAAGCGTTCAGAACTGGAAAATCTGTAATGACAATACTTTATTCGCCAGGATTAAAAGGGCAAGATAAGGAAGCTATTGAAAAAGGTGATGTAGAACCAATATACTTACCATTCCCTAACGAATCAGGACAAGCTAAATTTGAATTCCTTCTTGCAGGAGCAGCAGTATTTGATAACGGTGACCCGGCAAAAGTTGCAGCGGCACAAAAATTTGTAGATTTCATAGTTAATGACCCAGTATGGGGAGAAAGATCATTAAAAGCAACAAATAACTTCTCACCTACAGGAAAAACAGGATTATATGGTGATGATGCTGAAATAAAATATCTTGAATCATTAGTAGGATTCTATGGACCATACTACAACACAATAGACGGATTTATCCAAATGAGACCATTATGGTTTAACATGGTTCAATCTATTCTTAACGGACAAGTTCAACCTAAAGAAGGATTAGATAAATTTGTTACTGATGCAAACAAAACAATACAGGATGCTAAATAATTAAATAGAAATTTATTTTCAGACTTCATTTTAAATAAGAGAATATTTTTGAAATAACAATAACATATTTGAAGAAATTGAAATGGAAAGATGAGGGCTGTTAAAAGCCCTCATTTCAATTGAAGCATTTTAGAAAATATGAAAAATTAGATGGATTTTGAAAGATTGAGAAAGAGATGGAGGAAAACGGCTATGAAGGAAAAAGCCATTGATAAGTATAAATGGAACTGGAAAAAAGTAGATTACAGCGCATACTTGTTCATATTGCCTGTAATGGTCTTTTTTTTAAGTTTTGTTTTATATCCCATGTTAAAGGGGATACATCTGTCCCTCTATAGATTTAGGGGACGTCATATAAGTTTTGTAGGTTTTAAACATTATATAAATTTATTTCAAAATGATATATTTTTAAAATCTGCATGGAATACAGTGTTCATAACATTTGTTGCATTACCAATAGTAGTTGTATTTTCAATATTTGTGGCATATGTCATATATGAGAAAAATGCTGTTGTAAGATCATTTTTTAGAGGAATTTTCTATATCCCGGCAATATCTTCAGTAGTTTCCATAACAGTTGTATGGAACTGGATTTACCATCCAAAATTTGGGATATTAAATTATGTTTTCCAGAAAATGCATGTTATATCAGGGCCTGTTGACTGGCTTGGGAATCCTAAAACAGCAATATTTGCAATTATAGCAATTCTTATAACTACAAGTGTAGGGCAGCCAATTATATTGTATGTTGCAGCTTTAGGAAATGTACCTAAGGATCTTATAGAAGCTTCTGAAATAGATGGTGCAAATAAGTGGCAGGCATTTAAAAATGTAACATGGCCTCTAATAATGCCTACAACGTTATATATAGTAGTTGTTACAACAATAAACAGTTTCCAGATTTTCGCACTGATACAGCTGCTTACTCATGGAGGACCAAACTATACAACTTCCACTGTAATGTATCTTGTTTACCAGACAGCAATATCAGAAGGAAGATTTGGAGTATCATCGGCAATGGGAATTATTCTCGCAATAATAATCGGAATAATTTCAATATTACAGTTTAAATTTTTATCGAAAGACATAGACTAGGAGGAGGAAAAATGAAAAATAAGAAAAAGATATCGGTGTTTTCAATCGTTTCAATGACTATATTAATAATATTGACAATATTTTTTATATTTCCTTTTTACTGGATTGCAACAGGGGCATTTAAAATACAGGAAGTTGCAATAAGCATACCACCTGAATGGTTCCCGTTAAAACCTACATTGGAAAACTTTGACAAACTGTTAGTACCATTAACTTTAAGATGGTTCCTTAACTCAGTGATAATAGCTCTTTCAACAACTATATTAGTATGTACTACAGCATCACTGGCAGGTTATGCTCTGGCAAAGAAAAAATTTCCAGGTGCAGGAATTATATTTATAGTATTTGTTGCGGCAATGGCACTGCCAAAACAGGTTATACTTATACCACTTTTAAAATTTATTACAGAACTGGGATGGATAGATACATATAAAGCTCTTGTATTACCAGCTGTTGGATGGCCTTTTGGAGTATTCCTTATGAAGCAGTTTTCACACTCTGTTCCGAATGAACTTCTGGAGTCAGCAAGAATAGATGGATGTAATGAACTGAAAACATTCATAAGCATAGTACTTCCTATTATAAAACCTGGTATAGGTGCATTGGCAATTTTCACATTTATTGCCAGCTGGAATGATTATTTTTCACAGTTGATATTTACAAACAGTGAAGCAATGAAAACTTTACCTTTAGGAGTTGCGGCAATGGCTCAAAGTGCTGAATTTTCATTGAACTATGGACTGCTTATGGCAGGGGCATTACTGGCATCACTTCCTATGATATTAGTATTCCTGATGTTCCAAAACTACTTTACTCAAGGTGTAACAATGGGAGCAGTGAAAGGATAGAATCATGCTGGAAAATATTAAGGTAATGATGATAGGATGGTTTTACTACGGAATTTGGTTTATGGCAGGTTCTGTAATAGTAACTTCCCTCTTAAACAGAGTGTTTACAAAACTTTATATTCCACCACTTATAGTTAATGCAATCAGTGCAATGATTCTTCTGATAGGCTTTAAACTAGGTCTTCCTAATATGGGATATGCAATGTATTTTAATTATATGCCGGTGGTATTTGCAAGTGTAATGTATAATTTTATAATTTTTATCATAAGAAAGTTGAAAAAGAGATTGGAAGTGAAATAATGTATTATATCTGCGTAGATATAGGAGGAACTTCAATAAAATATGGTGTTCTAAGTGAAAAGGGAGAAATATTCATAGATGGAACAATTTCGACTAAAGTTACAGAAAAAGAAAATTTTATACTTTCAGATATAAAAAAGCTTGTAAGAAATATTCTTGATGAATATAAGAAATATGAGATAAAAGGAATTTGTGTATCAACCGCAGGTGTAGTCAATCCTGAAAAAGGAAAGATAGCTTTTGCAGGTCCTACGATTCCAAAATATACAGGAACCGAAATAAAAAAGGAACTGGAAAAGGAATTCTCACTTCCATGTGAAGTTGAAAATGATGTGAACTGTGCAGGTCTTGGAGAATACTGGAGAGGAGCCGGGAAAGGTTCTAAATCCATGGTGTGTCTGACAATAGGTACAGGAATAGGTGGTTCTGTAATTTTAGATGGAAAACTTCTAAATGGAATTGGATATACTGCAGGAGAAATAGGTTATATGGATGTAAATGGAAACCATATTCAGAATATAGCTTCGAGCAAGTATCTTGTGGAAAAGGTTCAGAAGGAAAAAAGAGAAAAAGAAGGAATAACTGATGCAATAACAGGAGTTGATATATTTGAGCTTGCGAAAAAAGGAGATGAAATCTGCGTAGCGGCAATAAATGAAATAATATCAAATCTTTCTGTAGGAATAAGAAATATAATGTATCTTCTTAATCCTGAAGTTATTGTTATCGGAGGAGGAATAACGGCTCAGAAGGAGTATCTTGAAGAAAAAATAAGAAAAGAAGTAAATGACGGCATGATAAGTGATATGTTCAGAAAAACACGTATAGAACTGGCACAGCAGGGAAATCAGGCAGGACTTCTCGGTGCATTGTATAATTTTTTAAATAAAAATGGATAAAATGAAAAATATATGATAATATAAAAAAAAACTAAATATAGACTAATAAATGAAAGGACAGAATTATGAGAGTAGATCTGGAAAAATTTAAAGGAATTTTTATGGCAATGTATTCAGCCTATGATGACAATGGAAATGTAGACAAGGAAAGAGTAAAAAAACTTGCAAGATACTATGCAGATAAAAAAGTAAAAGGACTGTATGTTGGAGGAAGTTCCGGAGAAGGTGTTCTTCAGAGTGAAGAAGAAAGAAAACAGGTAGTTGAAGCTGTAATGGAAGAAGTAGGAAAAGAACTTACAATTATTGTTCATGTTGGAGCAAATTCTACACCTGAAAGTGTAAGATTGGCACAGCATGCGGCGAAAATGGGAGCAGATGCAGTATCATCAATACCTGCAGTATATTATAGATTATCACCTGCATCAGTAAAGGCACACTGGCAGGCAATGATAGACAGTACAGATTTACCGTTCATAATATATCATATTCCACAAACAACAGGATTTAACTTGCCAATAAGTTTATTTGAAGAAATGGCAAAACAGGAAAAAGTAATAGGTATAAAATGTTCATCAGAAAGCACATTTGAATTACAGCAGTTTAAAGCAGTAGGAGGGAAAGACTTCTTAGTATTTAATGGTCCGGATGAACAGTTTGTAGCAGGAAGGGCTATAGGAGCAGATGCTGGAATTGGTGGAACATATGGAGTTATGCCTGAACTGTTTATGAAACTTAACGAATACATGAATAATCAGGAAATCGACAAGGCAAGAGAATTACAAAATGAAGTAAATGAAATTATAAAAGGTCTACTTTCTGTGGGATCATTGTATGGAGCGTGTAAGTATATCCTTCATTTAAGAGGGGTTGAAACAGGAGTTCCAAGATTGCCTATGCTTCCTATAACTGATGAAGCAGTAAAAGAAAAACTTCAAAAATTAAATAAGACAATAGAAGATCTTATTGAAAAGGTAAAATAAGAATAAATGGTTAATGGGGGCTTATTGTCATGCCCTCATGTTCCATTTATAAAATGAATGAATAATTTGAGGAAAACAGGGATATAACTAAATTTATGAAGGAGGACACTATATGAAATATATTAATATTATAGAGTCATTTTATCCCTCTTTGAGCAAACAAGAAAAGAAGGTGGCTGACTATATACTTGAAGAAAAGGGGAAAATAAGTTATCAGTCACTTCAGGAAATAGGAAGGAAAATCAACGTAGGTGAAGCAACCATAGTAAGATTTGTAAAAAAGATAGGATTTAATGGATTTCAGGATTTAAAAATAAATATTGCCAAGGAAGATTTTCCTATGATTGAAACAACTTATGAAGATTACATAGACAATATCGAGGCAAATATAAACAATACAATTGCAAATACGAAGCTGCTTATTGACAGAAAACAGCTTGATAAATCGATAAATCTGATTGCAAAGGCAGAAAGACTGTTTCTGTATGGAGTAGGATCTTCGGGATTGGCTGTACAGGAGCTTCAGAATAAGCTTCTAAGATTTGGGAAAATATCACTGTCGTATACGGATACCCATTTTCAGGTAATGAGTGCCGCAGTTACAGGAAAAAATGATGTAGTAATAGCAGTAACTCTTTCAGGAGAGACACCTGATATTTTGGAAACATTAACAGTGGCTAAAAAGAATAAAAGTAAAATAATAGTAATTACAAATCATATTTTATCAGCTGCGGCTCAGATGGCAAATCATGTTCTTCTGACTGCCGGAAGGGAAACTCTTATTGATGGAGGATCACTGATTGCGAAAATGTCCCAGTTATATATAATAGATGTACTGTGTACAGGATACGCACTCCAGAATAAAGATGAATCATTGAAGATGAAACATAATACGGCAGAAGCTGTAGTAAGGAAAAATAGCGGGGTTAAATAGGAAATAAAAACTACTAGGTGAAGGGGATAGAAATGAACAAAGAAGAAATACTGAAAAAAATAAAAGGGAAATTGATAGTTTCCTGCCAGGCATTACCTGGAGAACCTCTGTATATAGAAAATGGAAGTTTTATGCCACTTATGGCTTTAGCTGCCGAACAGGCGGGAGCTGCAGGAATAAGAACAAATGGTGTGCTTGATGTAAAAGGTATAAAGGAAAAGGTTAATTTACCTGTAATAGGACTTATAAAAAAAGTATATGAAGGATTTCCACAGCATATAACTGTCACTATGAAGGAAATAGATGAACTTATGGAAGCAGGAGCAGATATAGTGGCTTTAGACTGTACCTTAAGGGAAAGAGTGGACGGCAAAACAATAAATGAATTTATTAAACAGATAAAGGAAAAATATCCGGAAATTTTACTTATGGCAGATATTTCAACATTTGAAGAAGGAGTAAACGCCGAAAAGGCGGGAGTTGACTTTGTAGGAACAACTCTTAGCGGATATACTCCATACAGTGAAAAATCTGATGGACCTGATTTCAATCTTGTGGAAAAATTAGTAAAAAATTTATCTATCCCTGTAATAGCTGAAGGGAAAATACATGAACCTAAGCAGGCTAAAAAAATGCTTGAATTAGGAGCTT
>ERZ773022.2382-NODE-2382-length-11359-cov-17.332803_pt1 | contig 11359 bp, 11 predicted proteins | sample MGYA00580839_ERZ773022 | MGnify/ENA primary metagenome ERZ773022 (study PRJEB29015, sample SAMEA2738020) | human oral metagenome | biome: human oral; feature: human-associated habitat; material: dental | place: China | collected 2044 ... | reverse complement strand
AGTCGGCTCGCGGTGCTGGACGGACCGACGGGCAACACGAGCCCGTCTACGACGACGCCCCGGAGGCCGAAGGCGCCGTGAGGGCGCCGGTCGGCAGACGATGAAGTAAAGCAGCAGCAGGTGGGTGAAGATCAGCCAGTGAAGACGCCCCGTGCGCTCGCGCAGGAGGGCGAACAGCGGCGCCATGACGAGGACCAGCAGCGCATCGACCGGTTACCTGTGGAATCTCGGGATGAAGAGCAGGTGCGCCCCCAGGAGCAGGAGGGCGAGCATCGCCATGGTCGCGCCCGGGGAGAACGGCCTGCGCATATAGTGCTGAAGCAGGCCGAGGGTGATGACGTTCTGCCGCACAACCGATACGCTCACGAACCCGATATAGACCCCGACCGGCAGATCGAGGTGGTAGTGCGGCGGACCAGGGCGCCGACGATGGTCGCCGTCGGACCCTCCAGCAGTGAATCGAGTACCCGGAACGAGATGCCGATCCGAACCGTCAGGCCGAACAGGACCAGTCAGACAGGAACCGCGACGAGGAGTCCTCTTCGTCCCTCGCCCACGACTCCACCATGCTCCACTCCCCGGGCGGGGTCATGTCCAGGCAGGAGGAGAGCCCCGCGTCCGCGAATGCGGTGAGGGTCTCCTCGGGGCCGTCGAGGAAGTGGTCCCAGCAGGTCTGGTGGACGACGAGGACGTGCGGCGAGCCCAGGATGCCGGCCGCCGCCGAGGCCCGCTCCGCCGAGAGGGTGAGGGGGCGCCCGTCGAACCTGCCCGGGACCGTGGCCCGGCCGGCGTGGAGCACGGCGTGGTCGGGGTGGCCGAACCGCTTGGCGACCCGGGCCACCGCGGCCAGGCAGGTGTTGTCCCCGCTGAGGTAGATCGTGCTGTCCGGGGCCTGGATGACGAAGCCGGTCACCTCGCAGTTGACGAAGCCGTGCTCGTCGGGCTCGCCGTCGACGGGCCCGTGCACCGCGGGCACGGCCGTGACGGTCACATCCTCGGCGACGTGGATCGTGCTCCACGGGGCGAGGCCCACCGCCCCGTGGTCGAGGAGGCGGGCCGAGCCGGGGTTGGTCAGCAGGCGGGGCGCGCGCAGGGCGAAGGCCCGCCCCGACGCGTCCAGGTTGTCGATGTGGTCGGCGTGGCTGACGAGCACCACGTCCGCATCCGCCACGTCGGCGGCCGCGATGGCCGGGCCCCGGGTCCTGCGCAGCCCGCCATAGTCGGTCGGGTTGTCGAAGGTGGGGTCGCTGACGAAGCGGAGACCGCCGACGTCGATCACGACGGTGGATCCTCCAACGACGAGGAAGCCTTCGTGCTGGCGCGGCAGAGTGGTCACGGTGATCTCCTCAGGGTGGACGCATCTGGCATCTGGCATCTGGCGGCCCAGCGTATGCCGCATTCACCCGATCTTCTGCGACCCTCCCGGGCGAGCCGGGATCTGATTCTCAATATTGCGGTTAATGGGGCGTCCGTTGCGGCGCGAATGGGCCGGTGGGGTTCCCGTCCGACCCGCGGGGCGGGGCTCCGCCGATCGGCGTGTCCCCGTGGGGCCCGGTTTTGGCGCCCCGGGAGGATCGTTCGCGTCGGCCCGCCGGATACGCGCGGAGACTTCCGCATGATTCCGCGGTTTTACGGAACCGTTACCGGGTGCGGGGACGGAACGATCCTCCCAAAACGCCATTTCTCACGACACCCTTCTCCGGCGAGTGAAACACGGGTCTGACGAGACGCATGTGACGCCTGTGATCGGCTCGAATGAGAGGCACCCGAATCCGTTCTTCGCGCCCTCCCCGGCTTATCGGGGCCGACGCCGCAGCTGCTCTCGCGTCTCCGGCGGAAGGAGCGCGGAGAACCTCTCACCCGGGGCGAAGCGCACGGACACCGCCCCGCCGTCCCCGGTCGCGGTCGCGAGCTCCTCGATCGTCCCATCGGGCGCCCAGTAATGGATGGCCCGGGTGAGGACCTCCTCGGCGTCCCCGCCGGTCTGGTTCGCGTGGAATTGGGCGATCGCCCTGACGGCGCGCAGGGGATCGTCGTCGGCCACGGGCGCGAATCCGAGGAGCCGGCCGCCCGGGATCGAGAAGACCATGCCGCGGGGGGCCGCCTTCACCTCGCGGCCGATGAGGCCGCCCAGATTCGCGGCCCGGGACGCGGCGAACACGCTCCCGGAGGCAATGGCCCACGCCTCGGCGTCGATCTGCACGAACTCGTCATAGGGCTCGGCCTCGGAGTTCGCCTGGCCGATCTCGAACATCTCCTCGACGCCCAGCGGCGCGTCCTCGTCGCGGCCGACGAGGCGGACCCCGCCCGACGTCCGCAGGTACAGGGCCAGAACCAGCGGTCCGCAGAAGGGGCGCGTCACCGTGTCGAATTCCTCGGGGATCGAATTCGCGTTGATGATCCGGGTGCGGAGGGCGGCCCGCCACTCCTCGGCGGAGACGTCGGGCGAACGGGCCGCCGCGGCCAGGACCCCGGCTATGCGCCGATCCAGGAGGCCGTCCCACTGCGACTCGTCTACGCCGAGCAGCTCATCAATGGTGTTGCCGAGGTAGTAGGTGAAGGGCCCGCCCTCCAGCTCGCCCCGGAGCTCGGGGCCGTACTGGCCGCTGCCGCAGACGGTGGGAATGCCGCGGGCCTCGAGGCGGGCGGCCGCCATGGCGACGATCGCGTCCGCCCTCGCCCGAGGCGAGGGCGCAGCGGGCGCCCGGCCTCGCCCGGCGTCGGATGACGAGGGTCGTTGCTTGCGTCGTCCGAACACTGCGCCTCCAGGTGGCTCGCCATACCGTGGTGAACGCCCCCAGCGTAGCCGGGGCCGGGTGCGACGGCGCTGCGCGCATGCGGACCGGCCGCGAGCAGGCGCGGCCCCCGCCCGGAGGTGGCACCATGGGTCCGCGGGAGCGCCCCGGCGCCCCCGCTCGCCCGCCACCCGGAGGAGAACCCCATGGACGACGCCCACACGCCTCTCGACGAGATGCCCCCGGTCACCGCGTGGCTGTCCGATATGGACGGCGTCCTGGTCAAGGAGAACCGCGCCCTGCCGGGGGCGCAGCAGTTCCTCGACGCCCTCAAGCGGAAGGAGATGCCCTTCCTCGTCCTGACGAACAACTCGATCTTCACCAACCGCGACCTGTCGGCGCGGCTGAAGCGCTCGGGCCTGACCGTCCCCGAGGAGCGCATCTGGACCTCCGCGAACGCCACCGCCGCGTTCCTGAGCCAGCAGTCGCCCGCCTCCACGGCCTACGTCATCGGGGAGGCCGGCCTGACCACCGCCCTCCACGGGGCCGGCTACGTCATGACCGACCAGGACCCCGAGTACGTCGTCCTGGGCGAGACGCGCACCTACGATTTCAACACCCTGACCAGGGCGATCCGCCTCATCGAGGCGGGGGCCAAATTCATCGCCACCAACCCGGACGTCACCGGCCCCTCCGACGAGGGCACCCTGCCCGCCACCGGCTCGGTCGCCGCCATGATCCGGGCCGCGACCGGCCGCACCCCCTACTTCGTCGGCAAGCCCAACCCCGTCATGATCCGGGCGGGGCTGAACAGGATCGGGGCCCACTCCGAGGCCGCCGCCATGGTCGGCGACCGCATGGACACCGACATCCAGGCGGGCGTCGAGGCCGGGCTGCGCACCCACCTCGTCCTGTCCGGGTCGACGACCCTGGAGGAGGTCGAGACCTTCCCCTTCCGGCCCTTCGGCATCCACGAGGGGATCGGGGAGCTCATCGAGCTGGTGGAGGCCGAGCGCTGAGCATCGGGCCCGCGACTGATCCCACGACCGGCCCCCGCCCTCACTGCGCGGTCAGCGCGGGTCCGATCGGCGCCCGGTGGGCGCGGCGCACGGGGGCGGAGAGCACCACGGCCAAAGCGGCGAAGGAGACCAGGGCGACGAGCCCGAGCGGCCCGAGGGCGGGGCTGGGCAGGAACGGCAGGCCCGCCCTGGAGTAGAAGAGCGCCTCGCCGATCGTCACCACGACGAGCGGGACCAGGGAGATGATCAGGGCCGTGCCGACGTACAGGCCCGCCTCGATGACGACCTGGCCGCGGAGGCGTCCGATGGTGGTCCCGGCGCAGCGCAGGACGGCCACCTCCTGCTCCCTGGAGCGGGAGGTCATGGCGACGACGGCGACGGACCCCAGCAGTGCCATGGCGCCGAGGATCGCCACCATGACCAGGGTGTCGACCTGGTTGAGATCGATGCGCAGGTGCGCTGCGGCGATGACCGCCCGCCCCGTGCCGAGGACCGTCATGAGGGCCGCGGTGAAGGAGAATGACAGGGCCAGCAGCCCCACGGCGCCGGCCGCCAGGGCGGAGCGCCACAGCGCGGAGCGGCGTGCGAGCAGCCACGGCCCTCCCAGCGCGGCCAGGGGCGCCGACCAGGCGCGCAGCAGCCCGGGGACGAGCACCGGCGCCAGCAGCACGGCCAGGACCGCGAGCAGCAGCGCGGCCATCATCGCCTGGCCGCCGCCGGCGGGCAGTCCGCCGGCGTCCCCCGCCCCGGGCTCGATCAGGAGGGCCACCAGCAGCTGGCCGACGCAGATGAGCGCCCACAGCCCGGTCAGGGTCCAGCGGACCGCGCCCATGCGCCGCCCGGGCCGGGGGGCGGGCGCCGGGGCGCCGCGGACCGCCTCGACCGCCGGGGTGCGCACGGCGTCGAGCGCCGGCCCGATCGCCCCCAGCACGGCAATGCCGACGACGGAGCCGACGGTGAGCGCGATGGCCGCCGGCGTGGCGGCCACCTCGATGCGCCCCATGCGCGCCGACGCCATGCGGGTGAGCACCGAGGAGAAGGGCTGGTCCACCGCCGAAGCGACCAGGACCCCGGGTGCGCAGGCCACCAGCCCCAGCACGGCGACGGTCGTGACGACGCCGACGAGCACCTGTCGGGGCGAGGCTCCCGCCAGTCGCCACCCGGCCCAGTTCGTGCGCAGGGCCTGGACGCAGGAGCGTCCGACGATCGCCACCACCGGGATCGCCGTGAACGCCGAGTAGACGTAGATCGAGGTTCCGCTCGCCTCCAGCTCCGCCGGTCCGACGCCCACGGCCCGCGCCGCGGCCACGACCTCGGGTCGGGTGACGGCGAACCGGTGCGTCAGGCAGACATCGACCAGCACGGCCGCCAGGGCCAGTACCGCCACCGTTGCCGACCAGATCCGCCACTGGGCGGCGAGGGCGCGCAGCGTATAGCGCGTCATGCCGCCTCCCCCATCCGGTTCATGGCGGCCAGCAGCTCATCGGGCGCGGCCCCGCGACGCCGGTCGATGATCGCCCCGTCGCGCATGACGAGCACCGAGTCCGCCAGCGCCGCGGCGCCCAGATCGTGCGTGACGAGCACGACGGCGGCCCCCTCGTCGGCCAGGCGCCGCAACTCGGCCAGGACGAAGGCCGCCGACCGCGTGTCCAGCGCCCCCGTCGGCTCGTCGGCGAACACGACCGGGGGACGCCGATAGAGCACCCGACCCAGGGCCGCCCGCTGCTGCTCCCCGCCGGAGAGCGTGGCCGTCACCGCGTTCGCGCGGGCGCCCAGGCCCAGGGAGGCCAGAACCTCACGCACGCGCGCCCGGTCGGGGCGCCTGCCCGCCAGGACGTCGGAGACGGCGATGTTCTCCCGCACGCTCAGGTACGGCACGAGGTTGTAGGCCTGGAAGACGAAGCCGACCCGATCGCGGTACAGCTCCGCCGCGCGCGCCGGGGACAGCGCCGCCAGGTCGCGCCCCATGAGGGCCACCCGCCCCGAGGTCGCGGGCTCCAGCCCCGCCAGGCACAGCAAAGTGGTCGACTTGCCCGACCCGCTGGGCCCGACCAGGGCCGTCATCTCGCCGGCCCCGATCGCGCAGGAGACGCCGTGCAGGATCTCGATCGGCTCTCCGCCGGGCGTCGGGAAGGATTTGCGCAGCGCATAGGCCTCGACGGCCGCAATGGGTGTCATGGCCGCAGTGTCGGTCCGCCGGCCCCGCGGGCGCAGTGAGTCTTCCGGCCCGCTCATGGTGGGGGAATCCCCACCTCCGGCCCCGGCTCCCGGCCCTGCCGCCCGGAGCCCCGGGGCGGAGCGCGCCGAGCGCCTCCGCCTGAGCGTCCCCGCCCATGGGCCCCGCCTCCTCCACCGGGCGCCTCCCAGGCGCGCCGCGGGCGTGCGCATGCTCTCAGCGCCGGTCGAGGAAGGCGAGCACGGCGAGGACCCGGCGGTTGCCCTCGCGCTGCGAGAGGCCCAGCTTGTCGAAGATGGCGCCGACGTGCTTGACCACCGCGCCCTCGGACAGGTGCAGCTCCTGCGCGATCCCGCGGTTCGTCTCCCCCGCCGAGACGTGGCGCAGCACCTCCCGCTCCCGCGGCGTCAGGCGCTCCAGGCGGTCCTCGCGCCTGCGCATGAGCGCGGTGATGACCTTGCGGTCGACGACCACCCCGCCGCCGGCCACAGTCTCCAGCGCCCGGACGAACTCGTGCACGTGGGCCACCCGGTCCTTGAGCAGGTACCCGACGCCGCCGGCGCGGGGGTCGTCCTCGGCGGAGTCCAGGAGCCGCTGCAGATATTCGTTGCCCAGGTACTGGGACAGCAGCAGGATCGGCAGGCCCGGGCGGTCGCGGCGCAGCTCGATGGCGGCGCGCAGCCCGTCGTCGGTCCTGCCCGGGGGCATGCGCACATCGGTGATGACAATGTCGAGCGGGTCCATCGGATCGCTGCGTCTCACCGCGTCGAGCAGCTCGGTGGCGGTCGCGACGCAGGCGACGACGTCGTGCCCGGCGCGCTCGAGCAACAGGCCCAGGCCCTCGCGCAGAAGCGCCTCGTCCTCGGCCAGGACTATTCTCATCGCGGTCCTCCTGAGGGGATGCGCACCATGACGGTGGTCGGCCCGCCGTCGGGGCTGACGAGCTCGAAGGTACCGCCCAGGCGGCGGGCGCGGGCCGCCATGGACAAGATGCCCCGTCCCGTGGGGGCCGCCCCGCCCGCGCCGTCATCGCGCACCGTCAGCTGCACGACGTCGTCCTGCCGGGCCACGTCCACCTCGATACGGCTGCACCCGGAGTGCTTCATGGCGTTGGTGATCGCCTCCGAGGCGATGAGGTACAGATCCTCGGACGCCTCATCGGAGGGCGACGGCGCTCCCGAGCCCGTTCGGCCCTCCCAGCTCACGTCCGTCTCGACCGGCAGGCCCGCGGTGAGCTCCTCCAGGGCGGGGCCCAGCCCCTGCTCGCTCAGAATCCTCGGGGACAGGCCGTGGGCGACCTCCCGCACCGCGTCGGCGGCGGCGTCGATCTGCTCGCGCAACTCGCCGAGGGCCCGGCGCGCCGCCGCACCGGCGGCCCCCTGGACATCGGCGAGTTGGAGCTCGAGGAGCCCGAGGCGAAACCCGGCCGCACTCAGGTGCAACTGGGCGCCGTCGTGCAGACGCTGCTCCATGAGCCTGCGCTCCAGGACGAGGCGGTCCTCGGCCGCCACGGCCCCGTCGACGAGGGCGTCCACCTGCCTGCTCAGCTGCTCCGGCCGCGGGGAGAGCAGCGCCGTGGACAGGCGTGCCAGGCCCGAGGCCGCCCCGGTGACGAGCCGCGGGACCAGGCACGCGCCGATCAGGCCGATAAGGAGGGTCAGGGCGCGTCCCGGCGGTGAGACCGGCGGGCCGCCGGGCGCGGAGGTCCGGGCCCTGAACGGGTCGATGAGCATCACCTCCCCCGCGGTGAGCAGAATCGTCCCCGCAACCGTTCCCAGGATCGCCACCACCGCGAGGACCAGGGCGAAGGCCACCTCGCGCAGCCGACCGGCCCGGCCTGCCGCTCGCGGTGCGATCGGCGGAAGGCCCGCCAGCACCACCAGCCGGCGCTCGATGCTCGCCCACGCGGTCGCCCACGTCGGCAGCAGCACGACGGTGCCCGCGAACAGCCAGGTGAGCCAGCCGGCCGTCGTCTCTGCGACGAGGTACGCGGCCGCCATCCACGACCGGCGCGCCCATGGTCGTCGTGTCCGCGAGCGGCGCGCCCGCGGCACCCGGATCGGGATGGGCAGCAGATCTCTTCTCACAGGGCCAGTGTCCCCCGGCGGTGGACATGGGGCCCGCGGCTGATTCCACCAGGTCGGGGCCGGGCTCCGCAGCGATCATGACCAGCGGGGGCTGCGGGGGGTTGCGCCGGATCGTCTACTGCAATGATGGTTGAAAGCGCCCGCTCGAGTGCAAAGCGCACGTGTGGGCGTCAGGGGGTGCCCGGCGTCAGGGGCGTCCGGGGGCCGGGATCGCGGCCCACGCCGACCACGGCCTCCGAGCTACCGCTTCTGGCAAGAAAGACTCAATGCGCTCAAAGACCCACTGAATAACCTTCCCGACTCGTCTCAGACCAGTGCTTTGCGTTGCGTAAGACGTCCAGGATGCCGGCGGCTGCGGGCGGCAGGCACGGCCGTGCGGCGGGATAGACTCGCCGCATGGCCACCACTGCGCAGACCGCGGAGCGCCTCGCCCGCCTCCTGGGCCCGGGCGCGCGCACGCGCGCCATGATGGGCGAGTACGTCCTGTACTGGCGCGACCGCGTCGTCGGCGGCCTCTACGACGAGCGGCTCCTCCTCAAGGACGTGGCCGCGGTGCGCGAGGCGGCGCCGGACTCGCCCTTGGAGGAGCCCTACCCCGGGGCCCGGCCGCTGCGCCGTCTGCCGCTTCCCGACGACGAGCACTCGGCCGGGGTACTCGTCGAGCTGCTCGAGGCCGCATGGGACCAGGTGCCGCCGCCGCGGCGGCGCTGAGGGAAGCGCGCGCAGGGGACCGCGGGGTCAAGGCGATGCCGGAGCCCAGCGATCCGCACCACCCTCCGAACAATCCTCTAGGAGTCGACTGAACATGACCGGATACGGACGGCGCGCCGCCGTCGGCATGGGCGTCCTCGCCGGCGCCGCCCTGGCGCTGGGCGGCTGCGCTTTGCTCCCGGGGCTCGGGCGGCAGGGGTCGACCCGGACCCGGGCGCAGGACAGGCGCTTCGCCGAGTTCACCGAGTACGTTCCCGAGAAGCTGGAGATCAGAACCGATCTGGAGCCGCTCCAAAGGCGAATGCCCGGAATCCGCCTCTCAAGCGCCCACTGGGTCGCGCAGTACCAGCAGCAGGAGCGCGAGATGCTGCCCTGGCCGGACCGCCCCATCTGGACTCACGTGGTCGCAACACTCGAGCCCGACAGCACCCATGCCCTCGCCGAGGCCTCGACCGGCGCGGCCGATCCGCTGCCGGGGATCCACCCCGACCTGCGCCAGTACGTTGCCGAGGCTGACGTCTTCACCGCTGTCCCGGCGGAGAGGGCCAAGGAGATCCTCGACGTCGAGCACATGATTCAGGACGACCCGAACGCCCAGCCCCACTACTTCAACACCAAGGAGGCCGTCGTCTGCGCCGACTCCAACACCATGATCCTCATCGCGCTGGAGTACCCCACCTGACACCAGGAGGAGCGCCTCATCCCCCGTACTGCATCCTCACGAACCGCCCTATTTTCGTTTACGATATTCCCGTGCGTGAGGACGAGATCAGCGAGGCCCAGATCCAGGCGTGGGCCGACGAGGCGGAGGCCAGGTACGACGTCGAGGCCCTCAAGCGTCGCGGCCGGGGGCGCCCGGGGCGCGGCGCGCAGCCCATGCAGGTGGTCGCGGTGCGTTTGAGCGCCGACGAGGTCGCGGCGCTCGACGCCGTCGCCGCCCGTGAGCGGGTAACGCGCTCGGAGGTGATCCGACGGGCGCTGGCGCAGTTCACAGCGTGAATATGAAGGTCCACCCCAGCGCCCGCCGCGCTCAGCCCTCCGCCTTGACGACGGCGGCACTGGGGGCGCCGGCCGCCGGGTCGGCCACGACATCGGCGACGGCGCAGCCGGTCTCGCGCTTGATGAGGTCCAGGTGCGCCCCCGTCCACGCGCCCCTGTCCGCCGGGACCGTGAGCGTCAGCTCGATGCGGTCGCCCACGTGCAGCCCCGCCGCCTTGCGCTCGTCCTGCACGAGGCGGATCAGGTCGCGGGCCCAGCCCTCGGCCTCCAGCTCCTCGTCCAGCGCGGTGTCCAGGACCACGAAGGCGCCCGAGGGCAGCATGGTCGCCGACAGGGACTCGTCGTCGACCTCGATGCGGCTGGTCAGGGAGAAGGACCCCTCCTCGGCCTCGAGCACCACGGGCGCGCCGTCGTCCATCAGCACGCCCTCGAAGCGCACGTCGCCGTCCCCGGTCAGCTCCCACTCCCCCGCCTTGACGGCGGCGAACAGCCTGGAGGTGAGCCTGCGCACGGCCGGGTCGAAGGCCCGCGGGTTGAGGGAGAGCTCCTGGACCACATCGTAGCCGGCGTCGGCGGCGTCGAGGATCCGCACCTCCTTGACATTGACCTCCCCGGCAATGAGGGGGCGGAAGGGCGCCAGCCCGCTCGGCTCGGCCGTGGCCACGGTGAGCGAGCGCAGCGGCTGGCGCACGCGCAGCTTCTCGGCCTTGCGCAGGCTCAGGGCCGCCGAGACGGCGTCGCGCGCCTCGTCCATGGCGGCCACGAGCCCCGGGTCGGCCACGTGAGCGGGCAGCACCGGCCAGTCGGTCAGGTGCACCGAGCGGCCCCCCGTCAGCCCCCGCCAGATCTCCTCGCTGACCAGCGGGGCCAGCGGGGCGATGACCTCCATGAGGACCCGCAGGACCGTGGCCAGGGTGTCGAAGGCCGGCTCGCACACCTGCGCGGAGCCGGAGGTGAACCGCCCCCGCGAGGTGCGCAGGTACCAGTTGGTGAGCACGTCGAGGAACTCGCGCACCGTGGCGGTGGCCCCGGTGATGTCGTAGGAGCTCATCTGGGCGCGCACCGTGTCGGCCAGGTCGCGGGTGCGCGCCAGGACGTAGCGGTCCATGACGTGCAGGCGGCCCCCCTTGCCGAACAGGGCGGCGTCGTCCAGGTCGACGCCGCCGGTGACGTACCCGGCGCCGTCGCGGGCCTGCCCGGCGTACAGGGCGAAGAAGTACCAGACGTTCCACAGCGGCAGCAGCACCTGGCGCACCGTGTCGCGGATGGCCCTGTCGGTGACCACGAGGTTCCCGCCGCGCACCACGGGGCTGGACAGCAGGAACCAGCGCATGGCGTCGGCGCCGTCGCGGTTGAAGACCATGGACACGTCGGGGTAGTTGCGCCGGGACTTGCTCATCTTCGCCCCGTCGTTGCCCAGGAGGATCCCGTGGGACACGCAGCTGGTGAAGGCGGGCCGGTCGAACAGGGCCGTGGCCAGCACGTGGAGGGTGTAGAACCAGCCGCGGGTCTGGCCGATGTACTCCACGATGAAGTCCCCGGGGTAGTGGGACTCGAACCACTCGACGTTCTCGAAGGGGTAGTGCACCTGGGCGAAGGGCATGGAGCCGGACTCGAACCAGCAGTCCAGGA
>ERZ773022.2381-NODE-2381-length-11367-cov-5.663720_pt1 | contig 11367 bp, 11 predicted proteins | sample MGYA00580839_ERZ773022 | MGnify/ENA primary metagenome ERZ773022 (study PRJEB29015, sample SAMEA2738020) | human oral metagenome | biome: human oral; feature: human-associated habitat; material: dental | place: China | collected 2044 ... | reverse complement strand
TTTTAGCATCCATGAGAAACTCTCCTTTGCTGTCATATACAATACACATTTGTTGTGTTGATTATAGCAAAGGAGTCTCTCCATAGACGTAACATATGTTACCAGTCAATAATCAATAGAAATTCTCATCAAAAGAACTCCTCATGCTGTATTGCTACAACATAAGGAGCTTTTTTGCAGCCAATTCCGTCATCTGAATTTTGGATCAAACGCTAGAATATCCGAAAGGGTGTCGAATTCGTAGATAATGCCCTGTGGATAGCATTTCCGATACAAAATCAATTCATTGAGATGCTGCATATAGAACTGCTCCCAGAGCATTTCACGTACTGCGGCATCCATTTCATACGCGTGCCGCAAGAGCACACGGAATTTCTCACTAAACGACTGCGTGAAATACACATGCCCCATCATATACCAGCCGTGTGCGCCGCCAATCTGCACCCCCGTGATGCGGTCATCCGCATCCACGGACAAAAAGTATTCCTCCGTCGGCGCATCTCCATAGACCGCTGCATAATAAGAACGGTAGACATAGGGTGCAAAAACGTTTTCCGTGAAATAATTATCTGCCGAGCAGATATAGGTGTTGTCGAGTTCATCCAACACACGATAGAGCGATGATGTGTTGTTATAGCGGTGATAGTCCGGATTCTCCACAATGTGGACATGCGGATGCGTCCCAAGATAGGCGAACTGTTCGCTTCGATATCCCGTGACAAGGAAGATATCTGCAACGCCCGCCTCGACAAGCTGCTCAATCTGACGCTCGACCAACACTTCGCCGCGGATTCGCAGCAAGCCCTTCGGTATCTGATCCGTAATGGGCGCGAGACGGCTGCCGTAGCCCGCCGCCATCAGTACAGCATTCTTCACGCGGTAGGGAGTAAGCGCATCTCTCGCACGCAATCGCTGTGCTGCAGACCCTGTCTTTTGTACAGTATAGAGTTGCAAGAATTCCTCATTCGTCACAATGCATCTCTTCTTTCTGTGGATAAAGCGAGACCAATAATACACCCGCAAAGACAAGCGCACAGCCGAATACCATCAGCCTCGACGGTGGATCATTACCAAGCCCCCATTGCAGCAACGCTCCCCATATGATATAACTCGCATTGGTCGCCATTCCATGTGCACAACCAATCGCACGATTAACCGCATACCAGAGGAAGTAAGAAGCGCCTGCAGCGACACCCGCAAAAACCAGTGTTCCGAGTGCCAACATTTTATCGGAGAACGAGAGCCACACGGAGCTGCCGGACAAGAGCACGAATGTCACAAAAAGCAGCACCACACCGGAGATACTTTCACGCAGCGTAATGGCAAGACCCGGTGAAATATCATCCATTCCCCGTACCGCAAGTACGATTTCACTGCCCCAGCAGAGAGCAGCGAGGAGACTGCAAAGGATCCCCCGAGAAAGCAGCGGTGGAACACTCTCCGGCTCAGTTAAGCCCGCAAGAACGGCCCCCACCACAGCGAGCGAAATACCAATGCACATACCTGTATTCATCCGCTGATGCAGGAAAATACGTGCCAAAATACAGCCAACAACGGGATAGAGTGCCGAAAGTGCCAGTGCGTACGTCGGTCCCGCCCACAGAATACCGAGGCAATAGGAAAGCTGTCCCAAAGGACCGCCGAGGAGCGCCGCAGCAATCAGAAAAACACCGGAGCGGCTGGCAATCACAGTATGGCCAGAGCGAAGGACACCACGTACACCATTGAGTGTAAGTAAAAAGACAGCTGCACTCACATCGTTGATCGCCGTACAAACGAGTGGGAAAAGAATACCGATGGGCAGCAGTCCCTCCGTCGCCTCATACACACCCGCCGCATACAGATAATTATTACAGCCCCATAGGAAGCCACTCGCAACACCGAGCAAAAGCCATAGAGGATAGCGATTCATCACATATCCCCTAACAGATCATGCACCTTTGCCGGATACGTCTTTGCGAAGCGCAGCTGATTCTCAGCATACACACCAAAAGATGTGCCAAGAGAGCTTTTATAGGCACACCATAGACTCCACAAAAGTCCGCCCACCGCCATATAGGCATATACCCTCGCCTTGATTTGCTCGTCGACTCCCTCGGGAAAGTAGCCTGCAAGCAGCTGCGTTGTCTCCGCTTCCGCGTAGTTCGCATAGATCGCGAACATCGCGACATCAACAAGAGGATCGGAACATGCCGCATACTCCCAGTCAATAAGGTAGGGGGATTCACGTCCCTCAACGAAGAGAAAGTTATCAGAAATCGAGTCGATATGGCAGAGTGTATCTCTATTTTCTAAAAACGGCGCAAGAAATGGCCGCAAAGAAAAAACAGCGTCCCTTATACTCATGTATTCAGAGCAGACATTCCCCCCCCCATTAAGGACTGCTTCATAATGGATCACAGCCTCAAAAGGGTTAAACTTACTCGCACCACACAGTCTGAGCTCATGAAAAGAACGCAGCGCTTTCATGCAGGAATGCACCTCATCCATATTCATTGGATCGCAGACACGAGAGTCTTCATAGTAGCGCGAGATCTTATAGCCCGGTTCAATACTGAGTGCAACAATATCCTCTGTGATGTCCGTACAGCGAAGCATTTCATAGACAGCCTTCTCATTCTCACGGTCGATTAAAAGCTCGGTCCCCTTTCCGTTGCAGCGAAAGATATATTTCTTCCCCTGTACGTCAAACAGGAAGGAGTCATTTGTCATACCTGCCTTGAGGGGCAATAGGACACCGGATGCCGCCTTCTTGCCAAAATACTGCTTAATCGTACGCCGAATGAATATCTCTTCTGCCGAATTTGGACACACCTGCTTGTCAAGCTCCATCAGATCTCGCCCCATTTCCCCATCACGAAAGCCCCAACTCCGCCCGCTGCACACGAAACGCCTCCCGCAAATCCGCATACAGCCCCTCAGGAAAAAGATCTATTTCAAGAGGAACAGAAAGTATCAGTGGATCGGCAAAAAGCAGCATTGCAAGAGTCAGACAGGCACGATGCTCCCGCTCCACTGCATTGGCATAGAGCTCCTTCAACTTTACGAGAATCTGTTGCTCACCCCATACGAAATGATCGCTCCAGGGGTGCATGGAGAGCATCTCCAGATAAAGAGGATACCACTCCTGTTCACAGAAATGCGGCAGGAGGTCAGAACTCCTCCCCATGATCGAAACAAGAGTTTTCTTCGCCTCAAAAAGCCGCTGCTCGATCTCGGGCAGACAGGCCGTGCGCGGATGAAAGCTTTCTGCGAAGTCCCTTTTGATACGGTCAGCAATGCGCTGTGCCGCACCAATATGCTTTGCTCGGAACTCCTCGACGATCTTCCGCCGCTGATGCGCCACCGGATCTTCATAACGAATCAGCCGCTCCAAATAATACGCTGCCTCATCCCAGTTCTCAGCGACATAACTGCCCGCAGCCATTTTCTTATAATCATCGCTCAGTTCGTTGTCATTCGGACAATATACAAGCGGTCGCTCCAACAGAAAAAAGGGCATATTGAGCGATGAGAAGTCCGCCAGCAGGATATCCGCCGAGGTCAGCGCTTCAAAGACGCTGTATTGTCCCTCATCCAACACAATTCCATATGCCGCCAGTTGGGCCTTAAAGTCGGCAACCTCCTGTGCCGTCATCTGCCCTCTTTGGACAAAATTATTGAACATAAGCGGATGTGGACGGATGGCAAATTCCAACGTCTCACTGCCATATTTCCGTGCAAACGCAAGAAATGCATCCTTGTAGACCAAAAAATGACTTCCCCCAACATTTGACTCCGTATTCCAACGCGGCATCCATAGAATTCGCCGCCGAATGCGTGGCTCACACCGATATTCCAGATAGGGCTCGAAGCTCGGATAACCGATATCCTCAAAATGCTGCACGCCGGCTGCAACCGTATCCGGATAGGCGGCTTCCATGGCGATCTGCTCCTCCTCAGAATCGCAGAAATGAAATGACACATGGGAAAAGAATGGCGCGAGTGAAGCCTCCGCTTGGATAAAAAACTTTGTTCCCTGCGTCCCATACGCGATATAGCAAATCTTTGCAATTTTAGCAAGCTCTGATGTACGTGTCCCGCGAAGAGGGCGCAGTCCATCATACGGTGTTGGAAAAAAGATGTAATCGGGCTGAAAAACGTTCAAATCAACAACATTGGTAAAGTCGAATACATTGGGATAATGGTCATGAAAGAAGTGCCACGTCTTATCCATGTATTGCCCCGCAGGTTTATGCTCTGCCGCATCAATTGCATTGTAGCTGGGAAGCAGCACAAGGATTGTCTCCACCATGTCATCGGCAGCAAACAAATCGTACACATATTCCTGCTTTTCCCAAAGGAACGGCTCATGTACCAGAAAAAGAACGCGCATCTTGCGATCTGTATGTGCGCGATTATGGAGTTTCTGTAAATAGTAAGCCGCAAAACCCAAACTGCAACCCCCCGATTCTTCCATATTAATTCCTTTCAATCAGTTACCGGTTTTATGAGTTCCTGTGGGTCAACATCCTGTAAACACAAGCCTGTTCGGACGATCTGATCCACCTCTGCATAGTAGCCGCGGAGTATGTCCGTATAGCCGTATCATTGTAGAAATAGTCGCCAGACGAGAACAGTTTGACGTACCGCTATTGATCGTCCCGAACACAAGATCTTTCACGCAGATCCTCCTGACCCAAAAACCGCTTTTTCCTACATGCCTTGATCCAAGATATTGCTTTATCGGTCAACACAACATGAATCTTCATTATATCGTACCCAATCGCACGTCCCTGTCTCTTAGTCGATCCAACACAGTGGGACGTACTGTGGCCCAATCCTCTTTTGACCGAACATATTCCTCCTGCCGCATTCCATTTACGATGAGTTCCTCCGGAAATTTTGAAATGCCGTCATTTCGATGAAATCCATATTTTTCGTGATATCGAACAGACGCAATATTATCGCACACAATATGTGCATAGCAGGTATCTACGCCAAACGCCCCATACATATAGTCCGCAAACAGTACCGTTGCCTCTGCAAAGAGCACGCTGCCGCGATAATGGCGGTCGCCGACGAGGAGCCGTCCCGTGATGCAGAGCCGTTGTCCCCTGTTATAGTCCGTCCACCCCATCGTCGCAAATGGGATATTTCGCTTCTTATCCACAACGACGAGAAGTCCCTGTGTCGGGTCATTGTGATAATGCTCATACCATGCGCACTGCTTGTCCATTGTGAGGCGAAAAGGCTGGTTCAGATATCGATTATTCTCTGTGTCATTGCGCCACGCAATGATGTAGGGAAAATATTCCTCTGCTACCTCCGTCAAATATACCGATTGCCCATTAAGTCGAATCCCCTGCATCCTATCCCCCATTCCCAACCGCATGTCCAGCTTCCAGCAGTTTTTTCAGTTCCCCCTCATCAACATCTTGTAAAAAGGTTTCGTTTTGGATCATCCGCTCCACTTCTTCATAGTAGGCACACCGTATTTGCGTATAGGATGAGTCCTCACGGCTCTGCTCCTCCAAGTACCACCAACACAGATCCGAGAGATCAGATCTGCGCTCTGCCATCAACGCAAATGTCGCGCGATTATCCGTCTTCACACGTTCTATCCATGCAGGAGAACTGCCACCAGATATTCCTGTACCGGATTCGTACCATATAAAGTTCTGATTCCAGAATCCAAGCGGTATGTCATCGGCAACCATAAGAATGTACGCCGCATCCTCCGTGTATACAACACGTCCACAAATGAGATTGATATAGGCAGTCACGAGCTCACGTTCCCCCATAAATGAGGCTCCGTTTGCATAGTCCTGACATACGAGGTATGCTTCTTTGATTGCTGCAGTATTCCGCTCAAGATAAGGGCGCAGCTGATACGGGTTCATTACATTGTAGATGTAGACCTGCGCACCACTGCGGCTATAGTAGCAGGATCGGCCAAAGGCAATGCGGTATCCCTCCTGCCCCATAAACTGAAGCATTCCTGCAAGTGCCGTATCATTATACAGAAAATCTCCCGGGGAGATCACCTTGACATATCTTCCATGGGCGACGGCATATGCGTTCCATACGTTACGAACCGTTCCACGGTTTTCCATGCTGCGCACAATGCAGTAATCCGAAATGCCATGTTCAGACATCCATACTTCAATTACATCCTGCCTAAAATCCGGCGTCCCATCATCCGCAATGATAATTTCATAGGAACAGCCCTGCTGACGAATGATAGAGGTAAGTGTTATGAACAGCTTCTCATAGTCCGGCCGATAGGTGAGGACACAAACTGAAATATCAACCGATGGCATGTACTGCCCCCTCCCCTGCATAGTCATTGACCGTATCGATCACATAGGCAATCTCATCCGCCCGCATCCCGTTGAATATCGGCAGGCTCAGCACCTCGTCCGCATACTGCTCGGCGACAGGGAAACTGCCGCATCCATAGCCGAGGTTTGCATAACACTCCGCCAGATGCGGCGGAATCGGATAGTGAATAACCGTCTCGATACCGTGCTCCTTGAGATATGCCTTAAAATGATCGCGCGTTGCCGTCCGCACAACGAACTGATGATAGACATGTTCTGCCCCATCGCGCAGCTGCGGCAGGCTGATATGCTCGTTATGAATCCCGGCAAGGTATTGCGCCGCAATCTCTCTGCGCTCTGCGGTCAGCTCCGACAAATGCCCAAGTTTGACACGCAGCAATGCCGCTTGAATCTCATCCAGACGAGAGTTGATCCCGCACAGCTCGTTATGATACTTCTCCTTACTCCCGTAGTTGCGGAGCATTCGAATCCGCTCGGCAAGTGCCACATCGTCCGTCACAATCGCCCCCGCATCACCAAATGCGCCGAGATTTTTCGTCGGATAGAAGCTGAAGCAGCCGACAGCCCCGAAGCGTCCCGTCATCGTCTCGCCAAAGTGTGCCCCATGCGACTGGGCGCAGTCCTCAACGACGGCAAGCTGGTGACGCGCCGCAATCTCCATCATGCGCCCCATATTTGCCGCCTGTCCGTAGAGATGAACGGGCATGACAGCACGCGTACGCTCCGTAATCGCGGCTTCGAGTTTCGATGTGTCCAGATTGTAGTATTCGTCAGGTTCGACGAATATGGGAGTTGCTCCGTTTGCCGTGACCGCAAGTACGGTTGCAATATAGGTGTTCGCCGGTACAATGACCTCATCGCCCGCACCAATGCCGAGCGCGGCGACAGAGAGCATCAGGGCGTCAAGCCCCGAGTTCAGCCCGATCGCATATTTCGCGCCCATGTATGCTGCAAACTCCTCCTCGAATGCCTCGAGTTCCGGTCCCATGATGTACCACCCCGAACGCAGGGCACGGAGTGCCGCCGCCTCATACGCGGCGGCGTGGAGCTCATACTGCCGCCCGAGTACAGCAAGATCAATCTTCATGCCCGTTCCTCCCCCTGTACCATACGCAAGAACTCATCATAGTCGCGGATATAGTCTGCCTCATCGTAGACCTCGGACGCGAGCACCAAGAGCACGGCATCCGACGAGAAATCATACATCTCTCTCCACATGGCATGGGAGATATAGAGTCCCTCATAGGGTTTTTCAAGCGGGACAATTTTCTTCTCTCTGCCATTATCCAGACGAATCTTGCATGTCCCATGAATACAGATCAAAATCTGTTCAAGCTTTTTATGCGCATGATGTCCGCGCACAACGCCCGAAACAGTATCGTACATATAGTAAACACGCTTAATGCGAAAGGGGATGTCATTGAACTCCTCCAATGCAACAAGCATGCCACGCTCATCTCCATGTGGCTGAAACACATATTTTACAATCTGCATAAATCCCCTCAATTCACCATTTTTGCCCAAATATATGCATACAAGGCTTTCTGCGTACTCATATCCACAGCAAACCAAGAAATATCATAGTTTGATTGATCTTCCCAGATAATTCTTTTTAGATTTTCTGCAAATTCATCTTCGGTGACAACGAGCTTCATGGCGTTCATACAAGCCTCTTTTCCACTTCGATAGACAGGATCTCCGATAAAGCGCTTGATCTCGGAAAACAGCTTATTCATATCGGTAAACTCGATGCCAAGGGGCTCTGTATGCGGCAACAGAACGGACTCTGCCCCCGCGGACTTTGGCAGACAACGGAAAGTTATCGGCGGTCGTCCCGCCAACACACTGTACTGGGTCATAAGTCCGCCGATCTGAGGGCAAGTATTGAGATACATATCCACATGCTGCAGGATCTGAAGCAAATCGCTCCGCTCGTCCGAACAAAATACCCTCCCTCGATATTTCTTCGCTAATTCGATCAAAGGATTTGCATGACTTTCTATATTCACGGTTCCTGCATACCAAAATTTTGTATGTGGAAACTCGTGCAAACAGAAATCAACAATACGGTAATAGCTGTTTTCCCGATCGATCGTTTTATAACAGGTACCTCCCGAAAATATAACAAAGTCACCTTCTTCTTTCTCAAACGGAAAGCCTGCAAATGAGATATCCTCATCAACAAATGGATAATAAGGCTGTTTCAATATTTTTCTCATCGGAATATTACGATGGATACGTGATACATTTGCGCCGAAGTCACGAAATTCCAGACAGAAATCGAATGCCTGTCTTCCCAGCCAGAATGCATGATCCGTCAGATTGATCTGGTAGCGCTTCATCTTGCCGGACATCTGCATAAATGCCAAAATTGCACTGATATCCCATGGCGTCGTACACAAAAAGCCAACATCAGGACAAAAATCGGTGATCGCCTGGCAAATATCTTGGTAGTAATCAATATAAGATGGGTTCGATTCATTCGAAAGATAGTGTATTCTCCCGGAACATCTTTTTAGTGTCTTCTCGATCATAGGAATATTTCCGAATGCCTGTTCAACTGTGATCAAGAGAACATCCACATCCATTTTACTTAACGCTCGTAAATAAATAAGGGAAAGCCCCCGCGTGTCAAGACCAAACCCATCATAGAATACAATCCTTCGCCGGTCATGATTGCGCGGGGTATAGGATGGGCACGGCAGATGGTCCAGCAGCTCACTCAGATAACTCTCCATAACATCATCCGTGAAGTACTGACTTGGGTTATAGATCTGCATAGCCAAATAGCTCAAATCAGACAAGGCTTTCTCAATATATCCATTACGTATGTTACAGCCAATCATCCTGAGAAACTGCTGGCACTCTTCCTGAAACTCATCCAGTTTACGTTGTGTATCGGCATCGATGACAGGGGATTTTATGGTGTTATCATCGACCCGACAGCAAATGATCTGTGCAGGGTTGCCGGCAACAACAGCATAGGAAGGTACAGGTTCCATAACAACGCTGCCAGGAAGAACTATTGCACCGTCATCAATCTGTACCCCCTCCATAATCATAGCGCGGGCACCAATATAAACCTCATTGCCGATGACAATTTCTCGCGGCTCCAATGAACGCTCTTTTACAGACCCAAAGAGATAATTTTCTGCATAAGTATTTCTCGATATGCTTGAAAAAACAAATGACACCTCATAAGAAACGATAGAATCTCGTCCAAGCACAACATGGCATGCATCGTCTTCGACAATAAGATCTGCACTGCATACAGTGGTCCCCTCTCCTGCGGTCAGTGCTGTTCGTCCACTCTCATAAGAAATGACATGTCTGCACACATCTTTCTCCAGTGTCACATGGAATTTCATACTGCGATCTCCTTTTTCCGCAAACACAATGGTTAGGAAGTCGTATTTTCCTGCTGACTCATCGTCCAAAGCTCCACATACAGGGCCTCTTGTACGCGCATATCAACGTCAAACGAACGAATCGGGTACCCTGAGCAATCCTCTCGAAGGATCTTCTTCAGATTCTCCGTGAATTCCTCCTCTGTTACAATCATTTTAACCCCTAAATTGCATGTTATGTGCAGACTCAAACAAACACGGCTTTCCTTCCTCCCAGCTTTTCTAACGTATGTGGGTCAACATTTTTTAGGTAGCCGCCTTCTTGCCGTATCTGTATTGCGACAACATCTCTTGCATATTCGTTCCGTACTTCATTGAAATTATTGACTCCATGTACATGGCATAACCGCTCTTTTTCAACACGAAGTTCCGGGTATTTCTCCTCAACAACAGCCAAACACATGGCGTTATCCTGCCCAATACGCGCTCGCCATTCCTTTTCCTCCATGGACACTCCGGTGCCATATTCATACCATATAAGATTTTGATCCCAAAAACCGAGATGAATGCCATCGGCAATCATCATGGAATATACAGCATCTTCTCCATAGACAATAACATCTAAAACAGCTTCTATATACATTGTCAGGAGCTGTCGTTCCGCAATGAAGGCAGCTCCACAGGCAAAATCTCCATAGAGAAGATATGCTTTCTTAATTGCATCAATATCATTATTATAATAAGGGCGCAGGTCAAGCGGATTTGTCGTGTTTAATATCTCATAGCCATTCTGTCTTTGTTTATAATAACAAGCTCTTCCAAAAGCGATCTTATATCCTTCCAACTCCATGAAGTGAATCATTTCTGCCAGAACATGTTCGTTATATAAATAGTCTCCAGGGGATATGCATTTAATATACCGGCCGCGTGCCACACGCAGAGCATTCATCTCATTATGAACGATTCCTCGATTGACGGGACTGCGCACAATCGTATACTGGGAGAAATGTCGTTCGTCCAACCACTGCTCGATTTCCTGATGGCGAAAATCCTCTGACCCATCATCCGTAAGCACAATCTCATAACGACATCCCTTTTGTTGGACGATTGAATTTAATGTTATAAATAACTTTTCATAATCCGGTCGATATACTAAAACACAAACACTGATATCATAAACATCCGTATCTTCATATTCGTTATTTTCATAAGCCCCCATGATATTCTCCTTTCCATCAAGTCAGTATTCCTATGATCCATAACGAAAAATCAGTCCCCTCCCACTGCATCCTAAAACCTCGGAAACCGCTCCCGCAGCAAGGGCAGCAGGAAAAATGCAATGATGCTGTTCACAATGCCCTCCATGAGAAGCCCCGGGGCGGAGGCGAGTGCGGCGGGCAGGCTCGCGTAGAGTACAGCACCTGCAAGTGTGTATGCCGCCGCCATCCAGAGACTTGAGAGGAGGAGCGCGGCGATGATGCTCGCACGCGGTGCGATTGCATCCCCACTGCGGCCGATGCGATAGACGATCTCCGCCATGACGAATTTGATGACGAGCGTCGGCACGATCCAAATGGCAAAGCCGCCGAGAAGATCGGCGAGTGCCGAACCGACGCACGCAGAAAAAAGCGCACTGCGGCGCGGCGTGAGCAGCGCAAGCAGGAAGATCACGGCGTCGCCGAGATGCGCATAGCCGA
>ERZ773022.2379-NODE-2379-length-11376-cov-9.631746_pt1 | contig 11376 bp, 10 predicted proteins | sample MGYA00580839_ERZ773022 | MGnify/ENA primary metagenome ERZ773022 (study PRJEB29015, sample SAMEA2738020) | human oral metagenome | biome: human oral; feature: human-associated habitat; material: dental | place: China | collected 2044 ... | reverse complement strand
AACAAGCACCAATTGTTTATCTTTATGAGAGGTACGTTGCTGCGTGCCTCTTTTTAATTATAAGAATATTATACACTATTTCTTCCTGTAAGTCAAGAGTTTGAACCGTTTTAAAGCATACTATCTATTTATTTTTTTCCCTACAAAACGTTGTTTATCTCTCTGCTTTCGCCCCTTCCAAGAAGCATTTACAATCGTTCCTAAACTCCTTGGAGCTTGATTAATCTTTTTTCGTACTTTTGCACTGCTCATTCCTTCTGAGTGGTATTTTTCATATTCATTTCTCCAATTACCAAAAAATAAATCTCGTAGTTCTTGATTGTAAGACAGCAAAATAAGATGCGACATCGCATCGGCATGGTTTAATGACCAATACATCCCTCTATTTTTCATCCGATAACTTATTTTGCGATGCTGACTTTCCATGATTCCTAAACTTGCTGTATCTAGATTCCTCTGTTCAGGTGGCTGCGTATATTTAAAATTTCCAAGAATTCTATTCTTAAAAACCGTAAAGGTATCAATCTTTTTTTCGTTCCGATTAAGCAGGACTAATGATTCTAGAGTATCAATAGCTGTTTTCAATTTCTGCTTGCAATGGCTATCTATAGCTTTCATAAATTGATCTAGTAGCTCTTCTGAATACGGCTTGACCAACTTTTTTATTTCTTTGTTTAGATGGTATCTATCCCAAAAATGTTGATGATGCTTAATTCCTAGATCATTTGATATCTCTTTAAATAAATGTGGAGTATATCCATGACCCATATCTGAATTTGTCACAAGTAGAGTATCTGATGTAATTTTAAAGTGATTATAAATATAATCTACTACTTTTTTCCTTGCTATTCGATTATTGGATGACACAATTTCCACCTTATTTTTTAAAATTTTCCTCTTTCCGTACTCCTCCGTTCCAGTATGGATGACAAAATGAGATAATTCTTTATTCTGTTGTTCTTTTTCACGTCCACTGACCTTTATCCAGACACCGTCCCCTTCAAGATAAATAACAGGAGCCTCAATTTTTTTGACAGGTACTTCATCGCTATAGAAACGATAATTTTCTTTTTCATTTAACAATTGACTTGCTAGTTTAATCGCTTTTAACACCGTGTCTTTAGTAATATAAACCTGGTACATCAGTTCAATAACTTCCACTACTTTCCGATACGGTAACATTGTAGCTAGTTTAGTGATTTGATACAGCAGTTCTTTGGAATAGGCAATACGTTTCTCCAAACCTAACTTCTCATCTACTGGAATCCTACATTTCCCATTCTTATACCAGCGCCTTCTTGAAAAAGTTACCTGGCCAAACGTAAAAGTAACGGTTCTCTCAGCATAGTTTACAAATTTGTAGCCTCTAGCTCTCATTGTGGGAGCAATATAGTTGTCATAGTCACTTACAAATTTATGAAATCCTTGTAGATTTTTCTCTTTAAATTTCTCTACAAATTCTCTTTCATCAATAATTTTTGTATCCAAATTAAAAACACTCCCAACTAAAATCATAATAAAAAAGTATAAAGATTTTAGTTCAAGAGTTCAAATATTTTTTGTCAGCAAAGATAAAAGCCTTCCCAATAAGGGAAGGTTATTTGATTGCAACTATAACTATAATTATATTTATGTTTATGACGATAAACTTTCGATTAGTTTATCAAGGTAATCTGATGCAGACTTTGCGCCGGCTACTTTGGCAATTTTATCCAATTTTTTCCGATTGCTTGGTTTCAAAGTAAACTGAAATTGTTTCTTACGTTCAAAACTTTCAAAGCTAGCTACATCTGAAATCTGCTCAGGCTGATGGGTTGCTTCGATAATCTGCGAAATCTCTTTTTCTTTTGGTGTGAATGCCATAACAATCTCCTTCTAATTATATTTATAATTGTATTTGTGTTTATAAATATAATTATATTGTATCATAAATTTTTGAAAAAGTCTGCTCCAGCTCAGTGAAAAACTTTTTGTGTTTTTGATAAAGCTCAGGATTGTCCTCCATATCTGCAATAGAGATTTTATCAATCGTGGAATGATTGAACAACTCTTTTGCTGGTACAATTCCTAGAAGATTGTCTGTTCCCTTTTCTTTAGCTTCAAGTCCCAAAGCTTCCAGTAACTCTCTTGATGATCCATAGTTTGGTCGGATCATATTTGCTAAGAAATATAACTCAGCAGTAATGTATGATTCTCTTGTACGATAGTCAATTACATCCTTTCTGAATGCTTCTAACCGAGTTGATAAATTGAATTTGGCATTATAGCCAAACTCTGAAGGAGTCAAGGGACTAATAATAGCGTGACTGACCGCAACAGCATTTTTAGTAGCTGTCGCAAAGTCTGGTCTACAATCAATCAAGATATAGTCAAATTGATCCAACATCTTCTTTTCGTAGTTATCCTCTAGCCAAAGATAAAGTAGCATATTTTTCTTATCGCTGTTCTCCAGATCTCTTTCCACCGAGTCAAGCTGAACTGAACCTGGAATCAGACTGATATTTTTCTTGACTTGCTTAATATTCACATCGCCACCTTTAAAAGCATTCGCAATTGTATTCTTGCTCTCATAAATATTGTAGCACTGAGTCAAATTACACTGATGGTCAAGATCAATCAAAAGAACCTTATGCCCTTTCTTAGCCAGCCATTCCCCATAATTAAATGTTAAAGTTGTTTTTCCAACACCGCCTTTAATAGCAGCAAAAGTAATAATTTTCATTCTATTTCTCCATTCCATCCGTAATAGCAATGACTACACATTGTTTCTTCTTCATCTATCCACCAACAAGCTCCTTTGTCAGGAGTATAGCAAGCATTGTTCCAAGTGCAACCGCAAATTTTGCAATGAGATTTTTCTGCCATCTACCTATCTCCTTGTTATTTTCTATACTTCTATTATACCATTATAATTATATTTGTCAATATGTTTATAATTATATTTATATTTATTTTTGTAATGAAGTTTCTCTATCCTTACGCTGCTCCACATTTTTCTCAATGTCTTGATGTAGCTTATAATCTTTTGTAATTGCTTCTACTCGTTGATACAAAGCCTGGCGTTCAAAGGTAGCCTCTTTAACAAGTTTATCAATCTCAGCCTTGCGAGTGCTAGGATCTACTCTCAAGTCTTTCAGAATAGAAACAGCTAGTTTCACTTCCTGAGGATTGCTTGATTCCAATGCAAGAAATGCAGACTGAATTTTATTAAGCTCACCCAAGCGTTGATCTAATTTATCAAGCAAGTTATCTACTTCTTCTAGTTCTTCTTCAAAACGATTTAACAATTCATCAAATTGCTGTCCTTCTGTCACTCCATGAGCGGATAGATAATTATATTCACGAACAAGCTGATCCAAAGTTGAGATTTTAGGATTTTTTCGGATAATCATTTCTCCATTATCATACGACAACTGGGAAGCGACTGTTTCTCCCTTCATGTAACGATTCTTATCAGCGTGTTCAGGATTAACAAAATAGTAGAAGTCATTTTTTCTGATAAAAATTTCATAAGAGCCATCTTCTGCTTTTTCAATCTGATGAGCTGGAATAAGAATGGTTCCCTTATTTCTAATCCCAAATTCCATTTCAAGATAGATCCCATTTTTTGTTTCTTCCATCACCTGCCATTCTTCAACTGTGATTCTCATTTCAAAATCATCTTCTCGTTCCGCAACCATTTTTTCATATTCAAATTTAATTTCATCGACAGAGAAGGTCACCTCGTTACCAACTACTCTCTCAGAAATTTTCTCCAAAGAATAATTTCCTTTTTTGGATAGAGTACGATCCCGAACATTTCTTGTTTGTTCTTGGTCAGTTAAACGATATTTTATTTCCTTCCCTGAAGTATCAACAACAAGATCTAAAGCTTTGGCCTTAGATTTAAAATCTTCTAATGAGGTCGAATGTTTTAAAAGAAAATCCAAACGAGATTTAATCTCATAGCGAAAAGAATTTTTTTTGCGATAGGCATGATACGATTTTCGATTAGTCCATAATTTCTCTTTAAGAATTTTAGCTCCAGCTAAATCCGCATACTTATCTGAGATATTCTCTAAACTTTTTTTCGTTCCTTTTTGCCATCGAAACTTTTTTAACGTAACCGAATTGGTGGAATTGAAAATAATATGATTATGGATGTGCCCCTTATCCATGTGAGTCGCTATGACAAATTCATGTTGTCCACCAGTTAATTCTAAAATTGTTTTACGGCCAATCTCATGAATTTCTTGCGGAGTCAAATCATCTTCAGGAGAAAATGATTGAATGATGTGATGAGCTAAAACTCGATTCGGGTTTTGAATATCAGATAGTTCTTTTGTCCCTGCTCGTTGAGCAGCATTCTTTTTGGTCAAAAGAAATTCTTCTGTCGCTGTGCTGGCATCTGTAATTCCATAAGTAGATACCAGTTGCTTGACTACTCGACCATCTTTGACCACTGCTGGAAATTCAAGCTGTTCATCTTGTTCTAAGAAACTCGTTTTAGATGGATTCTCGATATAGCGTAAAGCATTATTTAAACTTTTTGTATCAGTCAGCTCGACCGTCTTTGCTTCATCCTCAATATATTTTGTAGATCGTCCTAATGAAGCCACTCCTTTTATCTGAAGAACTTTTGTTACAACCATCGCTCTTGTTCCTTTGTTTGATTTTCCTGTTTTTGAATAAATTGATTGACGGTATCTTTCAAATGTTTCTGCAATTCAAGAATCTGGCTCAATTCATTTAGACTGGCCTGATCATCTTCATTCACCTTTTTTGCGACCTGATTTATATTGACCCCTATTCGATTTATTTCCTTTCGCAATTCTTTCAATTCTTCAAAATTTAAGATTTTGACCTCCCCCATAATCAACATGATTCGGGCAAAGGCATTAAAATTTGTCATTCCAGATTCTGCAACCTTTGTTGAAATAAATCGCGCCTCTTCTTCCGTTAAACGAATTTTCTTCTGAATCATTCGTTTTCGTTTTTCTCTATTGTTCAAAAAAATTATCCTTTCTTCTGACTTTTTTGCTTGAGGGCCTAGGGCCCCTTTTCTTCTGGCAAGCATAGCACTTGGGTACCCAAATGCTGTTTTTAAAAAGGTCAAAGATGGTCAGCGTGCACAACCTGACCATTCTTGACTTTTTAAATTTTTGGGGAAATCCCCAATCCCCTAATCCCCGCAAGCAGGAATGTTGTTCTATCACGAGGGGAAAAGTTTGACTAAACTTTTAAGTCTTCCAATAGAAGCTCCATTGTATCAACCTGCTCCATTTTAAGAATTTCGTCTTTTAGTTGCTCAAATCTTTCATCACTCATCCCTTCAATTTCTTTAAGTGCAATGGGATACATTTCTACTTCTTCTAACTCATAGTTTGTTTTGATTCGCATATCTCTACGAAGAATGTAGAGGCATTCTTTACGAGAAATATGCTGGTTGACTTCATTCACTTTTGGCGAATCTGTAGCCTCATTCTCAAAAAATATCTCCATTAAAATATCAAAAGTTTCTTGTCTTAGATTTTCAATCATCTTCTGTTTCTCCTTTTTTGTTTTTCTTCCGACGGGTTAGTGCCTCCATTAGTGAGGGCTGCTCAGGAACTTTTTTTCTTCCACCTGCTTTACAGCCTCCGCCTTTTGATTACCCAACTGCTCAGATTTTTCTTTTGCCTGTTGGAGTTTATCAGCAAATTTATCTTTCGTCACGCTTTTATTTTTCACCAGTTCCAACTTAGCATCCATTCGATCAATCAAACTTTTTGCTTCCTTCTGGACAACCTGCAGTTGCTCTACCATATCTTCAAAACCATTTTTATCTTTTGCCCATATAGCCAAATATCCAAAACTGTAGCTACTAGTATCAAAACCAAAATGATTAGCTACGACATAGGCCACACTTTCAGCTTGTAATTCTTGCTTACGGTATTGGTCATCACCATATTGTGCATTAGTTCCTCTGTGTAAATCTGAGTGAGCCATTTCATGAAAAATGGTTTTTAGAATATGTTCTTGCCCCTTTAATCCTTTTGAAATGACAATTCGATTTTCATCTGGAGAGTAATAACCATTTGCGCTCTCTCTTTTTATATCTTCAAAACTGATAGAAACCTGATTATCCATCGAAACTGCTTTGGCTGCTCGATATAAATCTTCATAATCTTTAACAGAACCAGTCAATTCATTAATTGCTTTTGGCAATTCTTTTCCTTCTGTTTGAGATATATCAAAGACATTCCCTAACTTGAATCGAGTAACTGTGACTTCCTTCTCTTCCATTTCATTCTCAGATGGAGAAAAACTCAACTCATTTTGATTAGCAGAAATCTTAGTTTTCACTTGATACGGAACCCAGATTTTCAGAGCTTTAGAACCCTTTTTAACTGTTCTTTCAAAATCCGTTTTCCATTTATTAAAACTTGCAACACGGGAAACATTAGGATTTTGCATCTTCAGCAAATGAATATTGTTGAGGGAGTAGTTATGAAACTTACTCATCGTATCCAAGAAAGATTTAAACTGTTCTGAATCCAAATAGTTCTTCATTCCCTCTTTCAAGTGTTCAGCTAAAGCTTTTGTATCTTTATTTGCGACCAACTGGGAAATGGTTTGTTCCGAATTTTTAGTAGCAACTTCTTCGATAATAATAGCACCTGCAGCTACTTCGGCATCTGTCCTTCTTTCTCGATCTTCCTGCTTTTTATGAAGGTTAGAAGCAGCATTGTATGGATCTGTTCCTTGCAACATCTCATCAGAATTAGAAATACCATCACCATCCAAATCACGATCCCTTTCATCTTTTTGGTTATACTGATAAATTTTTTCGTATGGATTATCTGGTGTATTTTGCGAATTCTTGACTTGTGTTTTTTCAAATTCATCTCGGATATTTTCAATGGTTTGTTCAACTTTTTCTGATAGATCTTTAATTTCTTTTTGCCATTTTTCTACAAGAGCTACTTGTTCCATTGGAGAATCCTTAACTCCCAACTTCTCAAACCAAGCAGATAGATTTTCGACCTCAACACCATCCATTCCATTAAAAGAGATAAATCCAAGACGACCATCATGACTACTATCTGTAAATCCAATTGGACTATTTTCCAAATCTCCATAAGGGAGTTGGGATAGAAGTTGATCTGTGTAAGGAGTATCTTCCAAAGCGTAACTGAACTGAGAAATATCTAACTCACTCGCCAATCTCTCCAGATGATAATGAGTGAATATCGCCCCATCTATCTTCATCAATTCTGGGTACTCTCTCATTTCTCGTGTTCCAAGTCTTTCTTTGTGAGCGATTGGGTTAATCTCCTCACCGATATTGTAGCGGATACCATCCTGAATAAGTTCACCATCAGGGCTATATAAGTCGAACTTAACCTTTGTAAAAGGTTTATAGGAAGCACCTTCTACCTGGTTCATTCGATCACTTACACTCGCATGATACTTTTCGTAATAGATATTATTCTGCTTATATAGCTCTTTTGCAAAAGACTGATAATTAATCAATTCGGCTTCGCCAAAAGGTAAAATTGGGCCACCATCATGCTTTTCTGCCCATTGGAGGCGAATCATATAGTGATTCTTGTCAGTCTCATTAGTCTGGAGTTCCTCAAACAAGCCATTTTTCATAATGGATTCCAATTCTTTGCCCCCATCCTTAATGTAGTCCTCGTTAATCGATAGCTGTTCAATATGGCCATTACGTTCACGGAATACTGCAAGAATAGGAGTTTTATCTGCCGTCTCCAGTTCTTTGACCAGTCTTGCTCTGGATTGAAATACTGATACTGGAATATAATTTTCTTCTTCCAGCTCTTTAAACAGTAAAATAATATCTTTATCATCAGACTTTATAAGGCTATCAAACCGCCCATTATAACGTCTAAGATTAGTTAAATCATCAAAATAGAAAGATGTACTTTCTGTTGCGACTGAAAGATCTGACAGAACGTTGATTTTGTCAAAAGCTGCATCATTATTAGCCAAAAGAATATTATCAAAGTGCCCGTTTCCCTCTGCAAAATCATGTAAAGTTTTTTCAGGTGTCTGCCCTGGTGCAAGTGGCTTAATCCCCGTCAAGTGCATGAAGTGTTTTTCTTCAAAATTTACTTGTACAGTCTTATCAGGAGTGACATAATAAATTTTAGAATTGGCCAATTCATCCAAGTAATACCGTGCTGCATTCTGTATAGTTTGACTACGAATTGGACGATTCAATTTAGCTAATTCATGCGAGGAAATAGAATGATAGTGGCCATCGTTACTTGACTGAAACTCTTCATTTATGGTAAAATATAATAAATGAGAGGATAACGTAGGACGACTGGTAACAGAGCGTTCAAAGGTACCAACTTCTGGTACGGGTGTGGGACTGCCTTCAGCCTTGGGCTGTAAAGACCCCTGACTACCATTGGTCCTCTCATTTTTTTGATGCTCTGAAAGTTTATCCGTCTCTTGATGATGTTCAGGAGACTTTTCTATACTAGTAGTTGCTTCTTCTCCATACTGATATTTCAAGGTATCGTTCCAGTCAGCTTTATCTTGTCCTGACCTCAGTTCAGGCAACTCTACCGTAACTGCTGCTCCTTTAGCTTTCAGTTCCTCAATGAATGTTCTTCCTGCGGTGTCATTATCCACCGCAAGAGTAATCATATCAGAATGTTTCCCATCTGCAAAATACTGACTCTCAATCGCCGTTTGGAGACCCTTAGCTAGTTGTTCAGGCGTCCAATTTAGCGGACGGCCTGATAATTCTGATTGAAGCTGGGCCAGATGACGACCAATCGTAGCTTCTTTAAGACCATCCATAGATACAAGCCGAACGTCTTGTAAAGTATCCTTATTGATCTCATAATAGGACATTAGATCAATTGGGCTTTCAGTGAAGATGAGCCGATTAGGCTTTCCAATATCCACATGCAAGCCATCCATTCCATCAGAATTTCTGATAATATTTTTGGCAAAGCCACGACCCGGCCATTTATCCCGATTTTCTTCAATACCTTGTAGGGTAGCTCCTGTAATTTCACCTGAAGAAGTCAAGGTTTTAAAAACAACCACAGGCTCCACGCTGTTATTCAGCATCGCATTAGCCTGGGCTAGAACACCTTTTTCTAAAAAGAAGTCAATCGTTTCATCAGAGAGACCACGATTTACTTTTAAATAATTTCTGGCTTCTACAAAGTCCTGCTCATACGGTTGAAGATGATAACGAAATGGCTCTTTTTCCCTCTCTACAGCGGTAAATTCTTTAAAGGTACCATCATTGAGATAGTCAATCGCTTGATTGAAATTGATCTCTCTAATAGTCTCTACAAGAGCAATCACATCCCCGCCTTGATGACGGGAAAACCAATTCCACTTGTTCTTATCAGGTGAAATCACCAGAGAGTCGTGTTCTTTCCAGCGATAGTCTTTCCCATCTCGTACCAATTCCATATTCAATTCATTAGCGACATCCAGAATATCTCTGGAACGAGCAATTTCTACCCTCTCTCGACGGCTGCGGCCACGATTTCCTTGAGGTTGATGTGTTTCTTCTGGCATAGTAGCTCCTTTCTTATATTAAAAAGGTTCACAAATTGGCTGGAAAGGTTCTTCTTCAGCCTCTAAAAACAGTTCTTTTGGCAGCTGAACAAGCTCCCCGATTGAAAGTTCTTCAAAATCCTTGGGATTGGCCTGATAATCAATCGTCATTTCAAGTTCGGCATTTTTACCTTGACCTTCAAAAAGGACTCGGTGAGTCTCACTATCCAGCGCTTTGACAAGCCAATCAGCTTCAAAGTCAAAGTCTTCTATTGTCACACTTGGAAAACATAACTTCATGATGTTTTCTCCTTTCTTTTGTTCTATTCTTTTAGTCTAAGTAATAATTTAAAAGCGTGCTCTAAATGGACAAGTCAATGTTAAAAAAGCCATTGGCACCCAATGACTTTTAACGACGATTTTCACGGCGTTCTTCCTGTTCTTCTCGCTCATCACTCCTAGCTCTTTCCATAAGGGCTTTTTGACTGCTCCTTTGAGCTTGTTTGAGAGAAGCTGTCAGATTTCTCATAAAGTTAGTATCAACCTTCAGGCTACCCTGTGTTTGTTGGATGGTGCTGCGTCTGATTTGTTTTTGAGACTGGATTTGTTTTTGTACCGTCTGAAGAAGAGCCTCTTTTTGTCGCTCTTCTTCAGGTCGTAATTTACCATACAATTCTTTCAGTTTCGAAAACTCTTTTGCATTGAATTGTTTATAGGCTTTGATTTGAGCTTCATCCGTGGTTTGAGCTATCTTCTGATTGGTTTTATAAATCCCATGTTTCACCTGGAAAATGGAGATCTGTGTCTCCAACTCTTCCTTGTAATCCTGCTTGGAAATAGGATAACCTTTCAGCAACATTAGGATCCCCTCATCCTGGAGTGGTTTCAACGCTTCCAGCTCTGATTGTAGGTGTCGGATAGGAAGTTGGATAGTGCCCCTATCTGCTTTAGAAATAGGAAGATTGACGCTCTCTACAAACTGACGGTTCAGTGATTGTTTTAGTTCCAATTCAGACTTAGGCAAGCGATAGTTTGGTGTCAGCTGTAGTTCAACTAGTTTTAGTTCTGTGGCCAGTCTTTCTTGTTTTAACTGGAGAAAAGGCTGATCAGACCGTAAAGGCTGCACCTGGTGAAGAAGCTTTTGACTGACTAGTAAAGCCTTTTGACGCTCTTCTAGCTTACTTAACTTTAGAGCATAGCGAAAGGTCCCCAGCTCCTGCCTTTCTTTCTCCGTCTGATTTTCTTTCTTTTTGGCCGCATCAACAAGCTCCTGTAGTTCAGCTGAAGAAAAGAGAGACAATTCTTTCAAAGACAGCCTTTTAGTCAGGATATTTTCTTCCATCTGTTTGATGTCGTAAACATAGCTGGTCTCAAAGCTCATTTCTCCAATCCCATTTCCATGTTTATCATACTCTTTATAGACTGGCTTTATAATTTCAATCGGCTGCATCCCTTCCTTGGGACTGTAGCCTTTTTTCTCCCAGACAGCTAAGGACTTTAAGTAGCTGGCTTCTGGAAACTGCTGGAGAATACGCTTTTGATTGCCTTTAGAAAAATCTGGCAAATTTTTTTCCAGCTGAACGTCTTCAATCTGCGGGGCCGCTTCTTTAAAAGAGCGTAGAATACGATTTCCTAGCCGTTCTCTCAATTCCGCCGATGGATCACACCTTCTGAGTCATAGCCTTTGGCCTTTTTTTCTGATCGTACCGTTTGGCCATTCACCTTTCGGACACGTTCATACGTTTGATTTTTTCCAGCTTAATAAGCCCTATCATAAAGTCCCAAGAAGTTTCTGGTCTCCTCCATAAACTCCTGATAAAGTTCTTTCCCTTCATTCTGTAAGTAAGAGTCAATATATTTATC
>ERZ773022.2378-NODE-2378-length-11382-cov-6.380595_pt1 | contig 11382 bp, 9 predicted proteins | sample MGYA00580839_ERZ773022 | MGnify/ENA primary metagenome ERZ773022 (study PRJEB29015, sample SAMEA2738020) | human oral metagenome | biome: human oral; feature: human-associated habitat; material: dental | place: China | collected 2044 ... | reverse complement strand
ATCGCTGATAAAATGAAGTCCGTCAGATTGGCGTAGATTTTTTCGTCCGAACAAGAAGGCAAATCGGACGCATAGCCAAAGCTATGTGGAGGATCGCGGGCACAGTGCGGGCAAAAAAATGCGTCAAGATGACGGTGCTGAATTTATCAGTGCTTCCATAAGCAGTCACGGACAAAGAAACACAGATAAATTCAGCAATTTCTTAACGAATATCAATGCACAGAGAGGATGATGGCTATGAATATCACCATACGCATCTTGCAGCTAAAGGGACGGGCGCATGAACTCATTCGCCGTTTTCCCATCGCCGTCTTTTGGCAGGCAGTCCTTTTTCTCGTCGGTGCAGGCATTATCCTGCTGCGCCCCGATTTGTATGCGGAGGGTTGGCATAGCGACTATTTCGAGCATCTCGTACGCCTCGCCCCCGCCGTCTTCGGCGCATGGATGACGGCGGTCATGTTCCGCCTCTTCACGGATGTATTTCCCGTGAAAAAATCCTTGATGCTGCATGCGGCATCGTCTGCCGTCCTGTTCCTCCTCCTTGCCTATGCGTGGTATGGCGTGGAAAATCCGAGCCGCCATCTGATCATTGGGACGCAAGGCATCTATCTCGCACTCGCCTTCCTTGCGCTCTTTCTCCTCGAACGAACAAACAAGGCCCCGGGGCTTCCCGCCCTCCTCTTTGCTGCCGCCTTTTCCATCGCGACGAGCATCCTGCTCTTTCTCGGACTCATCCTCTGTGTCGCCGCATTCTGGGCACTGATTGTCACCGATGCGGACGGATGGCTGCCCGAGACAACCTATCTCTTCTCCGGTCTGATCGCATACGGCGGCTGGGGACTTGCCGCATTCCTCGGCGCACTGCCAAATACGAATGCACGCTACGAGTTCCCCGCTGCCACGCAGAAACTGCTCCTCTATCTCTTCTTCCCCGTCTATCTCCTTCTGCTCATCGTTCTCTACCTCTACGTCGGCAAGATTATCGGCGCGGGCGAGATGCCCGTCGGCACGATGAATTGGTACGCTTCGTTCGCGCTCCTCGGTTTCGCCTTTTTCTTCGGCACGCTTGCCGCGCAGGAGCGTCTTCCCCTCTTTTCCCGCTTTCTGAAATGGGGGCTTCTCCTCTTCCTCCCCATCCTCGCCATCCAGATCTACGGCGTATGGCTCCGCTATGAGGCGTACGGGCTGACAACGCTGCGCTACACCTCCATGATCTGTACGTTCTGCGGAATCTATGCGCTTGCCGTCGCCTTCCTTCGGCGAAAGCCCCAGCAAGTATACCTCTGCGCCGCCATCCTCGCGCTCATCTTCTCCCTCACCCCGCTCAACGTCGTCGACGTACCGCTCCGCAGTCAGGAGGCACGGCTCAGTCAACTGCTCACAGAACACAGCCTCATACAGGATGGACGGATCATAAAGCGTGACGACACGCCGCCCGCGGTTGTAGACGAGATCATCGATATTGCGTTCTACCTCGAACAGGATGCCTCCCCGCTCGCCGCAGAGGTATTCGATGCAAACTTCAGACATATGCGCGAGTCCTTTTATTTCGACAGCCCATATGCGTTGGAACTGCCGATCACAGACTACCACACGCTCATCCGCTTCAACACACAGCACATCACGCGCGCGGGCATCCTCGTTCTCCCGCGCACGGACGGTACGGAGGAACGCATTGACCTGAACTCGTACGCGCGTATGCTCGTTGCGCATGGGGAGCAAGGCAGCAAAGCCACCCTCGATGCAGAAATGCAAGACTACACGATGGATAACCATCTCATTCACTTCGATCAGATCGCTATCAGCAGGGCCGAGGACGGCAGCGTGGTCTGGGACAGTGCAAGCGGATTTGTACTCATACGCTAGGGGAACACTGATAAATTCAGGCGCATCATCCGCATTGATCCCCTTCCATTGATGCACACTCCCAAAACACGGTCATTTTCACAGCGAACAGGCTTGCCGGATTCACTCTTGCCCATCCAATGTTCACAGGTGACGCAGCATTTACGGGTCAGTAGGACACTCATGCATATCCTCCAATAAATGGCCTCACCCGCGGCGAAGGCCGTGTGTTCTTCTAACCACACAGAAAAACCCTCACGGAACAATATATTCTGTGAGGATTTTTTCTGTCGGAATCACTGCTGGTTCCACGCGCACATCCTCCGCTCTGCCCAGTCGAGCAGGATGAAGAGCAGCAGGCCCATCATGCTGAGGACGACGATCCCGGCGTACATATCGAGGTAGTTTACGCGCAGCCATGCATCCATGATGTAGTAGCCGATTCCATACTGCGTGCCGAATGTCTCCGTAAAGAAGAGTACGGAGATCGCCGTCGCCATCGCCACACGCACCGCCGTGATAAACTTCGGCAGCGAGGCGGGCACGATGATATGACGCACGATCTGCGGGAATGCGGCACCGAGCACACGCAGCGGCGCGTACGTCTCAGACGGAATCGCCGCCACGGCATCACGCACGGCAACGACAACCTGAAAGACAATGATGAGAAATACGAGCAGCAGCTTGCTCGCCTCCCCAACGCCAAAGAGCAGCATGGCAACAGGCAGGAGTGCGATCTTCGGCACGGGATAGGTCAGATATAGAACGGGCGCAAGGAGGCGATTCACGCATGGGAAATACCCCATCAGCACACCAGCGGGGTAGCCCACGGCAACGGCAGCAAGCAGTCCGAGCACAATGCGCATGAGACTGTAGCCCGCATGCACGGCGATCGTATCGGGGAATTTCTGCACCAGACGCGAGAGCACCAGCTCAGGAGAAGGGATCACTGGCATCTGAAGGAGCTGCGCAACAGCCCACCAGAATGCAAGACACAAGAAAATACCGCATGCAAACATTCGCAGCGAAATCTTTGCCATCACACGCCTCCTCGCGCAATCTTTGCACGCAGCTCCTGTCCCATGGCAAAGAAGTCCTGCGAGGAGCGACGGGTGAGGTCGCCCGCAAATGGATTATCAACGAGTTCAGTCACATGCCCGGGAGCTCCGCCCATGACAGCAATCCGCCCCGCAAGCGTCAGTGCCTCCTCCACATAATGTGTCACAAGCACGGTCGTGACAGCGTGTTTTTTCCAGAGCGAGAGAAAGACCTCCTGCATGGATTCACGCGTAATTGCATCGAGCGCGGAGAACGGCTCATCCATCAAGAGGAGATCGGGTGCGAGCAGAAAGACACGCGCAAGCCCCACGCGCTGCTGCTGTCCGCCCGAGAGCTCACGCGGATAGCGCGTGAGCAGATCGGACAGCCCAAGATCCGCAATAAGCGCATCGTATGTTGCCATTCGCTCCGCGTTCCATACGCCCTTGATCTCCGCTCCGAGCAGGATATTCTCACGCACGGTCTTCCACGCGAGCAATCCATAGTTCTGCGGCAGGAAACCGATGCACAGACCACGCGGATCGATGGGTGCGCCCTCACTCGTCACCGCGCCCGCCGTCGGGCGGATCAGCCCCGCTGCGACACGCAGCAGCGTCGACTTGCCGCAGCCCGATGTGCCAATGAGAGCGAGCACCGTCCCCCGCTCGACGCAGAGCGACGTGTCCGCAACTGCATGCACAGTATCCTCCCCCGCTCCGTAGTCCACGGACACCCCCGAAAAGTGCAGCAAAGGATCACCTCTCTCATATCAACGCCTCATAGTTCAATGTAGGCCTCTGCAAGTTCTGCGAGTTCTGGATTTTCCTCCTGTACTCCATGCAAGCCGATATGCACGGAATACATCGAAAGGAATTCATCAATCTCTCGCTCCATATTTGCACGCAACAGTGCCGCGAATGGAGCAATCATATCATGAAGAGCATAATCCTCCAAAGATGCGAAATATTCCTGTCTATTCTTATGTTTGATCGAGGTTGGCTGGAATCCGTGTGCCAATAGGAAATAGTTCATAATCAATCGTGCTGTGCGCCCATTTCCGTCTTGAAATGGATGGATTTTCACGAACTCTGCATGAATCCAAGCAGCTTTTTCGATTTGATTGGGAAATTGATCGTGTTCCATACGATATATAAAATTTTTCATTGCATCCAAGACCTTATGCGGATGCGGCGGCACATGCTGCGCACCTCTGGTATACACGGGAATACGCCGATAGATACCGCCAATTCCCTCTGCGGGAACAACGCGTTCATGGATATCCCTGATGTTCGGTCAGAGCTACGCCTTTGTGCGCATTCTCCTTCACGAACGTCCACGTGGACGCATGGTCGCGCACCTCATCCAGCTCCCTTAGACTTGTTTCGGCAGAGACAATATGATCCAAAATCATCTTTGTTTCAATGAGTGTCAGCGTATTCCCTTTGATCGAGGTAGAGTCATGCGTAAATTCCACCATAAAATTTTCTTCCCAGTCATTCTTTTCAAACGTGCTCAATTTCGGAAACACGACATTGAAAAGATCCACCTTTTTTATGAAGTCACTCATTCGCTCACCTCCTGGGGGGTAGTTTTTATTTGCAGACCCAGTCCATACACAAATATCTCACAAGACCGTGTAGGATGCACGTCTGATTACGCCGACGCAGTTAAACAATAAAGTGTTTCAATCCACCCACTCTCGTGGAGCAAAAGATAAATATATGCTAGCATAGGTCGAGGATGGTTTCAATCTACATGCTCCGCAAAGAGCGCGACCACCTGAGGAGCAGAAAGTCGACGTCTACAAGATATTGCAATCCACGCGCCCGCAAGGAGCGCGACTCTCGCGCCTGTGCTAGAAACCCTCAAGCAGATATTTCAATCCACGCGCTCCGCAAGGAGCGCGACAGCAAAAGTGGACATAAAAGGCCTCTTTTGCGATGCATCCATAACGATTATTCGGCACATATGTGTTTTTTCTTGATGTTCACCTCCACAAACTTGATACAGCTTGATTTTTAGACATTGTTTTAGCATATATTATTCTGTTCACTTCATCTTCGCACTCACTATTTTCCATAGAGGCTGGATCACTTCCTCCCTCTATTTTACCTCCTCAGTTCATGCGTGTACAGGTCACCCCCTCGGGCAGATTCTCCGTGTCTACATGAACATCATAGTCATGATAACTCCGTGCAGGAACCTCTGGCGTTTTTTTGTTGATACAGATTCGGTCAAACAGCTGATAGGCAGGTGCATTGCCGAGTTCACTTTCATGGCGGAAGACAATTAACTCCCGCGTTGCCATATTGCCGCGTGCCGCCGAACGATCGAGTTCAAACATCTGCAGGATAGCTTTCCACAAAAGTTCGAGATCTGCTTCCGAAAACCCTGTTACTTTGCGCGCAAGGTTCGCTGAGACATAGCCCTCGACTTTATAAAGCGCATAGGGAACAATGAATTTATGCCCCATTGTTGTTCTTTTGCCCTGTGAATCCTTGACTGTTGTGATTGCCGTTCGCGTGATGGTGATTTCCTGTGGAACAATCGGCTCAATGCTGCGTGCAAATCCGAGCTGCACAGGTCCGCGCACCTGACCACAGTTCAGTGCCCCCTGCACAAATGTCGTCATAACTGCGCCAAAAGTGCGGATGTCAAAGAAGTTTTCGCACATGAAGTCACGTATTTTCTTGTCGATATCCGGATTGTCCTTTTTAATTTTCTTGATGTCCTCAATGCCAAAATGTGCACAGGCTTCTTGATCACGTTGTGTAAGCGGCACATCATCCTTGATATAGATACGGTAGCCGGGTACTCCCTCCTCTACTGCTTCTACATAATTACGAATCTTACGTTTGAGACAGACATCGGTGACAAGGCCATGCCCTGTTTCCTGATCCACACGAGGCATATTACCCGCATCCGGATCTCCATTGGGGTTTCCGTTCTCAACATCGAACAGGATAACGAAATCATAGCGGTTCTTAATTGCGTCAGACATTTTATTTGTCCTCCTTCTTTTGATACCAGTTCTGCTGTTGGTGATAATATCCGAGGATAAATACGCTCTGCTCCTCAAGTGTCAAATGACGGGGAAGCCCTCCCGACTCCAACTTTCCAAGAATCTCCGTCAATTCCTTGTCAACACGTGTCTTATCCGGTCCCTCCAGCTTTTTCATATGATGGAGCGAAAGCTTCTGCAAAAGGGGAAATACATAAGCTGGTGTCGCACAAGCAGAGTTAAAGAAACGATCACGAATCGTTGCTTTGATCTCCGGAAGAGCCAGTTCCTGCGCTTTCTCCAAAATAGCAAACCATCGTCCCAGCAAATAGGCGACATCTGTTTCGTTTTCATTAAGTGCCACGGTAATTCTCCTCCCTTTATTGCGCAGTAAATACGCTTTCAAAAAACAGGCACGCCTGGGGTTGACCTTCTCTTTCCCTTGTTGTGCACGGATACGGAGCATGATGTTTTGGAATACGGAGGCAGGATACTTCCCGCCTGTCAGTACAGCACGCATCATCGCACCTGCCATGACAGGCGACGCCATCATCGTCTTGGCATTTGGATTCACTGTCTCTAGGAGCAGTTTCCATAGAGGAACATTTCGATCCCTCACCCAGGCAGGACGAACGATGTCCATCTGCTCAATATGCAGAGCAAGATTCTTCAAAAATGCGCCAAAGGAATCCTGCAAAAAGAAACGCACGGAAATCCGCGCTGCATTCGGGGCCAATCCCAGAATATAAAAGGGATTCTCATACGGAATGGATACACCGTTATAGTCGATGTCCTCTCCTGCCTCTATTCTCCGTAAAATGTCATTCAAGAGGTCATCTGTCATTACCCCATCATCACCGAGTATGCCTGCAAATACGTCCTGTGATTCGCTGCTCTTCTCTGCCGCCCAGTAGACTACTGTCGTATCACCGATCATTTTCTTGTGCGCATCGTCAGCAATCAGGGCGTTGAGTGCCGTTCCATAGGCAAACGCAGCATACTTCGATACAGGAGCATTTCTCCCCTGATCGTCGACATGCCCATAGGATTCAAAGGCATTTGCGTTAAACGATATAAGCATCGCCCCTGTCGGTTGTGCGCCACTTATACCCTTGAGTGCCGGATGCTTGACGGCAACCGGAGCCAGTTCCCCTGTCACGAGACAGCGCTGCAAATCTTCTCCGTCACTTTTCTGTCGATACCGCTCCCATGCTGCCCGAATCTCCGGATCCTCATGAGCGTAGCGCCCCTCATAGCGAAACACGAGATTCGCGCCCGCAAGAATGTCATCGGCATGGGATGCAAGTACCGGATGTGCACGAACCGCATCCTCTCCCGACTTCCAACGACGAAAAAAGGAAATAACGGCTTCTGCCATTTCGTTGCTGACATCTGATAAAATATTCTCATGCAGCTTTACGGCAGCAGCAAAACAATCTGCCGTCCGTTTCGGCTTCCCCTTGGTATCCGCCCCCAAAAAGTACGATGCGTTGTCACAGAGAAAAAAGGGCATTATTCCTACGGTGCGTGTCTCACCAATAGGAACAAAGAGTTCCTGCGGGCGCAGCACAGTTTTCTTTCCGCGCAGTACTTCCTGACGAATCGAAATCACCTGAAGCAATTCTCCGTCTTTCCCAATCACGAGGGCAAACGAAACATTCCGTTTCTCCCAACCGTCCCTTGGCAGACGCCCCTCTCTGCATTCATCTTCATATCTCTGTACCAAGGTCTCCAGCATCAGCAATACACCTCGCAATCGCGCAGATCAAGAACGCCGTTGATCAGTTGTGCATGAAAGAAGATCGGCCGAAAATTATTTGAATCACTGTAGTCGATGTCATAGAGCATAAGCCCAAGGTCTCTCGTTTCACCATGATATGCTGCTGCAATTGACTCCTCCTCATACAGGCGAAAATGCGCAGGAAACTCTCGGCATCCAAGGTAGGGCATGTGGTAGCACTGGCCTTTTCGTGCACGCCGCAAGAAAATTTCTCGAAATTTCCCCGGATTATCGGATGGATTCGCATGCTCCGTCATCTCAAAATGTGCCTCAATGATGTAGCGTGGATCTTTGAGTACGGTAGATGCACGCTGCTGAATGTCATCTTTGGTCGACTGATACAACTCCCCTTCTCCTTTGGCTGCAAAGCTCAGTACATTGCTTGCTGATATCTTCGCCTTGAGTTCATTACGGCGAATGTTAGTATACTGAATCTTGGACAAGACGAAAATGCGATCTATGACCCACCTTAGGCCATCATGCCAAAATACCGCTTCCAGCACCCCTCTCGCAGCGCTCGGCGTTATGACAGGATACGAGAAACGCTCTACCTTAAGTTCTGGTCGCGTAAAGCAAGCAAAATCTCCCCATACTTCGAGTCGAACTCCATAAGACATATTCGCACCTCCATTATATTCTTGTGTTTTGTTATATTAAATTGTATTATAAAATAATGCTTATGTCAACGCCAAATTCAGAAATCAAAATTTGACAGGAACGTTCATTCATAATAAAATGCCATTGTCGCATAGATACAAATACTATGTGGGGATTGAAATTTGTGCTTTGTCATATTTGTACCATGAGTGGGGAGATTGCAAAATCTCCCCACTCTATTTTTTCCGCTCTTCTTCCGCCTCATTCTCCATCAAGCCTTTCTTCATGTCATAAGCCGACAAATCGACAAGAACAGTAATTTCTTCATCCATCTTGTAAAGCGCTCCGTGCATCAGAAGCTCTTCTGCTATATTCGACCGAGCAGAAGCCATATAACGTGCAGCCTTTCGCAGGAGACTGCGTGAGCGTTCCCCCGCTTCGAGATGCCGGAGCAATTCCTTGGCCTCATCTTCCAGTGGAATCAAAACGGATATGGTCTGTTCCTCAATCAAGCGAAACTCTTCGGCGATTTTTGCAAATGCAAGTTCTCTCGACTTTCCCATAATATCTTTGCAATCCAATCGTTTCTCTCCGCCCAAGTCATAAAGTTCGTTAAAATACATCCGAATCGCTGCGGGGTTCGCGAGATTTTCCCTATATTTTCGAGCGACGATCTGCGTTGTATCGGCAGCAAGGAAGTTTTTCTTCTTGGTATCCTCAAAGGAAAATACATATACGGGACTATCCTCGATTCCCTGCCGATTCTCACGATTGCATCGTCCTGCCGCCTGCACGATGCTGTCGATCCCGTTCAGCTCACGATAGACACACGGAAAATCAAGATCGACTCCTGCCTCCACAAGGCTGGTTGAGATCACGCGGCAGGGCTGTCCTGCTTTCAACCGTGAACGAATTTCCTCTAAAACTCGTTCACGATGTACAGGATAGAGATTTGTAGACAGATGATAAACACCATCCTTTGACTCTATCCGCTCAAAAAGCTTCTGTGCTGTTCTTTTCCCATTGACGATGCAGAGCACCTGCGCATATTTCTCCAATTCCGCCGCCAGAGTCTCTCGCGACATTGGATGCTCACGCAGCTCAATCTTTGTTCGTCGAAAGAATGCGGCATTCTCCATGACAGCAGGACAGATCTCAATTGGCTGCATATCCGCAGCAAAGAATTGTTCCAGTGGGGGCTGTGTCGCCGTACACAGAACAGCCGTGCAGGCATAGTGACGCACAAGCCCCTGTATGGCTTCCATACATGGACGCAGATAGTTAAGTGGGATCATCTGCGCCTCATCAAAGATTACAATGCTCTCGGCAATATTGTGGAGCTTCCGACATTTTGAAGGGCGATTGGCAAAGAGGGATTCAAAAAACTGCGTATTCGTGGTGACAATGATCGGCGCATCCCAATTCTCCGAAGCAAGTCTCTTACGATTCATTTCCTCGCCGGCATCATCATACCCCACATTCTGATGGTGCTCAACGACGCAGTTCTCTCCCAAAATCCCGCGAAACACCGCAGCCGTCTGCTCAATAATACTTGTGTACGGTATTACGTAGATGATACGTCTGCGCTGCACCTGCACAGCATAATGCAGCGCGAATGCAAGGGATGAGATTGTCTTTCCTCCTCCCGTTGGGATATTCATACGATAGAGATTTCCCCTTGCTTCTTTCCCTGCTGCAATAGCCTCGCGAAGCAGTTCTATGCGTTTTCGATTGAGAGGTTTGCTCATCTGCTTCTGTTCCTCCGCGGATCTCGGCGCAAAAAAACGCTCTGCGATACTCTTCTCCAATCGTTCAAGGAGCTCCCTTATCGACGGAAAGCCATCGCGGTCAACCGCTCCGTCCGACATAAAATGCTCTGTATCCAGAAAATCTCCATCGACGAGACAGGAGAAGAGCATGCGTGTATAAAGCATCACCAAAAATGGCACACGCGCAACCTTGGGCAACAGAGACGATGTTGGAAGAAGCGGTACTGGATTCTCCTCGCGGTAGGCATGGCAGTCCGGTACCACCTTCTTGAGCCGGCCGATGAGTGTAGACTTTGCCGCTGTGTCCGCCCTCGTTCCGCGATTCGGGATTCCTCCATGATGTCCGGCAATACAGAAAGCCAACACAACTCCTGCACTGCCCAATTGCGCCATCTCCTTGGCTCCGGCAGTCGAGTGGTCAATCTTACCGCGCTTCTTTCGCTGCGCCTCTTCAGATGCACGAATATACTGCTGAAACTCCTGCGAATATTTTCCGATGTCATGATATGCGCCCAAAGCACGTCCCATGGCTTCCTCGCCAAAGGCGGATGCAAATGCCCCAGAGCGCAGAGCCACACTTTCAAGATGTGTGCGTAGCGCCTGTTCGCGAACCGTGTTCACTCCCCTATGGGCAAGATATTCTGTCTCTGACATGCTGCCCGTCCGCATTTCTTCATGGTACTCCATACCGTCCCCCTATCTCATATATCCTTTTCATCAATCATTTTTCTAAAAAATCAATCTATTAAAATTATAACATAATAAGATTTCTTTTCAATCAATATTCTCTTCAGTTTCACTTGCCGCAAATCTATGGTATACTTCTTTATATTTTAGTCGGTAAACGCAGGAGGGGCTCATTGTGCGTATTGTAATTGCGGGAGCGGGACGGCTGGGCTACAGCATCGCGGCGCTGCTCTCGGAGGAGGGCATGGATGTCGTGGTGGTGGACGGCGAAGAGAGCCAGCTCGAGGCGGCAAAGACGACACTCGACGTGCTGACGATCGAGGCGAACATCGCAAGTCCGCTCACGATGAACGATCCCGATATCAAGAGCGCGGATATCCTCATCGCCGTCACAGACAGCGACGAGGTGAATATCGTCGCCTGCGTGCTCGCAAAAAAACACGGCATCACGCATACAATCGCACGCATCCGCGACATGAATTTTACGGTGGAGGCGGGACAGTATCTCAAAGAAAATTTTGATATTGATCTCATGCTCAACCCGGAGCTCATCACGGCAAACGAAATCTCTCGCATTCTCATGACCCCCGCCGCACTCAACGTGGAGGATTTTGCGCAGGGCAAGGTGCGCCTGTTTGAGACGCGCATCCGCCGCCGCTCCGCCA
>ERZ773022.2376-NODE-2376-length-11397-cov-18.602539_pt1 | contig 11397 bp, 10 predicted proteins | sample MGYA00580839_ERZ773022 | MGnify/ENA primary metagenome ERZ773022 (study PRJEB29015, sample SAMEA2738020) | human oral metagenome | biome: human oral; feature: human-associated habitat; material: dental | place: China | collected 2044 ... | reverse complement strand
CCGCGCTCCACCGCCACCCACCTGTTCAACGGCATGCGCCCCATGCACCACCGCAAGCCCGGCCCCGTGCCCGAGTTCCTGGCGGCCGCCCAGCGCGGTGAGTGCGTCCTGGAGATGATCGGCGACGGCGTGCACCTGAACCCCGCCATCGTCCTGGACATGTTCGAGACCCTGGGGCGCGACAACGTCGTCCTGGTCACCGACGCCATGGCCGCGGCCGGCATGGCCGATGGCGACTACGTGCTCGGCTCCCAGCCGGTCACCGTGGCCGACGGCGTCGCCCGCCTGAGCGAGGGCGGCGCCATCGCCGGCGGGACCAGCCGCCTCATCGACGTCGTGCGCACCACCTGGAGGGGCGGGGTGGACCTGGTCGACGCCGTCTACGCCGCCTCCGTCCAGGGCGCTAGGATCCTCGGGGACGACTCGGTGGGCGCCCTGGAGTCCGGCCGCTGGGGCGACGTCGTCGTCACCGACGCCGACCTGGTCCCGGTGGACGTCCTGCGCCGCGGCGAGCCGGTCGTCTGAGCGCGGTTCTCAGCCCTCCAGACCCAGCAGCCGGCGGGCGTAGACGGCCTGGCCCGAGTGCTGGGCGGCGTCGTCGATGATCGAGACCAGGCGCGCGGCGCGGGTGACCGGCGGATCCCAGGAGCGGTCCACGACCTCGTCGAGGGCCGCCGCCTCCAGGCCGTCCAGGTACTCGTGCGCCAGGGCGCAGGCGGCGTCGAGGTAGTCGGTCAGGAGCGCGAGGTCGTTCACGCGCACCAGTGCGGCCTGCTCGGGGGCGTGGCGCCAGTCCTCGGTATCGTCGGGCAGAGGCAGGGCGAAGCGGGCGGAGAATCCCGCGCCGGTCCACAGGGGCTCGGCCCCGGCCAGGGCGCTGATCTGGAGATCGATCTCCCGGGCGAACCCGGGGGGTGCGGGGGCGCGGAAGATGCGGGGGAGCGCCGGAATCGTCGGACGGAGCCGGGGTTCGGACGGAGTGCGGGAGACCTCCGGGCGGGGCGCCTGAGGCCCCGGCCGGAGCCCCGGAAAACCCCGAGCAATTGCCCCGTGGGCCTGGATTCGCGCCGGAAATGATGGTACACTGTACATATGTTCGAGCACCTGGGTTCGGCCGCACCTTCCGCGCGAGTCGGCGCGACGGGGCCCGCCGGTGCGCCGGGGCGGGACGGGGTTCTCGATGAGGACTTCGGCGAAGACCCTGACGCGGACGAGGAGGTCCTGGACCGCCTGGCCGCCATGGCCCCGGGCGCCCAACTCGCCGACGTCGTCGAACGGTTCCTGAGCCCGCTCCTGGGTCCGGCTCCGGCGGGGAACTCGCCGTCGGACTCCGGCGATCTGGACGAGGGGGAGTGCTTCCGCCTGTTCGGCCCCGGCGGCGAGGGGGCGCTCGTCGAGCGGGTGCTCGATCCGGGCGAGCGGGCGCTGCTGGAGGCGGCGGACCGCCTGCAGGTGGGTCCCGGCGGCGAGATGGCGGCCGAGGCCCTGGCGGACCTGGGGGCTCGGGCGCTGAGCGAGGTCGTCGCCGCGTGCCGGCGCCTGGCCTCCTGGGCGCACTGGGCCGAGGCCCTGGCGAGCGCCTGCCTGGCGCGCACCCCGGAGCTGCGCACGGGACCGACCCCGCGGGGGCCGCAGGACGACGCCCCGCGCTTCGTGACGCCGCAGGAGAACCGGTTCACCGTCTCCAGTGAGATCGCCTGCCGACTGGGCGTCTCGCGCTCCCGCGCGGAGCGGCTCCTGGACCGCGGCGAGGCCATGCTGTCGGGCGTGCTGGCGCCCACCGAGGCGCTGCACCGCGTGGGTCTGATCGACGAGGCCAAGGCGGACGTCATCGCGGGCCGACTCACCGGCGTGAGCACGCAGACGGCCCGCGCCGTCCAGACCGAGGTCCTGCCCCGCGCCCCGCACCGCACGCACGCCCAGCTCGCGCGCGACCTCGACCGGTCGTTGACCGCCCTGGACCCCGACGGCGCCCGGGGGCGCCGTCGCCGCAACACCGCCCAGCGCCACGTGAGCCGGCCGCGGCCGGCGGGGGAGGGCGTGAGCGAGATGCGCATGCTCATGCCCACCGCCGACGCCTTCCTGGTGGACGCCACCCTCGACGCCGTGGCCGCCTCGGCGCGCGCCGCCGGGGATGAGCGCACCCCCGCCCAGCTGCGCGCCGACGCACTGGTGGGAATGACCCTGGGCGCGCTGCGCACCTGCCAGCGCGACGCCTGCCGGCGGGCCCCGGAGCGCTCCGAGCCCCCGGGCGGGACCAGGGCGGCGATCGTCCCCGCGTCCCCGGGCGCGGCCCCGGATTCCGCGGCCGCATCGGACGGTTCCGGGGCGGGCGCCGCCTCCGCCGTCGTCGATGCTGCCGGCGCCGCTGGCGCCGCCGACGCCGCCGCGCCCGTTGCCGATGCCGATCGTCGTCTCATGCCCGACGGCGTGCCCCTGGAGGGCATGCTCACCGCCCTGAGCGACCTCGTCGGGTCGAGCAGCCCGTGGTGGACGCCGTCGGGATCGGCGCCCGTGTTCCCGCCGCCCGGACTGCAGGTCCTGGTCGACGTCACCGTCCCCCTGGACCACCTGGTCCAGGTCCTCGAGGACGAACCGCCCGGTTCGGACCCGCAGGCCCCGGACCCGCCGCCGGGCGCGCCCCCGGGCCGGGGCCCGGATTCCGGCGCGGGGGCCGAAGGACCCCCGGGCTGCGGGCCTTCCACTCACCGGTCCCCGGATTCCGGACCCGCCCGGTGCGAGGCCGTCCTGACCATGGGAGGGCGCAGTGCACCCATTCCCGGGGTTGCGGCCCGGGCCCTGGCCGCGGGCGGGACGTGGCGCCGACTCGTCACCGACCCGCTCTCCGGCGCCGTGCTCGACGTCGGCCGCACCCGCTACCGCCCGCCCGCCGCCCTGGCCGACCTCGTGCGCGCCCGGGACCGCGCCTGCACCCACCCCGGCTGCGAGGTGCCCGCGCGCCGCTGCGACCTCGACCACATCAGGCCGTGGGCGGCCGGCGGGACGACCTCCCTGACCAACCTCACCAGCCTGTGCCAGGCCCACCACCGCCTCAAGCACACGCCGGGGTGGTCGCTGAGCCGCGCCGACGACGGCTCCCTGGTCTGGCGGACCCCCTCCGGCGCGCGCTACCGGCGCGAGGCGGACGGCACGATCCTCCGGCTGCCCCGGCGGGTGGGCCCGCGCCACCTCATCGAGCCGGGCGGCCCCGTCCCCGACCACCTCGCCGCCGCGGTCACCGGCGCCGTCCTGGATCGGCTCGAACGGGGCCTGGCCGACGCCGCCCCCGCCGCCCTGACCACCCGCGGACCCCGGCCCGGCCAGCAGCCCGGCGCCTTCGAGACCCGCCCCTACCCCCGGGCCCTCCACGCCCTGGGGCTGGCGGCCCTCCTCGACGAGGTCCCGGCCTTCTGACGGCCCGGCGGCGGCGCCCCGATGGCCCCGGCGGCCTCCTGCCGAATGTCGCCGCGGGCGCTGGCCGTCGTTGTCGTCGCCTCGCAACTCACGCGGGCGCGTCGGGAGCCCGGACCGTTCCGGTCCGCAATGCCAGCGCCGCCCTCGGGTGAAGGGCCGTGCGCAATGCCGGGGCCAGTTGGGCGATGATCTCGTCCGCGGGCAGTGAGGCGACCGGCTCGAGCTGCAGCAGGTGCCGGGTCAGGAACAGGCCGCTGATGATCGTCGCCGCCGCTCCCGCTCGCCGTCCGGCGTCGGGCCCCTTGATGTGATCGGTCAGGTGCATCACCACCTCGGAGTGCAAATATTCCCGCAGGACGCGCAAGGCCGACTCCGATGCGAGGGCGCCGGCGAACAACCGGACCAGTCCCGTGCGGTACTCGGGCCTGTCCCACAGGGAGAGCGCGGCGCGCAGGAGCGCCTCCGCCAGGTACTCGGGCGCGACCCTGGCGGCGACCGTGTCGAAGCCCTGCGCCGGGCTGAGCGCGAGCCTGGCCACGGCGCGGAACAGTCCCTCCTTCGAGCCGAAGTAGTAGGTGATCAGGGCATGGTCGACGTCGGCCTCCCGGGCGATCGACCGCAGGGAGGTCCGGGTGTAGCCGTCCGTCTCGAACCGGCTGCGGGCCGCCTCGAGGATCCTCCCCCTGGTGTTCGACGGCCGCGAGGGACGGCCGGGACGCTTATTCACCACGGTTGAGATGGTGCGCGCCCGGCGCGTCTCATGGCAACCATGAGCACTCACAGCAACTCCGGACCGCCTGCCGGTTCCGACGTCCCCGCCGTCAGTTTCCGCGATCTGCGCATGGAGTTCCGACGGCGCCGCCGCGAGCCCCTGGTCGCCCTCGACTCGCTGAGCCTCGACATCGCCCAGGGGCAGGTCTTCGGGCTGCTCGGCCCCAACGGCTCGGGCAAGACGACCTGCGTCAACCTCCTGTGCGGATTGCTGCGCCCCACCGGCGGAACCGTGCTCTGCGAGGGCATCGACGTGCGCGCCGACGTCACCGCGGTGCGCGCCCGCCTGGGCGTGGTTCCCCAGGAGACCGCCCTGTACAACGACCTGTCGGCCGACGAGAACCTCGCCTTCCACGCCCGGCTGTACGGCGTCCCCCGCTCCCAGCGGCGCGGCCGCATCAACGAGGTCCTCGAGCTCGTCGGACTGACCGGCCGCCGTCGCGACCGGGTGGGCACCTACTCCGGCGGCATGCAGCGCCGCCTGGCCCTGGCGCGCGCCCTGCTCACCGAGCCGAGCGTCGTCGTCCTGGACGAGCCCACCCTCGGCGTCGACGTCCAGTCCCGGGCCGCCCTGTGGAAACGGGTGCGGCGCATCGCCGCGGACGGCGGCACGGTGCTGCTGACGACCAACTACATGGAGGAGGCCCAGGCGCTCGCCGACAACCTCGCCATCCTCGACCACGGGGCCCTGGTGGCCGCCGGTACTCCCGATGAGCTGCGCGACCGGCTCGGGCGGACCTTCGTCGACGTGCGCACATCCCGCCCGGAGGCGGCGCACGAGCTCCAGCGCCTGCCCGGCGTCATCGGCGTCGCGCGGCACGACGGCCATGACGACGGCGACCATCGAGATGGTCGCGACGGTCTCGACGGCATTGTCTCCGTGGCTGCGGACGGAAGGCCCGCCACCACGCGCGCCGTGCTCGACTGGTTCGTCGAGCGGGATGGCGACGCCGTCCTGGTCGGCGTGCGGCGCCCCGACCTCAACGACGTCTTCCTGGCCCTGACCGGGACGGCGCTGCGGGACGGGGGCGCGGCATGAGGCGTCTCGAAGCGGTCGTCGCAATCGCCGTCAAGGACTGGACGCGATTCGTGCGCCAGCCCTTCCTCATGGTCATCGGCGTCGCCATTCCGCTCGTCTTCATCCTCTTCTACTCATTGATCGTCCCCGTGTCCAACAACAATCCGATCATGGTCGCCGACCTGGACGGCGGGCCGGGTTCCGCGCGCCTGATCGAGACCATGCGGACCATCCGCTCCGATGAGGGACCCTACTACGACGTTCTCACCACCGATCCCGACGTCGCCCTGAGGGCCTTCGACGGCGGCGGCGCCCTGGCCGTCGTCGTCATCCCGGAGGGATTCTCCGCCGCCGCGGCGGACGGGGGCGCGCAGGTGGAGCTGCGCCTGAACAACATCAACTCCGACTACTCCAAGAACCTGCGCCTGCGCCTGGACGCCGCCGTCCGCAGCCTCGACGACGAGCTGACCGGGTCGGTCGTGACGGTGCAGGAGACGCGCCGGTTCCCCCGCGACCCCACCATGCTCGGCTACATCTCCACCAGTCTGCTCCTGTTCGGCTGCCTGTACGCCGCCATGGTGGGCGCCGGCCTTCAGGTCGCCTCCGAGTGGAACGACCGGACCGTGAAGAACCTGCTGCTCGCCCCGCTGGGGCGCGGTGCGCTGGTGGCCGGCAAGGCGGTCGCCGGACTCGGCCAGTCCCTGGCCTCGGTGGCGCTCGTCCTGCTCGTGCTCGTCGTCGGCTTCGGTTTCCGGCCCGCCGGCAATCCGCTCGCCATGGCGGGCATCATCCTGGCCGCGCTGCTCATGGGGGCGGGCGTCGGCATCGTCGTCGGCGTGGCCTCGAAGAAGACCCTCGCCACGGCGTCGGTCCTGATCACCCTGGCCGTCATGTTCTTCCTCGTCTCGGGCAATGAGGAGTCCATGCGCGGGCTGGCCTGGGGCCAGCCCATGACCGGACTGTGGCGGCTCTCGCGGGCCCTGCCCACCACCTACGCCTTCATGAGCGCGCGCAGCATCTTCCTGACCGGTGAGGCCTCGGACCTGACGCGGAACCTCGCCATTGTGCTGGTCTCGACCGCCGCGATCCTCGCCCTGGGCGTCCGGCTGCTGCGCCGCGCCTACACCCAACTGACCGGAGGGCAGTGACCATGACAACGACCACGGGAACGGCCGCGACGCCGACCCGGCTGACCCGGCGCCTGGACCGCATCGGCGCCGTCGTCCACAAGGATCTGCGCCAGTGGGCCCGCGACTGGCAGGCCCTCGTCGGCCCCATGCTCATTCCGCTCGTGCTCATGCTCCTGTGCGGCATCCTGTTCGGCTTCGGCGGGGACGAGTGGAATATCGGGCTGGTGAACGAGGGCGCCGGCCCCCATGCGGCCGCCTTCGAGCGGGAGATCCGCGATCTGCGCGGCGACATCGGCCCCTACTTCCGGGTGGTGACCACCGACGCCGACGAGGCCGGGCGGCTCGTGGCCGAGGGGCGCCTCCAGCTGGCGGTCACCATCCCCGAGGACTTCGACGAGCGGATCGAGGCCGGTGAGATCCCCGTCCTGCGCACGCGGGTCTACAACATCAACACCGACATGATGAAGAACGCCCGTCTGCGACTGACCCGCGCCGTCCAGGACTACGCCGCGGCGCACACGCCGCATGCGGCTCCGGTCACCGTGACCCAGACGACCACGCGGACCGACGATGTGCGGCGGCGGACCTTCATCGCCCACAGCGCCGTCATTCTGGCGATCATGGTCGGCTCCGCGCTCAACGCCGCGATCATGGTGGCGCGCGAGTGGGAGCACCGGACCGTCCAGGAGATCCGGCTCGCGCCCCGGCCCCTGGCCGATCTGACCGTCGGCACGATTCTGGCCGGCGTCGTCACCGGGATGATCACCGCCCTGCTCGCGCTCGCCGTGGCCGTTGCCGTCTTCGGCGTGCGCATCCCGATCGGGCGTCTGCCCGTCCTGCTCGCGATCGCCGGCCCCGTGTCGGTCGCCTGCGCCGGGGTCGGCATCGCCATCGGGGCCTGGCTGCGCGACTACCGCGCCGTCCAGCCGCTGCTCATGATCACCTTCGCGGGGTCCTTCTTCGCCTCGGGCGGCTTCTCCTCGGTGGCCACCCTGCCGCGGGGCGTCCAGGTCTTCGACCGGTTCTGGCCGATCGCCCACGTGTTCGAGACGATGCAGGCGCAGGCCTGGATGGCCGCCCCGCCGTCGGCGGCCCCGATGCTGATCGGCTCGCTCCTGGCCGCCGTCGCGGGCGCGGGTCTGGGGGCCTGGGCGCTGCGCCGTCGGCTGTGAGACGCGGCGCTGATAGCATCGGTTCCGCGCCCCGGCCGACGGCGGCCGGTGCGGGCGCGCCGGACCGCTTAGGAGACGATGACCAGAACCAGGGCCGGCAGGCCCTACCACATCGGCCTCACCCCCGAGGCGATTATCGACGTCGCCCTCGAGGCCACGCGCGACGCGGGGCTCGAATCGTGGTCGGTGCGCGATCTGGCCCGGCGCCTCGGCGTGGCCACCGCCTCGCTGTACCACCACGTCGGCGGGCAGGAGCTGCTGCGCCGTCGCGTCGTCGAGCGGGTCCTGACCATGGTCGGCTTCCCGACGCGGGTCCTGCCCTGGCGGGAGTGGTTCCGCGCGGCCCTGTTCCCCGCGCGCCCCGTCCTGGCGGGTCACCCCGGGACCGCCCGCTGGCTCCTGCTCCACGGTCCGGCCTTCCCCGCGATGATCCCCGTCGTCGACGCCGGCATCGCCTCGCTCCAGCGGGCCGGGTTCGGGGCGGACACGGCCAAGACGTACGCGGCCCTGTTCAACACGGCCCTGATGACCATCGCCTCCGCGGACGATCGGGCCGCTCACACCCGGTCGGCCGGGCGGGACCATGAGGCGCTCATGGACGAGTTCGAGGCGCTGGGACGCGAGAGCCCCGGGATCTCGCTGCTGACGCGCGACCTGGCGGGCCGCCTGACCGGTTCGGCCGAGTCGGCCGCCTCCGTGCAGGACGAGTACTACTGCTTCGTCCTGGAGCGCCTCATGGACGGTCTCGAGGACCTCACGACGTCGCAGCGGTGAGCGCCGCGGCGGGGCTGCGGCACCACCCGGCGGCGGCGACAGCAGCGGTGACAGCCATCGTCAAGGAACTTAGGTGCACCTATCCGGACACTGTGTTAATGTGGGCGCCGCGCCTCACCGCGCCGCAGGCACGGGGCGCTCGGCCGGGCCGATCCCTCCGCGGCGGCCGCACGGGAACGACCGCGTGGGAACAACCACGCGGGAAGGGAGACTCTCATGAGCGATCACGATCAGCGCCGCCTCACCCTCGCGATGAGCGGCCGCGATCTCATGACCATCGGCATCTTCGCGGCCATCTACCTCGTGCTGTACTACGGCATCACCATGTTCGGGTTCCTCAACCCGGTCATGATGATCGCGACCCTGGGTCTGAGCGTCGTAGTCGGGGCGATCCCGTTCATGCTGTTCCTGGCCAGGGTGAAGCACGCCGGAATGGTCTTCCTGTTCACGCTCATCGTCGCCCTGGTGTGCCTGGTCCTCGGGTTCCCGCCGGTGGCGGTCGTCCTCCTGATCGCCCTGTCCGTCGTCATCGAGGTCATTCAGGCGGTCACCGGCTACCGCTCGCGCTGGGCCGGAGTCATCTCCTACATCGTCTTCGCCATGTGGTACGCGGGCCCGCTCCTGCCCCTGTACTACGACCGCGCCGGCTACTTCAGCTCCATGGCCGCGAACGGCAGGGGCGAGGCGTACGTTCACCGCCTCGACGAGTTCCTGTCGACCGGGGTCCTCGTCGGCTACGACGTCGGCGTGGTCGTCCTCGGCATCGTCGGCGGCGTCATCGCCCTCAACCTGCTGCGCAAGAACTTCGAGCGGGCGGGACTGGCTTGAGCGCGGCGTCGACGACGTCGCTCGGGGCCGCCGCGAGCGCGCGGTCGGCCGACGTCGGGCATCCGGGCCCGACGGGTTCGCGGGGGAGGACCGATCCGCGCACGAGTCTGCTCCTGATCCTCGTGATCAGCATCCTGGTCATGGCGCCCGGAGGCGCGGTCTTCATCCCCGCGGGCGCGGCGCTCGGACTCCTCCTGGCTCTGGCCGACGGCGCCCGGAAGCACGCCGCCGCCCTCGCGCTGGGCACCGGCATCCTCGGATTCGGCTGGTGCGCGCTGCCGCGGCTCCTGCCCTCCATGCTCACCGCGGCCATCGGCCTGGCGGCGAACTACTTCCTCCGCTTCCTCGTCATCTACGGGGTGGGACAGCACCTGTTCCGCACGGCGACGCCCGGCACCATGACCGCGGCGCTGAGGGCCGCGCGCGTGCCGCGGGCGCTGACGGTGCCCATCACCGTCATGCTGCGCTTCGTGCCCGTCGTCGCGGCCGAGGCGTCCGCGGTGCTCGACTCGATGCGCCTGCGCGGGCTCACCGGATGGCGCTCCGTTCTGAGGCATCCGGTCCTGAGCATCGGATGGTTCACGGTTCCCGTCATCGCCTCGACGCTGCGGGTCGGCGACGACCTGAGCGCGGCGGCCCTCCTGCGCGGCCTGGGATCCCACCGGCGACCGACCTGCCGCGTCCCGCTGCACCTGGGCCGGTCGGATCTGCTCTGGATCGGGATCGGCGCGGTGCTCGTGGCGGCCTGCCCGGTCGTCAAGGGACTGACGTGATCGCCGTCGCCGACGCGTCCTGGCGCTACGCCGCCTCGTCGAAGCCGACCCTGGAGCACATCGACCTGGCCGTCGAGCCGGGGGAGGCCGTCGTGCTGTGCGGCGCCAGCGGGTCGGGCAAGTCCACCCTGCTGCGCATGATGAACGGGCTCATCCCGCACCTGCACGAGGGGAGCCTGAGCGGGGGCGTGACGGTGGCCGGTCTGGACGTCGCGGCGAGTCCGCTCGAGGAGATCGGACGCCGGACCGGCACCGTCCTCCAGCACCCCCGGCGGCAGTTCTTCACCGCCACCGCGGTCGAGGAGACCGCCTTCGCGATGGAGAACTTCGGCACCGCCCCCCAGCGCATCCGCGCGCGCGTCGACGCGGTGATGCGGCGGCTGGGGATCCACGACCTGGCCGACCGCCCCCTGGCGCACCTGTCCGGGGGGATGCAGCAGCGGGTCGCCGTCGCCGCGGCCCTCGCGCACGAACCGGGTCTGCTGCTCCTGGACGAGCCGAGTTCGAACCTGTCGGCCGACGCCGTCGAGAACCTCGCCGGCGTGCTCCGCGAGCTGCGCCGCCTCGGGATCACCATCGTCCTGAGCGAGCACCGGCTCCACTACCTCGCCCCGGTCGTCGACCGGTTCGTGCTGCTCGAAAGGGGACGGATCGCCCGCGAATGGTCCGCCGAGCAGATCCTCGCGCTATCGGACGCCGACCTGGCCGCCCACGGGCTGCGCGACATCAGAGCGCCCGCGACGATGACGCTGCCCGCCGTCGTCGCGCACGGGGCGAGCATTGCGGCCGGCGGCCCGGATGACGGTACCGGGATCCCGCCCGCCCCTCCGGAGCTCCGGCCGGCGTGCGGCGGGAAGGAGACGGGGAGCGGGCTCCGACTCGCGGATGTGCGCTGCACCCTCCGGGGACGCACCGTGCTCTCCATCGACGACGCCTTCTTCCCCGCCGGGAGGGTGACGGCGATCTGCGGGCCCAACGGGGCGGGCAAGACGACGCTCGCGCGCACCATCGCCGGGCTCCAGCGGCACTCCGGCAGCATCTGCCTCGACGGGGCGGAGCTGAGCCGGCGCGAACGCCTCCGGTGCACCGCGATCGTCATGCAGGACGTCCAGCGCCAGCTCTTCACCGACAGCGCCCGGGCCGAGATCCGGCTGTCCGCCTCTCAGGCGGGGTCGGGCGCCGGCGCACTGGACGACGCCGAGGCGGACCGGCTGCTCGACGAGTTCGACCTGCTGTCCCACGCCGAGCAGCATCCGCTGGCGCTGTCGGGCGGGCAGCAGCAGCGCCTCGTCATCGCCGCCACCCGGTGCACGCGTGCGCGCATCGTCATCTACGACGAGCCCAGTTCGGGCGTGGACCGGCGGCACCTGGAGTCGATCGCGCGGGCCATCGGGGACAGCGCCCGGGGCGGCGCCGTCGTCCTGCTCATCACCCATGACGAGGAGCTGCTGGCCGCGGCGGCCGATGCGCGGCTCGACCTGCGTAGGCCCTGCCGGTGAGACAAGGCGCGGCCCGCC
>ERZ773022.2373-NODE-2373-length-11416-cov-2.669131_pt1 | contig 11416 bp, 20 predicted proteins | sample MGYA00580839_ERZ773022 | MGnify/ENA primary metagenome ERZ773022 (study PRJEB29015, sample SAMEA2738020) | human oral metagenome | biome: human oral; feature: human-associated habitat; material: dental | place: China | collected 2044 ... | reverse complement strand
GTTGCAAACGGGCTGCTGGGCTGGGGCTACTTGGACGGGCGCGACAAGCAGGCCGCTTTGCAAGAGCGCGTTCAGGCCGTGGCGCAAGAGCGGGACTCTGCGCTGGCTGGCGCGCAAGCGTGCAGCGACGGCGTGCAGCGCCTGCAAGCGCTGGCCGAGAGCCGCGCGCGCGAAGCAGCGGCAGCGCGCAAGCTGGCCGCGCAAGCCGCCGCTGACCATGCGCGCCGCGCCGATGCCGTGCTGGCCGCGCCGCCTGCCGTGCCCGGCGACGACTGCGCCAGTGCCCGCGTGCGCGTAGGCGACTGGCTCAAGGGGCGCGCACGATGACGGCAACAGTCAAGCAATCCTTGACCGTTGCGGCAGTTATTCGGCCAGCCCGATTAACTGGATGGTGCGCGGTTTTACTGATGCTGGCCGGGTGCGCCGCCCAGCCTGCCCAGCGTGTGCAGCGGGTCAATGTGCCCGTGCCCGTGGCGTGCCGCGAAAGCGAGCCGCCGCGCCCGGCGATGCCCACGGAAGCGCTGGCCGCCAACGTGACGCTGGATGCTTTTGCCGCCGCCGCCATCGCGGAAATCGAGCGCCGCGAGGGCTACGAGGTCCAGCTACGCGCCGCATTGGCCGCCTGCGCCGCGCCGGTGGAGTGACGCAGGCGCAAAAAAGAAAAGGCCCTGATCAGGGCCTTTTCATGGAAGCGTCTCCGCTTGTTTCAACACACAGCCGCCGCGCTGGGCGGGGCTGAATGCGCCTTTGCGGCGCGGGCGGATGATACCATGCCCAATGTCCAGCAGTGGCTGGTATGCAACCGGCAATGCTCGCCGTAGCCGCCATCGGCTACAATGCCGCCAGCGAGCGCGCATCTCGCCTTTTCTGCCGCAGAGGCAGCTTAGAAAAAACGACGGCGAGAAGCAGCTCAAGCAGTAATGCGAGAGACAAGCGTAAAGCGTCTTGCCAAATTCTCTGCCGCATAGGCAGCAAAAAGGCCACCCAGAGGTGGCCTTTTGTTTTTGGGGCGGGCTTACATAGCGCCGCCGCCGCCGATGTTCACATACACCTCGGGGACCTCCCCGATGGCAACTTCTTCCAGCCACGCTTTCGCGCGGCTGATGCGGCCCGTGCCGCATTGGACGAGGGCACGCCCTCCGTCCAGGAGTTCATACCCCCAGCAGCAGGGGCCGCTGGGAAGGGTGGTGCGGGCATAGCCCACAAGCCGCCCATTTTGCAGGACGGCGGCGGTGGTGGTGGCGTTGGCGTTGCTCATTTCATTCTCCTAAGAGTGCCCGGAGCCGCCGGGCGTCGGTGTTAATCAACACGATTGACCATGCGGCGCATTATAGCATAATTAAACACATAATGCTAATTCTCGCTTAGTTATTGTGGTCATTTGCCGCGTTGTGCCTTTGCCACGCCTCCAAAATCGCCCTGCTTATCAAGTTGGTTTTCCCGCGCGCATATCCAGCAGCTTCCAGTGCCTGAATTGCATGCGCGACGTCCGAGCGCAAAATGACATGCACTCTGATTGCGCCATTGGCTAGGGCCTGCCGCTGACTGCGCATTACTCTCTGGGAGTTATTATTCATCGTCCATACCTTTTATTTGACTGGGTAAATCGTCGACGGGAGCGAATCAATATCCGGCAAATTAACCGGAATCGGCGGCATCCAGCGTAACTCGAACGGGCGTTTGTCAGCTGGAATGGCTTGCCCGTCTGCCGTCAGGCGCGGGCCGGAGCGGAAACCGTGCCAGTGCGCGCGCCGAATGTGCCCGCGCGGGCTGGCGTGGCCTGTGCCGCCGCCTGACGCCTCCGCCTGCGCCTGCGCCGTTTTTTCGGCTGCGTAGGCGGCGCGCAGTGCCGCGCCCATGCGCAGACCCACATCCCACACTTGCGGATGGCTGGCCGGGAAGGTCTGCATGCCGCGCTTGGTTTTTTGCGGCTGCGGGTTGCCGGGACGCTGTTGCATCGACTCCGCCGTGCAGATGTAAAGCAGCAGCGGCAAAAGCTGCGCCAGCATGTCCTGGATGGGTTGCATCAACATTGCGCCATGTTGCGCCACGGCTACAGCCTCCGGCGGCGCATTGTCTGCTTGCACGCGCCGCCGGGCGACGTCAAACATGTGATGCAACGATTCCGCCAGACTGCCTTTCCCAAGCGTCAGTATCAGCGGTATGGTTTCGCTGGGGCCATCCAGCAGCATGATCAGATTCGCCCGCTCCGGCGCGTCACCATCCAGCCAGGCCCAGAACCCATGCACGCGCTCGCCGCACCACTGCACGCGCTCCGGCGTCTCGACGTAGACACACCATTGCGGCAGACGCAGAAGCACATCGGCGGGGATGTCGCCATCGGCAGGGGTATCCAGCAGCGCATCGCAGACTGTGGCGTCGATGCGGTAGATGCCCTGCGTCATGCGCCACGTGCCCAGCGCCGGGATTTCGGCCTCAGCATCTGGATTTGGCAGGCCAAACGGCAGCGCCATTTCCGCCGCTTCCTGCCACGCGGGCAGAGGCAGATAGCACCACGCGGGCCAGTCGCCCAGATGCTGCGCCCGCAGGCTGGCCGCCGCATCGAAAACGGGCCGCGCCCACTGCGTGACGGCTAGCAGGCGGTCGCGGGCGCGGTGGGTGGCGGGCGGCGTCATGCCGCGCACGCCTCGCGCGCCGCTTTGCGCTCTTCCCATTCATCCATCGCTTGCTGGATGGCGGGTTCCAGCTCGTTGTCCAGCCACTCGGCGTAGCCGAAGTCGGACACTCCGTCTGCATCGAGATGGGCCTTTTCGGCCTCCGTCAGGTCTGCCCCCCAGCCCTCATCGCGCGCCACGGCTTGCAGGCTCCCGTCGTCGCGCTGCAACCACGTGTTGCAGCTCGCCTCCGTGCTCTCAAAGAGAGACATCGCACGCAAATCAAGATAGATACGGCGGTAAAGCTGCCCGCCGTTCCCACGCAGGTAGTTGGCATACCAGTCCGCCAAGAAATCGGCGCTCTCGATTATTTCGAGCGCGGTAGGTTGTACCGCCTCGAAGCCTGCGGGCGAGATGTCCAAAATCTCCGTGTGCCCGGAGATTGCGTCGCGGGCGGGCAGCTCTATATAGACGCCGTTGCCCTCTAGGGCGTGGTTCTCGGCTTCGCGTGCCCACGCCTCGATATTGGCCTCGGTAAGAGACGCCCCTAAATAATGGCGCTCGGAAAGAAACACCCGGATCTGTTTCATTCCTTCGGGATTAATGGTGACTCGCATGTTGCTTCCTTTCGGTTTCGGGTTGATGAGGCGTAGCATAACACATTAAACACATAACGCGCATCTTTGCTCATTATTTTGTTTTATGTTGTTTTTATGCAACCTGCCGCGAGTTAAGCGCCACATATATATAGAGGCGCGTCAGAGCTTACCCGCCAATTCCGCCGCCGTCGGATTAACGTAAATCAGCGCGTGTTTCGGGTCGCGCCAGCCAAATACTTTGCAAAATTCAGGGAAGGATAATTTGCCGGGATGGCCTACAGTGCGCCCAATGCGGGTAGCGGCGGTGTGGCGTGAATCGTGGAAGTGAATATCTGGCAGGCCAGCGCGGGCCTTGGCCTTGCGAAAAAGCGCATCCAGCGTGGCGGCCCGAATCAGTAGCACGCGTTCACGGTCTACGGTGCGCAGCGCCGCCAGCAGGCGCAAAGCTTTGCGTGACAAGGGCACGTCACGTGCGTCACCGTTTTTGGTATCTGGCAACGTCACCCATTGGCCGTGCACGTGCTTCCATTCCATGCCGCAGATTTCGCCTGCCCGCATCCCGGTGCGCAGGGCGAGCAGCAATGCATAACCTGCCATGCCCGTGATGGATTCCGGTCTTTTGCCGGGCGAGTAATCCAATTGGCGAAGCAGCAGGCGGGTTTCGCGCCAGCTTATGACGCGTTCCCGGTGGCGCGGCTGGGGCGGGTATCGAACATCAGCCAGCGGCGCGTGATGCATCCAGCCCCAATCCTTGCGGGCGTATGAAAGCACGCTGGAAAGCATGTTCATTTCGCGCGCAACAGTGGCAGGGGATACCTGTTGCAGGCGCTCTTGCTTCCACGTGTTGAAATGCGCTGCGGTCAATCGCGCCAACGGCGTAGAGGCAGGGAGCATCTTGAGCAGGGCCTCTAGCCGGATACGTTCCCAACGCTCGCCCTTGTGCGTGGGCGACACCTCGCGGACGAATCGCTCCACGGCATCTTGCAGCGTCTTGGTCTCGCCCGCCTGCCCTCTGGACTGCTGCGTCAGCTCCATCTTGCGCCGCGCTGCCCAAAGTTCGGCTTCGCGTTTGGTGGCGAACGTGGCGCTCTCTCGCGTGCTGCCTACCTTGATCTGGATGCCCCAAACACCCTTGCTTCTTTGCTTTGCGGTTGCCATGCCCCATCATAGCCATTGGGCTTTTTATTGGGCTTTTATTGGGCCGAAAGTTTCCGCCCGATGCCTTGGCTGCAAGAAAAAGCCGCTCGAAGGCGGCTTTTCTTCAGGGGGATGGCAATTTTTGCGAAACCTTTGCGGCGCGCCATGAAAGGCTGAAATAAAAGCTGGAGTGGAGCGGGCGATGGGAATCGAATTTTCTAGGGGAATCAACATAATACCTGTTTTCGTTGGTATGCTTTTGGGCGTGTCCTTTCGCTGTCCCATTGCAGAATGTCGGCCTTGCGCCAAAGCGTGCCGGTGCGTGGGGCGATTCTGCCTTCTCGCTCCCAATTGGTGATGGTGCGCGGGGATACCTTGTAGTGGTCTGCCACGTCGCGGACAGTCCAAAGCTCGCCGTTGTTTTTGGCAGCCATGAGGGCGGCCTTGGCAACGGCTGCATCAAGCCGCTCTTGCAGCTCGCTTGCGGTCATGGAAAGGATGATGACTTCGCTCATGGTGTGTTTCCTGTGGTCAAAAAAAGCCCGCCGGGTCAGGGCGGGCTGGTGTGGTTTGTGTGGCGCTTGCTGCGTGGGGAGTAGTGCGGATGGCCGCGCCTACTGCTTCGCCGTGTGCGCGGCAGGCTCAAAAATTGCGCTCTGCCCTGCTGGTGTGTGTTTGAACATGTGCCACCACTGTGCGGAGCAGGATGCGCATAAAAGCGCAGATTGCGGGCCTTGGCTCGTGGGCCAGCTCAAGCGCACATGGGCGGGCTTGCCGCATTGCACGCATGTTGGCTTATTCACACGTTCCTCCTGATACCTTAATCAAGGCTTTTGCATGCTCCAAAGCTGCGCGCTCTATCAAGTGGACAAGGCCACGTTTCAGGTTCCTGTTATCAAAATCGCCCCCGGCCCATTGGAAATGATCCACCAGACCTTTTCTGTGTAGGTCAAGGAACCAGTAATGTGTCCCAAGTGGCGGAGGCTCCATAAGCGGCTTCGGTACACGCACATCTCCAATCTGTATTGATTCCGGCATGCATATAAAATATCCTTTTGCTCGCAAAGCCGCAACCATTTCTGCTTCAGTCATTTCCTTCATTCCTTTCCCATTGCTGTGAGAGATTGTGCGACCTCACTCACATCCGCCCTCCTGACGCGCGAATCAAGGCTAGCGCGTGTTGTGACGCGCAATCGCTTGATAAATGGATCATTCCACGCCTTAACATGCGCTTGTCGTCATCGTTGCCGCACCAAATAAATGTGTTGAACATAACGTGCTTATCCAAGCCAACACACCAATACCGGGCACCGGGCGGGGGTGGGTCCATCACGGGCTTTGGGACCCTCCTTTCGCCAATTAATATTGTCTCTGTCGTGCTGACAAAATAACCTTTTGCCTCCAAAGCAACAATCATTTCTTCTTCAGTCATTTCCTTCATTCCTTTCCCACTCCTGGTTAACATCCCGCGTCACGCATGATTTCGGCCTTGAGGCTGCTAACCAGTTCCTGCCTTCAAGATGGCTTCATTCAGCGCGTCCCGCTCCGGCGTCCAGTCACCTTCGTCTCTTTTCAGGCTCTCAATCGCTGCCTGCGTTGCGGCTTCGTCGCACCTCAAAATCTCATCCAGAGCATCCAACAGTTCCGGCGCGGCTTCGATAAGCGTAGCCTTGGCCGCATTGTTTCTGGCGCGGCTTGCGACTACTGCGATGCATTCGCCTCTGCGCAGACTGCATTCATGATTGACGATGGCGTAGCCAGCCTGCCGTCCATCAGCCGAGATTTCAGCGCGTATCCACGGGCCACGGATGTATTCCTGCACGTCAATCCGTTGCAGCTCATTTTTCTTGCTTGTCATAATTTTCCTGCCTTTCCCAATCCTGCCCAATCCGTGATGGGCATTTTCCATCGACAAAATTCGGCGGCATTATCATGACCTGATTATCAGGCCGCCCAGGTTCGCGCCGTCTGCAATTGAGGCATTCGGCTTGTCCAATGGTGATGTTCAAAAATCCATCGGAACGCGTTTGCATATGCCCGTTGCAGCGGGCGTAGTCGTATGGCAACGTCATTGCGCCACATCCTTGATAAACACTTGCCAATGCGTCAATCCATGTCAAGGGGCAAGAACTGGCGGCGTCATTGCAAGCCCTTGGCGTCAATGACGATACCTTCGCCGCACGGCCAGCCGTTGAAATCCTTCACCGTGAATGTCGCATGCGGCAAATCGGTTGCTATGCGCCAGCAATCGCGGTCGTCGTTCCATTTGAGTGTTGCCAAATGCGCCTTTTCGAGGCCATTGAACCATTCCCGCGCCTCCTCAAGGGAGAGCAGGTCATAAACAACTAGCAGTCCGCTGTCTTTTGCATTGGCTATTATCATCTCCAGTTGTTCAGCGTAGCCTGCTTTGCCACTCAGTAATTGAGCAAACTCTTCCTTTGTCATTTCTTATCCTTTTTGCTTCGTTGCCTGCATGGCATCCATTTCATCAGCTGCTGAAAGCAGCATGCGGGCTACGTCGCGCATTTTGGGGGCTTTCATCCGCCGCTCGAATTGCGCAAAAGCATTTCCCCTCATGCATTCGATGCCCAAAATGCAGTCTGCTTTGGTGACGGTGCAACAGAACACTCCTATAGTGAAAATCTTCTCCGTCCCTTTTTGGAATTCGCCACAGTACCCAGGAATTGGCTCATATTCAAAAACGCGCTTATTTGTCATTTGTATTTTCATTGCCGAATACATCCATAATCAACCGGTGAAACGCCCTGTATCGAGCCAAATCTTGCGGGCGGTTCTGGTGCGTTTTTTCGATTGCGGCGGCAAATTCCGCCAGTGATCCGGAAAAGCAGCCGCAATTGACGCGCACGCCCAGCTCCGCATCCCGGTGCGCCGTGGTAAAGCGGCGGCTGGAGGCAGACGGGCCAACATATATCCAGTCCGCGCTGTCGCAGATGACCGCGTCACCGCTAACACATGCGCAGCTGCTGACCAACGCCTCGCCGTAGACCTGCGCGTTGTCGTAGACCTGCGCGCGGTGGTAGACCCGCGCCTCGCCGCTGACCAACGCCTCGCCGTAGACCTGCGCGTTGTCGTAGACCTGCGCGCAGCTGCTGACCCGCGCCTCGCCGTAGACCTGCGCGTTGTCGTAGACCTGCGCGTTGTCGTAGACCTGCGCCTCGCCACAGACACACGCCTTGCCGTAGACCCGCGCACTGCCGTAGACCCGCGCGTTGTCGTAGACCCACGCGCGGCTGTCTTGGGGCAAATTCTTTTCGTTTTCTACGTAGCCGCCAATGTCCCCGGCCTTGACGTCGTGCCCCGGCATATCCACCAGCGCGCGGATTCGGCGCAATATGTGCCCATCAACATTTATTTCTGAGCAAGGCACGAATTCCCAGCGCTTTGCTTGCGTCGTCATTTCCAATTCCTTTCAAAAACTTGTTGCCCCGGTTTCACGCGATGCTGTCCACGTGCCGGATGCGCTCGCCTATCCAGCGCGCACAATTGACGGCCCAGCTATTGCCCAGTGCCTTGTAGCGGGCGCTGTCGGCAGCAGGCTTGCCCTGACGCGGCACGTCGGTGTAGCCATCCGGGAAGCCCATCAGGCGCTCACATTCCAGAGGCGTGAGGCGTCTTACGCCCCGGTAACTTCGCCCCCCCCGGGGGCGGACGGGCAGCAGGTTGTGATGCTCATCTCCTGCCGGCCCGCTGGTGCCCTTGGCCCATTTGCTGCACATGGCTTGCCCCACGATGTCGGGAATGTCCGGCGCAGCTACCAGGTGTCCGGCCTGCCCTTGGTTATCGTCTGCGCCACATGTTCCAACGCCGCACGCAGTGAGGGCGGCAACCGTCTTGCGCGTTTGTCCGCACGGCGCAGAATGCCCCCGCAAGCTTTCGCGCTCAAAAAGTACCGCTGCGGCACGCTGCCAGCATCCTCCAGAATGTCCGACAACGAAGACGCGCCGCCTGCGCTGGGGCACGGCTCCAGGGTGTGAGCTGACTCGGACGCATTGAGCGTCAAGAACGCGGTAGGCGAACCCATACCCGAGTTGCGCCAGCATCCCGAGGAAGGCGCCAAAATCCCTTCCCCCGTGAGATGACAGGACGCCGGGGACGTTTTCCCAGACCAGCCAGCGGGGGCGATATCGGCCAGCAATTGCGCCGAAGGTGAGCATGAGGCTTCCACGCGGGTCAGCCAGTCCCTTTCTAAGTCCTGCCAGGCTGAATGACTGGCAAGGTGTTCCTCCGCAAAGGAGATCAACAGTTGTTTGTTTTGCGTCTGGCCATTGCTCATAACACGTCATGTCTCCCCAATTTGGCGTGTTCGGGTAGTGATGCGCCAGCACCGTGCATGGGAACGCTTCGATTTCCGAAAACGCCACGGGCTGCCAGCCCAGCGGTTTCCATGCGACCGATGCGGCCTCGATACCCGAACACACGGATAAATATTTCATTCCGACACCGTGTTTCTCATCAGCACGCGGCCTTGCGAAAAGCGCCCAAAAGGGCGTAAGCGTTTCCTTCAACGCGGTCAAAATCCAGTGCTACTTCCATGTCTTAGCTCCGTTTGGTAGGATGTTTGCAATATAAAAAGCCGCGCCGCTTGTTAGGCGGGGCGGCTATGCCAGCATCACGCCTCTACGTTATAGCTCCCAACCAGTACCGGGATAGCGTCATTTAATGCAAATTCAACACGGTCGGCTAATGCTTCTGCAATTTGTGCTTGGTGTTCTTCGCGCTTGATAATGCGTAAAATCACTCTAGGCTTGCTCTCCCCTGTTGCGATGCCAAACCGCAGCACAAATGTGCGCTCGGGCGCATCGGCGTATGGATTGCATGTGAAACGTATTGCCGCAGGCAGCGGGTCTTGGCTGCTGGCGGTTAGATTTTCAAACGTGCTTCGGCTTGCGCTTAGCGTCATTTCTTCATTGGCTCGTTTGCTAATCGCCTCAATGGTTATTTTCCGCACGGCGGCGACTGCTTGCGAGGTTGATAATACGTCGCCATTTTCGCCAAGGCACTGAATGCAATCTTGCCAGTCCTCCATGAATTCTGCCGCCTCTTTTTGCGCCAATGGCATGCAGGTGTTTTTCATTAGCGCCGCATATGCCGCTGTTTCTTGAGGACAATAAAGCGCCAGATTATCCGCATGCCCCGGATTTTGAGGCGTTCCAAGATTCAAAACGGCGCGCGCTCCGATTTCCTTCGAGTCCACGAAAACGACTGCTCCGCTCTCTGCGTGCGATTTCACATAGTCCACAAAAGATTTAAGCGACGAAGTGCGCATTTTCCCCCGCGCGCGACGCCGAAATGGCATGTATTTTTCGAGCGACACGAGACTACAAGAATCAGGGATAGCAATGAGCTGGTTGGTTTTCTCGCGTTTTTCAAGCGCCTCTGTAGCGGCGCGAATGCATTCGCTTTCTTGCATGGCGCGAATAGCGTTTTTATCCATCATGTTATTTCCTTGCTGTGAGCCTTAAAAAGAAAAGGCCGCTTTGACAGCGGCCTTGGTTGAATGCTTGCGCGCATATCACGCGGCTGTTGGTTCTCCTGATTTATTGAGAAATGAAAGCTGGCTCTCTGGGGCCAGCGTGAGCTTGCCGTATTTGCCAACATGCAAGGCGGTTGTTCTGCTTTCTTCTTCTGTGAGCTTCCCGTCTTCTGTCGGCTTTACGTATTTCAACGTGTGCGCCACATGCACTTGCATCGTGCCGGGTATCCGTTTGAAGCTGAATTTCAGCTGCACTTCTCCGGCTTTATCGGTGTCCACTACTTTGGCCGCAACCTCGCTTAAAGCGACCGAAAGCTTGCGGTCGAACATGCCGCCGTCCAAGTCGGTAATGAATTCGCTAACGTCGGTGGCCGCAGATGTGAAGTTTTGGGTGTTATTTCCCATATCGTGTCCTTTCGTGTGTCAATGGGTGATTGATGATTGGCCCGCTTGCCGCCGATTTGCTGTGACCTTGGGCTGCCAGCTTGACCTGCCGCGCAGGCAGGCATCGGCGGCGGGGTAGGCAAGCGCGGGCCTGTGCATGCCTTGGAGTGGATGCGCAGCCTATGGGGTCGTGTCTGCGGCCTTGCTCTGCCTGTCGGCCAGGATTTGCGTTATTGCCGCCACAAGAAATGGAGCAACTTCCCGCAAGTCTTTTTCAGTCAATGGCGCGTTCAGGTCGTCTTCTTTTTTGTCCTGTTCTGCCTCGGGCAGTGGGTCGGGCTGCTCCGCGTCTTGCAGCAGGGCCTTGGCCAATGCTTCGCCCATTGAATTGACAGGGGCTGCCGGGTTAATGTGGATATGCAGATTCTGAATGGTGACTTTCATTTGATTTTCTCTTCGTGATTGAGTTGTCGGATAACAAGGGGGCTGAATGTAACGCGCGGGTAACGGCGCGGCGGTTTCTTTATCTTTTTGCCCGTCGCCGGGATGATGTATTCGCGAATGCCGCGCTGTTCAACGTAAAACCGGCAAAATCCCGGAATGGTCACGTCTGAGCCGAACCCCAAATCAAGGTGTTTCACCACAACCTCGCAGAAGGCATTCAATACCTGCTCGATTTGCGATTCCGGCAAACAGGTATTGCGCTTGATTTCGTGAATCAGGTCTTTTTTATGCATGATTCCTTCTGGAAATAAAAAGGCCCGCATTTGCGGGCCGGAATGGATTGATATGACGCGGTCTATGACCGTCTATGACCGTCTATGACCGTCTATGTGGGCGGTTCAGAAGGGAATGTCGTCGTCCATGTCGCCCAGGTCAGCCGCAGGCGGCCGCGCTGCGGCGGGCGCTGGTGCGGGGCGGGTTGGCGGTGTCGCACGCGCTGGCGCAGCGCTTGTGCCTTGCGCCTGCCCTTTCGGCCCCAGCTCTACATCCAGCACGCGTGCGGCAATGGCTGCGCCTTGCGTGCCGTCGTTTCGCGTGAACGTCTCCAGCCGCACGTCATCCAGCACGAAGTTGTGCGTGCTGCCCTTGATGAGAAATTGGGCCAGCGCTTCGGCACGCTTGCCCCAAAGGGAAGCCTTGACCCACGTTGTCGGGCGGCTGCCGTCGTGCTGGTCTGGCTTGCC
>ERZ773022.2369-NODE-2369-length-11424-cov-67.416220_pt1 | contig 11424 bp, 5 predicted proteins | sample MGYA00580839_ERZ773022 | MGnify/ENA primary metagenome ERZ773022 (study PRJEB29015, sample SAMEA2738020) | human oral metagenome | biome: human oral; feature: human-associated habitat; material: dental | place: China | collected 2044 ... | reverse complement strand
GACGCAGGATCGCTGGGCGTGGCGGACATGGGCGGGAGTATCCCAAGCCGGGGTGTCGGGGCGCCGTGACGGAGGAGACGTTCCTCTTCCAGCGGGAGGGGCGGCCCGGTCCCGAGACATCACATGCCTTCTAGGCAGCCTGAGACAACACAAGCATGAGACAACACGCCCTGAGGTGGGACGGGTCTCCTTCAGCAGGAGGAGGAATCCACTCGGGCGGACTGTTTAGGGTGACGGCGTGAACAACGAGAACAGCATGTCCGTCGACGGGCCGGAGACACCGGGTTCCAGCGAGAGCACCGAGACAGCGAAGACCTTCAAGCAGCCCGGAGTGATGTCCTCTCGCTGGTTCTTGCCGGTGGTACTCGGGGCCTCGATGGGCATCGTCATGGCCGTGACGATGGCCGTCATGATGCCGAAGCTCTGGTACCTGTGGATGCCCGTGGGATGGGGTATGGGATTTGCCATCGGCACGTCCCTCCGGTCGAGTGAGGCCTCAAAGCCCTCCGAGGCGGCGGTGAGTGAGTAAACGGCACTGGCCCCGCTCGTGCTCGCCTCCTCGCTCCTGTTCCGTGCTGTCCGTGAGCTGGGCGGGGGCGTATTTTGGTGCGGATGAGCTCTTCCGCCTCCACCCAGGACCTCGCCGTGCACCTGACGGCGCTGCCGGACCGCGAGGTCGCCGCCCTGCTGGTGGCGCGCCCGGACCTGGCCTCGCCGCCGTCCTCCTCCTTCCTGGCATTGGCGACCCGCGCGGGGGCTCAGGGCAGCGTTGAGCAGGCCCTGGCCGGGCTGGATGCGCCGACGCTGGCCGTGGCCGAGGCGGTGGTGGCTCTGAGCGGCCCCACGGAGTCTGAGGAGACCGAAGGGGGCGGAGGCACTCAAACCGCCGAGGGCGATGGATCCGATGGAAACGTTCAGAGCAAAGGCGAACCGGCCGATCCGGCCGACGCTGACTTGGCCGGGCTGGTCGCCGCCCACCTGCCGCTGCCTGCCGAGCAGGTCGCAGAGGCCCTGGGACACCTGAGCCGGCTGGCGCTCGTCGTCGAGGGCAGGCCCGTGGCCGTGCTGGAGGCGGCCTTCGGGCCGCACCCCTTCGGCCTGGGGCCTTGGGCCGCCGAGCCCCTGAGCGCCGAGCAGCTGCCACCCACTCTGGAGGAGCTGAGCAAGGACGCCGCCGGCGAACCGGTCGTTCCGGCGGCCTCCGTGGAGATGCTCCAGGCCCTCACCTGGGGGCCGCCCGCCGGCACGCTGCGCTCGGGTGGCAGGGCTCCGGGAGCGGCGCCGCTCATCGAGCGCGGCTGGCTGGAGCGCAGTAGCGACGCCCGGGGACGCATGCGCTTCATCCTGCCGCGCCAGGTCGCCCTCGCCCTGCGCGGCGGCCGCCTGACGCGCGAGACCCTGACTGCCCCCGAGGCCGGTGATCTGGAGACGGTGGGCGCTGAGGTCGTCGCCTCCGAGTCCTCCTTCCATGCCGAGGAGGCCGTCCGGCTCGTGGCCGCGCTCCTGGAGGAGTGGGGCCGCGAGGGCGGGACGATCCGCCGCACCGGCGGAGTGAGCGTACGCGCCCTGACCCGCACCGCCGATGCCCTTGACCTGGAGCTCCACGAGGCCGCCCGCATCATTGAGATCGCCGCGGGCGCCGGGCTCCTGGGACTCGACGACGACGGCGCCACCTGGGTGCCCTCCGCTCTGGCCGCCGGCTGGCTCACCGACAGCCTCCCCCAGCGCTGGGCGCCCCTCGCCCTGGCCTGGGCGGGCAGCGCCCGCACCTCCTGGTTGACCGGCACCCGCGACGACGACGGGGTCCTGCGCGCCGCCCTCGGCCCGGACCTTGAGGCCGGGTGGGCGGTGCGACTGCGTGCCCGGGTGCTCGCGCTCCTGGGCGATCTTTCGCAGGGGACCAGTGCGACCCCGGCCTTCGTGCGGGCGGCCCTGACCTGGGAGAGTCCCCGGCGCACCATCCCCGGCGGGGCGATCTGCGCGGTCCTGGCCGAGGCCGAGACCCTCGGGATCACCGGCGGCGGCGCGCTCACTGAGGCCGGCAGGATCCTCGCCCGACGGGCGGCGGTGAGCCTCGATGAGCGGGACGTCGTTCGCAGTGGCAGTGGGGGTGACGCCGGCGGCGCCGAAGTGACCGACGGTGACGCGCACGCCGAGCCGCTGTCGGACGACGAGACCCTGGCAGCGCTGGAGGCGGCGCTCGCCGCGGACCTGCCGGCCGCCGTCGACATGATCCTCGTCCAGTCCGACCTCACCGCCATCGTCCCGGGCCGGCCGGCCCCAGAGCTGGCCGCGCTGCTGGAGCGCACGAGCGTCGTCGAGTCGCGCGGCGGGGCGCTCACGGTGCGGTTCACCCCCGAGTCGGTGCGCGGCGCGCTCGACGTCGGCTACCGGGCCGAGGAGATCACCCAGGCGATCGGCCGCTACAGTCCCGCGCCCCTACCGGACTCGCTGAGCGTGCTCATTCAGGACGCGGCCCGCCACCACGGGGCAGTGCGAGTGCGGGCCGTGTCCGCGCTGCTGCGGGTTGGCGACGAGGCGACGGCCGCCAGCCTCCTGGCCGAGCCGCGATTGAAGGATCTTGGCCTCGATGAGGTGGCGCCGGGGATCCTCGTGGCCACTGCGAGCGCCGGGCAGGTGCTGCGCGAGCTGCGCGCCACCGGGCTGGCGCCGGTGACCGAGGACGCGAGCGGTCACCTGGTGGTCGGGCCGGCCACCGCGCAGCAGGCGCACCGGGCACCTGAGCCGACGCGCCCCGGTAGCGAGCACTCAGTGCGACGGCGTCGGCCCGGAAGGCGCGAGCTGGCGACCTTGGTGGGCAGGCTCCGCGTGGGGCAGGAGGCGCTGCAGGCCGCAGGCGAGGCGGCTGTGGCCACCGACCCGGTGCACGCCCTGGCGGTTCTGCGCCAGGCCCAGTCCTCGCGCTCGCGGCTGCGGCTGACCCTGGCCGGCCCCGACGGCGCCGTGCAGGAACGGCAGGTGAGAGTCCTGGCCGTGGAGCCCGGCCGGGTGCGCCTGCGCGACGTCGTGCGCGAGACCGAACTGACCGTGGCCGTCCACCGCATCGTCTCGGTCGAGGCGAATTGACGGTTCTCTCACTCACCGACATTTTCTTCAAAAATGACGCGTATTCGCGTCGATTGTGAAGAAAATGTCGAAGTGCGGGAGGCTCAGTCAGTGTGCCCAGGCCAACCCGGGTGGGCCAGGGCAGTTTCAGGAGCCTCCCCTACACTGGCCGAGTGACCGACACGATCGACTCTCACACCGACGCCTCAGGCGAGCCCACGACCGAGACCGGCTCAGGTTCTCCGGCGGGCGCCGCCACCGAGGCGCGCACCTCCACGGCGACCCTGGAGCGCCCGGTGCCGACCCCGGCCCCCGTGCCGCGCGCCGGCGCCCTGCCCACCCCCAGCGAGCAGGCCCAGGCCGCCAAGGACAAGACCCTCACCTCTCCGGCCGCCGTCGAGCTCGCCCGCCACGCGCTGGAGGAGGTCACCGACCCCATCACCGTCGGCGAGTACCTGGCCGCCGCCCCCAACGCGGAGCGCCTCGTCACCCACCTGTTCGACTGCACCCTGAGCGGCTACCGCGGCTGGCGCTGGGCGGTCACCCTCAGCCGCGTCCCACGCGGCCGCACCGCCACCGTCTGTGAGATGGAGCTCCTCCCCGGAGAGGAGGCCCTCCTCGCCCCCGCCTGGGTCCCGTGGGCCGACCGCCTCGAACCCGGCGACATCACCCGCTCCGACCGTCTCCCCCGCAAGGAGACCGACGAGCGCCTCGAGCCCGGCTGGGAGGCCACCGGCAAGGACGCCGACGCCGTCGCCCTGGACCAGCTCGACCTGGGCCGCCCCCGGGTCCTGAGCGCCCAAGGCGTCTCCAGTGCCGCCGAGCGCTGGTACGGCGGCGACCACGGCCCCGACGCCGAGGGCGTCCGCAAGGCCCACGCCACCTGCTCCACCTGCGGCTTCTTCGTACCCATGGCCGGCGCTCTGCGCGCCATCTTCGGAGTCTGCGCCAACGAGTGGGCCACCGACGACGGTAGCGTCGTCTCCCTGGACCACGGCTGCGGCGCCCACTCCGAGACCGACCTGCCCGACCAGGGCCCGGAGTGGCCCATCAATCCCTCGCGGGTCGACGACCACCTCATGGTGCCGCTGAGCACCAACGGGCTCGACCTGCGCGAGGGCCGGAGCATCGCCGAGCTCGCCGCCCGGCAGCCCGACGACGTCGACAGCGAGCCCGGTGGGGCCCCCGACGAGAATGCAACCGATGCGCCCGGTCCGGCCTCCAGTGCGGAGCCGTCGACCCAGGATGCCGATCCCGATGCCGCGACGACCACCGTCGACTCCGACGGCGCTGTTGACAACGCTGCTCGTGCTGACGCCAAGGGCAGTGCCGAGCGTGCGGATGCCACCGAGCCCGCAGCCGAGGAGCGGCTGGCGGAGTCGTCCGGGAAGAAGACCGGTAAGGCGGCGGAGAAGGCCGCTGCGAAGCGTTCCCGTCGTGCGGCCACCCCGACCAAGCGTCGTCGCACCTCCGGCTCGTCGGAGGAAACCGCTGAGGACCGCCGCAGCCGCCTGCTGGAGCTCGACCTTGCAGATCTTGGGCAGACGACTGCTGCCACGGCGTCGGCCTCATCGGCCTCCGATACCGCCGAGGCCCTCGCGGCAGCCGCGGACCCGGCGCGGACCCCTGCCAGCGCCGGATCCGGTGACTCGCCCAGTGAGCGCGCCGCCTCGGCTCGCGCCGCCGTGGCCGGTCTGTCCCTCGCGCTCGGGATCGACGCGGCTGCCGGGGAAGCAGAAGAGGAATCGGCTACGAGGTTCTCGGTCTCAGCACCAAGCGCCCGAAGCGCCGACGGTCGCACGGACGGGACGCCCCAGGACGACGTGCCCGGCGCGGAGCCCGAGGACGCGGAGCCCCAGCACGCACCGCGGACCCTCGCCGACCTCGAGGCCATCCTGCCCGACCGCTCCTGACACGTCCTCGGCTGCGCTTCGCCATCATGCCTCAGCGAGGCGCTTGGCGGTCTCCAGCACCTCGTCGAGCATCGCCTCGGTGAGCCGCCCGGTGAATGTGTTCTGCTGGCTGGGGTGGTAGCTGCCGAGCAGCGTCACCGGCCTGCCGTCGGGCCTGGTCAGCTCCGCCGTCGCCCCGTGGCCGAAGCGCGGCTGAGGGCGGGGGAGGGTCCACCCCGCCTCGCGGGCGACCCGCAGTGCCGCGCCCCATCCGATCCCACCCAGCGCCAGCAGCACCTTGACCTCGGGCATGAGGGCGATCTCGCGGGCGAGCCACGGTGCGCAGGTGGTGCGCTCACCGGTCGTCGGCTTGTTGGCGGGCGGGGCGCAACGCACGGCTGCGCCCATGCGCGCCCCGATGAGTCGCTGCCCGTCACCGGCCGCCGTCGAGGTGGGGGACGTCGCCAGGCCCGCCCGGTAGAAAGCCGCCCACAGCCAGTCCCCGGAGCGATCCCCTGTGAACATACGGCCGGTGCGGTTCGCCCCGTTGGCCGCGGGTGCCAGCCCGACGACGTAGATGCGGGCATCCGTCGTTCCAACGCTCGCCACCGGTCGACCCCAGTACGGCTCGTGGGCGAAGGAGGCGCGACGGCCGGTCCTGGCCACCTCCTCACGCCAGGCCACGAGGCGGTCGCAGGCACGGCACACCGTGATCCGGGCGTCGAGCGCGGGCAGGTCCGACGATGCACCGGCCAGACGTGTCACATCGGCGGCCGATCGGGCCACAGGCGTGGTGGTGGTGGCGGGATCGTCGGGCCATCCGGTCCCGGGAGGGACCGGGGAATCGAAGAACGCTCCGGTGATGGGGTGCGGATCGGCCATGTCCCCATTGTGTACACGGGCAGAGCAACATGGTTCCGGCTTCTGTCATCGGTGAGGAGCCGGACCACTCATCGCGAGGAGGATGCTCCATACGGGCCGACGGCGAGGCGCATCCCCCTGGGGTCGGAGACGAAACCGGCCTGACGCAGCAGGTCGCTCACGGTGCGATCCAGCGCGCTGATGCCGTTGACCGACTCCACCACCGTGCGGTGCCGTCCCGGCGGCGATCCCTCGCGCGCCAGCGCCCCCTGTCTCGCGGTCGCCAGAGCGCTCAGGGCGCGCGTCAGCACCTCCCGCTCAGACGTGTAGGAGATGAGCACCTTGAGGCTGTCCGACGCATAGAGCACCGGAGCGCCATCAATGAGGACGACGCTTGCGCCGCGGCGTCGCTGCGGTGCTCCTCCTGCCTCCTCGTCCTCGATCCCGACCTTACCGATGCCTGCGGGCAGCGCCGGCTCGGGCCACGCCGGCCCTCGGCCAACCAGACAGGCCGGGTCCTTCAGGTCGAGGACGATGCCGGTGCCGGAGCCGCGCGCCCCGGCCGGCTCCTGGCTCAGGAACCGCAGGCGGTCAACGGTCTCTCGCTCGGCGAACTGAGCTGGACCGAGACCCTCGACGAAGCCGCCGCGCAGGACGGCCCCTGTCTCCTCCATGCGCCGCAGCACGGGCATGAGCGGCACGAGCCCTCCCGCACCGCCAAAGGCTAGGGCGACGTCGCGGGAGACGATCCCGTACCGGTCCAGCAACGACTCCACCTCAGCGATCGCCCGTTCCTCGGTGGAGGCCGGAGCAGCCGAGAGCCGCACCCACGAGGTGGAGGAGAGCACGGAGGACAGGCGCCCGGAGGCGGTCTGCCCGCCGGTCTGCGGCATCGCAACCATGGAGCGCCGGCTGCGCACCCGCCGTGCCGGTGCCCGGTGAGCCTTGGGCGCGGGCTCCAGCGATCGGCGCACGGGCTCGAAGGAGCGGCCCGTGGCAGCCCCCTCGCGCACCTGCCGCCAGCGCTCGTCCTCGGTGTCCTCCTCGCTCAAGTCCCCGTCCTGCTCAGTCCGGGGCCCGGCCCACGCAAGCGCCTCCCCGACCACCGGGGCGAGAGCTGAGTCCGTGGGGAAGAAAGCGATCTCCCTGGGCGCGACGACGTCGTCGGCCCTCGCCGGCGCGGCCGAGCCGCGCTCGCCCGGGCCTGTCCGGCCCGACCCCCTCTGTCCTGAGGCCGACTCATCACCAGGACGCGCCTGCCAGACGACCTCCCCGGAGGCGATGAGCTCATCGAGCATCGCGGGACGGTAGTCGGCCACCCGCGCGGGCAGCACCACCGACTCCCACAGGTCGGCCGGCAACCACACGCCCTCCAGCGCGGCCAGGGCCTCCGCCAGGGCGTTGACGCCGCTGCCCACCTCATCCAGCCCGGCCCGCTCCAGCACCAGGCGCTGAAGGACCTCGGGAGCCACCGGTGCGATGGCGGCCCGAGCCCGAGCCAGGGAACGGTTGCGCACTCGGGTGAAGACCGAGGACTCCATCCATCCCGCCTCGCCAAGGCTCACGAGCGAGCCGTCCCCGGCGAGCTCCCTCAGGGCGGCCTCGGCCGCTGACGCCCCTATACCGAAGGCCTCCGCCACCTGCCCCGGTGTGATGAGCGTGTGCACCCGGGCGTGGCGCAGGACGAGATCGTTCAGGGGAGAGCGGGCCGCCGAGGTCCGTGCGGCTGCGCCGTTGACGCCGTCGAGGGCGGTCTGCTCCGTGGCCGACTCGGGGATCGCCGTCCCCAGCGCCAGGTGCAGGTCATCGGCGTCCTCGATCCGCGCCCAGTGCTCGCGCCCGCCAATAGTCACCCTCAGGGCCCGGCCTGCATCGGCGAGCTCATCCACCGCCGACCGCACCGCCGCAGGCAGGCCGTTGGCGACCCCGGAGTCCTCCTGGACGTCGTCGCCGCCCGACTCTCCGACGTCGTCGCACCGCTCGACCAGCTCCGTGTCGGTCAACGGCCCGAGCTCGCGCAGCAGGTCGGCGATGCCCTCGGCGTCGGCGCGCGCCCGCCGCCCGGTCACCAGGTGCTGAAGCTCGGCCTCCACCTCCGCCATGACCTCGTCGTCGAGCAGCTCGGCAAGACCTCCGTCCCCCAGCAGCGCGTCGAGCACCTGGGGATCCAGGGACAGCAGCCGGGCCCGGTGCTCGGCATGCGGCAGGTCCTCCTGGTACAGCAGCGTGCTGGTGTAACCGAACAGGAGCGGGTGGGCGAAGGGCGAGGGCTCGGTGGTGTCGGCCTCGACGACGCGCACCCGGCCGGAGCCCAGGCGCTCCATGAGACCGGTGAGAGCGGGCAGGTCGTAGTACTCCTGGAGGCACTCGCGCGCCGCCTCCACGCTGACGGGGAAGTCCTGGAACTGGCGGGCGGCCTCAAGCAGCTGACCCGCCTTGACCCGCTGCAGCCACAAGGGTGTGCGGTGCCCCGGCCGCGTGGTGGGCATGAGCAGGGCGCGCGCGGCGCACTCGCGGAACCGGGCTGCGAACAGCGCCGTCTCATCGATCCGGCCGCGCACCAGGGCGGAGACCTCCAGGGGATCGAAGACGACGAGCTCGGCGCCCGGGAGCCGCCCCTCGAGCACCGGAATCTGCAGCATGATGCCGTCGTCGGCCGCGATCACCTGCGGTTTGATCCCTAGTACCTGCTGCACCCGCTCCCGGATCGCCATCGCCCAGGGCTCGTGGACGCGCCGCCCCAGCGTGCTGTGGACAATGATGCGCCAGCTACCGGACTCGTCCCGGTTGCGCTCCAGGACCAGGGTCTCATCGGTGGGCAGGACCCTGGTGGCGCAGCACTGCTCGCGCAGCAGCGCCACGAGATTGTCCCGGGCATGGGCGTCCAGCCCCGCATCCATGAGCCGGCGCCGCAGCACCTGCTCCGCCTCCGACTCACCAGTACTCCCCGGTTCCTCCAACCCGGCTTGCGCCTCCCGTAGGAAGGCCCCCTTGGCGAGCCCGGTGGCCGCCGGCCGCCCCAGGCCCTCGCCCCGCCAGAACGGCAGGCGGGCGCTGCGTCCCTCGGCTGGGTCGACGACGACGCGGTCGCCTGTGATCTGCCGGATCCGCCAGCTCGACGTGCCCAGCGTGATGATGTCGCCCGGGCTGGACTCGTTGACCATCTCCTCGTCGAGCTCGCCCACCCGGCGCCGCCCGGCCTCCTCGGCCCCCTCGGGCAGAACCACCGGGAACATGCCCCGGTCCGGGATCGTGCCCGACGACGTCACGGCCAGCCGCTGCGCGTTCGGCCGGGCGCTGAGCCGGCCGGTGGCGCGGTCCCACACGATCCTCGGCGAGAAGTCGGACAGGTCTGCTGAGGAGAAGCCTCCGGACAGCAGCGTCAGCACCGACTCGAAGGCCCGACGCGGCAGTGAGGCGTAGGGCGCCGCCCGTGTGACGGTGGCGAACCAGCCATCGGCCGTCAGGTCCCCCGCGCTCACCGCGGCGACCGTCTGCTGGGCCAGGACGTCCAGCGCGTTGGTCACCAGGACGGTGTGCTCGATCGTCCCGGCCCGCATCCCCTCGGCGGCGACGACGGCGTCCACCAGGTGGGTCCGCTCCACCGGGTAGATGACACCGCGGGGTCGCCCGCCCACCCGGTGATCGGCCCGCCCCACCCGCTGCAATCCCGCCGCGACCGACGGCGGCGGCGCCACCTGGAGCACCAGGTCGATGGAGCCGATATCGATCCCGAGCTCCAGCGAGGCCGTGGCCACCACGCACCGCAGCTCTCCCGAGGCCAGCCGGCGCTCCACGTCCAGACGCTGCTCCTTGGAGACCGACCCGTGGTGCGCTCGGGCAATGACGGGCGCCCCCTGCGGTATCGGCTCGGTGTGCGCGGCGGTGCCCATCTCCCAGGACTCGCGGTGAACCGGAGCCTGGGTCTCCGACGGCGGTGCAGCATGTGATGCGAGGCGCGGCTCCGGTTCTCCCGCGTTCTCCGACCCGCCGCGCGCCGCATAGGCCTCGTTGAGCCGGGCGGTCAGGCGCTCGCAGGCCCCACGGGAGTTGACGAACACGAGCGTCGTACGGTGGGCGAGGACCTGGTCCAGGATCGCGTTCTCCAGGTGCGGCCAGATGGAGCCCGACACCCGGGCCGGCCCCGCCGAACCCGGGACTCGGTTCGCTCCGGCCGACCCCGTCCGTCCCGACTGCTCAACCTGCCCCGCCGCCATGGCGCGGCGCAGCGCCCTGTCCGAGCGCCACGCATCCCCCGCCCCGGCCCGCGCGAGTCCCGAGGACCGCCCTGCGGCGCCGAGCGAGGGGGATCCCATCGCCCGCTCCATCCGGGTGCGACGGTCCGAGATCGCCGGGATGCGGGCCATGTTCTCCACCGGCACGGCCACTGTGACCTCCGGCGCCGCCCGGCCGTCGTCGGCGATGACGGTCACCGGGTGCGGCCCGCCGAGGAACCTCGCCACCTCCTCATGGGGCGAGACCGTTGCGGACAGGCCTACACGCTGCGCCGGGCGCTCCAGGAGGTCATCGAGCCGCTCCAGGGAGAGGGCCAGGTGCGTGCCGCGCTTGGAGCCGGCGAAGGAGTGGATCTCATCGACGATGACGGTCTCCACCGTGCGCAGCGTCTCGCGCGCGGCGCTGGTGAGTATGAGGTAGAGCGACTCCGGCGTCGTAATGAGGATCTCCGGCGGGTGCTCGCGCAGCCGACGGCGCTCCCTCGCGGGCGTGTCCCCCGAACGCACCCCGACCGAGATCGGGAGGGTAGGGCCGACGGCGGCGATCCCCGCCAGTGGTCGGCGCAGGTTGCGCTCGACGTCGGCCCCCAGCGCCTTGAGCGGTGAGATGTAGACAACCCGCACGCCGCCGGCCGGCTCCGGGCGCTCGCGGGCCTCCGCCTCGCCGGTGTCGAGCCGCCCCAGGCGATCGATGGCCGACAGGAAGGCCGCCAGTGTCTTGCCCGAGCCGGTGGGGGCGATGACCAGCGCGTTCTCTCCCTGTCCGATCGCCGCCCAGGCGCGCTCCTGCACGGCGGTGGGCCCGGTGGGAAAGGCATCGGAAAACCAGGTCCGGGTGGCCTGTGAGAAGCTCTCCCAACCCGGTCTGTACGCACTGGCCGTAGCGGCGCCGTCGCTGCTCGTTGTTGCCCCCACGGCCATGCTCGCTCACCCCCGCTCACCTTGTGGCTTCAGTGGCCATCCTTCCATGAGGCTGTGACAGCAATCCGCGCCGCTTCATTGCGCTGACCGGATCGCTGCGCGGAGCTGAAAGAGCCTGCGGCAGCGGCGGGGGAGCAGCCCCGTCTCCGCTCTTCCCCTGCCACCGCGTATTGCAGTGATGCAACCGTCTGATTTCGCTCAGCGCGTGACGATCTGGAAGAATGCCGCCGTGAGCACACGTACTCCGACGAAGTCCTCATCCTCTTCCGGCACTGCGTCCTGGCTGGACCGGTACTTCCGCATCACGGAACGCGGTTCGACCATCTCCCGCGAGGTCCGCGGCGGGATCGTCACCTTCTTCTCGATGAGCTACATCCTCGTCCTCAATCCCGCCATCCTGTCCAAGGCGAGTCCTCCGGGAACCGAGGCCCAGCTCGCCGCCGGCACCG